>Ga0187864_10002567_pt1 | contig 15684 bp, 15 predicted proteins | sample June2016WEW_11_4_FD_132985 | JGI IMG/M metagenome (GOLD analysis project Ga0187864, IMG submission 132985) | Peatland microbial communities from SPRUCE experiment site at the Marcell Experimental Forest, Minnesota, USA - June2016WEW_11_40 | ecosystem: Environmental > Terrestrial > Soil >... | reverse complement strand
CGCCGCCCCAATTTCTCCGCGACGGCCGGCGTCGTGCCTGAACCGCCAAAAACGTCGGCCACGATTGAACCTTCCTTCGAGGAGGCTTTGATGATGCGTTCGAGAAGGGCTTCAGGCTTTTGCGTTCCGTAGTTGAGCGACTCCACGGCGATGGGGTTCACCGGGAAAATGTCATCCCAGATTGACGGGATAGCCGTGCCCTTTGTCTCGTCAAGATACTGCTTTATGTTCGGTTGCCCGGTCTTCGCAAAAACAATTTTGCCTGTTTTTAGTCCTTCATCGATCCTCTCTTGTGACCAAGCCCAGTGTCGCCCAGGCGGTGGCGCAATTTCTTCGTTACCAAATCGTCTTGCTGGGCCAGGCCCAGCCGCTGACAGTGTGACCAAACGAAATTGGCGGCCATCCGCGTCAGTTTGTCCGTAATGCGACTCGATGTATCCATCCGAGTGAGGGCGATACTGACGATTGAAAACCTTGGAATCACTCTTCGCATAGAAGAGCACCGCGTCATGGACGATGCCAAATCTGTCGGCGTCGCTATGCGAGTAAATCCGCTTCCAAATGATTTCGTTCTGAAAGCTGTCTTTGCCGAAAATCTCGTCGAGCGCGATTTTAACGTAGTGCCCGACATGCCAATCGAGATGCACATAAATCGAGCCTTGGTCGGAGAGCAGTTCCCGCATGAGACAGAGGCGCGGGACAATCATGGCGAGGTAACTGGCCGTGCCATCTGCCCAAGTGTCCGAGTACGCGAACTGCTCAATCACCGTCGGCTTCTGCTCCACGTCACCGCCAGGCAGCGTGATCTTTGTGCGGTAATCCGCCTTCGAGTCGAACGGCGGGTCAATGTAAAACAGGTCAATCTTCCCGCGTAGCGACGCGGTTTCGTCGTCGCCCGCCAGCAGCGCGGCCATCGCCAGTAGGTTGTCGCCGTAGATCAGCCGGTTGAGCCACCGCCGCGACGGATTGGCCGCGAGTTCCATCTGCCCGGCGGTTTCATTCACGAGCGCGAATTTTCCGCCCAGGGTCGTCTTGGCCTTCTCCAGCCTGCGCGCCGCTTGGAACATCTGCCAGTTGGAATCCTTCGCGGGCGTGACGAGTTCCCGCGTTTGCAACCCGATGCGCGTCCGCCCTTCCAGTCCTTCGAGGATTCGCTCCGCCCGCCGCTTCCCGGCGCGGACGATTTCAGGAACCTGATCGAGCAGAGAACGAGATTTAGCCGCTGATGGGGATTCAGGCATGGGCTGTATTCGCTCGCGCGCGAATCAGCCCTGTCGGGGATGGCTTCTGTTCCGTGGAGGGATGTTTGTGCCCGAAATCGAAGGGGCGTGACCTACTCACGCCCCTCCACAGGCACGGACATGCCCTTCAAGGAACGCTTTCAGGCACGCCCGATGTGGGCGTGCCTTCGAGCGCCGTCCTTGAAGTCGAAATTGTCCGTTTCGTGGAGGACAGCAGCCGAAGCTACGCGAAATTATTTTTGTTGAATTAGTTCGTTGTCGTCGTGCGTTGTGAATCGATTTCTCTGACGGGCCGGAGTCTAATCCCGCCCTGGTGGTGAGGGCAAGCGGGATTACGTTGGGCAAGGCGGTGAGGAGGGGGCGGCGAGGGGCGGGGCATTTCGCGCTCCACTCGGGCGCGTGGCGTACTCAGTTACGGGAATCCCGGAAGCACCTAACGCCGCTCCTCTGTTTCGGCGAACAGCCACGCCACGGATACCTTCAGGCTGCGGGCGATGGCAGAGATTTCGTAATCCGTCAGGTAGCGCGTCCGGCTCTCGATGCGTGACACGGCACTCCGGTCAATGGTGATGCCCCGAGCCGCCAGACGGCCCGCCAAGTCCTCCTGGCTGGCAGGGGGCGAGCAACGCAAGTGCGCCAGCCGCACCCGTCTCCCGATTTGATTTCGGGGTCCAGATTCGACGGTCTTCTTCATCCGGGCGTGTGTGCCATTAACACGCTTGACTTTTAGGGATTCGGGGGCTGAATGTGTGTGAAGTCCACACGGAACACGCACTCAGGAGATCGAGTATGCCAGACCAGATCGCGACGATTAACGGGAAGCCGGCCATGATGTATGTTGGCGAAGTGCCCTGGCACCGCCTTGGAAAGCGGTTCGAGACTCCGCCGGCGAGCGCAGAACAAGCCATCCAGGCGGCTGGCCTGGATTGGGAAGTGGGCTTGAAGCCGGTGTACGCTGCGGACAGCCGCCACTTCTGCGCATTCCCGCAATACAGGGCGACCGTCCGTCTCGATAAATGGGGACAGCCCGATTGCGTCCCTTTTGGTCTCGTGGGCGCCGATTACACGCCGTTGCAGAACCGTGAGGCGCTCAGCTTCTTCGATACGCTTGTTGCGGCCAAGGGCATTACCTACGAAACCGCTGGCGCGCTTGGGCGGGGCGAGCGCGTGTGGATTCTTGCGCGGGTCCTGGGAGACGATATTGCGGTCAAAGGGGTGGACATTGTGCAGAAGTTTCTCCTCCTTTCCAATGGCCACGATGGGCGGACGGCCTTGCAGATTCGCTTCACCCCGGTTCGCGTTGTCTGCGCGAACACCCTCTCGTGTGCCCTGAGCTTCGGCCAGGACATCCTCAAGGTGTATCACCGCCCAGATATTCACCGCCGGGTCGGCCAGGCCCAGGAAAGGGTAAAGTGCATCCTTGACCGATTCGCCGAGCTGGCTTCCCATTACGAAGACTTTGCCGACAAGGCCATGATCGGCGAGCTGCTTCCGAATTACCTGAAAGAGGTGTTCCCCGACCCGAAGCGCAGAAAGAACGAGAGCGATCTCAGCTACAACCGTGCCGTGGACGAGATGAATGACCTGCGCAAAATGGGCACGCGGCTTTTCGAGGAGGGGAGAGGCAACCAGACGCCGCCCATCCGGGGCACCCTTTGGGCCGCTTACAACGGTGTCACGGAGTTGGTGGATCACCATTGGGAGTGTGATACCCCGTCGCAGCAGTTGGCATTCCTATGGTTCGGGGAGGGTGAGCGCATCAAGCTCCGCGCTTTCGACACGGCGGTCGAATTCTCGAAGAACTGAGGGGTGCCCCAGACAAAAACGCACTGCGAACCCCAGACGGATGACCTGAAGGGTAGCAGTCGAAAAACGTGCAACTCCGGGCATCAGCTACCGTGGCGACCCGGACGAGCACGGGTTCTGTAGCCAGTGCATCTAACAGCAGAGGGCTCAAGCCCAGTGTCAGGCGGACGCCTTAGAGGCTGCCGGGGGGGACAGGGCTTGGCGCCGACAGCGGCTGACAAACAGGCTTCGCGTGGCACCCGCGCACCGGGCCAGGCTCGGGAGTTTTAACCCGTCTCTTTGCGCGTTGCGGATTTGAAAATCTCCTGAATTGGGGTCACCTGGGGTGTGTCGCTTTCGCCCTTCAGATAGCCGCTCGCCTGGTGCGAGAAAATCGCCTGGCTTGCCTGCAAGAGGATGGCGCTCTTTATTTGGGCGTCAGCGGTGCCGGTGACAAAGGTCTGGAACGTGCTCAAGGCCGCGGCTCTGTGTTGGTTGATTATCCGGTTGTGGCTCATGGCGGAGAAATTCTTCAAGCAGAAGACAAATCCAGTGAGGAGGAGGGTCAGGTGGATCAAGCGCGGCACAAGACTCGGAAGTAGCGGACGCAGGTCAAGACCTGGAGCGTCCGAATCAGCCGGTTTTGAGGGCGGGGTCGGGTTCGCTGTCGGGGGCACACTGCTTGTGGGCGGGGCCGGCAGGTTGGACGCCGTGTGGGCGCTCTGGCCCTGCGGCCGCGCTCGGGCTGTCGCATCGTCGGTGAGAATGGACCCCGCATACCGAAATGTGAAACCGCCAATAACACATGCGGCTATCAGCCAAAGGACAGAATCTCTGAAGTACTTTCTGCCCAGCCCGTTAAAGATCGCCGCCTCTTTCGTGGCGCCTACCTCCTTGGCGGCATCGCTGACGGTCTTCAGTACTGTCTCGACACTTTGGCGGTCGGCCTGCGCCTCCCTCCTTAGAGCCGCCATTGAATCGATAATGGTTTTGGCTTGGTCTTCGGCGTCTTCCAGAAATCTAGTCGAAGTCCCAGTCTTTAGGAGGGCCACAAACGGCGCCAACCTCTCATGGCAGTGCGCCCAAATATTGACAACGCTCGCCAGCAGGGCGGCCTGCCGTTCCTGCGGGCTGCCGACCTGCCGCGAAGAGAAACTCGAGATGGTATTCAGTTCGTCGGCGACTTTCCGTACCTCCCCAATCAGCTCACTGATGGTGGGGAACGGGATGCACTCCCAAGGAAGCGCCTTGGCCTCTTCAAAAAAGGACTTGATCTGCTGGAAAGTGGGCAGCGCCCCAATGAAACTAAGTTCCTCCCCCAAATCTTGACGCGCCAGCTTGTCAGGGTCGTATGACGCGATACCGACCATCATTTGAACCAACTGTTGGCAGTTTATTTCCAATGCCGATGGCACAGTTTTTAGGCCCGACGGCGAGCTTTCAGCCCACGACTACGGGCAAATCCGATTGCACCAAATTGACGTGCCTGCGTCAACTGCGAAGTCAGTGGGCTGACGGCAATTTGCTTTTTTGAGCCGCCCCCGAGGCAGGACGGGCCGCAACGACTCGCCGGGTGTGTAGGCCCTGGGAAACGCCTTGGGGCATTCTGAAATTGATTCCCGGCCAGCCTGGGCTGTAATCTGTCTCTATGCCTGACGTGCTCGAATGACCGCCGGACCAGATTCCGCCGCCGCTGCCGCAGGCAAAACCACACGAGCTACTCTCCGGGGTTGGCCTTGGGTTCTTCAGGTTCCGAGCCTGGGCTTGGCGCGGAGCAAACCAGCCGGACACAGGGGGTCGTGAGTTTCTTCCGGGGCTTGGGCATCTCTTGCCTCCGTACTCCAGGCAGCGGCTTGTTGCGGTGAATCCGAATCCGCTCCTGACAAGATTCCCACGCCTTGACGAGCGAGCCAATGGCAGAGGCATCCTCGCGAGTCAGCACCAGCTTGCCCGTGCCGCGGAGTTGGTCCCTGAGCGCAAGGGCAGCGGCATAAGTAAAGTCCTGCAAGTCATAAGCCTGTTTGAGACCTTTTGATATTCTCATGGGCCAAAATAGCACAGGACAAGACGGAGGGACAACAAGCAAGGACAAGAAGGCGTTCATTTAGCGTGGCAAACCTCTGCCCAACCACCACAAAGCGACGCCAAAGGTTAGCCAAACTGCCCGCAGAGCCGAGGCGACACCCCGCCGAACCACCGGAAGAGCCGAGCCAGAACCGGGGTTAGACCGCCGAAATTTGGGCTTTAGCCGGGCAAACGACAATTCAATCCGGTGTTTGCGTGGATTTCGTGCAAATCTTCGGGAAACCTAGCTACGGTTTTGGCCTGTTTTTGCCTGTTTTACCCCGCTATAGAACGGTTGGCGTCACGATAAAGCCCTCGCGCGCGCGCGCGAGGCTGGAGCCAGGGAGTCAGGTCCCCTATCCGTCCGGCCTCAACAAGCGGCCCTTCCTCGGCCGGGCGGTTCTGACCTGCCACCCTGGGCGCTCTCAGAGCCAGGCGGAGTCTGAGACGGGGCCGCTGGCGTGGCGCGGCGGGCAGGGCGAGGCTTTCCCTGGTAGGGCCTGAAATGCCATATCGGGCAGGTAGTCATGCTGCATTCTCTGATTTTCCGTCTTCGATGGCAGGAGCATTCCAGGCACATTGCCTTGAAGGCAGCATTTCGCGTAGCGACACCTTCGTAAACCCTCTCGAAAAGGGGGCGGGACCTGGGGGGCATATGTTCCAAGCGTCTTAGCTGTGGTTCGTTCATAAATCAGGGTGTACCAGCGATGGTTTGGTTCATTTCTTCGGGGTTGGAGCCGTCCGAACGCTCGGCGGCGCCTGCCAGTGGCCCGGCTCAGCCCGAACAACAATCGAGAACGTAGGTTGCTCGGGTTTCATGGGATGCTTTCAAATCCACCTTCAAACCGCCCTACCTTCATACCTTCCCGCCTACATATAGGCGGGTGGAGGTTTGAAGGTTGATGGTCGGAGCAACCTCCAATGAAGGTTGTTTGAAGGTCGTTTGAAGGTTGAAGGCTGGTTCTCACTTTCGCTCGGTTTTACCGGCCAAGACGTAGAGTCCGGCAGCGGATTTCAGGATGAAGCCCTCTGAGATCATTTGAGCCGTTTTTCGGTAGGCGGTGGACTCGCCAACCTTCAGCCGCTTTTTGACGGTCGATTCCAGGTCGGTCCGGGTCATTGAAAGGTGTTGCCCGAAGACCGATTCGGCCAGGTCGGCGAGTTTGGCGCGTTCGACCTGGGCCTTCGCCGATGCCCCGGTCTCGACCGATACATGCATTTGCTTTTCGTCGGACCACGCAAAGCGCGGTCCAAGCTTCTTGGGGATGGAAGCGCGGCGGTTCTTCGTGGAGAAAAATCACGCTGATTTGATTACCGTCCTTTTCCAGGCTCAAGTTGGTCTCGGCCTTACGCTCAAGCTGGCTGCCAAGGTGCCCACGGGACTTCTCGCCGCCGGGATTGAAGTGAATCACGCCGATGACGGGACAGTCGTGTTTAATCGCCAGATCGTGAACCGTGGCCACAAAGGCGTTGCTCTCCTCTGGGTCGTTCACATCGGCAACGAAGTCAGCGGCGCCATCGAGGAGGACCGAATGAACCCCGCAATGCTGTTCTGCCCCAAGGTGAATTGCGGCTGTGGCGCATTCCCAGGCACGCTTGAAGCCCAGCCCAGTCAGGCAATATGCCCGGAGCCAGGGCGGCGGCGTCTGTAGCCCAGCGCGCCTGACCGCGCGATTGACGCAATGCCAAAAGTCATCCGGGCTTTGCTCACTGTCGAACCAGAGCAGGGCCTTGCCGTCGGGGTTGCTGGACGCGAAGGCGAGCAGGTCCGCGCCGTCAGCATGGGGCATGGCGGCGGCGGCCAAGGCGCCAACAACGGCGGACTTGCCTGATTTGATAGCGGCGGTAATCGCAGTGAGGTTCCCCGGCGTGCAAATGCACTGTCGGGCCAGGGTGTAGATCGCGCGCAGTGGCGGCGGTTGTACCTTGGGATTGAACTCCCTGTCCAGCAGCAGCCCAACCGTAGGGTTGGCGCGCTGGAGTTGCCGGCGCACTTCGGCTAACCCAGCCAGCCGGCAAAGGTCGTTGAAGTCCGTGGGTCTGTCGGCCAGGGCCTCGTCGGCGAATTGGGGGATTGCCAGGAACGCCTTGACCGCCTTGGCTGCCTCGCCTGCATCTCTCAGTCCAGGGTTGCCAGCGGTGAATTGGTCATTGTCGGCGCTGATGATGATCTCGCGGTCCGGCCACTTTAGGCGCACAGCCTTGGCCACGGCCAGCAGGTTCCCGCAATTCATGGCGCAGACCACAGGCCAGCCGGTTGCCCGATGCACACTGGCGCCGGTGGCGTAACCTTCACAAATCGCCATCGGGCTGTCCGGCTTGTTCCCGAGCAGGAAGAAGCAGCCGGTTACAAGGGCGCCCCGCAGGAACCGCTTACTGCCATCCGGCCCGATGAACTGCAAACCGTGCAACGTGCCGGCAGAATCACGGAGGGGCAGGACCAAGGCGTCACCATGCTGGCGCAACTCGCCTTGGACGCCTATGGCCTTCCGCACCAGGTAGGGGTGAGTCGGTTCAACGGGCTTGGCGTGTGCGAACACCCAAGCGGCGGTCTTCCGGGCCTTGGCCTGGGCTTCGGCCTCGGTCAACTTGCGCTCGCGCTCTGCCTCTTTCCAATGGCGCCGGATGCTCGCCCACTCGTCGCGCGAGTACTCCTTGCCATTCCGCGCACACCAGGTTTCCGAGATTCCACGTTTCCAGCAGCCAAAGGCGCCGGCTTCCGGCGGGCCAGAGTGCAAAACGTACCAAGAGTTGCGGGCATGATCGCCCTCTGCTTTGAACCGGTGGAGCTTGCCATCTGGCTCCAGTGCCCCGGCGTAATGCATGCCACTGTGGGCCATCGCCTCGCGCATGTCGCCCGTGGTCATGGTGTCCGCCCCCTCCGCCGCTCGGAGGGCCAACCGGCGGCGCCAAACGGCACACGGTTCCGCATTGACCGCCGAGGGTCCATGTGTGAAGATAGGCGTTGGAGACGCGCGGATTTGCACCGCGTGCGGCTTAGGTCCAGACCCGGCCACAGCACTCCGCCGTCCCCAGAAAGCTTCGGCGCGCCTTGCCTGATCGTGGGGCGCGCCGCTCCTTTGGGCGGGCTCATGCAGCCTCCGGTACTTGGGCAGGCACGGCGGGCGCCGGGGCCACAAGTAGCGCAACCAAGTCACTTTCCAAAACGCCCGCAGCACGCTGGCGGCCGGGAAGCGTGCGCTTCGGGAGAGTGCCGTCGCGCGCAAGGCGGTCCACCAGGCGGACGGAGCAGCCCAGGCGCCGGGCAGCTTCGGCCCTCCTCAGAATGCGCGGTTCGCTGGGGATGCTCGGTGGCCGAGGCTCCGGGGCGGTCCCGTCGCGCAGCAACGCGAGCAGGCGGCGGCGATGAGGGACGGGGACTGTGGGATCGCTTTCAAAGGCGGTCCTGATGAGTTTCAACGTAGTCGGCAACATACTTTCGCTGTTCTTTGGAGGCTGTTTCGGTCTCCATAAACAGCGGAGCTTGTTACCTTCTGGCCTGGGCCTTCTGCGGTCCCGGCCCGGTTTTACTGGGTTGCGCGGTGTTACGCCCTGTTACGGTAACACCCGTCATTCATCGCTTTTATCATCCTCATCTTCGCCCGGGTCACCGTGCTGGCGCTTGTCCTCACCCTCAGCGCGCAGGTGGGCTTTGGCTGACTCGTGATGCTTGTGTCGCACGACGAGGAAGCCGGTTGCCTCGGTGAACACCTTGAACCAGATGGAGACTGTCTTTCGCGAGACGCCAAAATCTTTGGCGACTTTGGCCAGGGAACGGCTGTCCGGGTCTGCCACGTAGCGGGCGACGGCCTCCTTGATCTTAGCCACTGTTTCGGCCTTCCTCCCTGGCACCGAAAGCCGCATCCACTTGGATAGCGCCTCTGCCAGTGTCAAGCCGGCGGCCTTCTGTGCCTTGTCGAGTTGCTCGCTGGTCGCGGCCAGGTCGCTTTCGGTTTGGCTCGCGTGAGTGAGCAGTTCCGCAACCCACTGCTCTAACGCAAGCGATTGACGATGCGCTTGGGCCTCGAAGGGTTCGGGGCATTCGGTCACTTCCCTCAGATACAGGACTTGGTCGTCCGCCAAAAAGGTCGCAAGGAATACCGGGATACCCGGCGTGAAGCGGGCGATGCTGTACGGCTGAGGTTCATCACTCCCGCCGAAGAATACTTCTTTGACGATTTGCCTGACGCGCAGGCCGCATACCGTGCTGCGGGCCAAGTCGCAATCTCTGCCGGCGTTTTGCACTGTGACAACGGGCAGTCCGCGTGCCTCTGGCGGCAGGTAATAGTCCTCCGTTGTGCGGGCCTCGGGGGGCAATTCATAACCGTCGTGGCCGGCATCATGCCAGTCGCTCAACTCCCGCATCCCGTCCCGCTGATAGCCAGGGTTGGGCATGTAGCACCGCTCTATCCTGGCAGGCACGGCCTTTGTGAGAGCTTCACTGTCGGTCTGCGCGGCGCAGTCAAACGAAGCGAGCAGGTAGTATGTCACGCCATTGCCGATGATCCGACCATCCAGGCTATGGTAGGAGACCACGAAGGGTTTCCCGAAAATATCCAAGTTCGAGTTCATTGACTGCCTCTACCAGTTTGCCCGCCGGGGAGCGATAGAGGCGCTGCCCCGGCAGGGCTTCCCCGGTTGATCGGACCGGGGCGAATTGTCGGCTTCACTGTCGCGCTTGGGGCGCCCGTTGTCCATTCGCGCTTGCCAAATCGAGCATGGCCAGGATGGCGGCTTTCCTCTCACCCCAAGTCTCAGCCGTGATGCTCTCCACAATGGCCCGGATTTCGCGCAGAATTGCCGGTTCCTGGGGCTTTGGGGGCTCGGGCTTGGCATCACCCATCAGGGCGGGCAGGGCGGCCACGGCCTGGACGGCGGCAAGTTCGCCGATGTGGGTATAGTGCCTGGTCATGGCCGGGTTGCTGTGACCCACGATGGCCTCGACAACGGCCAGAGGCGCATTGCTCTCCCGGCAGAGGGAAACGAACGTATGCCTCAAGCTGTGGAAACCGACTTCGAGCACAGCCCGCTTCCGTTCCTCTGACCCCGCGCCCGGCTTTGAGGCAGGGCCGGTTCCCGGCTTATGGAGGGTGATTCCGCAAGCCCGGAAATGGTTCTGAACAAGATCCGTCACTGCGTCTGTTCTGTGCGCGTAGAGTGCGGCAGTGTCGGGCAGCACGTATTCACCGCGCTTTTCCGCCGGGACTTCGGACAGCATGTCCCGCAAGACCGGATGGATCGGGACAACTACCGGCCTGGGGTTGTGCCGTGCGGTCTTGTTTGGAATCCGGCGGATCATGGCGCGTTGCAAGTCCACCTCGCCCCACCGGAGCGTTGCACAGTCGCCGAGGCGAAGCCCGCAATAGAGGCCCAGGGCCAGCAAGGTCCGCAGTTCCCCAGTTGCGTCCTGGCAAACCTTCCTCAACTCCTCGACCGTAAATTCCCGCCGGCTGTGCGTCACAAGCCGCTTGCGCGGCATGTCCGCCCAGGGATTCTCCGCGAGCTTGGCCTTGTGCTTCACTACCCGAAAAACCAGCGTGAGAAGCCCCAAGTGCTTATTGTAAGTGTTCGAGCTGAAGCGCCCGCCGTTCAATGTTGCCGCGTACTCCTCAGCGATTTCCCTTGTCACCCCGCGAAGAGTCGCAATGTCGGGGTGTTTGTCTTTGATCCAGCCCGCAAAGGCGGACCATTGGCACTCGTATTGATAGAGGGTTTCCGGGCCGCTGTCCGGCCGATTGGGCGAGCCGATAAACTCCGTCCACGCCTGAGCAACCGGGAGCGGTGGGTTGCGCCTGTCCTCCAGTTCGGCCATTTCTGCCTTGCCGTCCGACAGGGCGCCCACAATGGATTGCAGAGCCTCAACCTTGTTCGCCACTGCAAACGGCGCCATGAACTTCTCTTTCGCCATTTCCGCCTCGCGCTTTGTGGTGATGGCGTTGCCGTTTTCATCCCGCAAAACCTGGGTGATCACTTTGCCTTCAATCATGGCTCGCACGTAATAGTTGCTGCCCCGCTTGGTGAGGCTGCCGGTCCGATGCTTGGTTATCATGTTGATGTCTTTCGCTTATGTTCGGTTGTGTTCTCTACTGTGCGCTTAATTTGGCAGAAGCTTACGAGATTTGCAATCAAAAATGTATCAATAGTGCATTTTTCTTTGTAATTGGCTTATTAAAGCAGACTGTAAATCTGCTGGCTTACGCCTACGAAGGTTCAAATCCTTCTCCCACCACCAACCCATTTCACCGAGTCGAAACCCACCTTTGGCCAATGTTTGCCTGGCTGTTCTGGCCATCATCACTTTCGAGACACTGCTCTTCTGCGCGCTTGCTGTCTCTTGCCTGCTTTTACAGGAGGGTGCGCGAAAGGAGTACAATCCAGCCTGATTCACCTTGTTGCTGGAGGCCTGGCCACGGCCGCGGGGGACCATCCTGACTACCAGCCTGCCCACTCGGACGCCAGGGAAAGTCAATTCTATCGCTCTCCGGGCCAAGGCCGCGCCTCCTGGCAAAGCCGAGCTGGACGCCCGAACCTCACGCGGCCAAGGCCATCGGTGTCGAGTCAGGCGGTTTCGGCCCAGGGCGGATCGGGGCGCCAGTCGGCTGCTGTGCTCACCCTTGCAAGGTCCGGGGTGCTCACGGCGCGGGCGGCAGTCACCGCGGCAGACAGCCAGGGCCCGGCAGGCGGTTGCCTCGCTGTGAAGCCAGGTCGGCGGGCGTTTAGGTCGGCGGGAATTTCCGGCCGGGATGGTCTTCTTGCCGGAGCGGACGCCTGCCTGATGCCCGGCAACCACCCGACCCACCCGGGCGCAGGCGAGCGCGAGGCGGCCAGCGGGTCCCCTTTTGCCTCTGGACCGAAAGCTCGAAAGCAGAAAGATAGCAAACGGGACTCAACAGTTGGAGCTTGTGAGCCAGAAACACGCCTGCCGGGCAGCGCCTCGATCAGCACTCGATGACCGACAGACCCCGAACCTTGGAAAAGTGCTGGTCGCGAGCAAGAAGGGGCAGCCTGTTTTCCAGGGCGCTGGCCGCTATCCAGATGTCATTGACCGGGATCATTTCCCCGCGCTTCTCCAGGTCGTAGTAGATGTCGGCGTAGAGCATGGAGGTGATCGCGGAGGTGTGACAGATGGAATGACCGGTCAACACTTCCAGGACTCTCCGCAAAGCGGCAATCTGATCGTTGGTCTTGAGGATGCCCAAGTGAAGCTCGGCCAGGGTTACGAAGGTGATGGCGAAATTCTTCCCTTCAAGCCTCCGTTCGGCCTCCGCATCACGCCGGCTCAGAAGAATCACTGCGCTGGTGTCGGCGATGGAATCCGGGCGCGCGCCGTTCACGGAACTTGCTCGAACGCATCGGCGATGTCTTTCTCGAATTTGTCCCAATCCTGCTCGGACATTTCATGACGACGACCGTTACCGCCTCTTGGCTTGGCCGACCGCCGGCTTTCCGGTCTGGCGCGAATGACAGAGACGTTCGGACGCCCCTCCAAAGGTGTCAGTGTAAAGGCCCTGTTGAACCGCTTTGCAATTGTCGCCGCGCTCATAAGACAAGGATAGCCGGTGCTCTTCGGCCATGCAAGCACGGCTTTCGACAACCGCCTTCTGTGTCGGGGCTGCCGGGATTGGCTCGGGACGATTCGAATCGGGTCACAAATCGAGCCGTGATGTGGCGGACGCGCGCCGGGGCCAATGAGACCGACATTCGGGCGGCGTAATCGCCCGTTCCCCCTTGGTGCGGGCGAGCGTTTCCCTGAGCGCCCGGCGCCACGGCTCGGACGGCGCGGCCGATTGGAGCCCCTTTTTCTCAGGGCCGAAACCTCTCCAGGATAAGCCGCTCGATGTCCACGCGGGGGCCTCGGAAACGGCGTTCTGCGCCCCGACGGGTCTCCCCCGCGATCCGTTCGAGTTCGTAGTGCCGGTGATCCCGGCCCCTAATCTTTGGTTGTCCTGTATCGGCCACTTCTGAGGTCCTCGATGATGCCCCGCAGTTGTTGTTTGGCTCTTCGCTTCAGCTCGGACATGACACCGTGAAGCCCATCTATTCCTGAGCCGCCCGACAGGAAACGCGTTCCTGCCCATGAAGCCAAGGTGAAGGACTACGCACTCCCCAAATCCTGGCCCAAAAACGGAGACTTCGAGTTCTTGAGGTTCAGGGGGACTCGGCCGGCTACTCCCACGGGATGGCACGGATCAGTTCCTCCGCATGTTGCCTGGCTTGCCCCATTTCTTTCCCTGCCCACGGAGGCAGGCGCCGGAAGTACATCGCTGACTCGCGCTCTCGGATGCTCCCGTCGTAGTTGTAACCGATGGTCCACACCATCGAAGCCCCCTCTACGGCCAACTCGCGATCTGTTTCCGAGAGTTCCTCAAGATCGAACTCCGCCTCCAACACCGGGTAATCCGTGATGTTTTCATACAGCCGAGCGGTGAAGCCGTGTCCGCTCCTGGAGGTCACGAAGCCCTCGTACTTTTTGAGTAGAATGTAACGGCCATTGAGATGAGCGTTCACCCGTCGGGCACGAAACGCGTGTTCTCGCGGTCCGCAAGACGGCGCTTCTCTTCTCGCCAGGGTTGGCAGGTCCAGCCACCAGCCGGGGCGGGTGCCGAAATACCGGGACCGGCGAAGCGCCGTATCGGCAGTGACGGCGCGACGGGCGCGGACAATCTGGCTTATGCGCATGGGCCTAACGCCGAGGGCTTGGGCAAGGGCCGACTGGCTCAACCCCAGCGGCTTCATAAAATGGTGCAGCAGGATTTCGCCAGGATGAACCGGAGCCAGTTTCTTGTTCTTCGTAATTATACTCGGACGAGCCGATTTGGAAACAATCCGGGGTCACCCAGGAAAAGTTGGCGCTGGACACCACCGGGCCGGCGCAAAAGGAGGGCCAGTCGTTCCCGGCCATGTTTCTGCCGTTGGGCAATTCGGCGAGCAAGATGGTCCCGGAATTGTCCCGGACCACGCTGGTTTTGTATCCGGGCGGCTCCCAAGGCGGCATTGAACCATCAGGACTCGATTTTGCAAGTTCCGAGGCGAGTCCCGCCCACACCCCTGTGCCCCTGACCCTGCCGCAGACCTTTCCCAGGACTACAATATCGCTGCGGCAATGGCATCGCCCATTTGCGAGGTGCTGACCTTGCGATGCCTGGTGGCGGGAGTGAAAACGTCAGCGGTGCGATACCCTTCCGAAATCACTTTTTCGACCGCGGTTTCAATCCCTTTGGCGGCTTCGTCCAATCCGAAGCTATAGCGCAACATCAAGGCCGCCGCCAGAATCTCGGCGATGGGATTGGCCAGATTCTTGCCCGAGATGTCCGGCGCGGTGCCGCCCGCAGGCTCGAATAAACCGCAGGTCTGCCCCTCGCGCGGATAGCCGAGGCTGGCGCTGGGCAACATCCCCAACGACCCCACCAAAGCCGCCGCTTCGTCACTGAGAATCTCCCCGAAAGTGCTTTCACAAAGCATCACGTTGAACTGCGCAGGTTGCCGCACCAGTTGCATGGCGGCGGTGTCCACCAACATGTTTTCGAGGCTCACTTGGGGATATTGATGACTGGTTTCAGTCACGATTTTGCGCCAAAGGATGCTGGTTTCCAGGATGTTGGCCTTGTCAACGCTGGTCACTTTCCTGCGCCGCAGCCACGCCGCGCGAAAAGCCACGTGCGCGATGCGTTCGATCTCGGTCGCCGTCAAAGCCATGGTGTCCACTGCCCGCAAGACCTCTTGGGGCGCGGTCCCGGCTTCTTTGATTTCCATCACCGGCTCCGTCTTCCTGGGGTAGGCATAATAGAGCCCCCCCGTTGATTCCCGCACTATGAGAATGTCGATCCCCTCACCCTGACGTTCCGGCCGGAGAGGGCAGGCATCCGCCAGTTCAGGATAAAGTTTCACCGGGCGAAGATTGGCAAACAACCCGAGTTGTTTGCGCAGCCGCAATAAAGCCCGCTCCGGTCGCTTCTCTTTAACCACCTCGGGATCCCGGTAATACAGCCCTACGGCGCCGACGAGGATAGCATCGGACTTCTTGCACAGGGCCAGGGTGCTCTCGGGCAACGCCTCCCCCTCCTTGTCGATCGCCGCCCAACCGATGGGCCCTTCCGTAATCTCGAGCGTCAGAGCGAACCGCTTTTCGATGGTCCGCAATACCTTGATCGCTTCCTGCATGATTTCCGGGCCAATGCCGTCACCCGCCAACGCGGCGATCTTTAGCGCGGCGGTCTTTGGCGTCGTTGTGCTCATAATAAATGCGCCGGAGATTATTTCACTCTTCGCTGAAAAGCAATGGCTTTTTATACGCCGTGGGTAAGGCGAAGTTCCGACAAGAGCATGGCCGGCTTTCCTTGAACTCCTTGAACGCCGTGATCAAACACGCATAGGGTTTAACGTTGACGACATGGGTTATGCCAGATAAAATCCGGGAAACAGCTAAAGAGAATGAGTGCGGCCCGCAACCAGTTCGCGCTTAACCGCCCAGGGTCAATGGAGCGCGGGCGCGGCAAAAAGCAAGTTCCCCTCAGGCTCAGGCCGCCAACCAAATACTCGCCTATGAAAACTCGTGCAACAATCTGTGCCAGCCTCGGGCTGGCGCTTGGCCTGG
>Ga0187864_10002565_pt1 | contig 15699 bp, 9 predicted proteins | sample June2016WEW_11_4_FD_132985 | JGI IMG/M metagenome (GOLD analysis project Ga0187864, IMG submission 132985) | Peatland microbial communities from SPRUCE experiment site at the Marcell Experimental Forest, Minnesota, USA - June2016WEW_11_40 | ecosystem: Environmental > Terrestrial > Soil >... | reverse complement strand
CCGAGTCTCTCTGCGATCTGTACTGCGGGCCGCGCCGGCTTGCTCTTCCGGCGCGGTCTTTTCAGAACAGGAGAAGATGGAGCAGTGGAACAGTCGAGAGGGGGTGGGAAACCGGGACGCGATTAGGTTACTCGGGATCCTGAGCAGCGGATTGCTGTCAATACTAATCGCGTCCCTGTTTCCGTCCTCCCAATTGCAGGTGTGGTCGTCACTCCCCAAGTCATGTTTGTCAAGGAGCCACTCTTGTCTCAGGAGACATTGCCCGCGCTCAGAACTTACTCTGGTTTTGAAGAGTTACGCATTTGGTTGGATAAGTGAGACTGCTCGTCATACCGAAAACGGCGATTGGAGGGGAATTGCCGTCGCCTCTAGACATGGACCCTGGTATTGGTAATAGTCTTATCGCTAATACTTCGAGGTATTGGACGATTGCGTTTATTCACACGGTCACTTCTTCGTCTGGAGGCTCCTCGTGGAGCGAAAGCAGGGGATTGCCCAGCGGATGGGTTTCAGAGTTAAAGAAATGCAATTCGTAATATTCCCCTAATTCCCTTCGCAGTCGCGTTTTCTCCAACACGATATCATAGCCGTCTTTCCAAGGAACCATCGAGACTGCGATTACCCTTCGGATCGTACGTCCTCTTAATCGCTTCTGGTCGTATCGCCGCCATTTTCTCATGGCATCAATCAAGTGTTGATCAAACTGCTCGGTCAAACTGTGCCCGAAAACCACGAGAGAGCCTCGATGCTTCGAGAACTTCTCGTAAGAGAACGAAAGGTAGTCATTTCTAATGATTGCTGCAAGCTTGTCTCTGTGCCTGCCCTCGCTGATAAAGAGGGGGATTGCCTCCCCTTGAACATCAAACTGCTCCAAGATGTTGCCGCTTTCGCTGCTCATTCTCTTGAAAGTGCCCTCCGGGTGTTTGCAGAGATGCAACGATCCGTGAAGATAGAGCACCTTGGTAACGTTGTCCCTCCATTCATCTGTATCTCCCAAATCAAACCAGACACGGTCGTTTTCTCGATCGACGTTCCAGAAGAAGTCCTTAAACTCCCCAGGTTGATCCATAATCGACCAGTAGATCGTAGTTCGCGGTGTAAACATAGCCATACTCCTTCAACGCGTCGGACATTAGCCGCTTGATGTCTTGCCCAAATTTTTCATAGGGCGCGTGTACGGACCTAACGGCTGCAATCAAGACGTTCTTTATGCGTAAATAGCTACGACGAATATCATCTATGTCATGTGATGGCTTTCCAAACGCTGCCCAGACCCTCCCAGCGGTGATTAGCGCAGAAAGAACGGCTTCAAAGTTCACGGTATCAAGATGCCCGAACACCTCCTGATCGGAGGTCTCAAGGTGTGGGTGCCGATTTGTATCGCATGCGATCTCATAGAGGGTTGAATAGTGGAAACGTTTCCAGATCGCCATGCTTGCGCCGTTGCCAAGCAGTATCCCGCGAGTTTTGGGATCAAGATTGGGTGGCAGGAATTTCTGGACCTCATCCCAACTCATCAATTGGTCATCCTCGCGAACCGCCATAGCTCATCTCCTGATCCGTAATTCAGTGACGCATGTATGGACTCGGAGGCACATCGGTTCATTCTGCGGGCTCAAGACCCTCCGAGAGCCCCAACTCTCTCAATGCGGTCTTGATGGCTTCGATTTTCGCCTCGGTGGTCGCATCGCTCGGTGGAACCACGAATCGAACCTCTATTTGCAAGCCTGGCTGCGAGACCAGAGACGACAAGACCTTGGTGTAGAAATTCATCCATTTCTGAGGTGGGACCGATCCTCGCCAGGTTATGCCCTTCTTTTCGGGAGGTGGGAGAGTCTCCTCCGCGATCCGAGCTTGGGCGAAGGCTTCGAGCGATTCCATCCGGGCATGGATCTGGAACGCCCCGACCCCTCCTGCGGTGAAGCGACCTTGCTTGTCGATATCGCCGCCACTGGTTGTCCAAGTGGCTCCGGGGCAGGCGATGTCATGACTGTGCTGATCGAATCCCAAGATCGCGAAGTTCGTTGACTCTCCGGGTTTGAGGCTCACGACCGAGGGTCGAATCTCGATCCGGGTCAAGCGGGGTGGCTCCTTGAGCTTGCGGGCATCTTCCGCTTTAAGGATCACGTACTCGTCGGATATCTCAATGTCGGATTCCAGCAACCCGGAATCTGGCTCGAAGACAAAGGGGTCGTACTTCCCGCCTTCTATCTTGCCCGCGTAAGCGAGGAGCTTCTGGTTCACACCGTCAGCGATCGTTCTTCGGATGGCGTTTGGGTTCAGTAAACGAGGAAGTGCCGGGGATGAGTAGAAGGCATCTCGCACCGCCTTGGTCGTCCACTCAGTGTTCGCGGGCGACCACGCCTTAATCAGCTTGCTGGGTCCAACACCCTCGGTGATCTCATCACGCTCACGAAGCCGGTTCACATAGAGTTCTGCCAGCGAACCCGCCGCACTCGAATTGACCAGACCCAGGTCGAAGTCTTGGAGGGTGTTGTCACGACCCAGGAGGAGCAGGTTCTTGTAGGTTCGCCAGACCGCTTCCTTGAGGTCACGGGCTGCCTTCTTGGCTCCCGTATCAAGTTGCCTCCTCTGCCCTTCGTCGAGCCGTTTGACGGTCTCATCGTCCTCCTGCACGTCTTCCCAGGCGAGCAACTTTCGAGCCTCGTCACGAAGGACCGAATCGCTCTCGGCAACCGCGAACAGCAGGGCACTCTTGAAGGTCCGTCCCGACTGCCCGTATTCCTTGACGATCTGTTCGATCAGCCTACGGGTGGCAGGATCGCTGTGAGACTCTTCGGGAGCCATCACAACCAGGGTCAGAGCCGGGCGGTCTGCGACTTGCCCGCTCCTATCCGGGAAAAGCACCAGTTCCAGACCCGGAGGACGGCTCTTGAATGCGTCCTGAACCACCTGCTTGACTCGTTCATCGATGTCACCGGTGGTGACCCCGGCTCGCCGGTCGGTCAAAATCTTGTTCAGGTTGGGATTGAGGCTGAAGCGGTAGCGGTTGCGATCCGCCGAAAGGTAGTAGCAACTTTCGTTGAGGGCTTCCAGGGCGTTCTCAACGTTGGCGATGTCGAGGTCGGGTTCCGCGATCGCGAGACGGATCTCGGGGACTGTTGCCTCGGCTCGTGTCGTGCCGCCGTTGGACTCGAACAGGATCACCGTGGCGACCTTCTGGTGTAGCCGCGATGACTTGACCGCCTCCTCGGCTTCCCGGTCGAGACGGAGGGCGTGGGCGTCCTTCTTGCCCGCGATGTCGGTGGTCACCGGACCTTCGAGGTCGTTGTTGCCCAGTTGCTCGAACAAGGCGGCGCGAAAGTAGGGATCATCCAGCGGGGCGGTCCCTAGCCCGATCAGCGGATCTCGATGAGCCCCTTCGTAGCCCCGTTTGTAGGCGTGGGACACCCAGAGGGCGAGCAGTCGGAGAATGCCACGAGTCTTCTGGAACCGGGGCAGGCTTTGCCACTTCCGCTCGAACACGGAGATCAATGCCGGGTGAAACGGGTAGGTCGCCAGGAACCGTTCCCTGGCAGAGTCGGCGTCGAAGTCGCCGACCATCTGTTTGTGTTCCTGGACCCACTCGGCATAGGCGGTGGTGGTCTTCTTGGCTTCGTCGGGCAGCCCGGACCAGTCAAACAGGCGTCGGCGGATGATCTCGGCATGGTCGGTTTCGGCAGATATGATGACCGCCTTGCCCAGTCGGTCCAGCATCTTCTTGATCCACTCGTAGTCCCGCTGGTCTTCCGGCGTCATCTCCAGATCCGATGCCGGGATTGAGACGCAGAGAACCGTGTTCTTACGGCTGCGGGCTTCTTCCGAGAGGTTCTGGAGGAAGTTGTAGAACTGAGCCCCGAGCTTCTTGGGTTGGTTCCGGGTTCGGTTCAGGTAATTGAGCAGTTCATCCATGAGGATCAGGGTGGGACCGTCAGGGAGGATCTCCCGGATCACGTCGCCGCCCGGTGCCACCCCCTCCTGGTCGTGGCGTGCGACCGCCGCAAATGCCTTCTCACCACCAAGTTGCCAGGCGATCTCACCCCACGGCGTCTTGCGGAGTGGTTCGCCGCCCTTGCCACCCCGACCGGTCATTGAGTCGAACTCGGTCCCTACGAAGACCGCCGTCGCCGCCTTCGGGACTTGTTTGACCTGAGCTTGATCCAGAATCGACGACACGCCCTGCCAGCCGTGGGAAGCAGGTCCAGCGTTTGCCAGGTGATACTGGAGTGTCAGTGAGTGCGTCTTGCCGCCGCCAAACTGGGTCGCCATGTTGAACACGGCAGATGTCTCAACCGCGATGCCCGAGAGCCGTCGCACTGTCTGAGCAGCCAGGTCTTTCAGGTTCTTGGTCAGGTAGGTTCGCTCGAAGAATCGCTCGGGCTCCTGGTAGTCCCTGGGAGCCCGATTCTCGCGAACGTGATCCAGGTGGACCGCAAACTCGGAGGCATCGAGCGGTCGCCCTTCTCGGAGGTCTTCACGGGGGGTGACGACGTGGAACCAAGGTTTTAGCTTCGCCATTGTTATCAGACTCCGTGAGCGACATTCAGAACGCTCCACCGACTCGTGACCTAGCCGAACCCCAGCCCCTTCTTGCGAGCCAGGACGCCATCGACCCAACGTTTTTCATCGGTTCCGGGGGGATAGAGTGCGGAGAAGGACTGAGCCAGTTTCCAGAACCGGGGATCGCTCCCGGCACCCTCTTCGACGATAAACCGCTTCAGTGCCTCCGCACGACCGATCCCGAATAGTAACATGGCTTGGTGAACGCGATCGAGAACCGTCGCGCCTGGCTTGGTTGGTCCAAGATCGTCCGATGAGGCGGTTGCCGGATCGGGAGACGAGACATCCTCCATGCCTTTGAGGAATCCTGCACGACCCCTTGATTTTCTCGGTATGGACGGGGCTTTGCCTTGGTCCTTGCCGAACAGAGCTTTCACCCGTTCTCCCACGGGCAGGAGCCGTGCCATCTTTCCTTTGATCTCGACCACGGATGTCAGGTTTTCGAGATGGGCACCGAGTCCCTGGGCGATCTTGCGGGCGGCGTCGAATTCCAGGCTGAAACCGCCCTTCGATGGTTTGGCGGGCGAGTCGTCATCCTCATCCTCCCCAGCTTCCTCGTCCTCGGTGTCAAAAGTTGCCTGCCCGGAGTCCGTTCCATCAGGAGAGGTTTTGAGCGTCCAGAGCCACATGGCAGTAAGGCGGGCGTCAGGCTCCAGTCCAGTGGCATCGGCATCTCGGAAGACGAGGGAAAGAGCCTCCTTCGCCACGGCAGCCCAGACCTGTTCCAGGTACTCCCGAAGGGGGACAACCTCACCGCTCGCCTTCTCGACCCGAGAATATCGTGAGAAGATTTCCAGGGCGGGACCGAGGCAGGCAAAGATGGCGTCGGCACCAACAATGCCTTCCTCGGCAAGACGAGGCAGCCAGGCGTGGATACGCCGAGGGAGTTCTTGGAGGATGTCCCGCCAATCCCCGATTTCGGTCTGTCGGAGCGATCCGTCAGGGTTTTCTCGGGGTCGGCAAACGAGATGGATCGACGACGCTAATCTAGCCTGTCCTTGGGCTGATACTCTATTGCCCATCTCCGTGTCGATCGCCCATGATCCAGTAACGGTCCAACCAGAGTTGATAACTGCTTTTAGAATCGCCTCCCAACTCGCTGTTGTCTTGCTGGCAAATACGATAATTCCAACTGACGACGGCAAGGCAACGCGGCGTGCGGAATCGAAGGCGGTTTGAAGGTTCTGTTCGTAGAACTGTACGCTCTTGTGGCTGTTGCTCAGTTCATGCGGTCGATCTACAACGATCTCATCGTCAATCGGGACCGAATGGTGAGAGAACAGGTCTGGGTACTCATCCTGAAGTATTCTCTTTAGCCAACAGTAAAAGAAATTTGATAGATACGCATAAGGTATAGCATCATAATAGGGCGGATCAGTAACCAGTGCTGTTGCGCAGTCGGCTGGTAACGGTACGTTCGTGGCTGACGACTGCCGGGAGATCGACCCGTTCTCCAAGAGGTTGGCGTTAGCCTCGCAGAACTTGAAGACCAACTCCAAGAGCCCCGAGAAACTGCCTGTTGAGTCTGAGAACACGTTCGCCTCGGAGTAGTCCCACACCATCGGAAGGGCTTGGCGAGCAAACGTCCCTGGCTGTTTTTCAGTCGAAGAATCCCATCTACATAGAGTTGATGAAGAAGCGATTACCTTGTCGAACACCAACGCAAGGCAAGTGCGGATCGCCAATACATAACTCGGATCGTCTTCCTCGATCGTGAGGCTCTTGATTAGCCCCGCAATCACAGAAAGCATCAACAGTTGTCGCGGATTAAAAAAGTCGCACCACTTCTCCATCCCGTAGATCATTGACCATGTGTGCCTTATCCCACGCAAATCGAGTGCTTCGTCAGGAATGAGTGTGGCAGAGCCATCGTTTGGGGTTTTCAGAACCGCCTCTAACGAGCGTCTGACCTTCTCGACACATAAGAGGTCACTGCTAATTGTAGTGCGATAACGCCGTCCTGGTTGCCCAGGACGATCGGTGACAACACAGATCAATCTTGAATCACGCGACCCTCCTCGTCTCTCCTTGAGTTGGCGACGGACTGAGGATACTTGTGTAGTGTAGCCGCATACTGGGCAGGTCGCACTTCCACGCTTTACTGTCCCTTCTTGTACATCTCGCGCTTTGGCACCCGTGATGATCTCGAAGCCCACACGCTTTGCATCGCTGTCAGGAACCAGATTGAGTGCAATGGAGCGTCCGCTCCTCTTACCCAACCACATGGATCTGATCAGTGGCACTTCTGCCCCACAACTCGGTCCCTCGCACCGGATTGTTCGTGCCCAGAGATACGCGATCGGCGTTGCTCCGTCAGGGTCTCTCGGGTAGAACTCGGCAAGTTCTTGTCGAGCCTGCTCCTTGACAATTGTCCCCCACTTTTTCACGTCATCTGCGAGACGCTTACCGAATCGCGGTATATATTCCACTATGACTTTGTTCAGAAGCACGGCAACTGGGTTTAAGTCGCATGCGAATACCTGAGCCCCGACTCGCAAGGCTTCGAGCGGGATCGACCCACCGCCTGCGAATGGATCGACCACGAGCGGTCGTGATCCTGGTACTCCTCCCAGTGACTCATGTGCGACCTGGACGAGATGGCGGGCAAACGCCAGGTAGTCCTTGTTGGTCGAGTTGTCCCAGTTCGCAAACTCCGCAATGAAGTCGAGCAGCCCGGAACGGACATCCTTCGGCTTGCTGTAATCCCACCGTACCTTCGAGTTCGACGGGACGTTCACTGACGTGCCCCTCGTCCCTTCCAGAGTCTTGCGAGCTTCCTCCAAGAATCGCGGCGGGCAATCCGGGTCCGCTGGGTCCGGGAACAGTGCCGCCAGGATCACTGCCCTGCACGCCGCGAGCGGTCTTCGTGCCCACCAGATGTGCAGCGTTGAGATGTGCCCGTGCCGGATTGACTTCTCACGCCGTGCGTGGGCACTGATCCGCTTGATCGGCAGATCCACTTCGATCAGACGCTTGGGATAGCTTATAGAGGGGGTCATCTGCCAGCCTTCTGAATCACGTCCGGTCCCAGGTGGTAATGCTCAACTCGCACCACGGGTTTCCATCCAAGCCTCGCAGGGTCTTGGATGGTGTGGAGCGTCGGATCGCCCGAGCAGTTGAACACGGTATAGAGCCAGAAGTCGTTCTTGAGCCGCTGGGAGGTCTTGTACTCGTTTGCCGTCAAAGCGATCTCCCCGACCCCCGCACGCCCCTTCACCTCGATGAACCGGACCTCGATGAACGTCTTGGGGTCTTCCGGGTGGGCACGTCGAGAGATCAGGTCGAACCCCCGGTTCTCGGTCTCCACGCTCTCCACCTGCCAGCCCCGCGATTCCTCGTAGGCGATGACGTGACGGATGGCGATCTTCTCGATCTCGGCATCCTGGACCATCGGTGCAAAGGTTGGGCTGGTCCGTTCCGGGTGGGGAAGAACCCAGGCACGCCCCAAGTGGGTGATGTCCGCGATGGTGCAATGCCGCTCTTTCTCCAGTTCCCTGAGTCGCCGTTCAAGCCGCTCGTTGAGGCGGTCCAAATGGGACTCTGCTTGCGAGATCAGCCCGTCGAGCCCCTGGATGGTCTGCCCCTCGATCTGACGGTTGAGGAAGTCAGCAAGCTGACGCTGCTGGCGGTCGATGAGCGTGTTCAGCGAGATCTCAACATGCCTGCGAATCGTCGCATTCTGCCGCTCCCTATCCTTGGCAACCTCGACCAAGAAGGGCTGCAACGCACGCTCCAAGAGGAACTGCTCGACCGCCGCCCTATCCGGCAGGTGGTCGTCTGGCGCAACAGTCCCACCCAGTGCCGGGACCAGCCCGTCTAGGAAGATGGTTGGCTGACGAAGGATGGTTGTCCCGGACGTTTCGGTCTCGATGACGAATATACGGCGGTGGAGGTTGTTCCCCTGACCGTCCTTGATCGACGCGGCGAATACGTCGAGCCGGGCGGGTTCACTGCGTTGGAGGTCGAAAAAGATCGCTCCCCGCTTCATGTGGTCGGAGACCCGCTCGCTCACATCCTCACGGACCACCTCGAACAAGGGATGACCCGGTGTGACCCATTCCAGGGTCGGGTCTGTGACGAGGAACGACTTGTCGAAGACGATCTTGGGGTAGTCCCTACCAAGACGCCCGAACCTGGGCTCTTGTCGCTCTCCGATGGGCAAGAGTGGACGCGGGACTTTGCCGACCCGGTAGATGTGACCGTCCCGAGCGACCGGCTTGGGTGTGATGCCCGAGATCGGGGCTGCCTGGATGAAGAAGTCCTGGATCACCTCGGGAACGAGCCGCCGTTCACGGGCTTCGACCGACTTGCCGACGATCGCCGACAGATTCAGTTCCTTCTTGGCGAGACCCTCCAACGTTGATTCGGTGATTGCCCGGAAACGCGAGGGGGTCACGTCCCGCACGATCCGAGCCTCGATGTCGGGAACGTTCGTCTTGCGGACATACAGATCACGGAAGAGCCGTTCCAGCAGATTGCCGGGGAAGACCTCCCCAACGACATCGAAGACCTGATCCGTGCCGAGTTCCCTGCGTATCTCCTTGAGCCGGTCCAGCAGCCTGGCGAGGACACGTCCCTCGTTCGTGTTCACGGCGACGAAGTTCAGGATCACGCAGTCGCGTTCCTGACCATAACGGTGAATGCGACCCATCCGCTGCTCAAGCCGGATCGGCGACCAGGGGATGTCGAAGTTGATCATGAACCAGCAGAACTGGAGGTTGATCCCTTCTCCCGCCGCCTCGGTTGCCACCAAGACCTGAGCCGTTTCCTTGAACTCCCGCTCCGCGTAGATCCGTGTTCCCGGCATGTCCCGGTCGCCGATCTTCATCCCGCCGTGGATCTGCGTGACGGTGAGCCCCCACTCCCTGAGCTTGCCCACCGGGCGACCATCCTTGCCATCTCCCACGAGGAAATCGAGCGTGTCCTTATGCTCGGTGAACACGAGCAGTTTCATCTTGGGGTCATCGAAAATGCCATGCTCGGTCAGCACGCTATGCAGTTTGGCGAGTTTCGTGCTTTCCTTCGTCTCCAGGAGCTTTGCCTGGGTGATCAGTGCGGTTAGCTTGGCAATCTCTTCCCGCAACGACGCCGGGTCCACGGAGACCACCTCGTCTTCAAGCCTGGCAAGGATCTCCGCTTGTTCGTCATCAGGGAGTTCGTCAAAGTCGTCGGGGATGCGGCGTTCGATCCGTTCGCGGCGGTATGCTTCGGGGTCTGCCAGGATGTGCTCTCGCCGCTGCTTCATGCGTTCCAGGGATCTGCGGACGGCGTAGACACTGGATGCCATCCGCCGCTGGAGCATCGCCATGATGAAGCCGACTGCCCGACCCGCCGCCGAGTCCTCAGAAGACGCCTTGATCGACTGATCCTCCACGTAGCGAGTGAGGGCGTCGTAGAAGTCGAACTCTTCTTCGTTCAACTCGAAGGTCGTCGTCTTGACCTCACGCTTGGTGAACAGTTTCTTAACCTGCCCGGTGTCGGGGTCTGGGAAGGTCACCAGGGCTTCCTTCGTGCGACGGAGGTAGAACGGGGCTTCCCCCCGTTGCATCGCGTCCTCCAGGCTGCTGACGTTGCCGTACACGTCTCGGTCCAGCAGTGCCAAGAACCGGCAGAAGTTCTCCGGGTCGCCTTTATGGGGGGTCGCCGTCATCAGGAGGTAATGATCGGTCATGTTGGAGAGTGACTCGCCGAGTCGGTACGCAAGGGTCTTGCGGTCTTCGTCGTAGGCACTCATCTTGTGTGCCTCGTCCACGATCACCAGATCCCAGTGTGACCGCAGGAGGCTCTCCTTGGCGTCCTCGATCCGGGAGACCCAGGAGATCGACGTGACGACCTGATCACGGTCCTGCCAGGGGTTCATGCCGTAGGTGGTTCGGAGCGTCTCGCCCCGGATCACCTCGAAGTTCTCCCGGAACTTGTCCTTGAGTTCCCGCTGCCACTGGAACGTCAGGTTGGCGGGGGCAACGACCAGCGTCCGTCGCACCAAGCCCCGAGCCTTGAGTTCCTTGAGCAGCAGCCCCGCCGTGATGGTTTTCCCGGCTCCGGGATCATCGGCGAGGAGGAAGCGGATTCGGGGCAGTTTGAGGAAATACTCGTAGACAGCCTCTAACTGGTGAGGAAGCGGATCAACGCGGGCGATGGACAAGGAGAAGTAGGGGTCATACTCGTAGGCGAGTCCAAGCCGCTGGGCTTCGATTCCCAGCCGGAACATAGCCGGATCGCCATCGAACGACCCCTTGAGCGGCTGGCAACGGAGTTGTGCCAGTTGAGCTTGGGTCAGAGCAGGGTCGCGGACCAGCCCGGTCTTACAGCCCTTTCCGACCAGTTTGATCGAATCACCGAGGGCGAAAACGGCGATAACCTCGACGGGCTCTGGCAGAAGCGGTCCCGAGACCACCGATCCAACATGAAGCTCGTCGATAGTCATAGTCCATCAGTCTGGTCGAACATCGACCTGCAAGACCGTCTCATCCAGCGATCGGAGCCAGACCCGCGATCAAATCGGTGTGTGAGGGTTTCCAGATCGAGCAGTCAGCCAACTAGCCAGTCTAAGGTCTGCGAGACTGAAAAGAAAGCAATCACTTTGGATGGTGACATGAATGTGATTAGCGGATTCTTGGTTATTCGATCACGCGCTTCTTGACGCTGATTCCGATGAACCGACCTCATAAACAAGGGAGATAATGCATTTAGTGCAAGACCCGTCTTCGTTGTTTGCCAGGGGCGAGCGGCTGAATTGGTGGCTGGAAGTTCCTCGATGCTGTAAAATTGGGACGATGAACGAGCACATGAAATACGACAACCCACCGATCACCGAGGCGATCATCGACCTCACGGTCACGCCGCGCTCCGATCTCGCCTTGGACGACCTGCGAAGACTCTCTGAGAAGCACTCCGCCGATTACCCCAAGATCGAGAATCGCATTGAGGCGATGGGCATCATGCATGTTGAACCGGGTGGTTCAACCTCGGCATCTGCACAACAAAAGCAGGTGGGTTTCAAGAATACCAAAGACGACGAGAAGCTCGTGTGGCAACCGCGGCTCAACGGTTTCACCTTGAGCCGCCTTGCACCTTACCAGAGTTGGGAACCTTTCTGCCGGGAGGCACAACGGCTTTGGGTCGAGTACCGAAAGGAGGTTAGACCCGTTGAGATTACTAGGCTTGCCGTGCGAACTATCAACCGCATCGACATCCCGGAGGGGTACGTCGAGTTGAAAGACTACTTCCGGACATCCCCGGAGGTCTCACCTGACTTGCCTCAGAGCCTCGCTGGTTTCTTCATGCAGCTCCGGATTCAGCTCGACGACATCGCGGTTGAATTGCTCATCAACCAGACCATTGTGCCGCCGCCGCGATCCGGCATGATATCGGTCATTCTCGACCTGGATTTGTTCCGAATGAAGGATGTGCCCCAGGACGAAGCCGAAATCTGGGCTTTTTATGAAATCTTGCACGACAGAAGAAACCTGATCTTCGAGTCGTGCATCACCGACAAGACGAGGGAGCTGTTTCACCATGCCAGTTGTGATTGATCGCCCCCCTGCTCACATCCGGGAACTCGGGTCACTCTATGAGCTGAGCGAATCATGTACGGCAGCGAGCAGCGACGGGATGGAGCTTCTGCGCCAGTATGCCCGCGTTCGCTCACAGTGGATGAACCGGCAGGGGTTTGAAAGCCCGGCAGCGCAAGACGAATTGGGATATCGGCACGTGCCGTTCCGCCGAGTCGGCACGCTCAAGGTTCGGTTTCTGCCCGCTCAACCGATGGGTGCGCGTAGCGTCAATGTTGATGAGGATGATTCTGACGCCGAATGAGCGAATCCTGGTGGATCACAGTGTCGGGGTCTTCACTGGCACAGGGCGACTTGCTGCCCGATTGCTTGCTGCCCGTGTTTACAGACCCTACACCCCGACCGGACAACGCGCCCGTCGAGATCCAGGTCAAGACCCAGAGGTTGATCGTCGTCACACAAAGCTGCGACCTGGAAAACAACAAGACCGAATTTGTCGCGCTTTGCCCGATTCATACACTGGATGAGTTCGCCGAGCCAAATGTTAAGTTTAAGAACCGCAAGAAGTATGAAGGTGTGAGGAAGGGAACCCATCACGCCTTGCACATGTTGGCGTCCCCTGAAGATCCCGATAATAACGACAAAGCATTGGTCGTCGATTTTGGTCACATCGTCGGCTTGCCCCTCAGCTATCTCGCCGAACATGCTGGTTCGTTAGGCGAGCGAAACCGACTTCGCTCCCCCTATTTGGAACACTTTTCACAGGCTTTCGCCAGGTTCTTCATGAGGGTGGGGCTTCCATCGTCCATTCCTGAATTCAAGTAGCGAGAGCCTTCCGGCGTTCTCGCTCTGAGAAATCAAGCCACGAGAAGGACGAGCGGGACGGCGGCGTCCCCTTTTTTCCACCCTCCGGGTCTCTCCTGCCTCAGAGAGTCGGGCGTCAAAACCCATGATTGATTGTAGCCGAACAGTTTGACCAACGAAATCGCCCAGCGGTTTCATCTCCATGTCGGTTCCGTTCGTGCGATCGTCCGCGACTTCGCCCGCGACCTCGACGTCAACGTGTTCTTCGCCGCCGCCAGGCCCGGCCGCAAGACATCCCCGAAACGTGATGCCATCCACCAGCGGGCCTGCGAACTCCGCCGCCAAGGGGCCACCCTGGCGGACATCCACGCCGCGCTCCAACGCGAAGGGTTCGACGTCAGCGAATCGTACCTCTTCCGGGTCCTGCGCCGCGCCGGCTTGGCCGCGACTCGCCAAGGTCGTCCCCTGCGGCAACCGGGTGATTACGCCAACGACGGTTCCCTCGTGCCCGACATCGCCGATGTCCGGGCGTTGGCCCTCGAAGACGGACGGCAATTCTCCACCCAGGTGGCCGGTCTCTTCCTGTTCCTTCCCCTGGTGCTCGACCTCGACCTGCCCCAGGCCGTCACCCAGGCCGGTCTGCCCGGCTCGGAGCAGATCCCGCCGTTGCAAGCTCTGCTCGCATTGCTGGCCCCCAAGCTCCTCGGCAAGCGGCGCGTCAGTCATATCAGCGACTTGTGGTGTGATGAAGGCGCGGGGCTGTTCGCGGGCCTCAACGTCTTGCCCAAGGCCACCTACGCGACCGATTATTCCTACAAGACCGAACGGGCCATGACCGAGCGACTGATCGCCGCCGTGATCGCCAAAACCCCGTTGGGAGACCCTCCCCTGAGCTTCAACCTCGACTTCCACGCCATCCCCTTTCGCGGCGCCGAGACCGATCTGGAGAACCACTGGGTGCCGATGCGGAACCGGGCCCTTCCCTCAGTGATGGCGTTCGTGGCCCAAGCGACCGGCCGGCGGGTGCTCCGTTACGCGACCGCCAACCTGCTGCGTGACGAGGCCGAGAGCATGGTCCCGAAGTTCGCTGATTACTGGAAAGAACAGACGGGGCACTACCCGGCCCGCTTGCTGTTCGACTCGCGCGCGACCACCTATGCCAGCCTGAGCCAACTGACTCAACGCCGGATGGGTTTCATCACCATCCGCCGCCGTGGGTCGGGGATGTTGGCCCGCGTGAGGCGCTTGCCCGGGGAGAGTTGGCGGCACTGCCAGATCACCCAGGCCAAGGGGAAGCGCCGCCAGGTCCGCTATGTCGAGGAATGGGTCAAGCTCGATGGCTACGAAGGCACTGTGCGGCAACTGATCGTGACGGGGCTGGGGCACGAATCCCCGAGCTTCTTCCTGACCAACGACTACCCGCAAGTGCAGACGGCCCGCGAAGTGATCCAGACCTACGCGAGCCGGAACCATGTGGAGAAGCACCTCGGGGAACAGATCACATTCTTTCACCTCGATTGCCTGCGCAGCGACGTGCGACTGAACGTGGACTTCGACCTGACGCTGACGGTACTCGCGGACCTCCTGTACCGCAGGTTGGCCGAACGACTGAAGGGTTTCGTGCGTGCGGGCCCGGCCCGCTTGTTCCGCAAGTTCGTCGATACCTCGGGAATCATCGAGACCAGGGCAAACGAGGTCATCGTCCACATCAGCAAACGTGCCCACAATCCCCTGTTGAAAGAGGCTGGGCTGACAAAACCGACAGGCGCCGTGCCGTGGCTGGGGGGGTGATCGGTACGTCTGGCATCCCGCTGACGGCCTCAGACCGATAGCGGCCACCACACTCGGCACCATGCAAGCATGCACCCAGAAGTTGAGTGTCATAGAGGCAAGTTACGCCTCCGCGATAATCGGCGGTCATGCTTAACCGTCGCGGCCTGGGGCAATCACGGTCGTCTGCTCGGCCGGAGCAGCGCCGTCAGCAGCAAGTTGCCTGGCCTCCACATCCTCGGTCTGACCGTTCTGGGTGAACCTCGACACCCCCTCTACGTCCGTGCCGGCGTTCTGCCGCGCCGCTGGCCTGCTCCTGCCTGGTGACCCGGATCTATGACACGGCTCACCAGACCCGTTCCCACTGTGCCTCAGGGCTTAATTCGTATCAAAATCACGTCATATATTTGTGGAGCCCAGCTCCACCGAAGCCTGCGACGCTCATCGCTGGTGACAGCCTATCGTAAGCTGGGCCCTCCTGGCGGCTGGTGATATCCATCACAGGCGCGCCAGGAGTTGCAGACGTGTTTGCTCGTACCCACCGGGAACGGTTTTTCAAGCCGCTCTCGGGTCCGGGGGCGGTGTCACCACGGAGACTGCCCCCATGACAGCCCTTGCCTTTCACGAAGAGTTCACGGCACTGCTGCCGCAGCTCACCCGAGCGGCCAGGTCCGTCTTCCGCAGGCGCAACGCTACCGATCAGGAGGAGGCGATCGCCGACACCCAGGCGGCGGCTTGGTCAGCCTGGAGCGGGCTCATCAAGAGGGGACGGAATCCGCTCGAGGTTGGAAGCGGGAAGCGGGACAGGTCCGCGGGAAGCGGAAGCGGGACAGGTCCGCTATTGGCAATATGGGCAAGCAGAAAACTCGCCTGACTTAGCAATATCGGACCTGTCCCGCTTCCCTGCGCTGTCCCGCTTCCCTGCGCTCAAATGATCCCGCTGAGCAACTTCTTCGACGCCTCCCAGAAGCTCGTCTGGCCAGGTGAAGCTTCCTCCGAGGCCGGCTTGAAAGAGAAGCGCGAGATCTTTGAGCGGGCGAGCTTGGCCGTG
>Ga0187864_10002561_pt1 | contig 15711 bp, 21 predicted proteins | sample June2016WEW_11_4_FD_132985 | JGI IMG/M metagenome (GOLD analysis project Ga0187864, IMG submission 132985) | Peatland microbial communities from SPRUCE experiment site at the Marcell Experimental Forest, Minnesota, USA - June2016WEW_11_40 | ecosystem: Environmental > Terrestrial > Soil >... | reverse complement strand
GGGAGTGAGATATGCCAATAACGAAATCTTCATGGCAGAAAGGCCGCAGCGGCAACCCCCGCGGGCGCCCCAAGGACGGGGAAGAACTGGGGGCAATCTTGCGCCAAACCGTGGACCGCCGGCGGTTTGCCGAGAAACTTTGCGAACTGTGTTACGCCGGCGACGTACAGGCGATGCGCCTGCTGCTGGCCTATACCGACGGCTTGCCCATCGGCCGCGCGGAAGTCCAAGGTGCGGAAGGAATTCAAATTTCGGTGACCTATGTCCAACAAGAAAATCGACTTGAAATTAACGGCGCCACACCCGGCGCAATGGAAGATTATCCGGGAGGCGAAGCGCTTCAACGTAATTTGCTGCGGCCGCCGCTGGGGCAAGACGGTACTCGGGATGGATCGGCTGATTGAGGCGGCACTCCAGCATAAACCCGTCGCCTGGTTCAGTCCCACCAACAAGCTGATGGCGGATACGTGGCGCGCCTTGCGGTCCACTCTAGCTCCAATCACGCGCGACAAGAGCGAGCAGGAAAAGCGTTTGGAGTTGATCGGCGGCGGCGTGATCGATCTCTGGTCGCTCGACAGTCTCGACTCGGGCCGCGGCCGAAAGTACGCCGTCGTGGTGATCGACGAAGCGGCCATGATACCCGAACTCGAAGCGGCTTGGCAGGAATCCATTCGCCCCACCCTGACCGACCTGGGTGGTTCGGCTTGGTTCCTATCGACTCCTAAAGGCATGAACTACTTCCAGCGTCTATTCGACCGCGGACAGGACTGCGAGCGCGAGGACTGGGCCAGTTGGCAGATGCCCACCAGTGCCAATCCGTACCTCGATTCACAGGAAATCGAAGCCGCGCGGCTGGATCTGACCGAGGCGGCGTTCAACCAAGAATACCTGGCCCTGTTCGTAGACTGGGAGGGGAGCGTATTCCACCGGGTCGGCGAAGCGGCCACGGCGCTGAGCAAGACGAAGCCTGAACCTGGCCACGATTACGTCATCGGCTGCGATTGGGGCCGATCGCAAGACTACACTGTGTTTCTGGTCTTGGATATCACCGCGCGGGCCGTGGTGGCCCTGGATCGGTCCAACCGCGTCGATTACACGCTTCAGTGCGGCCGGCTGCGGTCTCTGAACGAACACTGGCGCCCCAAGCAGATCATTGCCGAGCAGAACAGCATCGGACAACCCGTGATCGAACAGCTGGAAAGGGATGGACTGCGGATTCAGCCGTTCACTACGACCAACGCCAGCAAGGCGCAGGCAATCGAAGCTCTCGCCCTGGCTTTCGAGCGCGGTGACATTCGCATCCTGAACGATGCGGTGCTGGTGAGCGAGTTGGTAGCCTATCAGGCGGAGCGCCTGCCCTCTGGCCTGATGCGCTACGGCGCACCTTCCGGGCAGCATGACGACTGTGTGATGGCGCTGGCGATCGCCTGGGTCTCGGTTTCCGGGCCACATCGTCCCGTCTACCCGGTGCCCGAATCCGACCTCCTCGTCGAGCCTTTTGAGATTCCCGCGGGTTGGCCGCGGGTCTATGCGCTTTATGTTGGCCCCGGCTCCATTGCTACGATCTGGGGAGCGCTGGATCCCTCCTCAGGGGTGATTTACCTCTACTGCGAATATTGCAGCAAGGACGACCTACAAGGAGCGCAGGCATGGGAAATCCGAAGCCGCGGACGAAAGGGCCGCGAAGTAGTGCGTGGCGTCATTGGTTTCGGGGATGGCGACCCGAGGGATCAAGGCGAGTTAATCGAGATGTACCGCAAATGGGGCCTGGACCTGGAACCAGCCAACTCGCTGGTCGAGTCCGGTATCGCCGAGGTCCGGCAACGGATGGCGGATGGGCGGCTGAAAGTCTTCGCTTCGCTAACGAACTATTGGGAGGAACTGCGGCAGTATCGCCGCGACGAAAGAGGCCAGGTTGTCAAGGCATCTGGCAACATCCAGGACGCCACGCGGTGCCTGGTGGCGAGTGGAGTCTTGCGCGTGCGGCCGCAGCAAGAGCCTGTGCCGTGGTGCGAGCATCGCTACACGGATGGCTTGGGGTGGTTGGCGTAGGCCAGCGTTTCAGCGGTGTGAATCTAGCGCGACAGAAGCCACGGTATTGCTACGGCCCGCAAGCAGCCCCACCTATCCTCCGGTATCCATCGCGCGCCTGCCAACAGGCCGGAATAGGTCAAGATGTTCGCTATTTGTTCGCCTCATTGCGTGATACTGGCCTGTTAGCAGGCAGCCGCGACTTGGATATCTCGTGACGGGAATGGGCTTCGTTGTTGACGATAAAGGAGCTATTTTGACCAACATTCCTGTTGGGAACTTCGGCCCCAACGTCAACGAACTGGACATTCGACCCCTATTTGAAAAGCACGGCGCAGTTCAGCGGTTTCAAAATGATGACTGACCGGCGCACTGGTCTATCCAGAGGTTTCGGATTCATTCAGATGAAGACCGATGCCGAAGCGGGAAAGGCAATCGTGGCCCTCAACGGCACGGACCTCAATGGCAATGTCTTGAAAGTTAACCAAGCCCGTCCACAACTGCATCGCACTGTGCGTGGGAAGAGCAAAGAGTAGAGAATTCATGAAGGTCGCTTTGGGCACTTGTACGAGGGGGGGTCAAATCCGGCCAAGGAGAGCGCATGGGCACATCAGAGAATACGATGAGTCCCGCTGGTCAGCACGCCTTAGAGGACATGGTTGAGTTCGAGATGTACCTTGTGGGCCAATCGCAGCAGACACCTTGGCCTATGCTCCCTCGTCGCACCAGCAAAGTTTACGGAGCTAGAGAACCGTATTGCAACCCAGTCGAGTGGAGCGCAGTGAAGGAACTGTTGATTGAGGGATTTATCGAAGCCACTTCGGGCCGAACGTTCGTAGTGAGTAAGTCTGGATACCAGTTCTACGAACGACAAATGAAGCCGCATTCAGCTTGATCCCCAAAGGCCGGGAGTAGGACGTAGGACCATGTTGCGACTTGAGGTTTTTGCAATCGTGACTCGCCGCAACACTTGCTTTGGCGTTCATGCCAGGAACGCTGTATCGCCCGTTGACATCTTCGGCTGGCATCGCAAGTTGGTTGAGGAAGAACCAAACGCATGAAGAAAATCTATGTAGGACGCCTCGGTTTTTCGGCAACGGAAGGCATGCTCCGTTCGCTCTTTGAAAAATACGGAACCGTGGAGCGGGTTAATATCGTGACGGACCGTGACACGGGACAGCCAAGGGACTTTGGATTTGTCGAGATGAGCGACGATGGGGAAGCGTTGAAAGCAATCGCCGCTTTGAATGGTTGGGAACTCGACGGTCGCACGTTACATGTTAATGAGGCACGCCCCAAGACAGATCGGCCAAGGGGTGATCGTCCGGGTGGCGGCGGTCCTGGGCGCAAACGCTGATAGCTTCTGTTCAGTGATGATGCGCCACAATGGAGATGTGAAGGAACCGACACGCCAGATTCTCATACGGCGCTCCGACGAGCCGAAGCTCGAGATCAGTGACAACGTTCTCATCAAAGAAGGCGTGGTCGGGGTGGTGCTCGCCCGCTTTTCCCCTTCTGGCGAAGGGCGCAACGAGGTTCATTACATCGTTGAGCTAAAGCCCGCTGATGCCGGGTCTTCAAAAACGGGCAAACAAGGGACTCCTTAATCGGAAAAACATTGTGCTACCTCTCCGGGTGGCGGCTTCGAGCACGGCCGAACTCAGGCCGGGATGCCACACGAAATGCCCACAGCGGCATACGGAGGGCACAGGAACGCTTCGCCGGGACCGGGAGGTATCTGCCTACCACGGCGACGGTGGCGGCTCAGACAGGCTCCATTATTCTTCGGCGTTCCTTCACCTCGCAGCCTGAGAACGCTGCTTGCGCTCTGCGGCCTCAACCCTGCCCTTTGTGGAACACGTACAGGAATACCGCCAGACTCAGGCTTGCCAGCAAATGAATCAGTGATGTCAAAAGCACGACCGCAGCAATCGCACCAGCCAGAAGAGCCGATACGTCACGGATGAAGCCCACTGCCAGCAGAACCGTTAGCAGAGCCATGCCGATCAATGCGAAGAACGCCGCATTCTTGAGACTCATGGTACAGATTATACGCCTACAGATTCGCTTTGTGCGGATAGCGCAGGAAGATCAGCCCAAGCACCGGGACGGAGTATTCCGAAGATTTCAGTTTGGAATTGGCCCGGAGTTCGTCGGCGGCTCCCCACAGGCGTTTTTCAAGTTCGGTGGTGTTGGCTGGCATGGAAATATGACGACCTCACATTTTACTTCCAAGATGTTTCCGGCGCACGCCTAGACTGCTGGCGTTGCTTTTTCGATGACGAAGCGACACGGCAGCGCCACCCGAGCATCAGATTTTACGTGGCGGCAAGCCTTCAAGAATCTCTCGACGCACCATTTCGTTTCTCGCCAGCATCTCGACTGCCGCTGATTCAAATACCTTCTGAACTTTGTCCGAAAGGAAAATGAGCCGGTTTGGAGAACGAACGGCGCAAATCGCTCTTAACCCGGATGGAATCCGCCCGCCCACCGCCAACGTGAAGAGCATCCCCGGCAAGAAGAACGTGTATTGGTGATAAGGCGTGCCGAGCACCTTGCCACCGGACGGGGCAAACGCCCCTTCCATCGGCTTGTCAGCACTGGAGACGTGAATGACGAGCACGGCGTTAGCTGGAAAGTCGGCCTCGCCTATGAGAAACCGGCGAAACTGTTCGGCGTAAATGGGGCCGAGATCAATGTATTCTTCGCCGCCCCACCGATGTACCGCCGCCCTCCAAAACACACTCGCCGCAAAGTAGCACAATTGATCCATGTCAACGCCCTGGAGTGCATTTCCACCGAAATACTGGCTCGACTGGTTCCGACCAACAGGCGTCGAGTTCTTGAGCACGGACTGAAGACGGAAGTTGCCTTGCCCTCGGAACCCATTCTCCGAGACCCACTGCTCACCGTTCCTGCTGAATCGTTGTTCGCATTCTCGGCACAGGAGATGCGCCCACATCTGTCGGGATGTGCGAAAGTACTTGCGCTTATTGACGAGCACGAAGTCCGTGTCACCGGGATTCAAGTATCTGTACATTGCGGCGGGAAGAAAGTGGCTTCGCTGAAGCGGCTTCGTGGCTAGGCAGAGGCGGCATCTTCCGATGTTTGTTGTCTGCGGCTTCAGGGTAGGCACTCCGATTTCGGATTGTACAATGGAAAGACGATCTGATTCGAATGGAAGGGTACGGTAAGCCGATATGAAGCGAGATCTGGAATTGCCTCGGGAACTGCCGCTGAAGATCGAAGAAATTCCCTTCGATGGGGCCTTTCACGCTGTCTTAGCTTGTCCCAAACGCTGCCGTTCCGGGCGGCGTCCTGTCAAATACCACCCGAAGGCCCTCAGTCTTCTTACAGATCAAGTTTCCTGCTACCCTCAAACCGGGAGCGCCCATCATGGCCGACGACAACATCAAACGAATCCCGATCAAGGATCTCATCTCCGAAGACGGAGTTGATGAATTGCTGGAATCCCCGGAGATGGAGCCATACGTGAAATTGGCGGTGGTGGCGATGCAGGGTTCCGATGTTACAGCGGAACTGGAAAGCCTTCGCCAACTGCCACTCCAAGAACGGTACGTCTGGCGTGTCGCATCGGCCCTGAAGTGGGCATTTGCCGATTGCGAGACGGCGAACGTAAAAGCGGATAAAGAAACGCTCTCGGCGCAAGACCTCGCCAAAGTTTTGGCAATGCTTCGAGTGCGCCCGATGCAGTTTTGCCTGTTTTTGAAAACTTTGGTGGGCGCTGAAGAGATGCAGCGGATGATGGTCGAGGCGATCAAGGTGGCGACACGGGTGCCCTAATGCAGCGCTATCCGGAATTGCTAGTTCCTGAAAGTCGGGGTCCTACCAGCTTTCATGGATGGGGCTTGACACCGGACCCAGAATCCGCCATAACGCTGGTTAGGAGAATATTCGCAGGGCGCTAGCCCGTTGCCGCAAGATGGGTCGGCACCCTTCTAAAGCACGTCTGATCAAAGTGTTTCTTAGGCATTGCGGCTTAGACGAAGTTCCCAGAGTAGGCAGTGCTTGACAGCGGGTTCAGCTAAGGGCGAAGCCCTCTTCGCAGCCCCGCCTTCCGGCACAACCGTGACTGGCATTGGCGTTTAACCGTTGTCTGAATGTTGTTGAGGAATCTATGTCGAAGAGAATAGAAGAAAGAGTCAAGGAGAATGCAGAACGTTTCCACTCACTCATTCTCTTGATTTCGGTACTGGGCTTCGTTGTTTACATCGTAGTGGTGCTTCTCACTTACTGTGGTGTGACATGGCTGGCATCACTGAGGACAGAGATGCAGGGCAAGACGGTTTTCAATCTTGGTCTGCCGTTTTGCGCTGTTGGAGCGTATGCAGTAGTAGCGTTGCTATTACACGTATTCCCTCCGGAGAAGCAAGACGGCTCCATAAAGCTCACAGCCTTCGGCTTGGAGTTTACGGGTCCGGCCGGGCCGATTAGCTTCTGGGTCGTGTGTTTTCTTTCATTCATTGCAGCGATTAAGATGCTCGGTCCTTGAGGACTCGTTCTCCTAATGTGTCCGACCAGGGCGACGAAGGCACAGAATGGGAAGGCGACAGCCGGGAGAGGCCGATTCCAGGAGTCGATGAATAGAGACCCTGGCCTTCCGACATCCGGCTCAAAGCCGCCGAAGGGTGGTCTCTCCGTGCGCCAGGGCGGTGGTACGGTCACGGTCCCGCATAGCTGCCAACATGGACCAAACGTGCGGCATGGCTCCGTTCAGCTTATTGACAATCGGTTGGTGAACATATCGTGACGTTACCGCCCTCAGCGGATTGACAGGCGGTTTCGACATCTCCACCATTTCAGCAAGGCAGGCTTCAACGAGTTCAGTTTGCGCTTGCCATTCGAAATCCTCCTGAAGGGCGTCGGTCTTCAAGGACCGGACAATGCTTTCAAGTAGGCTTTTCGTGCTGCTGTACCACATTGGAAACTTCTCTAGTTTCTGTTCGAGCCAAAGCCTTGAATTCAGCGTGATCGCCAAGGCAAGGAAGATTTGCTCATCCTTGTGCCATCATCTGGCGGCCTAAGAAATGCGGAATCGACATCTAGATTCAATCAAGCCCCGTGATCCTTTTGTAATAGTCAGGGTCGCCATACCGCTTCTCGAACCCCGCATCGTCACACCACTTGGGGTTTTCGCCTTTGTGATCTTTGCTCGGAGGTTTGCGGACTCGTAGACTAACAGTTCCATTCCGTTTCTTCCGCCAACTTTTCAGAAAGGATTCCTGTGTTGGATCAAGTGGCATTGGCTACCTTCAAGTATCTTAACATCGTTCAGCTTCCGAAGCTCCAGTTCGCCTTTGACAGATCCGAACTCGTCAACGAAAGATAACACTATGGTGTACCCGGACGACCAAAGCGTCTTGGCAGGCGGGTCCTCAAAACCAACGTCTGCCGCCACACTGCCGCCTCCACAGAGTACGGTGGCTCACGGGTGTCGAATCTTCGCTGATGATCGAAGGCCATCGCTTCGAACGGACAATCACGGTATCCATATTCAGCCAACCCAGCGGCGTACAACAACAAAAAATCCTTCGGGCCGAGAACCCGCCAACCTGAATTACGTGGACGAGTTCGTGGAAGTGCAGGGATTCATCGGCGTTCGGGCCGGAACAGATACAGCGGATCATGTTGAAGGTCATTGCGGTGGGGAAACAAGTGCAGTGAGTCGGGTGTGGTTATCGTTGCGAATGGCACAGCGCGGTGGTAAAAGGGAGGGTAACCCACCCTTAATCATTTCGACATGCACCAAACCGCCCGGTGGAGCGTCTAATATATCTATGCCATCGCCATGCTGAACCTCTGAACGCCAACGATTCTCTGAACCACGCTGTCCAGATTCATTTGTTGTCAAGGAGATTTCATTGAGCGGTATATCGAAGGAAGTTAAACTCGCAATGTTACGTGCCAAGACGGATCGGGAATTGTCGATTCTGATACGGAAGGAGTTGGTCCGGGGCATGTCGCTCGCAAACGTGGCAGCGGCCAAAGGATCGCCATCTCACGCACAAGCCGAACGAGCATTCGATAAAGCGAAAGCATTGCTGCCCGCAATTCAGAATCTGCGCCCAACGGATCGGTCGAAGTTGGAAGCAGCGTTGAACGAGCTTCGGGGCACGTTGGATGCGCTACCGCAAAGAAGCGCACTACAATACGGAGCCGGTTCTGGATCGGGTGACTGATGCGCCGATCACTGACCGCCAGTTTCCGTTACGCTTTTTGCAGCAGCCGGGCTGTTTTCTTGGCCGCCTTCGCTATGGGCACTTTCACTGCCGCTTCATGGTAGCGGCCTTCTCCTGGGCGCTCTTTGTGTCGGCCTTTGATGGTGGCTTAGAGTGCTTCACCGGATTCTTCGCCGTCTCGGAGGATGCTTGCAAACCCACAGCCTCCTTCGCCCGAGTGACAGCAGCCTTCGCATGTTGAAGCACTTCTCGTATGTGGGGCACACTTTCTGAATATCGTTCCGCCACATCCGACATCAACGCTTCAATCTTGGCTAGTCGCTTGAGAGCTTTCTTCGCTTTCATAGCCGCTCCTCTCAGTCACGTTTGGCGATGGCCCGAACGAGTATCGCCAGAACGATGTCGTCGCTTCTCAGTCCGAGAACGGTCTTCACGAAAAAGACCGTTAAGCGATTTTTGACTGATCGAAGTATACTCCCGAAACGTCCAGTCGGCTACCCAGGGACCATTCTGCACGCATCAAGCCGAGAACACGTCGTTCATGCCCCGGACGCCATCCCGCCACAGGAACGCAACGAGATCGGCGGCGGTTAGGGAAACGCCGATTACCTGTGCCAGCGGCGGTCTATGATGTCAACATGACCTGGGAAAAGGACGGCAGTTCGCTGGAAATTCGGATACAGGGCCAATTGCCGAATGGAAGGCCAGCACTTGACGAAATTGTTGCCCGTGGCGCTTCCGTGCATTTGGAGCAGATGTCTCACGATCATTGGTGGATGGGCGTGGAAGCTGGTGGAAAGTATTTCCATCGCCGCTATCATGCTTGAGGGTTCAAGCTTAAGAAGACAGCCGGACTTTCGGACGATGACCAGGTTGGCGAGCGCACTTGGCGACGCTGGCCGATGATGAACCTTTGATCGCCGCGGCGCGCGAGCCGATTCTGGTCGTGCACTGGGTAGATGTGGCGTATTGGTACATGGGCGAGGACGCGCCCACGCGCGCTACCGCCACCAGGGGTAAAGGCGCTTCTGCAACAGGGGCAAACGCCCGATACCATGCCCACGTTGACGACATGCCGCGTCTCCACGCCCACACGTTCCGGAGGAGAGCGGCGTGCCACCTGGGGAGATGAGCCTCGGCTCACGTCGCGGCCGGCGCAGCAGGAACGCTCGGGCCCGTGCTGCCGATGCCGGCCGAGAGGCACCGTATGGTGAGAGCTGAAAACCACTCGCCGAAAGTTCGTATGATATCAACGACAACATCGGTGAAAGAAGCTTGCCTATGAAAAACTCGCCTGGGAAAAAACTGCCTTTGATGATGGCGTTTTGCAGCCTGCTGACGGCACCCCTGAAAGGCGCCGACAGGGTCGAGATCCTACGCGACGAATATGGGGTTCCGCACATTTTCGCCGCGACCGCAGCGGGCGCCGCGTTCGGTTCCGGATATGCGCAGGCCGAGGACCGCTTGGAAGAAATGCTCCGCAATTATCGCAAGGCCGAGGGCACCATGGCCGAAGCCTTTGGGAAAGCGTATCTCTTCCACGACTACCGGCAGCGCGTATGGCGCCATCGCCAGGTCGCCGAGGGGCATTATAAAGACCTGGATCCTAAGCTGCGCGCGATCTGCGAGGCGTTTCAGGCTGGGGTCAAGAAGTTCATGCGGGAACATCCCGAGCAGGTGCCTTCCTGGGCGCCCAAGCTGGAGGCATGGCAGATCGTCGCGTTGGGCCGGTACATCATCTGGGGATGGCCGGAGGGGGAAGCGGGCGGCGATTTGAAGCAGGTTGGGATCGAGCCCGATCCGGTTGCATACCATGGATCGAATGAGGTGTTACTGGCCCCCTGGCGCACGGCGATGCATACGCCGATTGCGATCGTCGATCCCCATCTGAGCTGGTACGGCGAATTCCGCTTTTACGAGATGCGGATATACGGCGGAGAATTGAATTTCTCGGGCGCGGCGATTCTCGGTCTGCCCTTTCCCTCACTCGGGCACAATCGCTATCTGTCAATTGCCATGACGACCGGTGGTCCGGACACCTCCGACGCGTACGAAGAGGAAGTTCAGGGCGGCAAGTACAAATTCAAAGGCGCATGGCGGCCGCTGGATGTGCGCACCGAGCGCATCGGGGTAAAGGTGGGGGATGAGGTGAAATGGCAGGAAGTGCGAATCGAATCGACCCACCACGGGCCGATTGTCGCACACAAGAATGGGAAAGCCTATTCCCTGGCAATTCCGTATGCCAACGAGTACCAACTGCTGGATACGGAATGGCAGATCGCTACGGCGCGCAATCTTGCCGAAGCAAAGAGGGCGCTGGCGGGGTTGCAGTTGATGGGGCAGAACATCATGATCGGCACGGTGGACGGCGACATTTACTATGTGCGCAATGGCCGCGTGCCCATCCGTCCAAAGGGGTGCGACCCGTCCCGGCCGATGCCGGGGTCCACGGGAGAATGCGAATGGCAAGGAATCCATCGGTTCGATGACTTGGTGCAGATCACTAATCCGCCGCAGGGGTACATGCAGAACTGCAACGTTTCGCCGTTCGCCATGATGAAGGACTCACCCCTGGTGCCCGAGAAATGGACCGAACATCCATACCTGTATAATGACTTCCGCCGGCCGCCGCACCAACGTGCGGCCATGCTGGTGGACCTGCTGGATGCGGCCAAGGGCGTGACGGCCGAACAGGCGATCGCGATCGCGTTCTCGCCGCAAGTGTGGCACGCCGAACTCTGGCAGGAGCGCATCCGTAAGGCCGTGCCGGAAAGCGCCTTCGGCAAGATGCTGGCCGCGTGGGAACATCGCAGCGACGCCAATTCGCACGCGGCGCTGGCGTTTTACCTCTTCAAGACCGCCCTGGGTGAAGCCGGCCGGGCGGTGGACCCGCCGAACACGCTGAGCGACAATGCCGTACGGTCCGCCCTGTTCAAGGCCGAGCAGAGGTTAGATAGGGAGTTCGGCCCGGATGCCGTTTTCGGTACGTTGTTCCGGGTCGGAAGGGAAGGAGGCTTGCGTACGTGGCCGGTCAGCGGCGGCACGCTGGTCGAGGCCGGAATGGCGACGCCGCGCGCGATTTCATTCGTCAAAGTGGGGAATCGAATGGTGGGTCACAGCGGTCAGACCTCGACCCAGATTGTGATTCTCACGAAGCCGCCGCAATCGTACATGGTAATCCCGCTGGGCGAGAGCGACCATCCCGAATCGGGGCACTGGGACGACCAGGCGGAGGAGTTGTTCAGCAAGAGTCAGGCGAAACCCACCTATTTTGCCAATCGCAAGGAATTGGAGAAGCACGCGACGCGCACGGAGGAACTGGTTTTCTAAAGGAGCGGCGGGGGCAACGGCTGAAACCGATTCCGATAAGGCAAAATAACGCTGTCGTGAAACCTACTTCGCTTGGAGTATGCGTTGGCTAAGCTGAATTAAATGCCCATCGAGCAGCGTCCCGATAGTGCGCTGCTCCTGGACGGCCGAGACCGTTGCCTCGGCGGCGCGACGCCGCCGGCCAGGGGAACTGGCACTGGCACCTCACACGGTCCCTCCACGGATGGCGCAGGTGGGTTAGCTCCGTAGGTCCTGAAGAAATCGTTCGATGAAAGACACGGCATCCTTCGGTCGGAACGGCTTCGCCAGGACCCGGCAACCCGACTGAAACGGACACCCCTGGCAATCCACATTGTCGAACCCTGTCATCAGTGCGCACCGGATGCCCGGGACGTTGCGAACCGCCCAGCCAACCAACTCGTGGCCATTCATGCCCGGCATCAGGACATCTGAAAGCAAAACGTCAAAGTGCTCCGATGCGCAAAGTTGCATGGCTTCGCCTCCGTGGGCTGCCGTCCGAACCTCGTGCCCTGCGCGTGAAAGAGTGCGCGCAAGCAGGGACCGGATTCCCCCTTCGTCGTCAACAATCAGGATGCGCGCCATTTTGGGTTTATCAAGAAAAATAGGATCTGAAATTATGCTGATTCTGCGACTATACGTGAGGATTCCATGCTGCGCAATGGCACTGATGCGGGTGTTCGGGACCCGCAGGCTGGGGGAATCTACCAGCAGACAGCTCGAATAGAGAAGCCCTGGTATAATTCCCTCAACAACTGTGCTGTCCCGCAACGGCCTTCTGTCGGCCGCCGGGACTGATCTGAAGTCCTTGCCGAACGGGCTCAGGCCATGCGCCGCGCAATTTCTCAATGCGGGAGCCTGCAGAACAACGACTGCGTCGCCGTCGTCGGCGGTGGACCTGCCGGTTCGTTCTTTGCCATTCATCTTCTTCGGGAAGCCCGGCGTCTCAATCGACGCGTCGACGTCGTCATCGTCGAGAAGCGCGGTCCGATCGACATGGGCTCCGGCGTCCTCGAGTGCAGGGGGTGCGGCTTCTGCGCGGGCGGCATCTCGCCCAGGTTGGACCAGGTACTCAAGGAGCACCACCTCAGCGTTCCCGACGAGATCGTCCAGGGGCGATTCGACTACGTCTGGATACAAGGACAGTGGAAGAACTTCCGGCTGCGCGTTCCCAAGGATATGCGGATGTACTCCGTATTCCGGGGCTCGTTACCGGGCAGGCGGAGCGGGAAACCCGCAGGCTTCGATGGATTTCTGCTGGGTGAAGCGGTCAAAGAAGGCGCGCACATCCTGTACGGCAAAGTGGAGGCCATGGCCTATGGCGCGTCTGGGTTGCCCAGGCTGACAGTTAGAACGGAATCCGGAGAGAGCGTACCGCTGGATTCCAGCTTCGTGACCATCGCTACCGGAATCAATGCCCACTGCGGCCTGGATTATCGTGACGATTCCCTGATCGCCTCCATCAAGCGGTTGAATCCGGCGTTCGTTCCGGGGAGGTCCCGAAAGGCGTTCATTTTCGAGCTCGACGCAGGCGAGGATTATCTCGAACAAAATCTACACCGTGAAATTTACTTCATCGAGTACGGCTCGAAACACCTTGCTTTGGAACATACGGCTCTGGTTCCCAAGGGCAGGTTCCTGACCGTGGCCATGCTCGGCAAATGTATCGACGAGGCAGTCCTGCCGCGAGACGGCCGGCAGATCGTCCACGATTTTCTGACGCTGCCTCAAATCGAGCGCATCCTGCCAGGCATCGAGGCAGCTCCCCTCGCTTGTGCCTGCGCTCCGAGAATGGCCGTGACCACCGCCAGATCCCCCTTTGGGGACCGGTTCGCCATCATCGGTGACGCGGTTGGGTCGCGGTTGAACAAAGACGGGTTGTACTCGGCCCACGTGACGGCGAACCGGCTGGTGCAGATCGTACTCCAGGATGGAATCGACCGGCAGGCTCTGGCGAAAGGATACGGGAAGGCCGTCCAGTGGCTGGCGGCAGACAATCGCTTCGGGAGGATGGTATTTGGCGTGAGCCGGGTGGCGTTCACCAGGCCGGTGGTTGGCCGCATCACCTACCAGGCGTATGCCACCGAGTGCAAGGTGCGAGACGAGGGCAGCCGGCCCCTGAGCACCGTGTTATGGAAGATCGCCAGCGGGACGGCCGACTATCGGGAAGTGTTCCGGGAAATGTGTGGCTACGGCGTTCTGCGATCCGTCCTCGTCGGTGCGGCGGTCACGCTGAGGAACGTGGCGTTTGAATCGCTCTTCGGTCTGAAATGGGGGGAGTACGGGCGATATCCGACGGTGGTTCTGAAGGAGAAGCGCGAAGCGCTGAAGGGGCGCCTATCGTTGAGCCTGGGGATGGAACTCGGTGCCACGCCCGACTTCGAACGGATGTACGTGATCAAGATCCGGGGTCCGCAGCAAGAGATCATGGACGAGTTGGCCAGGTTCGGCCGCCCCGATGCGCGGTTCCTCGACCTGCGATTCGTGGAAGTTCGGCGGATCCAAGGCGAGTCCAACGAGGTCGGATCAGTCATTCGATACAGCGTGCCGCTCGCCAGACTCGGTACAGACCTGCGCTTGACCAAAAGGGTCGGATTGGAAACCTTGCTATACCAGCTCGACGGGCGGCTTGCGGACCACGGGAGACTCATCTTCAATGTCGCACCGACCAAGGACGGAAACAGCAGGCTGTCCATCTACGCGGCATTCGACTACAAAAAAGGTCACAGCTTTGCGGGCAGGGTTCTGTGGGAAGTCGCCAGGGTGTTGTTTCCGGGATTCGTGCACGACGTGGTGTGGAATCATGCCCTGTGCACCATCAAAGAGGAGGTCGAGCGGAAGCACGCCTACACCCCGCCGTCGGCCGCGTTGGATGAGGGACCCCGCGCGCCCTCCTCGCCGATCGCCGGTGAGGCGCGTTATGAGAGGCCGGCAGGATAGCTTCCGATATTCGGGGATACCGAGGCGCGATTCCGACCCCGCGAATGATCGTGGCTGATGGTGGGGAGGCCTGATACTCTAATCGGCCATGGCCATGACTAACCTTCAACGTTCCCACGCTGAACTTCGTGCAGCGGTGATTCCGGGGGGAAACGGGGCGTGCGTGGCGTCGGCGCAACCGGCGGCGGAAGCAGTGGCACTGACGCACGCCACGGTGATCGACGGCACGGGCGCGGCTCCGATGGCAGACTCGCTGGTGCTGGTCCGGGGCGGTCGGATTGCGGCGGTCTATTCGGCGGGCAGCCGGCCGGTGCCGGACGGCGCGCGGGTCGAGGACCTAACTGGGAAGTGGGTCATGCCGGGGATAATCGACGCGCACGTGCACCTTCCGGGTGGTCGCGCCTGACGGGGCCGCAATTGTAGGCGGCGAGATGACGGTCAGATCAAGATCCCTGCGGCCAGTGCTGGTTCACGGCGTCCAGCATATCGGCGTAGGCCCGTTTCGCGAAGTCAAGGCTCCGGTCCCGAATCGCCTTACACTCAGCTTCTTTAGCGGCGTCACCGCCGGCATCGATTAAGCAGGTCTCATACGTGCTGCTGAGTTTCGACACGGCATCGCCCAGCGCGCTCTCAACCCCTTTAACGGCAGTGTCTCTAGCTGAAGACATCTAGCCTTCCTCCCCCTAAAAGCCAAAACGTTTCGACAATCGCATTTTGTCCCTTCCGCGCGAACGCACTGGACGCCAACACCAGAAACAACAGCGATGCAATGGACGTCATGAGCGTTCCTCCCGCCTCGGAAGCTTTATCGTTGACACCGATCGCTGACCGCTCATCGCCCGTCCTAAGACCTACCGCCGCCACCACTGGACGGGCGCCTGCCCCAGCTCCGGTTTGCGCCCCCTGTGGCCCGCCCTGTGGTGACTCTCCTTGCGTGCTTTTGCAGCAGTTCGTTCCGCCACATGCGCCGCCAGATCTTCGTTCGTCAGCTCGTGCTCGCCCCGATGCTGCGCCTCGAAGTCGGCGGTCAGTTTCTGAGCGCAGAGCGACGGGCCCTCTTGGATGCTGACGTCGTGCCTTAGGAACAACACCATATCGACGCTCACCGCAAACCGCATGGTGGATTTGTCCTCGGCCCTGCAATCGAATCTATAAACGCGTGTATTTTGCGCTTGATCGAAGCCTATGTATC
>Ga0187864_10002557_pt1 | contig 15724 bp, 15 predicted proteins | sample June2016WEW_11_4_FD_132985 | JGI IMG/M metagenome (GOLD analysis project Ga0187864, IMG submission 132985) | Peatland microbial communities from SPRUCE experiment site at the Marcell Experimental Forest, Minnesota, USA - June2016WEW_11_40 | ecosystem: Environmental > Terrestrial > Soil >... | reverse complement strand
TTTCAAGGATAGACCGGGAGGATAACCTACACCAACGAAGAAAATGGCTTCACCATTGTAAAGGTGACGGTTTCAGGCCGGCAGGACCTTGCCTTTTCAACTGCGTAACTGATAGTTTGTGTGCAGAGGGAACCGCATGTGGGGACTGGAAGAACTAAAAATCCGCAGGGAAATAGTTGATCGTCTGGACTGGGAAATGACACCGGAAAAGGCTGTTGAAACCTATCTCGAATGGGGGACCGGATGGACTCGCAGGGATGATTTTGTTAGGTATCCCGGTCAGGAAGCCCTCTATTTTGTAATCTATGACTGGGAAAAGCCTGCTCAGGTTACCCTGATCCGCAGAACCATGAAAGAGGCCGATGAAATCGCAAAAATTTTCGTGCCTGCCGAGATGGTCCGCAGAGCGGTTGACGTGGCTGGACGCAAGCCCGGAGTTGGAGTTTACGCCATTACCGAGGAATTAAAGGAATGGCTTAAAGAAGCGCTTGGTTGCTGAATTTGGCTGATTTTGACCTGCTGGCTCAGAGGCAGCTTTTCTGTGTGAGAATCCGTGTGAGAAAATTTTTCCAAAACCTGCCAAAATATTGATTGCCCAAATCGAGGAGGCCAAATGACAGGATTCAAATTCCTGCTTTTTGTGGCTTTAATGGCCGGATTCGCTGCCCTCGCTTATGCGGATTCGGATGACGGCAAAGCGGCTTATGACAGAGGTGATTATGAAAAAGCTTATCGAGAGTTTAAGGGTGTGGCGGAGCAGGGGGATGCTGTTGCACAGTTTGCTATAGCTTCCATGTATTACCGTGGTGAAGGCGTGCCGCAGGACTACCGGGAGGCGGCGAATTGGTTCCGCAAGGCAGCAGCGCAGGGACATGCCGGCTCACAATATGATCTGGGAGTGCTGTATGCCGGGGGCCAGGGCGTTCCACAGGATTATGCCGAGGCTGCAAAGTGGTGGCGTATGGCCGCAGACCAGGGAGACGCTGAGGCGCAACGTAGTCTGGGAGCGCTGTATGCCAGGGGCCAGGGCCTTCCAAAGGACTACTCCGAAGCATTGAAGTGGTACCGCAGGGCTGCGGACCAGGGAAATGCCGACGCGCAACTTAATCTGGGAGCGATGCACGATAAGGGTCAAGGCGTAGAGAGGAACTATGCCGAGGCTGCAAAGTGGTGGCGTATGGCGGCGGACCAGGGACTGTCTCTGGCACAACGTAATCTGGGATGGCATTATGCGCGGGGAGATGGCGTTCCTCAGGACTTTGTCCAAGCGTACATGTGGCTCGACCTGTCGGCAGCAAAGGGCGATTCGGAAGCCAAAAAGTCAAGAGACGAACTCGCCGGGCATATGACACCTGCCCAGATCGCCGAGGCACAGCGCCTTGCGAGAGAATGGAAGCCGAATCGCCAAAACTAGGGCTTGCTGCAATCGTTTATATGTTTGCGGGCGAAGTTGGAGGTTCAAGTCATCTCCCGCCACTTTCATGTGCCCGCTTCCGGCCGTCTTTTCATAACAACCGCCCGGAAGCGCCCAGGCCTCCCGCGAACGCCCAACGCGCTAGATAGACGTGTCGCGCGGTCGGCCTGCCCGCTACGCGCTCACACTACGCAATGTGGTTATTTTTTTCGATAGGGTACTATGTAAGTATATTATACGAAGTCTTTCGCTCGTCAGTCCCGCCACAATTTGTTCGCGATCAGGAAAGTGACAAGCTGCATAAAAATGATAATTGCCACGCAACCCAGCCATCCGGCCTGCTTCCAGAAAAAACCGGGAAGAATCGAACCGGCAAAGCCGCCGAGGTAGTAGCAGGAAACGTAGAGACCGGCAGCGGAAGACCTGGCCGCACCTGCAACCTTACCCACACGGCTCGACGATGCCGACTGGCAGATAAACACTCCCGTGGCCTGAAGCGCCAGCCCTGCAATGACGACCGGCACATGGTGAATCAAAGTCAGCAACATGCCCGACGCGGACGCTCCCACAGCTCCCACCAAGGCCCGGCGGTAACCGATACTGTCCAGGATGTGTCCGGCGACCGGGGTTATCACTGCGCCAATCAGGTAGACGGCAAAAATTGAAGCCAGAGCAGCAGGCCCAAGAAAGAAAGGCTTATCTGCCAGGTAAAAGTTGACGTAGGTAAACGCCCCGACCATGGAAAACAGAACGTTAAATCCAACGGCGTAAGTCGCCAGAAGCTGCGGGTTACGCAAATGCATCCACATGGACTCAAAGGCCGCCGGGACATTGGTTTGACGTACGAATTTCGTGGAGCGCGGCAAGAGCCGCCATGTGCTCAGGGCCGCTGCTAAAGTGACCGCGCCAAGAACAATAAAGGCCGAACGCCAACCCCAGTGGGTTGCGGCTAAACCGGCAATGAAGCGTCCCGCAAACCCGCCGACAACTGTACCGGTCACATAGATCGCCATGGTGGAACCGACCGACTGGTCCGGCGATTCCTCACTGATGTACGCCATGGCGACGGCGATAATGCCTGGAATGAAGATCCCCTGCACAAAACGCCAGGCGATGAACTGCCCCAGGTTGGCCGCCGTCGCCGCCAGAACCGTCGGAAGAGTGAGTCCCAGCATCGCGGTAACGATAACTCGTCTACGTCCCACGGCATCAGCCAGCATACCGATCAGTGGCGCCGTCAGCGTTATCGCCAGCACTGGAGCGCTCACGGTGAGGCTCACCATCAATTCGGATGCCCCGAAGAGCTGCCGAAATTGGGGCAGCAGCGGTTGAGTGGCATAGAGAGGAAGAAACGTGCCGAAGCCGGAGATAAACAAGGCCGTCAAGGCGCCCATCCGGCTGCCAACGGCGGCTCGAACAGGTATGGCAAGCCCGGTTATGGAGCATCGGGCCTGTGCAATCTTCAACGTATCCCTCCAAATCGTTTGAACTTATCATCCCATGAGGTATGTTAACGTTGCCGTATTAAGATTTCAAATATATTATAATTGAATATTCGATATCTATTATATATTACAAAATCCACGGAGCCCTGGGATGGAACTAAGACATTTAAGATATTTTGTAACGGTCGCCGAAGAATTGCACTTTGGGCGCGCTGCCCAACGATTAGGCATCGCCCAGCCGCCGCTAAGCCAGCAGATCAAGGCGTTGGAACAGCAAATCGGCGCCTTGCTGCTGTTGCGAACCAAACGGCATGTGGAACTCACCGCCGCCGGAACGGTCTTTCTGCACGAAGCCCGAAAGATCCTTGCCCTGACAGATCAAGCCGTGCATGCGGCCCAGCGTGCTGCTCGAGGCGAGATTGGGGAATTGCAGGTGGGATTTGTCAGTGGCGCCGTCTATGGGAAAGTTCCTTCAATCTTTCGTCTCATGCGAGCCCGATACTCGGATGTCTCGCTGGTTTTGCAGGACCTGAGCACCGAGGAGCAGGTGGAAGCCATTAAAGCCTATCGGCTTGATGTCGGCCTGATACGCCCCCCGGTGACTTCTGGGGAATCGCTGATTATGCATGTGATCGGACGAGAGCCTTTGGTGGTCGTTTTGCCACGCACGCACCGCCTGGCCAGGCAAAGAAAGATCCCCGTGGAGGCGCTGGCCGGGGAACCTTTCCTTCAGGTCCCCCGCCATCTTGCACGGGGGTTCTACGATCAGTTTATGCACATCTGCGCCCAGGCTGGATTTTCCCCGAAGATCGTCCAGGAAGCCCGCACGACCCAAACCATTGTGAGCCTCGTCGCGGTGGGCATGGGTGTGTCTATTGTCCCGGCCTCATTGCAAAGTTTGCAACGAACCGGCGTGGTGTACCGGCCTCTGGGAGCGCCAGCGCCCACCACTGAATTGGCCGTCATATGGCGTCCGGACGATGAAAACCCGGCGCTTCACCGCTTCCTGGAGATTATTTGGGAGGTGGCGGAAATTAAGGACGCGCAATGCTGGCGGATGATGGAAAGGCCCGATTCGTTGAAGGTGTAATGCCGGATCGGTTCATCCCTGGTGTCGGGCAAGACCGGCAAACTGTCGCGCCCGGCAGCGGGCAGAATCGAGCGGCGGGGCATGCATAAAAAATAAATAAAGGGGTCAGCCCTGGTATGATCTGCCCGCGGGAAACCAGAGAACGTGATGGAAAAATGGCAAGGCACTGCGGGCAGAATATGAATTGGATTTCCTGTTCACTGCTCACTGCTCACTGTACTTCCCTCTTCTCGCTCCTCGCTCCCCGCTTCTCGCTTCTTGGATCATTCTCTCTTATGGCCCCGGTGGGTTATATGCCAGGCGTATCCGGGCAGGAACTGGCGTTTTTTGCTCCGGCGCTGTCTGCCAACTTGCCCCTATATTGGTTAAACGGTTATTTTTGCCAAAAATACACCTCTAAGGCCAAAATAAGCCATGATTTTAGCATATTATCGAGCAACTTTATCCGATTAGCTCGCCCGACCCCTTTTCGACTTTTAAGTTGATGCTTCACGTCTGATTCGCCTTAGTTCTTCCAACACGGCGGGCGTATACGAGATAATCAACTGCGGGGATGGTGGTGCGTCCCGAAACTGTCCAAAACCTATCGCGTTGACCTTTCTCTTGCGTTTTTTGTTCGTATATGGGAAGGTTTTATGGGCTTACAAGGTGTCCTGAGAGGGTTTTGGAGCAGTGGATGAACCCAAAATGCCCTTCGAGATTCGCTGCTGGTCAGGTTGATGTATTAAAGGAGGAGACCGTCATGACAAAACATAATTTGAGAAGGTATTTTCTCTTTTGCGCAGTTGTAATGACCTTCCAGTTTGTTCTTCCGGGACTCTTGGTGGCAGCGGAACCCGCCAAGATCGTCCAGGCCCAAGCCATTCTGACGGTCTCCGAATCGAAGAGGCTTATCGCCAAGGCCGTTAAAGAGATGCCCATCGTCAAGAACGCCCTGACAAACGGTATGGTGATCATTGTCAAGGGAACGACTAATGCCTATGTGGCTGAAGAAATTACGGGGAAGAAAATCGAAAAGGCAGCCTTTGTGCGGGGGAGAATTCAACCTGCAAAGGGGGGCAAGATACTTCCCGATGTGCAGGCCGTTCCTGAAGTCGTCCTTGAGAAGGGGAAAGTTGTGGATCTGCCACTTGCCGAGGCGGTGAAGAAGTTGAAGCAGGGCGACGTGGTTATCAAGGGAGCCAATGCCCTCGATCATAAAAACAAACTCGCAGGGGTAAATATTGCAGCTCCAGACGGTGGCACCACCGGAGTCATCATGCCCTACGTAGTCGCCCGGAAGGCTTACCTGGTCATCCCCGTCGGCCTTGAGAAGCTGGTGGCCGGGGATCTTGTGGACCTGACGCTGAAAATGCGCGAGCCCCTTGAGAGCCTGAACGGTCTTCAGTCCATGTTTCTCCTCACCGGGGAGATCGTAACGGAGCTGGAGGCCGTAAGCATCCTTACTGGAGCGACGGCCTTCCAGTGCAGCGCTGGTGGCATCGGTGGCGCAGAAGGTTCGGTCTGGCTCGTTTTCAGGGGGACCATGGAACAGGTGACCGAGGCCCTCAAGCTGGTTCAATCGATTCAGGGCGAACCGCCGTATATCGAATAACTCTTCGTCACATCTGAACGATTCGACGGGACAATAAAAGGGTTTACCGGCCACACTACCGGAACCACTTTGTCTCTTGGGCGCTTATTGCAGCATTGGATCTCGTTCACAAACACCTTTCCAACATGAGGGTCATTGAAGTTGGAGCTCGCGGTATTGGGTTTCAGATCTCAGAAGCGCGAAATGGAGATGATGTTGCCAAGAAGATCGATTTCTGGTCTCTCGATTTGTCTTGTCATGCTCTTGGGATCTCTCTGCATGGGCATTGGTGTGCCATCGGTTGGCGCCTTCGATCCAAGGGAGATGCTCACACTGCTCGATGAAATGGATTCAAGCTACTCCAGGGTGAACGATTATGTGGGAGTCTTTCATAAACAGGAACGAATAGGCGGAAAGCTCAATGAGGCGGAGACTGCACTCTTCAAGTTCCAAAAGCCCTTCAAAGTCTATATGAAGTTTATCGACGGCCCCTCCACGGGAACCGAGGCACTCTATGTGGAAGGCGGTTACGAAAATAAGCTGCTTGTGAGGCGGGGAGGGATTTTGGAGTTCATGACATTTTCCCTGGACCCTAAGGGTTCGCTGGCAATGTCTCGGAATCGGCACCCCGTTACGGAACTCGGGTTTGGTTTTTTACTCGCTGAATTCAGGCGTAATTTCGAACCGGCTATCCGGGCCGGTGAACTCGAAATTATGCGGCTGGCCGATGATACCTTCAATGAGAGACCTGCGACCGTGGTCGAGGGCAGATTCCTGCCGCATGGGGGCAGAAAATACTATTGCGCCCGATTTATTATGCACATCGATAAAGAACTGCTCCTTCCCGTAGGGGATGTTTTCTATGATGGAAAGGACGAAATGTTCGAAGACTATGTTTTCACCGATGTGAAGCTCAACGTAGGGCTTACGGCTACGGACTTTTCGAGGTACAATAAATCCTATCGGTTCTGATAAATCAGTCAGGCCGATATGGCTTTCCTTAAAAGTCAAATAGCAGAATTTAATCCCCTCTCATTCTATTTCATCTTTTCTGGATATTTTTAACCTCGCCAACAAGGTCCTCCCCTTCGGGTCCCAGGATGCACTTGTACGGGACTGCACAGACATCGCCCCAGAATCCATTTTTTCGGTCTTTTGCAAAGGTCATAAAGAAGGCGTCAACCGATCCATATGTTTCCTTTATCACTTCGTCCAGGGCACGCTTTGGATCCTGGAGCTGTTCGCATTTTTCCAAAAACTCCACCATGAGGTGATCATTTGGATGCTCGTGGTTGCCCTGGACAAAATATATCCAGAAGGGCAGCGCCGTAGTGTCTGCTTGATAAAGGTCCATTCTGGTATCTTTGAAAAGTGCATCCACCTTGCAGTTCCGGCTCACCTTTCCCCACACAAAGACCTCGGACCAGGCTGCCGTACCCTCCGTGAACCACTGGTATGGTTTTCGCGGCATCCACTTGGTTTTGTATCCGTAGGAGTATTGCATTCTATGGAACAACTCGTGTGCCGAGGTAGGCTGCCGGATGCCTTTGTTGTTTATCCAGGCAACCGAATCGAACTGAATCGGCCCTTCTGGAGGATCGGCAACTCCAAAGCAGTCAATGTTTCGAAAAACCACCTCTATCTTGTCCAGGCCAGGGGCCGTATAGGGTTTTCTTCCGAAGAGATCTGAATATTTTGTCCACGCCTGCTCGAGATATCCCGCTGTCTCCTTTATAATTTCCGGGTCCTTAATATTGTCACTCGAATGCCTGCTCTTGTTTGTCCATTTGAGAACGAAGTGGTCCGTTTCGTAGCGGTTTTCAAAAGAAGGCATGGCGCTGTCAAGGGTCTGAGCGAAGACCGCGCCCCCGGACAGGGCGAAACCGATGCACGCGGCCATATTCATGGAGACGCCAAACAGGATCGCTGCCACCAGCCTCGGAAGTTTCATGCTTTATGGCTCCCTGGAAAGTTAATTAATTTCGAGCTTAAAATATGATAAGCAGTGAGTCAGGGAATAGCAACGACAATTTGAAAAAACCCGGCAGCTTAAGCAGGAAACAATATTCATTGCTGAGCACATGACGCCGTCCGCAGTGACAATTGCGCCTTATTAAAAACAAGTGAGCGCCAAGGGTTATTTCATGGCTGAATTTCGAGGATTTCGATGTTCCGGATGCCCTTAGGTGTCTGAACCTTGACTTCATCGCCCTCTTCCCGGCCGATGAGAGCTTTGCCGATGGGAGATGTAACAGATATGGTTCCCGCCAGGACGTCGGCCTCATAAGGACCGACCAATCGATATGAATTAACCTCGCCGGTTTGGAGGTCTTCCACGATCACTACGCAGCCAAAGACGACCTTCCCATCCACGTTCTTTGGCAAATCGACTATTTGCGAATTGCCGACCTTTTCGGTCAATTCCTGAATCTTTCCTTCGATGATGCCCTGTTTCTGCTTGGCGGACTCGAACTCGGCGTTTTCCGAGATATCCCCGTGCCCGCGAGCTTCCTCTATGGCCTTGATGACTGAGGGACGGTCTTCCTTTTGCAGGCGTTTTAATTCACTCATAAGCTTCTTATATCCATCCCTGGTGATGGGAACTCTCGACATTCCAACTCCTTTCAAAATAAAATATGCCGTTCCATTTAGCGTCATAGCAAGCGCATGTCAACTGGCGCGGAACAGCACGGACTGTCCAGCTCTCGGCTGATCTCAGATACATTTTAATACTAAAACTGAAAAAACTTCATCAAAAAGTGCAGGAATCATATAGAGAATTTAGCCTCAATTTTCGCATGGGCCGATTTTGAATTACCCTCAGGCGCCGAGGTCGTGATAGACTAACAGGTTGAAAATTCAGGAACCGGCACATGGCGCCGTGCATCCCCCAAACAGCGACTGAACGCGGTGACTTAGAAGCGGTCCTCCAGGACCTCGTGAGGGACTCTTATGGGCTTCAACCGGAAAGACCTTCTGGGAATTCGCGACCTGGAGGTGGCCGAAATTGAATACCTTTTAGACTTATCCCGTTCTTTCAAGGAAATCAATGAGAGGTCCATCAAAAAGGTACCCACCCTTAGAGGCAAAACGATCATTCACCTTTTTTACGAACCGAGCACCAGAACGCGGACCTCCTTTGATATCGCTGCAAAACGACTAAGCGCTGACACCTACTCGATAAACGCCTCAACCAGTTCGATAGTCAAGGGCGAGACGGCGCTCGATACCCTCAAGAACCTGGAGGCCATGAGACCCGATGTCTTCGTAATACGCCATTCTGCTTCCGGCGCTCCTCAGATGCTTGCCAGCCGCACCACGGCGTCGGTCATCAACGCCGGGGACGGGATGCACGAGCACCCTTCCCAGGCGCTGCTCGACATGCTGACAATCCTTGACAACAAGAACAGACTGGACGGCCTGAACGTCGTTATCGTGGGCGACATATACCATAGCCGGGTGGCACGTTCCAATATCTGGGGCTTGACAAAAATGGGGTCCACGGTAGTGGTATGCGGCCCTGCTACACTCATTCCCCCTAATATCGAGGCAATGGGCGTTCAGGTGTCGAACCGTCTGGAACAGTGCATCCCTGATGCCGACGTGATCATGGTTCTGCGTCTTCAAAAGGAGAGGCAGCAGCAGATGTTGTTGCCCTCAGTGCGCGAATATGCGACTTTGTACGGCATAAACAGCGAAAGGCTCAAGGAGGCAAGAAAAGACGTTTTGATAATGCATCCCGGCCCGATGAACCGGGGGGTAGAAATCAGCCCTGAAGTCGCAGACGGCCCCTGTTCGGTTATCCTGGAGCAGGTAACCAACGGTGTTGCCGTCAGGATGGCGCTGCTCTATCTGCTCGCACAAAGATAGCCTGTCAGGCTTTTGCCTTTTCCCGGAGTGATAATGGCAACGAAGGAAAATTCAGCTAATCTTGTCTTGCGAAATGGCAGGGTGATCGATCCAGCGCGGGGATTGGACGCTGTGGTTGACGTTCTCATTGAGAACGGAAATATAACCGAAATGAGCGCGAAGATCGAACTTGGCCCCGAAAAGCTCTCGCAATTCGAGCAAATCGACGCGAGCGGCAAATGGATAGTGCCGGGCCTGATCGACATGCATGTTCATCTGCGGGAACCGGGAGAAGAATACAAGGAGACAATCTCCTCGGGAACGCAGGCTGCCGTTGCGGGAGGATTCACCTCGGTAGCGTGCATGCCCAACACTCACCCGGTAAACGACTGCGCCGCAGTAACCCAGTATATTCTCGAAAAAGCCGGGGATGAGGGGTCTTGCCGAGTATTTCCCGTGGGGGCGATAAGCAAGGGGATCGAGGGCAAGAACATTTCTGAATACGGGGAACTTCGCGCCGCAGGCGCCGCAGCCGTATCGGACGACGGGCGGCCCGTCATGAACAGCCTGCTTATGAGGCGCGCTCTCGAGTATGCCAAAACTTTCGACCTGCTTGTCATAAGCCACTGCGAAGACCTGGACCTTTCCAACGCCGGTCTGATGAATGAGGGTCCCGTATCGACAAGGCTCGGCATGAGGGGCATACCGAGAGCTGCTGAAGAGGTTATGGTGGCCCGCGACATTCTTCTGGCCGAGCTTACCGGGAGCAGACTTCACTTAGCTCATATCAGCACTGCCGGGTCTGTGGCGCTGATACGCGAGGCCAAAAAACGGGGCGTACCCGTCAGCGCAGAGACCGCACCCCATTATTTTAGTCTTAACGAAGAGCTGGTGTGCACATTCGACCCGGTCTACAAGGTCAATCCACCGCTAAGGAGGCCCGAGGACATCGAGGCAATAAAGGCCGGGCTGCACGACGGGACCATCGATGTTATTGCTTCGGATCATGCGCCTCACAGCGCAGTTGAAAAGGATCTGGAATTCGAATATGCGGCAAATGGCATGATTGGTCTGGAATCCTCCCTGCCTCTCATTTTACGGCTCATACGCGAAGGCGTGCTCACTCCCTTGGAAGCAGTCGCAAAGGTGTCGCGCAACCCTGCCCGAATCCTTGCAATCCCCTTCGGCACATTGCGGAAAGGCGTTGCTGCCGATTTGACTCTTATCGATCCAGAGGTGAAATATACGATTGATGTCAACCAATTCAAATCGAAGAGCAGGAACTGCCCCTTTGCCGGGTTCGAAGTGCAAGGCAGAGCGGTTATGACGCTTGTGGAAGGCAGGGTGGTTTTTTCCGCCTCATAATCTTGTTTCCGGATGCTTAGAATGCCCCAGGATCTTAGCCCCCCCCAAATTCTTATCGTGGATGATGAAAGGAGCATGCGGGAGCTGCTCGAAATCCTGCTGCTCAAGCACGGCTACGACGTTCAGTGCGCTGAAAGCGGCGTCGAAGCGCTCGACTTAATCCGCAGCCAACCATTCGATCTTGTTATAACAGATATCCGAATGCAACCTGTGAACGGGCTGGAGGTCCTGAAGCAATGCAAGACGATCTCCCCTCGAACCACTGTAATAATGATCTCCGCTTACGCCAGCACAGAACTCGCCGTAGAGGCGATGAACGAAGGCGCCTACGATTACTTTCCCAAGCCGTTCAACAACGAGGAAATCCTCTCGGTGATTTCCAATGCTCTTCGCAGCAGGGGCGACGATCAGACGTTGAGCAAGCCCCAGGAAGGGCCTCTCTATTTCGGCTGCCTTATCGGAGAAAGCCCTCCGATGCGCAAGATTTATGAGAATATTCAGCGGGTGGCCAAGACCAGCAGCAATGTCGTTATCATCGGCGAAAGCGGCACGGGCAAAGAGCTTGTAGCGAAAGCGATCCACCGCCAGAGCGCAAGGCGCGACCAACCTTTAGTGATTGTCAACTGTGGGGGCGTCCCCGAAAACCTGATCGAAACCGAGCTTTTCGGCCATAAGAAAGGCTCTTTCACCGGCGCTGGGGCAAATAAAATGGGGCTCGTCGAGGCCGCCCAGGGGGGCACCCTGTTCCTGGATGAGATAGCAGAACTCTCCCCTCTTCTTCAGGTCAAGCTTCTCAGGCTCGTCCAGGATAAAACGATAAGAATGATCGGTGGGACCGAGGATATCCTGGTTGACGTCAGGATCATTTCGGCCACCAACCGCGATCTTGAACGCATGGTGATGGACAAGACCTTTCGTGAGGACCTGTATTACCGGCTCAATGTGCTTCCTATCCGCATCCCGCCTCTGAGAGAGCGACGTGAGGACATCCCTGTTCTTGCCCAGTATTTTCTATCGAAGTTCACAAAAGATTTCGGCAAAGACATCCACAAAGTCTCTTCCTATGCCATGGATATACTCTGCAATTATGAATTCCCGGGAAATGTGAGAGAACTGGAACACATAATCGAACGCGGCGTGGCGATGGAATCTTCCAGGATCATCCTGCCGGACTCTCTTACTCTTTCGATGTACAGGAGAAAAGAGCAGGAACAGGCAAGCGCTTCCGATGTTTCAGAAATTCCAATCGAGGGATTCGACCTGGACCAGCACATGGCCGAAATCGAAAAGCGACTGCTTCAGCAAGCTCTGCACCAGACAGGCGGGGCAAAACTGAAAGCCGCTCAACTGCTCGGGATTTCCTTCCGCTCCTTCCGGTACCGACTTCTGAAATATGGACTTGCAACTGAGGACGAATTGAAAAGTCTAGGGCAGTAGCATCAGAAACCCGAGTTGTTTGGCGCCGGTTTCAAAAAAAATTCTTCCAGGACTATTCCCCGAACAATTCGAAGCGTTATAAGTAAAATTTAACATTCCGGAACAATGGTTTGCATTATCCGGACTGAATATGGAAAAAACCTTGACCTTTCATCACAGTTCCAATAAACGGGACTGCATCGTACAACAGCGCAAGATGGGGAACTGAATCATGCCGAAGAAAGATATGGAGAGCGACCAAATGATGGATGACTTTGAAGACGATTCCGGACTTGAGTTCGAGCAAACCGACGAGCTTGACTTCGCCGGCGAGGACGACCTGCTGCTCGAAGAAGGCGAAGACGACGAAGACCTGCTTCCATCGGTCCTCTATAAAGGGATCACCAGGCCAAAAACAGATGACGACTGGCGACAGTTGCTGCTCGATGCCAGCAGGGAGGGTATCCCTGCATACAAGATCTCGGACAACTACAGAGAAGGCGCTCTGCTGCTGCACCCTGGCTTCGGGATTGGCGTAGTTACCAAAGTGATCTCCCCCCGGAAGATGGAAGTCATATTCGAAAGCAGCAAAAAACTGATGGCTATGAACATTGTCCCCCCGAGCCAAGCGGCCTGATCGATCAACTCTATGCTTCCAGCGCAGGCAGCAGCCATTTCTGCACCTGCTCGAGCAGAAACTGGTAGACCAACGGTGCGCCTCCTACAACATTTCCATTGAACAGGTGATTGTCCTCGCCCCGGAAATCGCTGACTATGCCGCCGGCCTCCGTAATAAGGAGCGCGCCGGCGGCTATATCCCAGGCTTTCAGGCCAATTTCCCAGAAGCCGTCCACTCGTCCCGCAGCCAGGTATGCCAGATCCAACGCTGCGGACCCAGCCCGCCTAATTGCGCTTGTGCGCATAAAAATCGATTTGAAAGCAATCAGGTAGTCATCGAGGTGCTGTTTGGCCCTGAATGGAAACCCGGTCGCAATCAACGCCTGATCGAGATTCACTTTTTCGCGGCTCGGAAGTCTCGATCCGTTCAGCCAAGCCCCTGCGCCCCTTCTTGCCGAAAAGAGCTCGTTTCGGACAGGGTCCAGCACTAATCCCAAAACCGGTTTTTTCTCCAGACACACTGCGATGGAAACGGCAACAAACGGAAAGCCGTGGATAAAATTGGTTGTACCATCCACCGGGTCGATTACCCATGTGTACCCCGGCTGCAAACCCTCATTTGCCGATTCTTCGGCCATAATGTGGTGGTCGGGGAAATTCTCCCGGATCGCTTCGATGATCAGAGTTTCGCACCTTTTATCGATCTCCGTCACATAATCCGAGGGACCCTTGGTATGGACCCAGGAGCCGGCCACCTGTCCGATGTGTTGCTGGATAAGCTCTCCAGCCTCAAAGATGATCTTTCGCGCAACGGTTTCCATTTTGTCGAGCATCGTCTCTCCAAAGAGTGTTGGGGACCTTCTTACCGGCTTGCATGCAAAGCCGAAATCGGATACAAAATGCAGGGGATGGGAAGATATCCACCTCCCGGGCATCGCACCTCATTTAAAGCCGAACGGGGCGTTCTTCAACCTTGATTATAGACGTCCACACTCATATTTTCCCGCCCGACATCATTCGCGGGCGCGACCTTTTCTTTAGGGGCGAGCGTGAATTCCGACTTCTATACGGCCCCGCCGATTCGAAAATGGCATCTGCGGAAATGCTCATCCAATCGATGGATGAAAACGGGATAGACCGGTCGGTAGTATTCGGGTTTCCATGGCGAACCCCTGAACTGCTCGCGCGTCACAATGATTATGTGCTGGATGCCGCTGCAAGATTCCCTGACCGCCTCCTGCCGCTGGGCTGTCTTGACCTTTTCTCGCAACGCTGCGTCGAGAAGGCGGAAAAGATGCTCCTCAATGGTGTCCGGGGCTTCGGAGAACTCGCCGTTTACACCGCCGGCGGGAATATGGACCTTGTTCTCGACAATTTCAAGCACATTGCCGTTCTTTGCCGTGAAAAAGACCTCGTGCTCCTCACCCACGCAAACGAACCCGTCGGGCGTCAATATCCCGGTAAAGCTCCATTCGGCCTTGATTTCTACTATGAGATGGCAAGGGCCGCCGCTGGAGCCACACTCATCCTTGCGCACTGGGGCGGTGGTCTGCTCTTTTTCGAACTTTTGAAGAGACAAGACCCCGGGCTTTTTGCAAATATCTATTACGATACGGCGGCTTCCCCCTTTATGTACAGGAGTGACATCTACAGGGTGGCAACTCAGGTGACAGGGCCCAATAAGATTCTTTTTGGCAGTGATTATCCCCTGATCTCTCCGAAGCGCTATTTTACGGAGATGAGGCAGTCCGGCCTCGCCGATCTCGATATAGACTACATTTCCGGGAAAAATGCGGCTCGCATTTTTCGCGTTTGAAGCCGAAAGTTTTAAACACCATGAAAATCTTCATCTGGCGCCACAGTAAATTTCTTTCGAGCTGGTCGATGTTCGACGAACCGCACATCTATCGAGACAATTATCTTCAGGCCGAGATAGCCGTTTTAGCCGAATCCAGAGAAGAGGCTTTTGAGCTAATCGAAAAAGACGGACAGTGGAACATTCACGAACTCCGGCGCATAGAGCCGAAGGTCATTGCACTGGACAGCCCTGCGATCGTTAGCAAGTTCGTGCATTTCGGCTGAGACACTTAGATCTTTTTGGCTTGATTGGTCCGGAGCCCGCTGGCGGTCCGTTCTTCCACGAAACCGACCCACTCGCCTCCCTGGTGAGGCGATTTCGAGCACCACAAAAAATGCACGCCCATCTTTTTTTATTTCTAATTTTATTGCCGTTCAACGGGACTGGATTTGGCAGGTGGTCTGGGATTTGTGAATGTTTTCGCTATTATTATTATTCCAGAGTCTCTCAAATCTGATTTTCATTAGCGGGTTTCCGTTTTTTTTTCGCTTGACAAGATTCTGGATAGGCGTTTAAGTGGCTGCGTATTCTGGTTAAGTTACCTTAAAGTCTTGTCCACGCATGTTAATTTTATCACTTGCGGGAACTGCTCTAAGATGCATAAAGAGCACAATTTTTGCCGGACCATTGCATCCATTCACGGAAATACCGAGGCTGTCCTATGAACCAAGAGAAAAGTAGCTCTTCTGCAAAGAAGCCATTGGGGGTGATTTTCTTTCTATTGGGCTTTGTCGGCGCCCTGGCCGTCGGATGGGTCGTTTTTCCGAACCTGCTCTATTCTAAAAAAGCTCAACCTATTGATTTCAGCCATGTAGCGCACCAGAGCGAAGATTGCGAGTCCTGTCACAGCTTGCGCGCCGATGGCACCTATAGCGGGATACCCAGGATAGACAGGTGCAAGGAGTGCCATGAATCCGCCCAGGGGAGCAGCGAAGCTGAGGCCAAGCTTGTAAGCGACTATGTGGAGAAAAACCGGGAACTGCCCTGGAAAGTGTATGCCTGGCAGCCCGACAACGTCTATTTCTCCCATGCTCCGCACAAGGGACAGGGTCTGGAGTGCACCCGCTGTCACAGGGACGTCTCAAATGAGGAGAAG
>Ga0187864_10002554_pt1 | contig 15733 bp, 8 predicted proteins | sample June2016WEW_11_4_FD_132985 | JGI IMG/M metagenome (GOLD analysis project Ga0187864, IMG submission 132985) | Peatland microbial communities from SPRUCE experiment site at the Marcell Experimental Forest, Minnesota, USA - June2016WEW_11_40 | ecosystem: Environmental > Terrestrial > Soil >... | reverse complement strand
GTTGAGGGTAGGCCGTCGCGGCTGGCCGGCGAAGTTCTGCCAAATTGCCACGGAGTACCCAACCGCGGCGAAATTGAAGTCCCCGGGTTGAGCCGAAACCAACTGGTAAAAGATCAATACGCGGCTTCGTGCAATGTCAGCGACGACGGCTCCCGGCCACAGCGCCCATCGCGCGCCGCAAGGCTGCTGTTGGCACGGGTTGCCTTGATGGGCCGTGTTAAAGGCCTGTTCGATAGGACTGAGGGAGAGCAGCATCGTAGGAGCCCCGGCCGTATCCTCGCGCTCTTGAAATCCCGTGATGCCCTGGGCGGCATTCAGTTGCGTGGTCCATGCCCACGAGTCGCTGATCAATGTTTGGCCTGCTGCGTTCGGAGTAGCGAGAAACGTGTCACCGAAAACCCAGACCGAATTCCCCGCGAACATGCCGCTATATCCGCCATCCCGCCCCAGGATCTTTGGATTGCTTCCGATGGTCCCCAAATCCGTTGTTTGCACGACCGCCAGGCTCGGTGGCGGTCCAGAGGACTTGCAGCCCGACATCCCCAGACTCCCGAGCAATCCAACGCAAACGGTCAGGGCAAGACGAACCCCACGCATGGCGCCTCCTAACAAGACCGCGGCACAAATAGTTCTCTTTGTTAATTAAATTGGATTCGGGTGCACGGGCGATGGTTTTCTCGAACACATTCGCATCGAACAATGACGCGCCGCCCGAGTTTCGCCAGCCCTCGGCACGCGAAGTAACCGAGAATTGTGGACGGATCGCTTCCGACTCGGGAACTGCCCGGGGTTGTGCGGAATTCCTACCACCTTGTCGCAAGGGATCCCCCAATATCTGTCGATCACAGCCCAAGTATCCAACAAATATTTACAGGTCACATAGGGTTTCGCCTGGAATAGGCGGTGGAGACCGTTGGTAAACGCACGCCGTTACTCGCGGGCAGCCCAACACTGCGGGGGCATTCCTGGAGTATGATCCACCAAGAAACGGGCATCGCCAAGGGACCTCTCAGCGGACGTTCGATAGCATTCCGTAGATCCCTTCCGCTATGGCTCACTTATTCTGCGCAAGCGGTCTCGAGAATTCTCGCGTCTAGGGCTGCTTGAGGATGCCCAAAGCTCCCTAAGGCTTCTTTCGGGGTGGGAGCCGCCGTGGCCCGTCGAATTGCAAGAGAGTAGGCGCTTGGAACCCATGGTATGGATTCCTTCCCGTCTGGAGGGCCACGGTGGCGGGCGAACCGGCTGGTACTAGACGTGAAGCCGACTTATCATTCCCAATCCATTTTGTATGCGCCCCGCACCCGTGATGCGCACAGGAGCCCTTGGGGAAAACTTGCTCTGCTGCCGCGACCACTTCACGGTCGCGCTTGCCCCCACCGTGAGGGCTTGAGCGGGGGAAGGCCTTGGTGCTCTCCGGTTCTGGTCACTTCTGAGGAGCCACGTGCTCCGACTCCGTCGTTTCCTGCTGGGCTCGACGCGCTCGAACGTCGCCGCGAATGGCCGCGGCTTGGTCTATTGAGAAGGTGAGTTGTCCACGCGCTGCGAGTTTGAGTTCCCGAGCATTCCAGTGAGCACTCATCAGGCCCGAGGGGGAGTGACTGTTCGTGCCCAACAGCAAATGGCCGATCTCGTGCGCAATGCCGTGTCCGAGTAGTTGTCCGAGCGACAACTGCGGCGTCTCGAGGAGCACTGTCTTTGCTCGTGCATAGGAAATATACGCAAATTGTCCATGGCGCGGTGGAGGAATTGGCACGGCCATACCCATGGCGAACTTCTCCACCCAAGGACCCTCCGCGATGTCGGGCACGACGTTCAGGCGGATGTCCGTCGGAGTATGAGGAGTGGTGCAAGCCGGGTTCAGCTCAGCCCTCGGTCTGGTCAGCGGACAATCGACCCAAGACATTTGCACACCTACGTTCTGAAAGATGTCCGATGCCGTGCGCTCGGCTATGGCCAGATCGTGCTCGGCAATAGGGGCGTAGATAAAGACCAGGACGGTGAGATCTACTTTCGCGCTTGTGTCTCCCGTGATCTGGTCTCGAGACCAGCCATCCCCAGCGGCAAATGAGACCATCAAGAGGGTCGCCAGGCTCGAACTAGCGATTCCCCAAGACGCCTGCCTGCGCTTGAGTTCCCGCCTATCGCTCTCTGCTGTCCCACCTCTGTCGTTCATGACGCCCACCTCCGTCGCGAGATGGCGCCAGTTTGGTTGGGCTCGGCTATTGCCTCAATGCAAGGCGAGTGATATCTGTCTTAAAGATGGGCCATACGGTAACCTCCTGATTCCCTGGGAAATAAGGTCCAAGCAGAAGAGCTGCGCTTGACTTGGCATCACCTAGTGGTAGAATTTCGGCAGGCAACACGTGCGGAGGAACCATACGGCATCCGGTGGCGAGCCTGTTGGAGTGCCCCCGTTGCTCTCCCTCTTTCGGTGCTATGGCTGATGATGCATCCAGCAGTGCGGCCCAAGCGTCTGGTCCGTTTCGCTGCCTTCGAGTTTGACTCGCAGACGGGGGAACTGCGCAAACACGGCCTGAAGATCAAGCTCTCCGGACAGCCCATCGAAGTTCTCACCTTGCTTCTCGAACGTCCTGGCGAAATGGTCACTCGGGAGGAGTTGCAGAGGATCCTCTGGCCTCACGATACCGTGGTCGAGTTCGAGCACAGCATCAACGCCGCGATCAAACGGTTGCGCGACGCGTTGGGAGATTCCGCGGAGAAACCCCGCTACGTTGAAACGCTGGCCGGGCGCGGCTACAGGTTTATCGCCCCGGTGGAGGTTATCGCGTCGCCCGAGGGGGCTGCCCCCGTCGTCGAACCGGGCGGGGCCGAAGTGCAGGCCGCTCCCAGGGCCGCCGCCGATTTCACCCATTCCGATCTGATTGGCCGGACCGTATCCCACTACCGCATTTTGGAGCGGCTGGGTGGGGGTGGGATGGGCATCGTATACAAGGCGGAAGACATCCGCCTGGGGCGGAAGGTGGCGCTGAAGTTTCTGCCCACAGGCCTGGCGGACGATCCCGTGACGATGGCGCGATTCCAGCGGGAGGCGCGTGCCGCCTCGGCGCTCAATCATCCCCACATTTGCACGGTCTATGAGATCGACAAAGTGGAGGGACAACCCTTCCTGGCAATGGAGCTGATGGAGGGCTGCACCCTTAAGGACCTCATCACCGGCCAACCGCTGCCGGAGCGTCGGCTTCTCGATCTGGGGATGGAGATTGCCGACGCACTCGAGGCCGCGCACGCCCAGGGCATCGTTCATCGCGACATTAAGCCGGCGAACGTTTTTGTGACCAAGCATGGCGAAGCCAAGATCTTGGACTTCGGGCTGGCGAAGCTACAGGGGTCAGGGAGCGGGGTTCAAGGGCCGGGAAACAATCCAGCAGTGGAGGACAGCTCGCGCCGCCCAACGCGAGAGGGTGCTGAGGGCAGCGAGGCGGGTGAGGGGATAACACCCCACGACACTCCCTCTCTTTCCCTCGAAGCGGATGAAATCAGCGTCGCCGGCGCAGCGATGGGGACGGCGGCCTACATGTCGCCGGAGCAAGCACGGGGCGAAAAGCTGGACGCACGCACCGACCTGTTCAGCTTCGGCGCGGTGCTCTACGAAATGGCGACGGGCCGGCAGGCTTTCAGCGGCGAGACTTTGGGGGAGATTCGGGAAGCGATTCTGACGCGCGAACCAACTCCCCTACAGCGCCTGAATCCCGCCATCAATCGCCGGCTTCAAGCGATCATCGAAAAGGCGCTGCAGAAAGACCGCGACGTCCGTTACCAGCGCGCCTCGGAGGTTCGCGCCGACCTCGAGCGCCTTGTGCCCCCGCAGCGAGGGCGCCTCCGAGGGACGCCTCTGCAAAAGCGCTGGCTGGCGGCGGGGGCGGCCGGCGCGCTCGTCGCGCTGCTCGCGACGCTCATCGGTCTTAATGTGGGGGGCCTGCGCGACCGCCTGGCCGCTTACGTAGGGTGGCGCAGCCTTGCGCCCGCACAGGCGCTGCACATCCAATCCATCGCCGTGCTGCCGCTCGAAAACCTCTCCAACGACCCCGAGCAGGAATACTTCGCCGATGGCCTCACCGATGACCTGATCACCGATTTGGGCCAGGTCGCGCCGCTCCGAGTGATCTCGCGGACTTCGGTGATGCAGTACAAGCACACGAAGAAGCCGCTGCCGCAAATCGCCCAGGAACTCAACGTGGATGCCGTGGTGGAAGGCACGGTGCAACGCTCCGGCAACCAGGTGCGAATCACCGCACAATTGCTCGAGGCGCGGACCGACAGGCACCTGTGGGCCGAAACCTACGTGCGGGACTTCGGAGAAATCATCCGACTGGAGGAAGAGGCGGCGCTGGCGATCGCCCACCAAGTCAGCAGGCGGCTGACTACCGACGAAGAGACGCGCTTGGCCAACAAGCGAGTGGTCAATCCGCGCGCCTACGATGCTTACCTCCATGGCCGTTATCTTTGGAATGAGAGAACCGCGGAAACTGCTGCGGGGGCCCGTGTCTACTTCGAGCAGGCCGTGCGGGAAGATCCCAACTTCGCGCTCGCCTACTCCGGACTGGCTGATTACTATTCGGTGAGCTGGTACGTCAAGTGGGACGAGCCTCTGGCGGAAACGTACGCCCGCAAGGCGGTAGCGCTCGAACCCGACCTCGCCGAAGCCCACGCTTCGCTGGGAGTCACTTGTTTTGAGCAGAGAAAATTCGCGGAGGGGGACAAAGAGCTGAGACGGGCGGTTGAGTTGAATCCGAACTATGCGTTGGGCCACCACTTTTATTCCGGCCTCCTGCTAACCCTTGGCCGCCCTGCGGAGGCGCTGGCGGAGAACGACCGGGCGCGACAACTCGACCCCTTCTCTTTGCCCATCAATTACCTGCGCGGCGTCGTCCTCCTCGACCTGCACGAATATGACCGGGCGGTAGCGCAATTTGAAAGAGCAGCCGCAATCAATCCGCAATCGGCCAATTGCCACGAGCAACTGGCCCGAATCTACTGGATCGAGGGCAGAGTTCCAGACGCTCTGGCCGAAGAAAGGAAGATAGCGGCCCAAGTGCATGATCCGTCGCTGGTCCACGATCAAGAGGAGATCGCCGCGGCTTACGCAAAATCGGGCCTTCCCGGTGCGCAGCTCAAAGCGGCGCAACTTAAGGAGCGAGAATACGAAGCCAATCGGCAGGACCTGGAGGGCGGTGCGCCCTTCTACTCTTCTTCCGCTTTGTTCGTTGCCTTCCAGTACGGGCTCCTTAAGGATAGGGAGAAAACGCTGCATTGGTTGAACCTAGCTTGCCACGAACGATTGTATCAGGAACAATATGACCTCCTCTCCTATGGAAAGGGCGCTCCCGAGTTCGACTTCCTGCGCTCCGACCCGCGCTTCAAGGACCTCCTGCGCGGCCTAAATCTCCCGCCGTAAGCCCGCCCCCGGCCATCGGCTCCCCATTTCTTACCTCTGCCTCCGATGCGATTCCCTTCCGTACATGCGCAGTTGCGGAATCGGCTTGCATACAGGACAACAAGGGAGCACAGCCCTTCCGATCACCTCTGCCAGACTGTGCCTGAAAAACGCCCTTCCACGCCAGAATTGACCGTCTCATGACCCGTACCGGCCTTGCTAGCATTCGCCCGATGGTGCCTCACCTGAGGTCGACAGCAAAGCGCTTCAGGATGCCAAAATGAGACAGTCAAATCGAGCGGGGTTCCCATTCTCGCGTGTTTTCGGGTTCGCCCACGCCCTTATCAAGGAGGAATGTCTTCGTGATATGCTGCAGGCGGGAGTTCCAAGTTTCGGGCTCATAAGTGAAGCTGGCCATTCAGGGCGAGGGCGGTCGCAACGCATAGGTTCATATGCTTGATTTCAAACGCCACCGGGTTACAGTAGCGCTCACGATCGCATTGATCACAACTGGCACGCTTGCATTGGAGGACCAACTTCCGGCAGCGCGCGACGCTCGGGCATTGCACGTCGTGCAGCTTCAGGTTTCGAGCCCGAAACCCCAAACCCTATATGAAGTCCGTGCGATCCATGACCCAAACGGGACGGGAAGATTTTACATGGGTCGAGAGATCGCTCAAGTCATGGGGACGGGTGGCATTGCTTGGCTCGATCGCCCGGAGCGGGAAGACGAAGAGCATCCTGAGGCGGTGATTGACGCCATGGGACTTCGTGGCGGAGAGGTCGTTGCGGACCTGGGCGCTGGATCGGGCTACTTCACGTTCCGACTTGCGGCAGAGGTTGGCAAGACGGGCAAGGTCCTGGCGGTTGAGATCCAGGACGAGATGATCGAGACCCTCCGACGGCGCGCCAAAGCGCTGGGAGCCACCAACGTGGAGGAGGTGAAAGGGAGTGAGACCGATCCCAAACTACCTGCAAGCGGCGTCGATAGGGTGCTGATGGTCGATGTCTACCACGAACTCGCCTATCCCTTTGAGGTCATGACTAAAGTCCGCGAAGCGCTGAAGCCAGGCAGGTGTGTGGTCTTCGTCGAGTATCGAAAGGAAGATCCCCGCGTCCCGATCAAAGAAGTGCATAAGATGAGCGTGGAGCAGCTTGCGAAAGAAATGAAAGTGGTTGGGCTTGCGCACGTCCGGACCGTGGAATCGCTACCATCGCAACACATTGTGATTTTCGAGAAGCTCGAATAAGACCAGCACCCCCGTCGCCGACTTGTTCATCTCTGGCGACAAGGGCGGGCGAACCGGCAGGTACTAGACGTGAGACCGACTTATCAGGCCGAATCTCCAGCTAAGATCTCAAGTGGCCCGCCAGCAGCGGGGCGCGGCGAATCCAGCCAAGCGGCAAGGGTCAGCCGCTGTTGAGATTACGCCACCGCGAAAGCGGCTAGACCACACGACTCGTCATTCGCAGAAAGCAAGCCCGCGTCCATTTCTCGGTAAGCCGATTACACGTCCAATTGAGTCCCGACGTCACCAGAGTTTCTCAAGGCTGGACTGATTTCGTCTTCACGTTCCAGCCCTCCACTTCCACGACCGGGGCGGACTGGCCCAGGTCCTTCGTGTTGTAGGTTGCGGTGACTTGGCGACTCTCGCCGGGGAGGAGCGAGAAATAGTTGTCCTGCCATAAGATGGGCAGCACACCTTCGTCAGTCGGACCGTGGCGGTTAACGCAGCAGCCGGTCCAGGCCCTCTCGATCTTGAGTCGGACGCCGAAAGCGAGCGTCCGGCTCGGGTTGCGAAGGGCAACCGTAGTAGAGCTTTGGGATTCCCCGCGCTGAGACTGGGCCATAACCTCCAGATCGACTGGCGGCAAAGTGTTCAGTGCCGTGTAGTCGGCGAACGATTTTGTGGGTGTCCAGGTCGAGTGATGCGGGTCATCGGGTTCGTCCCGCGATCTTCCCCAGTCGAGAGTCTCGGGTTGGGTCGAAAGCCAATAGAAGTTTCTGCTGACCAGACTGCCGGAGGATTCCAGGGTCAGGTTTAAGAAATACGTTGAGCTAAGCCCCTCCGTTTCCGGCAGGGTGAACACGCGGGTACTGCTGTCGGGGCCCACCTCGACCGTGGCTTCGCGCGAGAACTTCTCCGCCATGTCAAGGTTGTACACCTTGGCCGTGACCTTGAGGTTCGGAAAGGCCTTGTAATACGAGTTCACGATCACAATGGAGCGGTCGTCATACGAGTACTGGACATGCAGTGGTTCGCAGGCGACCTTGACGCCGAAGTAAGAACCGCCGGGGCGGAGATACCAATCGTACAAGTGCCAGATCATGCTTGGCCAAGCATTGTTGAGCATCCACTGAATGACACCCGTGGACGTGTACTTGTTGCGCCCATACGCTTCCATCATGGCTCGGTGGGCCTCGTAGGCCTGCATTTGGGCTTTGCGGGAATACTCTTCGGCAGAGGCCGAGGCGCCGTAGCGCCTGTTGAGCGCCTCGGTGAATACGCTGAGCGTGCTGGACATGCCCCCCGCGTGGTATTCCCAGACTGAGTCAATCGGCCAAAGATGATCCGCCGGCAGGAGGCGGCGCAGGCTCTCGATGGGCGGGATCGCCGGACCGGGGCTCGTCTCAGTGTTAAAGCCATATGCTCCGCCGAAGTTCGTATCCAGGTACCAGAAGGATGGGGCCACATATTCATAGGGACCGGTCATCTTCACGCCGCTTGGGCCGACGGTAGTCGGCGTGGCCGAGGCCGAGGACACAGCGGGATTGGGCCAGTCGCACTCCTGAAGAATCTGGAGGTACATCTTCTCCACTTTAGGGGGAGGCGGGTTATCACTGCCGTATAGCCAAGTGAGCACGGAAGGGTGGCGCTCGAGGCGACGGATCTGGTCACGCAACGACGCGGCGGCAATCTCCTCATTCTCGGTGTCCCACCTGCCCCACTTTTCCCACTGGTCGCAACAGCACCACCCTGGCATGACCAGGATGCCCAACTGATCGCTGAGGTCGAAGAAGTGGTCATCCTCCAGCTTGCCTTCGAGACGCACGGTGTTGAGATTCAGATCGCGGACGTAATTCAACTGGGCTTCCTGCCGTTCGGGCGACGAGCGCATCAGGAGGTCCATGCTGTAGCCCGCGCCGCGGATGAGTATGTTCTGGCCATTGATGTGGAACAGCCGATGCCCCTGGCTATCAACCTCCGAAGTCACCTGACGTATGCCGAAGCGAATGTGACTGGAATCCGAGACTCGTCCGCCAACTTCGAATTGCAGGTCAAGTGGATAGAGGTTTTGAGGCCCAAGCTGGGCCGGCCACCAGAGGCGCGGGTTCGCCAACCTGAGTTGCGGGAACCTCTCCGGCCTGAAACGGACTACCTGCATTTGGCCGGGGCCGAGTCGCACCGGTTGCGAAAACTCGATGTTCTCGATCTTCCCTTTCAGGGAGCCTTCGACAGCCTGAGCACTGCCGTTTTTCAACTCTGCCCTGACCGTGAGTTGAGCCAGTTCGGTCGAGGGCAGGTCGAGCTTCGTGAGCACCGCAGGGTAGCGCAGAGCGACGGGGCCAGTAGTCGTGATGTGCACGTCGCCCCATAGACCCATCTCCTTGTCGGGTGGCATGGGAGCCCAGTCCACCAGGGTAATGGCGAGGTCGTGCGGTTGGGGCGGAAAAACCTCGACGGCTAGTGAGTTGATTTCTCCGGGCCGGGCAGCAGCGGTGATGTCGAACTCGAACCGCCGCCAGGTGCCGGCTAGCTTATCGGCGGAGGCGATTTGGCGCCCATTCATCCAGACGTTGGCGCGATAGGTGACGCCGTCAAAACCCAGCCACATCGTTGTGCCCCGGAACTCGGTAGGGAGCTGGAACTCCGTCCGATACCACCACGAGTGCCGGAAAGGGCTGCCCGGCGGCATGGGAATATCGGTGAAGTTCCCATAAATCGGATAAGTGGTGCCAGGAACCGCGCGGAGGTTCATTCCCACATAGGGGTCGGGGTAGCAGTGCTCCTGCACAAGAGCATTAAACACAGTGGTCGGGACCGTGGCCCGATACCAGTCGCGTGCCTTAAATCCTGGCGTCGAGATAGCCGCTCCCGTTTCGTGCACTTCGGCGGAGGATTGGATGGCCCAACTCTCTCGAAGCAGAAGCCCATTTGCCGCCGCTGGCGTCGCTTCCGGCGGAGAGGCGACCAGGGCGAGAAAAAGAAAGGATAGAAGTGAAATCCGATCATTGCACATTGATGCTCCTCCATTGGCCTGCGGCCGGGGGTAAGCCTGTTCCCGGCCGAATATGCGGATTCGTCAGAGGCAAGTTGTCCCACCGAGCTTCTCAACGATGCGGTAGTGGGAAAGGGTCTTGCCGACCATGGGCCGCGTCTCTGCGAGTGGCCTGGCAGCTAACTTCGGGTGAAAGCATCATAGACCGCACCTTTGGGCAAGTCAACGCGATCCGCGTTACGGCGAGTACGAAGAAGTCTATCTGATCACCGAACGCGGTCGGAGGGCGGAATTAACTGCAAAGCCGGATTGTGCCTGAGAAACACGCATCTCGGGAGTTTGAACGTGAGTGGCACTTCACCGGTTATTTTCGACTTATCCTCAACTGACCGCCCGGATATTGTCCGTGTGGCCGACAATGCGTCCGGAATGTGAACTCGGCTTGGGGTGCATGTACTCCAGCCCCTCTGCCCGCTTCTCGGCGCTCCACACATTTCAAGCCTTTGGGAATTCTGAAAAGCCCCCACGCAACAATGGCTTGCGGGGCGCCATCGCGGTCGAGTGACCCCAACGGTCAGGCCCGCCCGCCGTTGCAAGGGGGAGAAGGTGTGTGACCCAAAACCTCTAGTATCCGGTGTGACAGAGAATGGGAGTGACAGAGAATGGGAGTGGTTCAAAAGGATTAAACGTCGTATAATCTCGCGCGCGCAACTGGGGAGCAGAACATATGAACGTACAAGAACAAATCAAGAAGTATATTACCAGCCAACCGGAGCCAAAACGCAGTGAAATGCGAGAGTTGCATCGGCTCACACTTCAAGTGTCACCAGAATGCAAATTATGGTTCTTCGATGGTAAAGACAGCAAGAATCATACTGTTTCCAACCCTACGATTGGATATGGATTTCACACAATAAAATATGCCAATGGAAAAAGTAGAGAGTTTTTTCAAATTGGTGTGAGCGGAAACAAAACCGGAATCTCTGTCTATATTCTTGGCCTCAAAGATAAGAAGTACATAGCCAAAACGTATGGAAAAAAACTAGGCAAGGCGAGCGTGACCGGATATTGCATTCGGTTTAAAGCTCTAAAGGATATAAACATCGATACGCTTGAAGCGGCAATACGATATGGGCTTGCAGCTCAGAACGAAAAAGGCAAGCTGATGAAATAATTCCACTGTTAAAGGCAAGCAGTTATCGATGTAAAGGCGCTCCAGTATACGACCCCCTACAGCCCTGACCCGCGCCACAAAGCCATTCTCTATAAAACGGGTCTCCCGCAATAGTCGTGCGGCTCTCTGTCAGCGCTCCTTGGCTTTCTCTGTTTGCCGTTGCCCGCTGCGGAAGTATCACGCGCGACCCGGAAGTTGGACAGGCGGTCAAGTTGCCGATAAACGGCCTACTCGTGCTTCTGGTTCGTCGCCACAAACCGCCAGGTCAAGTGGGCTGGAAATAGGCCACACACCGCCGCCAGGAACCAAAGCTTGAGAACAGAGTCCACATCCTATAATCTTTCCGTGGTCCGCACGGGAGAGGAGGTGTACTTTGAATCGCCGAGAGTTTCAGGTTTCCATGCTCCAGCTCGCGGGAACAGGCTTCTTGGTTCCCAAACTGCTTGCGACGCCCGGCCCCCAGGCTATGCTCGACGTCACTGAGCTGTACAAGAGGGCGATAGTGATAGATTCCCTCTGTGGCCCGTTTGTTGATTCCGAGGGATTACCGGGGGCTGCGGCGCTGGCCGAGGTACGAACATCGGCGATTACCGCCATCAATTTCACGATCTCGGCCCCGGATTTTGAGGGGACGGTTAAGAATCTTGCCTTGCTGGAAGCGTTGGTCGAAAGGCATCCTGAGGCGTTCGCAATCATTCGGCAGCACTCGGACATCGCACGCGTCAAACGTGATGTCAAGATCGGCGTCATTCCGGGCTTCCAATACACGGCGTTTTTCGAAGAGGACGTCGGGCGAATCGAGACCTTCCGCCAACTGGGTGTGCGCATCATGCAAATCACCTACAATAACCGCAATACGCTTGGTGACGGTTGCTTGGAGCCGGGGAATGCCGGGTTGAGCCGGGCGGGGATCGGAGTGGTTCATAAGATGAACGACTTGGGAATCGCGGTCGACCTGAGTCACAGCGGGTATCGCACGACGGCGGAAGCCATCGCGATCTCCTCGAAGCCGATCCTGATTTCCCATGCCGGTTGCGCGGCCGTCTATCCGCATCCCCGCAATAAGCCCGACGAAATCCTGAAGTCGCTGGAGGATCGCGGCGGCTACTTCGGAGTATATCTCATGCCTTATTTGGTGGCTTCGCCCGCGGTGCCGACGCGCCAGCACGTTCTGGATCACTTGATTCACGCGATCAATGTCTGCGGCGCGGATCATGTGGGCATTGGCTCCGATGGATCGATTCAGAAGGTCGTCCTTACCACGGCTCAGAAGGCTGATTTTGATGCCGACATCGCACGCCGTAAGAAGCTCGGCATCGGGGCGCCGGGCGAGGATCGCTACCCCTATGTACCTGATCTGAATGGGCCGGACCACATGCAGATCATTGCGGAGGAGCTTGGCCGGCGCGGCCAGCCCTCTTCGGTGATCGCCAAGGTGCTGGGGGAGAATTTCCAGCGCGTGCTGGGAGACATTTGGGGAACTACTTAGCACAGGAGACTTGCCATGCACGACCGCCAACGCGGCGCACGGAATCTGCTGGTTGCCGCCATCCTGACTCTTTTGTTTGGTGCAAACGGCTGGGGGCAGAAACCGTCCGAGACGCCCATTGCCGTGCCCGCGCTGCCGGCGGATATCCCGAGCACGGCTCGACTCTATTCCGTCCGCATCATGGGAAATCCGGCGGGACGCCAGGCTGTGTGGACGGCACCGGACGGCACTCTTCACATTTTCTATCAATATAACGACCGCGGACGCGGCCCCAGAACTACCAGCATTCTAAAGCTGGATGCCCAGGGCTTGCCAGTGGCGGAGAGCGTCAGCGGCAACAACTACCTCAAATCCCCTGTGCAAGAAAACTACACGTTTGCTTCCGGCGTCGCCCGCTGGAAAAACAATTACGAAGAAGGCGCGAAGAAGCTGACCGGGTTGGCCATCTATGTCCCCGTCAACCAAGCGCCCTGGGAGTTGGGACTTCTCGTCAAAGCGGCGATGGCCAATGACGGCAAAGTAAGTCTGCTACCCGAGGGGGAGGTCCGGGTGGACCGCGTCACGGGACTCACCCTACAATCTTCCGGCCGGAAAATGCATACGACCTTGTACGTCCTGAGTGGGCTGGATTTCTCGCCGGCATACGTTTGGCTCGATGACGGAGGTGCTTTTTTCGCTTTCACGGATTCTTGGACTGCGGTGATCCCGGAGGGGTGGGATTCGGCTGCGATGGAGCTGCAGGCTCCTCAGGACAAGGCGGCGCATGCCCGCGCTGCAGAACTTGCCGTGAAACTGGCTCATCCGGCACCGCACGGCCTGGTATTCGCGCACGTGAACCTTTTTGACGCTGCCTCCGCCGAGATTCTCAGGGACCAAAGCGTGGTGGTCGCGGGAAATCGCATCCGCAGCGTGGGACGCTCGGATCAAGTCGCTCTTCCCGCCGATGCGGAAGTCATCGACCGGACGGGAAAAACCCTGCTTGCCGGTCTATGGGATATGCACGCCCACGTGGCAGATAATGACGGGCTCTTGAATTTGGCCGCGGGCGTCACGACGGTCCGCGACCTCGCCAACGATATTGACACGCTCTTGGCCCGCCGCCAGCGCATTGCCGAGGGCAAAGAGATCGGCACGCGGATAGTCCTCGCCGGGGTCATCGACGGCCCTGGGCCCTTCCACGCACCCACCAAGGTCCTTCCGTCCACGCCCGAAGAAGCCCGCGCCGCGGTAGACCGTTACGCGCAGTTGGGCTACGTTCAGATCAAGATTTACAGTTCCGCAAAGCCAGAACTGGTGCCGGTCATCATCCAACAAGCCCACCGACTGGGGCTGCGCGTGAGCGGGCATATTCCGGCGGAGATGACCGCCGCACAGTGCGTCGAGCTGGGTTACGACGAGATTCAGCACGCCAACTTTTTAATGCTCAACTTCATGCCCGACGTGAGAGACACCAATACGCCCAGGCGATTTACCGTTGTCGCTCAGCGCGGCGCCGATCTCGATCTCCATTCTCCCGAGGTACAAAGCTTCATCAAGCTGCTTCAGGACCATCACACCGTCCTCGACCCCACGCTGAGCGTCTTCGAGAATATGTTTACGGGAAGCTTGGGCAGCATTCCCCCCGGATATCAAGCCGTCGCCGGGCGATTGCCGCCGCAGGTGCGTCGGGGACTGATGTCCGAAGGCCTGACGCCCCCTCCCGGTATGGCCGAACGCTATAGGGAATCCTTTGCGAAAATGATGGAGCTGGTGGGCATGATGTATCGGGCAGGGATTCCGATCGAAGATGGTACCGATGCGATGGCCGGTTTCACCCTTCAGCGCGAACTCGAACTCGATGTCCAAATGGGAATCCCGGCCAACAGGGTTCTTCAAAACGCCACGCTGAACGCTGCGCGCATTATGAAGTTGGATGGTGAGCTGGGCTCGATTGCTCCCGGCAAGCTGGCCGACCTCACGCTGGTTCAAGGCAATCCGGTGAACAATATTAGCGACATACGAAAGACAGTATGGGTGGTGAAGGATGGCTTGAGCTATAAGCCGGCGGAGTTGTACTTAGCGATGGGTGTAGCGCCCTAGCTAGAACTCTATAAATGATTGCACCGAGACCGAACTGAACCCGCCGACCGATGCGACGGTAAACAGCGCACTCCTGCATCCGGTTCGTCGGCACCCCAATCCAGGTCAAATGGTGGAAACGTGGCCACACCACATTTACTGTGCGGCCTGACCCAGGATGCCTTCTGGTTGCCGTATCACCCAACCGGGTAGATGTTGTGGCCTCCGAGCGCGAGCAAAATAGGCGATTTTCCGCACTGGCCTTTATGCCAGGAATCGGAAGTGCAGTTGGCTGGGTTCCCTCTAGATGCCCTGTTACCCAGCTTCGGGGAAGAAGGACGGGAAGCCGACTCATCGCCTGGAGGTTATCTTCAAGGGCAAAGTGGTCGCTTCGCGGGAAGAGCCTGGCGGCGCCCGGATGCTTGAGCTGAGCGAAAAAATCAAAGTGGAGGGCACCGGATGGCTCGCCGCGCGATGCTCTTCGCAGTGCGGCCCCACCACCTCGTGGCGTTTCAGGATCGCCGCCCACACTTCGCCGGTCTACGTGCAGGTTCCCGGGCGGGAACTGTTTTCACCGGAAGCTGCGACCTATTTTCTCCAGCTTATCGATGGCGCCCAGTTGTATGTCGACACGCTTGCGACGCGGCCGCAGGCTGAGGATCTTGCACGAATTCGCAAGGTCTATGCCGACGCCCGCGCGGAATTGCACCGCCGCATGCACCAGCACGGCGTACCCCATTAGCGCCGGCGAGATGAGACGCCGCCGAGGCCGAAAGTCTGCGTTTCTCTCGGCCTTTTGGAGGGCGCAGATCGCTTTGAAGGTGTGAGAAGAATCAGGGGCCTGTCATCCTGAGCGAAGCGAAGGATCTGCTTTTCTTCGCGCGCCGCGAAGAAACTCACCCTTAGCAGCGCAGGGCTCTCAGAAGTGATGCGGCAGCACCGTCAAGACCTTGGCCGCGCGCGCAGCCGGGGCCAGAGGCCAGGGGCGGAAGGCTGGAAACTGTGAAACAGCAGCGCGCCGTCCGGACCGCACCGCCAGTGCGAACCGTAGGCCGCCTACCGTCAGCGTAGCTGCCCCCGTCCAACTTCCAAGTGGCGCATTAATCGCCCGGAATATTTAATTGTCCGTAGTCCCAGTGATAAACACTAGTGACAAGAACGGATCTATTTCCTCGAACCCCGTTTCGGGACAACGACCCGCCGCGATAGACCACGCAAAGCTTGCTTCCCGAGCGGCACCTTCGTCATGGTTCTCTCTCGCGTAACTTTTTGGGTGTTGTACCTCGATGATAATGTCCCCTTTTCTCCTCGTTAGAAATGTCCCCTAATAGAGTCTCCGAAAGGAGGCAGATTGGGGCGAACCAGGATGAGTGAGAGGGAGTTGAGGCGGTGCGGG
>Ga0187864_10002550_pt1 | contig 15761 bp, 16 predicted proteins | sample June2016WEW_11_4_FD_132985 | JGI IMG/M metagenome (GOLD analysis project Ga0187864, IMG submission 132985) | Peatland microbial communities from SPRUCE experiment site at the Marcell Experimental Forest, Minnesota, USA - June2016WEW_11_40 | ecosystem: Environmental > Terrestrial > Soil >... | reverse complement strand
TGGAAGCAGGCTATGCAGGTAGAGGGGCCGGAACCGCCGGCGCCGTCTGCACGCAAGACCCTGGGAAACACGCTTGGCCGGGCGTGTGGCTACGAGCCGATCGTTAGCCTCGTAGCTTGCTTCCATTTTTGATTTTGGTCTTAGCTTTCAATGATGCACCATGCATCGGGATATTGCTCTTCTAATTATCGCGCTGGCGCTGGCCATCACCGCCGCCGTTTTTGATGTGCAGCAGCATCGCATCCCAAACTGGCTCACCTACCCGGGGATTGTCCTAGGCCTGGTGCTCCGCGGGGTGCTGTTTGGATGGAAGGGCCTGAGCGGTGCAGGTGAGGGTTGCCTGCTTGCCGGCGGCATCGTGTTTCTGTTTTACGCGGTGCGGGCCATGGGAGCGGGTGACGTGAAGTTGATGGCGGCAATCGGATCGCTGGTGGGTCCGGAGCAGGCCATCGTGGTGCTGCTGGCAACCGCGATTTGCGGCGGGGTGATGGCCATCATTATTTCCGTTTACTGCGGTCGCATGGGGGAGACCCTCAGAAATCTTGGCTCAGTGCTGTGGTTCCATGCTCGCTCCGGCTTGCAGGCCCATCCGGAATTGAATCTGGACAATCCCACGGCCTTACGCATGCCATACGGATTGGCGATTGCGTCGGGAACGCTGTACGCGTTGCTGTTGATACTGTGGAGGTGAGTTACGAAAACTGGTCGGTTAGGTATTGCTCTTTTGATTGCGTTGGTGGTTTCGGTCCTGATCACATATTTTCTTTACAAGCGCATTAAGCAGCAATATGGGGGCGGGGCGCTCATCAAGGTGGTGGCCGCGGCCAAGCCGCTGGACACCGGGACCCCGTTGGCGGCTGGCGACCTGATGCTGATGGATTGGCCCAGTAACGCTCCGTTGGACGGGGCCTTCCACAAGCTGGAAGACGTGACCGGCAGGGTTGTGATGTATCCCATTGCCGTAAAGGAGCCCATCCGCGACGGGTTGTTGGCAGCTCCGGGAGCCACCGTCGGCCTCACCGCTAAAATTCCGGATGGTATGCGCGCGGTAGCGGTGGTCACCAATGAGTTGAACAACGTCTCCGGATTTCTGTTTCCCGGTTCGCACGTCGATGTGCTGGTGAGCTTGCACCCGGAAGCTGACAACAAGGAGCCGATGACCACCACCGTCTTGCAGAACGTCCAGGTTTTGAGCACCGGCGAGAAGCTGCAACCGGATCCGAACGGCAAACCGCAAAATGTGAAAGTGGTGACGGTGTTGCTGTCGCCGGACGATGCGGAAAAACTCTTACTGGCCAGCAACCAAGGGACGGTGCAGTTCGTTCTCCGGAACGCTTCCGATCAGGCCCAGCCGGTGACCCGCCCGGTGAATTTGAGGGACCTGCAAGGTACCGCTAAACCAGCCCCACTTGTCGTCAAGAAGGCGGCGCCGGCCAAACCGCCGAGCGTATACACAGTTGATACCTACGATGGTACAAAGAAGGGTGCGGTCAAGTTTTGAGAGGCCCTAGAATGGAGCATCTCGTGGAACGGAAGAGATCAAACCAGCAAAAGCCTTTGTGGCAAAGCATGGCTTTCGTGCTGCTAACGGGTACGGCGCTTTGCCTCACCACGTTGGGAGTCGCAGCCCAGGAACCGGCTGCACAACAAGCATCAACTACGGGGCAGGCTCCGGCGCCAACCCAGCAGCCGCCCGCAACGCAAGCGCCCTACCCGGAGCAGGCTCCGGCGCAAGCGCCCGCCGAGCAGGCTCCGGCGCCAACCCCGCAGCCGACCACATCGCAAGCGCCCTACCCGGAGCAGGCTCCGGCCTCAACCCCGCCGCCCCAGGCAGCCCCGCAACAGCAAGGCGAGGGGCCGGAGAGCGTGCACATCGTCGTGGGACATTCGCTGCTGATCCGCACTCCGACTCGCATCAAGCGTGTTCTTACCGGAAATCCCGCGGTCATCGAATCGGTACTGACTTCACCCCGGGAACTGGTAATTACCGCCAAGACGCCTGGCAGCAGCAGTCTGATGCTGTGGGATGAGGCGGGACAGAACCGTACCTTGGATTTGTACGCGGATGTGGATGTATCTCAATTGCGCAACACTTTGGACCAGTCCTTCCCGAATAGTGGCGTGGATGTGCAATCGAACGGAGACAGAGTGACGCTGGTCGGGACTGTCCCCACAGCCGTGGTTGCGGAACAGATGCTGAAGATGGCCGACAACTACTCCAAGGGTGTGGTCAACGGTTTGCGGGTCGCGCCCCCGCCGCATCTGAAACAGGTGATGCTGAAGGTGCGCTTCGCCGAGGCAGACCGCGGCAAGCTGACCCAATTTGGCGTCAATCTCTTCAGCACGGGCGCAACCAATACGATTGGCACCATAGGCACGCAGCAATTTGGCCCGCTTGCTCTTCAGCAGGGCTCGGGCACTGGCGGTCTAACGCAATTCAGCCTATCGAGTCTTCTGAATATCTTCCTCTTCCGCCCCGACATTAACTTGGGCGCCACCATCTCGGACCTCCAGCAGAAGAACATTTTGCAAATCCTGGCGGAACCCAACTTGATGGCTTACAGTGGGGTGACGGCACATTTCCTGGCGGGTGGTCTGTTCCCGTACCCGGTAGTGCAGGGCGGCGCCGCTGGCACGGTTCCGATCATCACCATCCAGTTCCAGCCTTATGGGGTGAAGTTGGAGTTCACCGGGACCATCGAGGACAATGGTATAATTCGGCTCAAAGTTTCTCCCGAGGTGAGTTCGCTCGACTACACCAATACAGTGACGATTGCGGGATTCGTCATGCCAGCCATCTCAACCCGGCGCGCTGAAACCGAGGTCGAGCTCAAAGATGGGCAGAGCTTCGGCATTGCGGGTCTGCTGGACGACCGCACGACCATACAACTCAGCAAGGTTCCGGGAATCGGAGATATCCCCATCCTGGGACAGCTTTTCAGGTCCAGGAGTGTGAATCGTACCAACACGGAGCTGCTCGTACTGGTTACGCCCACCATTGTGGACCCAGCGACAGGACAGCTGCCCAGTGGGGAGCCACAGGTTAATCAGCCGGTTCAAAACCTTGACAAGGGAGAATTCGATAAAGGTTTGCCGAGCCCGACTAAGAATCCAGGGACGAAGTAACTATGACTGACCCCAAGGTAACGATAAGAGGTTCGCGCAGCTCCGAGCGGCGTATCGGCATCCTCTGCATAAATCTGGATCCGGTCTCGCGGGAAGGCTTGGAGACCTTGGTTGCCCAAACGCCCGGAGCCCATGTCGTGGACAACGTCGATCGGCATGTCAACCCGCGCGAAGTTATGCGGATGCTGGGGGAGTTTCAGCATCGCGTCTGCGTGATCAATTTTGACGAAGGTGAGGAGAGCGCGCGGACCAGCCAGCGGATTCACGAAGGCTGCGATACCAGCGTAAGCATTTTTGCCGCTTCCAGCGACTCTCATCCGGACCAGATCATCGCGGCCATGCGTTCCGGGTGTTCGGAATATCTGGTAAAGCCCTTCCGGGCGGACCAGATAGTGGACGCCCTGGCGCATTTAGAGGCACGGCATCAAGGCAAGTTGCCGGGACAGAAAGGCCAAGTCGTCACCCTGATGGGAGCCAAAGGCGGAGCCGGGGTTACCTCCCTGGCCTTGCATCTGGCGCTGGATCTGGTGAGACAACAACAGAAGGTCTTGCTGGTGGACCAACATCCGGCGCTCGGCGATCTCGCCCTGTGCCTCGGCTTGGGCCGGCATCAGTACAGCTTTTATGAACTGGTCCACAACATGGACCGGCTTGATGCTGACCTGCTGCAGGGCTTCCTGTTGCAGCACCCCAGTGGATTGCACGTCTTGGATTCCCCGGAAGCCATCCATGCCTTTGCCAATACTCCCTCGGACGCCATCGAACATACGCTGGCTTTTCTGGCGGAGAACTATCAGTTTGTCATCGTCGATTGTCCCCCTGGACTGAGCGAGGACACCTGTGCTGTCATCCGGCAATCGGATCGGCTAGCCATCGTTATCACTCCCGAACTGCCGGCGATCCATAACGCCATTCGCGCGATCCAGTACCTGACCGGCTTGCACTATCCCGATGAGAATATCGATATCGTGCTGAACCGCTATTCCAGAAAGAACCCGTTGAGTGAACGCGAGATCGAAGCATCGCTGCATCGGCAGATTGCGGTGAAAATCCCCAACGATTACGACCTGATTGTGAACGCCATGAACGCCGGTACCCCAATCGATCTCGCTCGTAAGTCGGAACTGGCTGCGGCCTTCGATACTTGGACGGGTCGGTTCGTGGCGAATGAGTCGGTTATGGAGAAGGCGGGCAAGGGGTCGCGTAAATTGTTCAGCCTCTTTGGATCTTAGTTTTGAGGAGTTAAATGGCTAACACCACAAAGACCTTTGGCCCTGATATGCGCATTGGCAGTGGCACCTGGAGCGCGCCACGCAGCATTGGTGTTTCCGCCAAGGCGTACCAGGAACTGAAAACCACCCTGCATCGCGAGCTGCTCGGCAAGATCGACTTGGAGAAACTCACTTCGCTCGAGGATGTCCGGGCGCGGGCGCAAGTGCAGCAAGTAATTCAAGACCTCATCGTGGAGTTGGAGACCCCTCTCAGTACCAGCGAGAGAGACCGCTTGGCACGTGAGGTGTTGCACGAAGTCTTTGGCTTAGGGCCGCTGGAGCCTTTGCTCCAGGATGGCACCATCAACGACATCCTGGTGAACACGTACAGAAAAGTATATGTCGAGCGCGCCGGCAGACTGGAGAAAACGAACGTCGTTTTTAAGGACGACGCTCACCTTAGCCACATTATCGACAAGATCGTATCCCAAGTCGGCAGACGCATAGACGAATCCTCGCCCATGTGCGACGCGCGCTTGCCCGACGGATCGCGCGTCAACGTCATCATCCCCCCGCTGGCGGTGGACGGCCCGATTCTGTCGATTCGCCGTTTTGGCAAAATCCCCATCGGGCCCGAGCAGATACTGGCCAATCGTACCGTCACCGCTCCGATTTTTGAGGCCTTGAAGGCCGCCGTGCGGGCCAAACTCAACATCGTCATTTCCGGCGGTACAGGCGCCGGAAAGACGACGCTGTTGAATGTGTTGAGCGGGTATATAAGCGACACGGAACGCATCGTGACCATCGAAGATTCTGCCGAACTCCAACTGCAACAGGAACACGTGGTTCGCCTGGAATGCCGTCCCCCTAACGTGGAGGGGAAAGGCGCGGTACGTCAGCGCGAACTGGTCATCAACGCCTTGCGTATGCGGCCGGACAGGATAATCGTCGGCGAGGTGCGTGGAGAGGAAGCTCTCGACATGCTGCAGGCGATGAACACTGGGCATGATGGATCGCTGACCACCATTCACGCCAACACTCCCCGCGATGCCGTGGCCCGCTTGGAAACCATGGCCTTGATGTCCAACCTTAATCTTCCCGAGAAAGCCCTGCGGCAGCAAATCGCATCGGCGATCGCCCTGGTGGTGCAGATCGCTCGCATGAGCGACGGTACGCGTCGCATCACCTACGTCTCGGAAATTACCGGCATGACCGGCGACGTGGTGGCGATGCAAGACATCTTTGTCTTCGAAAAGCTCGGCATCGACGTCAGTGGACGGGTGTTGGGAAGGTTTAAAGCGACCGGTGTGTCTCCCAAGTTCGCCGAGAGGCTGAAGAAGGCCGGGATCATTCTCCCGGCAAGTGTTTTTGAACACTCGTTCGAAGTATAGGCGGAGTGAACTTATGTCCCCGATCACCGTATTTCTGATTGTCTTGGTGGCCGTGTTCGCTACGCTTGCCTATTTCACCGAGCCTTCGGAGGCCGACAAGAAAATCCAGCAGCGGCTGGGCGGGTTGGATCGCCACCACCTCACGGGCGAGGATGACCAAGGGGAAATCATAAGGCAGGTCACCTTCAGTCGAGTTGCCTGGGTCGATCGCTTCCTGCGCGAGACCAAGGCCGCGCTGCAGCTGCAATTATTGCTGGAGCAGGCGAAGGTGCCATGGACGGTCGGTCGCTTCTTCTTCTATTCGGCATGCATGATGTTGGTGGGTTCGATCGTTGGCCACTGGTGGATACCCGCGGGTTTTGTGGGATGGATTCCCGGGCTGACCTTGGGCTTCGCTCCCTTCGCTTGGGTGCTGTATAAGCGTTCGGTCCGCTTCCGTCGGTTCAATGTGCTGCTTCCCGAGGCTGTCGACTTGATCGCTCGCTCGCTTCGTGCCGGACAGTCACTGCCGATGGCCATGGTAACTGTTGCCGAGGAGATGGGAGATCCACTGGGGCCGGAATTTCGCCGTTGCGCCGATGAAATGAATTACGGGATGCCATTTCGCGAAGCGATGCTGGGTATTTTCCGGAGATTTCCTTTGCCGGACCTGCAATTTCTTATCTCTGCGATTCTCCTACAAAGGGAAACCGGAGGAAATCTCGCTGAGTTGCTAGACAAGACCGCGGCCCTGCTGCGGGCACGCATTCAACTGCAGCAAAAAGTGAAGGTGTATACCGCGCAAGGCCGGATGACCGGGGCTGTACTCATAGCCCTGCCGATCATCGCCTTCGTTCTGTTGAATCTGGTTAGGCCCGGCTACACAGCCCCGTTGTTCGAGACGGATACGGGCCTGAAAATGGTTTATGGAACGGTGGTGAGCATGGCCCTTGGGGCCTTCTTTATACGACGGATCATTCGGATCAAGTACTGATATGACGATATTTATTGCGATTTTCGCGGCCCTTGCACTGTTTGCTGCCAGCGCGCTGGTTCTTCTGGTGATCGTGAGAAAGAGCTCGCCGACCGAAGTCCGGCTGGCGGCATTGCAGTCTCAGTCTCGTGCCGCCTACGATACTGAGAGGCCCGCTGCAACTGAGGTCCAAGATGTATTTGCGCTGGTTACGCGCCCGCTGGCGCCTTTCCGCAATTGGCTGCGATCGAACGATGAAGAACTGTCCTTCCGTTTGGGCCTTGCCGGCTATCGCAAACCGGGAGACGCGGACACCTTCCTGAGCCTCAAGCTGCTGGGTCCCGTTGTCGGGGTACTCCTCGCTACCTTTGCCGGAGCGCAGAACTTCCTCCTTTACGGTATCTTTTTGGCTGTGGCAGGATTCTTTGTGCCGGATATGTGGCTGTTTAGTGCAATCAGTCGGCGCAAGGGAAAAATCGGCAGGGCCCTACCCGACGCACTGGATCTTCTGGTGATATGTATGGAAGCAGGCTTGGGCCTAGACCAGGCTGTGCTCAGAATTGCCGACGAAATACACGTTATGCACCCGGAACTGAGCGAAGAACTCCTCATTATCGGCCGCGAGCAGCGGGCCGGCAAACCGCGCCTTGATGCCTGGCGGAGCATGGCGGATCGGGTTGATCTCGATACGGTTCGTCAGTTCGTCGCCATGCTGGTGCAGACCGAGCGGCTGGGGACCCCGATTGCTCGCGCTCTCGGAACGTTTGCCGACGGTTTGCGGGTCAAGCGGTTGATGCTGGCTGAGGAACAGGCGGCTAAGACTACCGTAAAGCTGATCTTTCCCTTGGCCATCTTCATTTTCCCCGCGCTTTTTGTGGTGCTGCTTGGGCCGGGAGTGCTTTCCATGTTGAAGACGTTCGAAGATCTAAGCAGATAAGGAGACACGGAGGGTTATGGATAACGTAATGATGATTCGCGTTGTCGCAGCGGTGATCGCTGTGATCTTGCTGGCAATCGTAATCGCCCGGCGGAAACGTATGGCTTCGGGAAGGCGTATGACTCCGAAAAAGTAGTATGGAAACGGAGACGGTCGCAGTTCTGAATACGACCAGGAATACCGTGCTTGGCGAGCAGATTAGGGTCGCCGGGACGAGTCTGCGCCGGTTGGTAGGATTATTGGGCAAACGGGGGCTCGAACCCGGTACGGGCCTGCTCATTATTCCATCGCAGGCCATCCATACGGTAGCCATGCGGTTCGCCATCGATGTGGTTTTCCTGGACCGCAACTGGCGCGTAATCCATTTGCGACCGGCGATGGCCCCATTTCGCATGACCGGGCTTCATTGGAAGGCACGTTGTGTGCTGGAACTGCCTGCAGGTGTTATCGCTCAAACCTCAACGGTGGTCGGCGACCAATTGTCTTTCACGGAGTAAATGACCGGGCCCTCCGAAATGACAATTGAGCGCTTGCCCTCGAGGAAGCAGCATTAGTTACGGGCAATAGCATACCGCCAGCCTCCTATCGAGCAACGGCGAGCGGGGAAGACCAGATGCTTCCACCCCCATAGCGGGACGCCGGCCCTGAAACCCGATGAAGTACTTCCCGAACTTGGGTAGACGGCGATAAGCAACGCGACGACAAGCCCAGCTAGGATGACAGGCTCCCATTCCTTGTTCTCCATTAGGATCGGGGACGAAGCCCGAAGCGACCCGCCGCTGATGGGCATGGAGAGCAAGAGGCTCTGGTCCTGAGTGATCGCATGAATGATAAGTTGCCATACCCAGCGCCGAGCGACCAGAGGCAACCCTCGAAATATAGGTGGCCCGCCGTTCGCAGCTTGAACACAACCGGCGATCGCCCTATTCCGGTGAGTTCCACAAGGAGTCCTCTCGAAATGGAAGCGACCGACTGGCTCGACGCGGCCGTACAGAGGGCGAAGCAAAAGTATGAAGCCCAGCGGGCGCTGGATGAAAGATCGGTTCAAGCCGAGGCCCTGAAAGGTAAGCTTGGCAATCAATTTTGCCGAGAGCTTTTTGCATGGTTCGAAAGCGTAGAGGTACGTTTTAATAATAGATTTGGCAGTCAGGTGCTTGCGGTAAGTGTGGTTGGAGGTGAGGGCAGCCGCAGCGTTCAAATCCTGGCTCGACCGATACGCGCCAAAGAGGGCACTGCCAGCCTGAGCTACGAGGAAAACACCGCCTCCCTGGGATTGAGTGTGGGTTTTGCTGGGGGCGCGGAAACTGCTCAAACCATCAAATTGGTTCTTTCTGCTGAGGGAGCCGTACTCGCCGAGATAGGCGCCAAGCATTACACCCCGGAAGGCTTAGGCCAGAAGATAATCGACGATCTGTTGGCTTAGCGCTTGCCGTTTCTCACTCTTGTTTCGCGGCTTCTTCGCGCCGGGGGATCTTCGGTTTCGCAGAGTTGTGGGGCGTCACTACGAAGATGCCGGCAAGCCGTCGTTGGAGAGTCGCAATCTCGATCCTGAAATCTCAGCCCGTTCTATTGTCGCCGCGTTCTACTGTGAGACTGTCCTTATCGAAGAACTCGTCATGGTCCATGAATGAGGGGTAAAGGGAGAAAGGAATGAAAAATTGTATTGCACAGTGACCTTTACCGCGATAGGCCAGGAGCGCAGGGCGGTGGGGTAAAGGCGCTGCTGGGCGGCCAGCATTCGGCAGTCACGGTAAGCGCACTATGGTCGATTCCGAACGCATTACCCTCGACATAAGTCGTAATTTGAGGTGGGCCGGCTTTACAGTCCGTCAACTCCGGCGAGCCCGGGCAGGACGATGTTCCTCTCACCATCGCATAGCGTGTGCCTCGTCGTGCCGCATCCGACACCCAATCATAGGCATAAAGCGCCCGGCCCATGTCTATGATACCGAACAGCACGGTGAGGATGATCACGGTCGCCAGTGCGAACTCTACCAGGGCGCTACCCGCCTCTCCGTTTTTTTGTTCGACGCTTCGCATCATCATCACTCCTTCATAGGGCATTTAGCCATGGCCTATCGCAGCAAGCCCTCGATCTGCTACTGCCGCACCCGCTGGACTGCTTTCACGTTGGCCTGGTACGTCGTGGGCAGTCCTGGGTAGTGAAACAACGGACTGAAGTCTGCGTGGGTGGTAACTTGGACGCACTCGACAATTTGACCACTGCAGCCAGTTTTTAGGTGCCACTCACACGGAGCTAGAAGGAATCCATGAAAACCGCATCAATCGCGCAACGCATGGCTATTAGTACCTCTCGGGGTCGTGACGCATATAACCGGTACGCCACGCGAGCATAAGCGCCGTCACGACGATAGCCATCCATTGAATGTTTTGCGTCGTACTGGAGTCGGAAACGGCATCCCGCCAATAGCTATGAAGTAGAGCAAAAGCGCCGACCAGTCCGGTTCCAACAATAAGTACGTTGTAACCCACTAACGTAATGCCAAGGGCTAAAAGTACAATGGCGCCAGCCATCATGACTCGCAACATGCCGGTAAGTGTGGGATTGTTTTTTCGCAAAATCTATGGCCCCTATGGCGCAAGAAATATGCCACGAAAGCGTTATAGAAGACGGCAATGATGGAGCACTTTACGGCTATAATCGGATGTATACTTTTATGCTAGTCATTTTGGTTGACTTTCCAACGTAAGTGCTACAATATGGATCCGGGAAGGTATTAAATGAACCACTCGAAAGCGCCAGGCAGCCCGCTACCGCACAGAAGTAGCCTGGAAGTTGGTTGTTTCAGCTATAATGCCAGCTTCACCATGAAAACTCCCGCGGTACTGATTTTCTTGCTCGCGGCAGCCGCCAGTGTCTGGGGACAGACACCCGCCTCTCCTCCCGAGGTTTGCACCAAGAACGTCTCCTTCGCGGTGGCTGAAGGTGGACAGCCGGTTCCCGCCATCCCCAAGTTCGCCGCCAAGTGGATCGACAAAAAGTTACAAAAGCAGGACTATCGGAGCCTTTGCTTTTCTCAAATACCGTCATCGAGCACGAGTAACTACGTGGTGATTTTTTCGACCTCGGAAGCGATGTTCGAAGGGCTTACCCCTTCGGCCCACACCTACACGAGTACGGCGCCTGAGGCCGGGAATGTAACCAAGGCCAGCAGTTACGGAGGAACCTGGAGCTACGCGTATGCCGGCGTGCCACCCCCCAAAACCACCACCACGCTGGATCTGCAGCGCGACGACAAGCCCAAATCGCTGTATGCACGCGCCTACAATCAGCAAGGCCGGGTAGTGTCCCGTTACAGCCTGGCTGGCTTTCCTTCCCGCGAGAAACTTGTGGAGTATGTACTCGCCGCCATCCAAGGCGATGTACTGTTGCCAACGAGACTGATGCCGAAGGCAACGCCTCTCTCCGTTTACTACGTCAACTGCGATGTGGATAGTCCAGCGGTGCAGACTGCTATGGCACTTCCGCCCAGCACGGTGACAGCAGAGCCGCCGCGCAAGGAGCCGCCACCACCGCCACCACCGATGCCGTTGGAGATCTGGTCGAGTCCGGCGGGCGCTGATATCTCCCTGGACGGCATGTCCATCGGGAAAACGCCGCATTCCCTCGTCGTTCCACCGGGTGAACATACGATCACCCTGCGCAAGCCGGACTTCGCGACCTGGCAGCGCACCATGCGGACGGACCCCAACCAGCGTCGAGTCACCGCCTATCTGGAACAAAAGTCGATCTCCCTGAAATTTCCGCCCGCGCTCACCCCGCCAGAACCTGCTCCCAGAAATTCAGAACCTGCTGCCAAAGATAAAAATTCAGAAGGAGAGGCAGTATTGAATTTTTGGTCGAGCCCGGCGGGCGCTGACATATTCGTAGATGGCGCGTACGTCGGGAAAACGCCGTATTCCTTCGCCGTCGAACCTGGTCAGCACACGATCGCCCTGCGCAAGAAGGACGTCGGAACGTGGCAGCGCAAAGTGCAGGTGGAGGCCGGCCAGCGCAAAGTGGGCGCAAACCTGGAACAAAAATCGCTTGCCCCGCAGTGACCGCGTGAGGCTGGGTGAAGCTCACATCCGGGTTGGAGCCGGACCGTAGTTGGAGACCGGCATGGCGGTCCAGGTCGTGGTTCAGTTTGTCCGTTGCGCCAAGGCGGCGGCATGGGTGACAAACAACAGCACATTGGAAGCCACGATGACAGCATAGATTGCGCACAGCGTCCACACCCGCCGCATCCGTTTCGTCTGCCACACCAGCAACAGCACGAGTGCGCACACCAGCAGCTTCGCCGGCCATAACCCGAACTCGCGCACCAGCGGGTTCAGTTCCATGACTCCAGGTATTTTCAACGCCAGGCGGGTAGAGAGCAGGTCTCCAGCCTGCAAGACGCAGAGGACAAGGAACGGAACGATTTTTTGATTTAGGGTCATGGGATGACGATTGCGGTTCCTTCACCCGCTGCGATGCTGGTTTGACTGACGCGGTGGCATGGCGGAAAGCACAGCGCTCAAGCGTATCACGCGGCCATCGACGTCGCATCCGGATTTGTTGTTGCGGTGAGCGCCCCTTGGGGAATGCCCACTCTTAAATCATTTCGGCAATGTGCTGTGCGAACTTTACAGCAACGCAGACCACAAACTGATAATTGTGATTGAAAACTCCGTCTCCCAATAAGGGGCCCTGATGGACTTGGCCTGATTCGAGCCGTTAAACAACCCTAGACGACACCGCATTCCGTGTCTGGTCACATGTGCTCATCTGATGGAAAGCGTGGGAGAAAGGTTGTCCCTTTGACGGCGGTTGGGGCGCGGCGCAAATGCAGAATTGCCGCAGGTGCATTGCGCAACCGCGGGCGGAAGACGCCTTGGTTACGGGTGTTTGCACAGGTCGAGAGGAGTCAACGAGATATTCACGTCGTCAGTCTTCACGCTCCAGAAGGTCCTGTCCGAATACGCTTGGCACAACTCCCGGTCGTTGTTCTCTCCCTTGGATCGCGCCCACAGAATCTTTTCCGAGTTGAAATCCGCCCCATTGTGCACCAGTTCGTTTCCCGGATAGTGCCGTTGCAAATCGTACGACACCAGGACCAACTGTTTTCCCGCCTGGTTCTCTAGCTGCTGGGCCACCCATTTCCGGGCGTCGCGGAAGGCGAAGGCGGCATTCATCGCCGTGCCGCCGGTTTGCCGGGACAGCGAAACCGCAACCACGGTGAGGCATACGGCCAGAACGAAGGCCCGCTCGCCGTCCTTTTGCTGCTGCCAGAGATACTGCAGACCTGCGACGGCAAAGATGTACACGGCGACGGTCCCGGGTGAGAAGTAGTGGAGTTGCGAGACAGTACATATTGCAATTGCAGCTCCTGTCGTGATCGTGACGGCTACCGCAATCCGCAGCCGGCGCTGCATTATGCACGACAAGAAGCCAAGTAATACTGGTAAAGATAGCGCCGGGCCCACGTAGAAAAGCCAATTGATCCCAAGCCGCCGGGCTTCCAAGGCGGCGAGTCCAGAGACCGTGTTGGTTTGCTGATAGCCATGCTCCTCTGCCAGGACCGCGTACCATTTTTCGAAGACCGGATCGCTAGCCGGTAAGTAAGGCCTGGCTCTTTGCCCAAGAAATAGAGGTAGCGCAAGCGGGAGATCTGGATAGGTTCGTTGATACAGGACATACGGCAGCAAGAGGGGACTTCCGGTAGTCTTCTTGTTGTAGTAGCCCATGAGTACAACTCCGGCGAGTCCGATGACTACGACCGGCAGCACCGTCGCGCGAAGCAGCGCCTTGGTCCCAATCCTCGCCCGTACGGTCTGGTAGCCGAAGTACGCTACCAGCGGAATGGAGAATGCCAACCCTTCGTAGGGACGCGATGCAGCGAGGATGAGCAGCGCGATCGCAAAGGCACATGCAAGCATGGACCGGCGCCGGTTTGTAAGCCCAGGCTGGAAAAGCCGCACCACCGCGCCCAGAGCAAGCGCGCCGCCCAGCGCGGCCATCGACCCGCCCCAGTAGGAATTCATCCAGTAGGACAAAAGCGCGATGCGGACCACCGCCAGCAACCCGCCCAGCAGCGCCCAACTCGGCGGCACGAAGGCTTGCAGACACCAGCAGATCGCGCCACACAGGAGAGCGGTACTGAGATACACCCCGATCCACGGTTGATGAAATACGATCTGCCCGAAAGCCAACGCGAGTCCTTGCGACACCGGGTATTTCGAGTGATAGGTGGGCGTCATGTTTACATGGAAGGTCTCGAAATGCTGCCATGCGGGCGGGGTTGGATTGCTGAGCCGGTGATGGGAGAAGGTGTCAGCCATCAGCAAATAACTGTATTCGTCGTTGATGCGAGGTTGGGGAATACCGACGGCCGGCAGCAGCAGCGCCCGACCGGTCAGCGCGACGGCCATCACCAACACCACCGCGCGCAAATTGCTGCTGAGTATCCACGCCAGCCATCCTGGCCGCCTCACTTCTGGATGCAGAAAACGCAAGCTGACATACCCGATAAGGAATGCGGCGAAAAGTATGCCGCTTTCCGCTGCCAGCATCCGCAGACCGTTAATCGGCACATAATTCATAAAGGGACATTCTACGGTGAGTTGGGGTGCAAGTCTTTAAGGAGAGCTCTGCCCGCATCTAACGCCGGGGAATCGTGAATTCAGTGATGTGCTCGATGCTTTCCTGAATGTCACGCAAACGCGTTTGAGCGTCTCTAAAAGGCAAGGGCAGCCTCTCGGATGGCTCTGGTGCGGACAGGTTCTCGCATCCAGTCGGGGGAAGACAAATCAACCTTAACGCCCAGAATATCTTTCAGAGTTTTGTCATGGCAGTAGACGGTTTTCTGGGTGAATAGTCGGCAAGGATGTGCCACAAGAGCCGTCTCCAATGAGCGGAGCGCCAAAAGCCCCCAGGTTAAGCCCAACCAGATGAACGACTGTCTTGCCCAGATCAATGCCGATCGTGTGAAGTTTCATGGGATGTCTCCTCCGTACGCCTCTTACACCTGACTGGGGTGAAGGCGGCGGACCATCCCGTTAGTACCTGTGGCTCGCCATGACTGAGAAGCGGAGGGGGTCTCGCGGAGTACACGAAACTGCGGGAGAAATCGCAAACTTCAAGGCCGCTCTCCGCGGGGTGCCGACGAATTTCGTCAGCCATCCAAGGACTATTTTGACAATGTCGTCGATGAAGTCGGGTATGGCGGCGACTTGCTGTTCGGCCCGTTGGGGACATGAACGTTACAGCTTAGTTGCAGTCAGCCCGGTGATGGTTACGCTGCTACGCCTCGTTGTCGCACTCTAGGGCCTACTCTCCTCTATGCGAGACGACACGACCATCGGGCATTCTTTGCTCGGATGTTGCCCGCCGTGTCGGCCTGTCACCTCCTGCTGCAAATCGTTGTGCTCTTGGCTCATCAGTTCTAAAAGCACCCCGTCTGTCCCATCGCCACAAGCTATGGTCTGCGTCGCCTCACTCGGCCGATCGTTTCGCTGGGATACGAGAACCGCGTCCACCAACTCGGCCGCACGACCGCATACCGTCAGTTCGCGCCTTGTAGTCTTGACATTGAACACCATGCCATCCTTGCTGCGATGTCTCCACACTGCTGTGCTCGGTCCTTTCAGCGCCGAGCGACGGATCTCATGCAGCAGAAGCGGGATGTCTGCCGTTGGCTGAATGTCCAGGATGGTCATTCCTAGAAATTCTGCCCTGGAGTACCCGTAACCTAGAATGGCGGCCTGATTCACATCCAGAAACCTGAGAGTTTCCTGATCGTAGACCCACATCGGGGTCGGATGGCCATTAAACAAAGGACTGAGTTTTCCCGAAGCAGCGGTTTCAGCGATGATCCTGTCTACGGCCGCCGGAATAGAAGCGCCCATGACCGGCTGTGCTTCATGCGCGACCACGACCCGGTCGCGACCGTCTGCCTTGGCGTTGTACGGTTCCAAAAACTTCAGATGGGCCTTCGACGCAAACCATCTGCACAGAATAAGAAGAGGCTCGATCGCCAGCCGTCACAAACAGTAGTTTCCTCCCCTTGTCGGAAGGCAAGACCCCAATCGCTCGATTTTTCCCAAACGTCTTCGCTTCAAAAACCCCGCGGTCAGCCAAGCCGAGAACCGCTTCCAAGGGT
>Ga0187864_10002547_pt1 | contig 15784 bp, 12 predicted proteins | sample June2016WEW_11_4_FD_132985 | JGI IMG/M metagenome (GOLD analysis project Ga0187864, IMG submission 132985) | Peatland microbial communities from SPRUCE experiment site at the Marcell Experimental Forest, Minnesota, USA - June2016WEW_11_40 | ecosystem: Environmental > Terrestrial > Soil >... | reverse complement strand
GACAGCAGCCTCAGCAAAAACGAGATTCTCTATCTTTACCTGAACCAGATTTATTTCGGCGCCGGAGCGTATGGGGTAGAGGCGGCTGCCAGGGCCTATTTTGACAAACACGCGAGTGAGCTGGACCTTGCGGAAGCTTCCCTTCTCGCCGGGTTGCCCAAAGCTCCCAACCGCTTTTCACCGATTCATCATTTCTCTGTGTCACGCGAAAGGCAGCGTTACGTTTTGCAGAGGATGGTGGATTCGGACTTCGTTAGTTTCGATGAGGCCCGCAAGGCTTTGGCAAAGCCGCTGCAGATCGCAAAGGGCAAGCGCTGGGCGCTTAAAAAGATGGATTATTTCACCGAAGAAGTCCGCCGGCAGGCTGAGACTCGCTTCGGGCGCGACATGCTCTATAAAGAGGGGCTTATTATCCAGACGACCCTGGACCTCAAGGCGCAGCGAATCGCGGAAAGAGCGCTCGACCAGGGCCTTCGCGAGCTTGATAAACGGCATAAACAGTATCGCGGGCTGCACGGCAATGTCCCACAAGATGATTGGCCGAGCGCTGTTCGAATCCTTAGTCAATCCAATGGAGATTTGGAAGAAGGCAAGGTGGTGGCAGGGCTGATAGAGCAATTTGATGTCAAATCCGGGACAATTTCTGTGGACCTCGGTACAGCAAAGGCGTTGATCCCCCAGTCGGGTTGGCAATGGGTACAGGTTTCCAATAAACGCGCCGAGAAGATTTTCCGTAGCGGCGACGTGCTCAGAGTCAAACTGGGCAGGCGGCAGGCACAAGATGTCTGGATTGCCGGCGTTGAGCAGGACCCCGGGATGGAAGGCTCGCTGATGTCCATTTCAGCGGTTACCGGCCGAGTCATCTGCATGGTGGGAGGGCGCAGTTTCGAAAAGAGCCAGTTCAACCGGTGCACGCAGGCGGTGCGGCAGCCGGGGTCTGCGTTCAAGCCCGTAATTTATGCGGCTGCGCTCGATAAGGGCTACTCCGAGGCCTCCATACTGATCGACTCGCCGATTACCTATTACGACAACAGCGTGAAAGGCTCCTGGACCCCCTCGAATTACGACCGCCAGTTCTGGGGGCCGATCCTGCTGCGAAAAGCCCTCATCCATTCGCGCAATGTGGTGACGGTAAAGCTGCTCGAATCAATCGGGGTAGGCTACACGATCCATTACGCCCGGCAACTGGGAATAACATCCCCGCTTACTCCGACTCTGTCGCTCGCGCTTGGGGCCTCCGGCGTGACGCTCCAGGAGCTGATCACCGCCTACTCCACCTTTCCCGGTCATGGTGAGCGCGTTGAACCATACCTTATAGAAAAAGTCCTGGACCGATACGGCAATCTCATAGAGGAACACCAGGTAAAAAAAGAAGAGGTGATATCGGCCAAAACCGCTTACCTGATGACTGACCTGCTCCAGGGGGTGGTCAGGGAGGGAACCGGGACAAAAGCAAGGGAGCTCAAGAGGCCCGCAGCCGGGAAAACCGGAACCACCAACGAACTCAAGGACGCCTGGTTCATAGGCTTTACTCCTTCGGTGCTCACAGGCGTCTGGGTGGGCTACGACGACCATACCGTCTCCCTTGGAAAGGGAGAGACAGGCGGGCATGCTGCCTGTCCGATCTGGGTCTATTTCATGAAAGAGTACCTGGAAAACAAGCCCGTTGAAACATTTCAAATACCTGACGGCATTATTTTCGCCAAGATAAATGGATCTTCGGGCGCGGTTGCCGGATCGGGCGAAGAGGGGGCGGTCTATGCGGCTTTTGCCGACAAAATTCCGGCCCCGGGCTCCAGACCGAAGCTCGAAGGCGAGGAGACGCCTGGTGAAGTTGCCGGGGAAACAGACAATACCCAGCCCCAGTTGAGACAGGTACAGCCTTCTTCGAGTGAGTCTTACTTCAAGTCGGAGCTGTATTGAGGATTGGATTATGAGCCTGATAAAAGTTGACAGCGAAAAATGCAGCCGCGACGGTATTTGCGTCGAGGTTTGCCCTCTGAGCCTGCTTTCGCTCGACCGGGAGGGCAGACCGGAGATGCGCCCGGCAGCGGCAGGCCACTGCATCGGGTGCGGCCACTGTGTCGCAGTCTGTCCCAGTGGCGCCCTGGACAACAGGAAAAATCCTGTTTCAAAACATACGGCGATCCCGGCGGAATACTCTCCCGATCCTGCCCAAAGTGCGCTATTTTTGCGCTCGCGCCGCTCCATCCGCCGCTACGAAGATAAACCGGTATCCAGGGAGAAAATACTGAAACTTCTCGACATTGCCCGTTTTGCTCCTTCGGGGCATAATTCGCAGGCAATATCCTACCTGGTCGTCGAGGGCGCTGAAAACCTTATGCGGCTCAGCCGGATAGTTGTAGAGTGGATGCGGGAAACCGTGAAGCTTTCCCCTGAGTTGGCAAAACGTTTCAACATGCCCGCCGTAATCCGGGAGGAGGCAAAGAGCGGGGGCCGGATTCTGCGGAGGGCCCCGCATATTATCGTGGCTCATGCCCCGGCAGACCTGCCCGCAGCGCCGGTCTCAACGATGCTTTCTCTGGAATATGTCGAGCTATACGCCCCGGCGCTGGGGCTCGGCACGTGCTGGGCCGGTTACGCGATGGCGTGCGCCCAGCAGTTCCCTGCTTTTTCACAGTTCCTTAAAATCCCGGCGCGCAGGACGATTACAGGAATTTTGATGGCGGGCTATCCGAGATACAGGTACCACCGGCTGCCTGCCCGAAACCCTCTGGATGTGGCATGGTTCGAAACCGGCGAACTGTAGCCTGCCGCCAAGGAAAGTTCATTGAAGCAGTGGGTCCTATATTCGGCTCTGGCGCTCCTGATTTGGGGTCTGTGGGCCTTTTTGCCCAAAATGGCCCTCAGTTGCCTCGATCCAAAAACAGCTTTCATGTTTGAAGTATTCGGCGGGGCAATAACAGGCCTGTTCGCTTTTCTCATCCTGCGGCCTCAACTTGGAGGGGCCGAAATACGAGGGGTAATACCCGCCCTTCTGACCGGGATGATGGGCTATCTCGGGCTGCTTTGCTTCATGTATGCGATCCGTGAAGGAAAGATCTGCATCGTCGCGCCCCTGACGGCGCTCTACCCGGTCGTGACCCTGGTGCTGGCAATGATTTTCCTTAGAGAGAAAATAAGCATTGTCCAGCTAGCCGGAATAATCCTCGCGCTTGTCTCCGTCGTCCTGATCTCACACGAATAGAAGTAAAACTTTTCAAAACGGTTCTACTATGGAGGTACTCATGAGCCCCGAAGAATTGGGTAGTGGGTCATTTTGAATTTGCATGGATTTGTGGTATAATTTATTCATCTGGTGAACATAGTATGCGACCATTTTGAAGAAAACCGTTATCGGAATCGAGCGGCGGTCCGATTTAGGGGCATGAGGAAATCATCACCCGGTGGGCTAGTTTTCGTTTGACTGCGATGTTAATTTGGGGTTTAGTAATACTCCCGCTCGAAATGGCAGTTAATTGCCACCCCAAAAAGAATAATGACCAACTACCTCTGCACACATCCGAGTTTTATTGGTGGAATGGCAAGTGGACTTGATTTGGGCGATACCTTAACTGAGTTCAATTGGTCAATATCAGGCGAACAGGCAGACATGATCGCCGTCAAATCAGATTGGGTGGCGGTAGGTAAAGACATCTTCGTTGCTATGGCCAAGGTCGATGCCACCCGCAAAGCAAAATAAAGGCCGCCAAAGCTCCAGCCAAGTCGTTCAGACTGCCACTGCCGCCGCCCTTCAGTTTAAAGGACCTCTTCCCCATCCTCAATTGCTCGAAGGATATGAGAGAGCCTTGCCAGGCTCTGCCGAGCGCATTCTAAAAATGGCGGAGGAGCAACAAGCACACCGACACAGCCTCGAACGACAGACTCTCCAGGTTACATCGAGGAACAGTTTTGCCGGTATTATATGCGCCTGTATCATCGGGGTATCCACGGTTGTCTGTGGTTCTATTGTGGCCTATTCGGGGGTCCAATGGGGAGGATATGCGATAAGCGGTACTGGACTAGCCTCTTTGGCCGGCGCGTTCATCTATGGAACTAGGGCGCGCAAAAAGGAAAGGGAAGACAAGTTCCGTGCAATGCGCGACCAGTGAGAGATAAACTAATCATTCAGCCAACCTCGCAACATCTTCCAATGTCCAAAGATGATCCGTGATGCCCACCTCCATTGCGAGACTAACCCGCAAGCTCTGATGAATCCTAACGAAATTATAGTACATGGAATGAAGCGATACCGTATGAGCCAGGTCCTCAGCCTTTTTTGAGAATCCATTGGTGAGGCGAGTAAAGCGGCGCATGCCTATTCGCATTGTGAGATTCCGGCGCTCAACATAGGAAGTGGAAATGTGTTTCGGATCAGGATCGCATAGTCATACCTTGACATAAAATACTGTGGGTTTGCGGCCCAGGCGCCAGTCAGGGCGCATCCGGCCAGCCGGTATACGCGCTCGACTATTCAAGGCGGCGTCCCAGGCAGTTGTTTATCCAATATTTTTGATAAACGCTCTCATCTCGTATGCAGCCTCCGCTCGTGGGGCAGCGGATAAGCTTTAATACACCAGCCAGCGCTGGAACAATTTTGTACCTTTTAACATTCGGACATGGTTCAATCTTTCCCGAAAACCGACAAAAACTCTTCACGATTTACAAAATTTTGGTTTTCCAAAAAAAAATCGATCCCGCCTCTGATGGCTCATTCCCGTCCACCGCTCCTGTTTTGATCTGCAATGGCGCCTGCTGCGGCTGCAACTGGCTTAGGTCCGAGCACAGGAATTGCAACTTGCACGAAGACTCTTTGTCGCGAAAGGTGAAAAATGCAAAAGTTTAATCTGCCCCTTGCCGCCTGGTTGGTCTTTGTGGGTTCGGCCCTTCTGGAGGTCGGAGGCGATGCGGTGGTTCGAAGAGGTCTGCGCGGTGCCAATGTCGTAATTATCCTGGCCGGTGGTCTTATGCTGGCGTGCTATGGGTTGCTCGTCAACACGGTGAGATGGGATTTTTCGAGGCTTTTGGGCGTCTATGTAGCCGTATTCGCCCTGGTAAGCGTAATGTGCGGCCGATTTGTCTTTGGCGAGAGCGTGCCGAATTCGACATGGGCGGGCCTTGCCATTATTGTAGCAGGCGGTCTGGTCATTCAGTTTGGCCATGCGTACTGAATGCAAACAAATAGCCCGTGCAGCCGCCGAACCCGTTCACCACGGGGACGCGGAGACACGGGGACGCGGGGACGCGGAGACACGGGGACGCGGAGACGCGGGGACACGGAGACACGGAGACGCGGAGACACGGGGACGCGGAGACGCGGGGACGCGGAGACACGGGGACACGGAGACACGGGGACACGGAGACGCGGAGACACGGGGACGCGGAGACGCGGGGACGCGGAGACACGGGGACGCGGAGACAAAACCATCACCCCATCTCCCTGTCGGCCCTCGTTCTCCTCTGTGGTAAACTGGTACGTGCGTATGATATTATTCAAAGATGATTTGAGAGAACCCGTTTTGGAAAAAAGCGCTTGGCGCCCACTGGGGGGACACTTATAAAAAATGCTTGAAGCCGGAACAATTTTTCAGGATCGATACAAGATTTTGGCCCCTTTGGGTCATGGGGGATTTGGCGCCACTTTTCTGGCCGAGGACCTTGAGTCCAATCGGAAGGTCGTAATGAAGGTCCCCCATATTTCACAGTTGGGAGATCCTGCCGTTTATGAGCGCTTCAGACGGGAAGTGGCGATCGGTAAGCTTTTGAACCACTCCGACGTTCCCGTGGCAGTGGCGATTTCTGAAGGGGACCCCCCATACCTGGTTTTGAATTACGCTGAAGGCGAACCATTGGAGAAAGTTCTGAGCGACAAAGGCAGGTTTCCCGTCGATGAGACCGTAAAGCTGGTCGCAAACCTGCTCGATGCTCTCCACTACTGCCATGAGAGGGGAGTCTATCACCGGGATATAAAACCGGAGAACCTGGTGCTCGGTCCGGACGGCCACTTGAAAATTCTGGATTTCGGCATTGCGCTCATGGAAGGGGCGCCTCGGGTGACCTGGCGTGGTTTTTCGGGTCTCATGGGGACCCCCGAATACATGGCCCCCGAACAGATCAAGGGAGAACGCGGAGATGCGAAAAGCGATATTTATGCCGTCGGCTGCCTCATTTATCACCTTCTGAGCGGGTCTCCTCCGTTTACCGGGGATAACCCCCTGACGGTCATGTACCAGCATATGACCAAAACGCTTGAGCCGCTCACATCGATAAAGGGTTTGCATCCGGGGATATGGGCCGCCGTGCGCAGAGCGTTGCGGCGGCGAAAGGAGGAGCGCTACGACTCCGCCGAGCAGATGGCCAATGATTTGCGTTTCCCTGAAAATGCGGACCTCAAATGGGTAGGTGAACCCGACCCGCCCCTGGCCGCCGTCCTTCCCACAAGGCGAAACAACCTGCTGATATACGGGAGTTCCGTATTGCTTGCCGTATTGATCGCGTTTTTGCTCCTTTTTTTAAGACGATAAAACTTTAGATGGCGTTTTCGCCGGTTTCGCCCGTGCGAATCCGGATGGCGTTGCCAATGGGATAGGTAAAAATTTTGCCGTCTCCGATTTCGCCCGTGCGGGAAATTTCGATGATGGCTCTGATGACTTCATCCACCATGCTGTCAGAAACAACCATCTCTATTTTGGTTTTCGGGAGCAGATTGATGTTGAACTCCGTGTTCCAGCCATCTCGCGTATGACCTTTCTGCAAACCGCAGCCGATAGCTTCCGTTACGGTCATTCCCTTGATTCCCAGTTTGCCCAGAACGTTGCGCACGTCCAAAATCCTGTCCGGGCGCAGGATGCATTCTATTTTAGTCATTCTTGCACCGCCTTTTATTTTGATTCAATATGCGTATTACCAGTCTATTCTGTTAACTTTAACCGTCATGATGGTCATATTGTCATAGCCGCCGCGCCTGTTGAACTCGGCTATCAATTCGGCCAATTCCTTTTCCGAGGAACCATGGCCGATGAGAAACGATTTTAACTCCTCAGCAGTGGCATGTTCCAGTATCCCATCGGTAATCATGCAGAAAAGATCCCCCGGTTTAGTAAATCCCGAATAAAAATCCGGGATCAACAGAGGACCTTCGCCAACCGCCTTCAACAGCACATTTTTGTTGGGGTGAGTACGCGCCTCCTCAGCCGTTATCAGTCCGAGGCGCATGAGTTTACCCACGAGGCTGTGGTCCTTTGTCAGTTGAATCATATCGTCATCGCGCAGCAGCATGACTTTCGAGTCGCCGACGTGAGTGATGAAAAACCGGTTCTGTCTTAGCACAAGAGTGGACAGAGTGCACTTCATACTCCGTGCGGACAGATGGCTGATCGATAGATCGTAGATGTGAAGGCAAGTATTTTGGAATGCGTTTTTTAGCCTTTCCGGGATTTTTTCTGTATGATCGCCGAAATAATATTCCTGGAGCAAAACATTGACCGCCTCCGCGCTGGCAACCTCCCCGGCAGCGCTTCCGCCCACGCCGTCCGAAACGGCGAAAAGGCTCCCAAACTGGTTTAGCCCCGTTTCGGCCGGCATGTAATAGCCGAAATAATCCTCGTTGTTTTGACGGACTTTCCCCTTATCAGACATACCGTGTACCTGTAAGGCGTCCGGTACATAATCCCTTTTCGAAACAGAGCTGACCTGCAAGGAGACCTCCAACGGGCAAAAGGGCGCTTGAAAAACGCCCTTTTGCCAAATTATTTTCGAGTTGAATCGATTTAGCTGCTTCTGGCTGGTCCTCCAATTATTTTTCTCTGGGTCTTGGAGCTTTGAACCCACAGATAGACAACACCAATGATGACCCATACCACCGTGGCCAGGATAGACCACATTGCGGCGGTCTGAGTATCGCCGCCGCCAAGGACCCCCAGATAGAGCACCGCAATCAGCATGACGATATTGGCAAAGGCCCCTAGAATCGGAACCACGATGTGAGTGAACGCATTGCGCTGAGGATGCCGCAAAAACGCCACAAACGCAATAAGGTTGGTCATTCCGTAGAGAATGAACGTGCCGATATTCGACCAGAAGGTAATGGCTGTGAGGTTGGTGATCGACAGAACTCCAAATGCGCCGATAACCGCCGATGCAACGGTCATTGCCCATACGCCTGCGTGGGGCGTCGCATGTTTGGGATGCAGAAATCCGAGGAAGCTCGGAACTTCCTTATCTTTCGACATTGCATATGTAACGCGCACGCCGGTGTTCATGCAGGCCAAAGTGGTGCCGACTACCGCCATGGCAACCGAAATCGCGACCACAATCATCAGCGCGAAGCCCAGGTTGCCCAAAAGAGCATCACCGAGGTTTTTCACCATGTCGCCTATCGGGGCGCTGGAGGCGGCTGCGGCGTCTATGCCGGTGACCACTGCGCCTTTGGCGTCTGTTCCCGTATAAGACGTGTTCAACCAGGCATTGGCGCCGAAGTACTCAAAAAGGTACATAATGAGTCCCTGAATGACCAACGAGATGATGACCCCGCGGCTGACATGCCTGGGGGATTTGGATTCGGCCGTAAGCGCGGTCGCCGATTCGAAACCCACCAGCAGCAATATTGCAACGGTAGCCTGGAACATCACGTTGACGAAACTGTGCGGCATTACGACAGATGAGATCTCCGTATGAACGAACGTTACATGCTCCGGGTTGGAAAACCTGTAAACCAGGGCCAGAATGGTCACCACTACTAAAGCGATAATCTGGATAACATTGATCACTATGCTGGATATGGTTGACCCCGTGATTCCGCGGTAGGCTATGTATCCGACCATGAACGCAAATAATACTGCGACCACTATCTGCCAGAAAGCGGACAGATCTACCCCGAACTGCTGGAATATATAGCATATCAGCGTGGCCATCATGGCGACCATAACGCCTGGATATACCCAGTAATAAAGATGGGAGAACCATCCCACGATAAACTTGGACAATCTGGCGAAACCTGATAACCTGTCCTCGCCCAACATCGCCTGTTCGGTGAAGTAGTATGAACTGCCGGTCCCTGCCTGGGGATAGAGCTCCGAGAGTTTGGAATAGGAAATCGCGGTCAGGAATGCCAGGATTAACGCGACAAACAAACCCGCAAACATGTCCATCGCGGTAGTCTGGCCAGCCAAATCCACCTGTGCCGCCTGCACCTGATAGGTCAACCATAGAAAAGCCCCCGGCGCGATCAGCGCCATTGCGTTCACCGTGACCCCGGTCAGTCCAAGTGTCTTTTTGAATCCGGTCTGCTCTGCCATAAATCACCTCTTTCATTAATTGATTAGGAAAACAGTGTGAAGACTTCTAGTGCTGCGTCCGCAATGAACACAGAGAGCAATTTGTTTGCCAAACACCCTCATGTCGGCTTGGAGTGCAGTTCGGAAGGTGTCTGCTACCAGGATGAGTTCAAAATATGCAATCTGATTGGCACAAAATCGTATCAACATAGGCGGTAAATGAACCAAATTGTGCCATTTTGACGAGAGAATTTATCTCAATTGTCGCATATCTCTTTCAAAAACGGACTTATTCCAGTTTGGCACGGAATCTGGAACAGAGTTATGGGAGTAAGACCTGTTTCGGGGGAGCCGGCCCGGATATTCAGTTTCTAAACGAACAATAAGGCGGAGCGCATGGACAATCTCTGCGAACTAAAGTTAAGTATCTTTTCGCTGATCCACCGGATAATCGATCGGGCGCTCCACCCGGAACAGGCGATTGAGGGTCTGCTCAGGGTCCTTTCGCAGGCTGTTCCCCAATCGACGGCGGCCGTCATCATCAGCAGCAGCAGGGCCGAAGTCCGTTTTTTCTTTACTCCGTCCCAGGATGATTCGGACAGTGACACGGAACAAAGGATTCGAAGTCTTTATAAAACGGGGTTCGACCTTGTTTTCAGCATTCCCCAGCCCTTTGTTGTTCTGCCGGGTAGTCCAAGGCCCCTGTTTCTAGACCGCAAAGCCCTTCATTCCATCCAAAAGGAACAGGTCCGCCTGTTCGGTTCCCCCGTTATCCTCGGTGATGAGGTAGTGGGGGCAATTATGGTCGACCGCTTTTTCGGCGATCGGGTCCCTCTGGCCGAGGACGTGCAGTTCCTTTCGATTTTGGCTTCCTTTATCGCCCAGGTATTGAATCTGGAATCTCAAGTAAAACGGCGCGAGGAGGCACTGGTCAGAGAAAATCTGGCTCTTCGGGCAAAGATTTCCGAAGAGCACCTCGGGTTGGTATGCCTGGGCAAAAGTGTGGCAGGCCGAAAGCTCGAGGCGGAAATCAGGAAGACAGCGCCCACCGAAGCTTCTGTTCTGATCTGGGGTGAACCGGGGACAGGAAAGACCTCCATAGCGCAGATCATTCACGAGTTCAGCGGCAGGGCGCCCTTTCCTTTTGTAAAAGTTCACTGTTCTCTACCCGAGGATCTGCTGGACAAGGAATTATTCGGAAATGGAAAAGATTTCCTCAACGGCGGCATCGATGAACTCCACGCCCCGCGAAATGCTTTCGACAAGGCGGCCGGCAGCACGTTGCTGCTCGATGAGGCAGGCGACCTTTCGGCAGCTCACCAGGTAAAGATGTTGGATATTCTGGACAGGTTGCAGGCCGGGAGTTTTGGAGTCACAAGGGCCAAGGGGGCCGATGTCAGGATTGTCACCGTTTCGAGCGTTAACCTTTTCGAGGCCGCTGGAAGCGGGGCGTTCAGAAAGGACCTTCTCAACAGGCTCAGCACCTTGCTGATTCATGTCCCTTCGGTAAGGGAGCGAAAAGACGACATACCTTTTTTGATTGGACATTTTCTCGATCATGCATGCAGGGAACAGGGCAGGAAGGCTCAATTAAGCGCTCAGGTATTGAAAGAGCTGTGCGAATACGACTGGCCCGGAAATATAGCCGAGATAAAAAACACTGTAATTCGCCTGGTAAGTATGACTGATGGCGCGGAGATCGAGGCTGAGGACCTTGCGTCGATACTTGACCCCAAGCCCGCGGCAGGTTCGGGTGCAGCAAGCCTGGAGGCAATTTCCGTGTGGTCTCGCCTGGATGAAATCGAGCGCAGGGAAGTTTCGGCGGCCCTCGAGCGCAACAGGTGGATCAGGAGAAGGGCCGCCGATGACCTGGGCCTTACATTCCGGCAAATGAACTATCGAGTCAAAAAATTCGGCCTGGACGCGCTTATAAGGCAGAATCGGACCAGGCCTGCCGCAAAGGCCCCGTCTCTGGTCATGGACAGGTCAGGGAGAGCGTCGAGAGTGTAGCACGGTCGGCCTGCCCACTACGCGCTCGCACGACCGAGAGCGGTTATTTTTTTTCGGTAGGGTACTATATAAGTCTATCATACGAGGACCCGCCATACGGGCTCTTAGAACTTGTGTAAACAAATATCTGTCCACCGGGGCAATCGCCCGATTTTTATTTTCGACTACAGAAACAAGCACTTCCTGTTCCTACGATTCCTGTCAAACTGTCAAACGGTCCTTTGGGGCAAAACATACCAAATAGCTCCTCTCGAGAATTAGCATTAGGGGCCGGTTTATGGTAATAAAGATAGTCGTAGAGGTATCCGGTGGCGGGGCTTGAGCGGCAGAAACTTTGTAGACCGGTGAGTTTGCTTCCGGCTGAGACGGCGGTACGCCGGGGAATATTGGAGATAAACGATGTCCGGTTCAAAGGGAACTGAGGATAAGATTTTAGTCTGTGTTGGGTGCGCTCCCGCCTCTGCGGGCGTAATAAGCTACGCCGCAAGACGGGCCAAGGGCGAGGGCGCCAAGCTGTTCGCAGTTTATGTCGAGGTCCCTCGATCCGTGCTGCTGCCTGAAAAGGAACGTGACCGCGTCATTGACAATTTAAGGCTGGCCGAACAACTGGGTGCGGAGACTGCAACCCTGAACGGCCGCGACATCGCCGAAGAAATAGTGAGGTTCGCGCGCCTTGGGAGCATAACGAGAATCATCGCAGGAAAACCGGGGCGTTCACCCCTGAAGAGCATTCTCCTGGGCAGTCCTGTGGACCGCCTGGTGAGAATCGGCGGAGAAATCGGCATCGAAATTGTTTCAGGTGATTCCGGCCAACGGGTTCAGATGCCGTACCGGGTTCAATCCCGGGAATTTCCATGGTCGGATTATGGAACGGGCCTACTTTTCCTCCTGCTGGCCACAGGACTCTGCTTTTTGATGTATCCGCATTTCGATCTGAGCAACCTCATGATGGTCTTTCTGCTGGCGGTTTTGGTGACAGCGATAGAATGCGGACGCGGACCGGCTATTGGTGTTTCTCTCTTAAGCGTACTGGCGTTCGATTTCTTCTTTGTCCCGCCCCGTTTTTCGTTCACCGTCGATGATGCCCAGTATATAGTGACTTTCATTGTCATGTTTGCGGTCGCCCTTGCTATAAGCCACCTGACGGGGCTCATGCGCAAACAGACCCAAACGGCCCGTTTGCAGGAGAGGCAAGCAGCCGCCATGCATGGTCTTAGCAGGCAGCTCGCAGCCGCCAGAAGTGTTGAAAAGACACTGCGGATCGCCGTGGAATACATTTCTGAAATCTTCGATTCCCACGCGGTCGTGTTGCTGCCTGAAGAGAAAAGAAGATTGAAGACGGCCGGCGGTGACCCGTCCCTGGTCTTTGTCAAAGATGTGACCAGGCAACTGGAGATTGCGCGCAAGGCCTTCGAAACGGGTGAGACTACGGGGTGGGGAACTAAACACGTTCCCGAAAACGAAGTACTTTATGCGCCGCTCCAGGTGGCGGATCTGGTTCTGGGAGTTCTGGCCCTCAGGCCCTGCGATCCGGAACGTTTCCTGTTGCCGGACCAGCGTTATCTTCTCGAATCGCTTATCAGGCAAGTGGCTCTTTCGCTTGAAGTGGAATATATGGCGGAAAGCGGTATCCCGTTGCAACGTGACTCCGCCGGTTTTAAGGGAGTGCGGACCGATTCCGATTCCGCTTAAAGAATTCAAGAGATGAAAATCCTCATACTGTCGCTCCTCAATCTGATTCTGATCGGTGTTTTTGCCCATCTCATGCGGAGGCCGAACCTTCTCACGCTCTCCCAGACAGGACGACTCTGGCTGACCTGGCTGGCCGTCGCCATAATCACCCTGATGGACGAATTTACGTCCATCTTCTACGCCCCGGCCGAGGCATACAGATTCATCGGTTCGAGCGCCATATTCTTTATCGCGCTGACCAGCATTCTTGTTCGGTTCATGAGCACCCGGTTTACCGAAATCGCTGAAATCCTGGAATATAACGGTCTCATAGGGGGAGGAGTCTATTCTTTCTCCTATCTCGTGCTCGGTCCGATGATGTCGTTTGTGGCCGTTTCCTCCATTATGGTCGATTACACGCTTACTGCCTGCATCTCGGCTGTGAGCGCCATTCTCAATGCGGCTTCTTTTTTCCCGCAGGTTTCCGAATCATCCTCCATGGTTGTTTTTCTCGTGCTCGGAATACTCTGGGCAATTGCAGGGCTCAACATTCTCGGCATCAGGGAGAATGCGAGGTTCACCTTTTTCGTTTTCATTTTGGCCGCATTTATTATCCTGAACCTTATTGTTTCTGGGGTAGTCGAATTTGACAGCGCCGCTCTGGCACGCCTGAAAGGGTCGGGCGGAAACGCGTTAAAACCGCTTGAGACCGGCTCATGGCTTCATGATTACGGTAATTTCATATCCCACATCGCATTTTGTATTCTGGCCTATTCGGGAATCGAATCGGTCATTCAGACCGCCGGTTTCGTGCGAAGCTGGCGTGAGATCCACAAGGCCTATCTTTTCCTGGCCGTTACGGTGGGCATCGCGACGCCCCTGGTGGCAGCCCTGGTTCTTTGCACTCCTATTAATGTCAGCGAGCACGAGGGCGATCTGATCACCTATTATGCAACGCAGATCAACGGGACCTTCTTCGGTATCCTGGTTGCCGGACTGGCCAGCATCACTCTGACGATGGCTGTGAATACCGCCTTTGTGGCCTCCAGCGAACTGCTGGAGCGCGTGGCTCACCGCTATGGGTTCCACTGGCTCATCGTGACAAATCAGCGCCACTCGCTCTATCGGATTCACATCCTGAATGCGCTGTTTTTTTCGACGATTATCATCATTACCAGCGGCTCGCAGAAAATTCTGGCCGACATGTACGCAATAGGCCTCGTAGCGAGTTTTTGTATCAACATGGGATCGCTTCTGATCTACCGCTATTTTGTCGGCACCAAGGAAGTAATCCCATATTACACGAGCCGCGTCGGTACGCTTATTCTCTGGATCATTCTGGTAAGCTGTTTCATTTTCCTGGCGATAGACAAACCTCACGGTACGGCCCTCTGGGCAGGCATAACGGCTTTTGTACTTGTGACGGGAGCCCTGCTGGCAAAGAAAAGATCGCCGGAAATCGTTCAGATCGGCCAGGCCGACAATGAGATGGAAATGATACTCTATCTGGCCGAGTCATCCTCGCCCGACATACACATAATCTTCCGCCGTCCACGCGAGGAATCCCTTGGAGAACCGGAAGGCAACGAAGCTTACATAACCTTCTATACGCCGCGCCAGGGCATCCCGCCCAAAATGGCTAAGAACCATTTCCGTTTCCCTATGATCCGAAGCGGCCTGTACCAGCGTATTATGCTTGTGCTAAGGATTGTCCAGTACGAATTGCCTGACAGAAATATAACCGTCCACTTCGGCTGGCCTTTATCTTCATGGCTCGACAGGCTCGCCATTGGGGTCATGGTGTTCAATCTGATGACCCTTCCCAGGAAATTCCCTCAGTTTAACTTTGAAATCAGCTATTTTGGACGCAGCATTGCCTTGAAACCCAAATGATCTCAACAGGTGGATCGGGAGAAGGGCCGCCGATGACCCGGGCCTTACCCCCTTAACCGGCGCACCGCATGGCTTGCCATTCGCAAATATGGCCACCTGGCCGGGCTGGAATTGGCCACGTGCTGGCACCAGCTACGCCACCTTTGCGGCGTCGCCCCGACCAATCAGGGTGCTGCGGAATCCTGAAGGTCAAACAAAACGGTGAAGCCGGAAAAAACTGGCCTTCCGGCTGTATGGATTATATAATAACAGAGAATAGCAAACTCTGTTATCATAGTTGGTGCCAATGAGAGGAGCCGACGTCATGAACGTTTCACTCACGCCACAGCTCGAAGAATTGGTCAAAAAGAAAGTGGACAGCGGTCTTTACGGCTCTGCAAGTGAAGTCATGCGCGAGGCCTTGCGCCTTCTTGAAGAGCGCGACCGTATTCATGCACTACACATCGAGGAGTTGAGGGCGGAAATCCGGAAGGGTCTTGAGAGCGGCGAGGCGACGCCCTTGAATATTGGAGATATCAAGGCGCGGGGCCGCAGACGGCTTGCCGCCGAACAGAAGAGGGCAACCCCCTGATGCCGCAGGTCCTTAAGCGTCCCCAGGCAGAAACCGACCTTGATGAGATCTGGTGGCACATAGCCCAAGACAACCCGGACAATGCGGACCGGTTCCTCGATAAGATCGAAGAACGATGTCAGGCGCTTGCACAATTCCCACACATGGGCACAAGCCGAAAAGAGCTTCTGCCCGCATTGCGAAGCCTCTCGGTTGGCAATTATCTGATTTTTTACCTGCCGATTGAGGATGGCATTGAAGTTGTCAGGGTTTTGCCCGGAATGCGCGATATCGACGCCATCTTTTGATCGAGAGCGTTCCCGCAAGCAGTAACGGAAATGATGGCCGACCGAGCCACAATGAAGGCGACCGGCAGGGCTTTTTT
>Ga0187864_10002545_pt1 | contig 15797 bp, 19 predicted proteins | sample June2016WEW_11_4_FD_132985 | JGI IMG/M metagenome (GOLD analysis project Ga0187864, IMG submission 132985) | Peatland microbial communities from SPRUCE experiment site at the Marcell Experimental Forest, Minnesota, USA - June2016WEW_11_40 | ecosystem: Environmental > Terrestrial > Soil >... | reverse complement strand
AGTTGCTGAGGCCCTGGCGCGAAACATGAGAGTTTCGCCAGGAAAATGGAATCTTGTTTGATCAGTGAAGAATGTGAGCGGAAAACGCGTTCGATTGGCGATGGACTCAGCAACTTCTGCAGACGGCTCAAGAAGTCCCGCCTCGATGTTAGCTATCGCAGCCTGAGATCTTCCCACGAGTCTTGCAAGGTCTGTTTGTGTAAGACTAAGCAGCTCACGCGCTTGTCTTAGTCTGTCGCCGGAAAACATTAGTCCTTGTTCGATGCTTTCTTCGCCGAATCTTTTCGAGCGATCGGAAGATCCTGATGAGTCCTGGGTGCCGGTTCTGCTTTGATAGCCTTGGTCGGGTCGGGCACCGGAACGAACCAGTGAACTTCACTCGCACGAGTCTCTGCGTCGAAGTCTTTTGGGCAGACGAGCCAAAGCGTCACACCCCCTGTGTGGTTCAGATTCCAAAGAACTATGAATTTGTTGTAGGGCTCGCGATCCGAGAATTCGAGGTTATATTGGTAAAAAGATTGTCTTGCCTGCGAACGACCTGGGTCCGGGAGAGTGTGGTCGTCTGATTTCCAAATTCTGACGTGCGTGTCTTTGTAGAGAAAATCGAGGCCACACAGAGAGTGATTTTCGAGCGTAACTTCCTTCAGTCCAGCCTTCAGGAGTCGATCCTTAACATGCAGCCGAATGAGCATCGACGCAACCGAGAGATCGGCGGCGATGTGCTCAACCTCAAAGTAGTCACGCGCCTTGAATATTCCGCTCTCGAATCCGGCGTATAGCTCTGGGAATATCGGAGCCAGCTTCTCCAACGACTCCTCGGGACTTGGGACCTTTGGGAGTTTCATCGTAATTTCATAACATCCTTTCAGTTATAAAATTACCTCCATTTTACCAATTCCGTCAAGCCATTTATTTTCAGGAGTCTGTGCCAATTGAAGCACGCCACGAGGGTGGTGAGGCTGGATCGGGCCCATCAGGCCCGTCTTGAAGCGACTGCCAGCCCCAGAAATAGCGCGAGGGCGAATGCCAGAGCGAAGCCTTGGAGTTGTGGGCTGGTCGCAATGCCGTCCTGCGCGTAGGTCACGAGGTGGTCACAGTTGAAATTCAAGAGATCGTACTTCCAGCCCAAAAGAGATTGTGCTCGGGAGACGATTGTGTGCTGTTCGTAAGAATTGCGCGCTTTGCGACTCGCTAGGGCCACGGGGAGGCCAGCGGCAAAAGTTTCAAACAACACCCAGCACACAATTCCGCCCATGTCGTTGTGAATGACCCAGGGGCGCCCGTACTCGTCATAACCAACAAAGACTCCTCGGTGCCTCTTTCCGAATGGCCCTGGTCGCTCGATAATGTCACCCATCAGAAACAACATAAAAATATTCTACACCCAAGTCTCAGCATCCGGCTGCCCAAATGACACGACCCGCGCTAGGCGGGCGGCGCGGAGGTTCCCTCTGCGCCGATTGCATTGAGAATCTGGGCGGCCGTGTTCTGGATGTGTTCCAGGCTGGCCGTCAATAGCTTCGCGTCACCTTCGTAAAGCTGGATGTAGTCCTGAGACGCTGACCCCGTTTCTAGGCCGATGGCGTGGCAGACCACGAACGCGACGGCCTCTGCTTCCGTCTCGCGAGTGCGCTTTGACGTGCTGCTCCGACGCTCTGTGCGATGCATGATTTCGTGCGCGAGTTCGTGCGCCAGCGTTGCGAACTCTTCAGCCGGGGACTGTCCAGGCAGTAACGTGATTTTGCCTCCTGCGGAAGTGCCCCGCGCCGGAGCGATATCTTCCGAATATTCAAGAGCGATGCCTTGCTCGGCGACAAACTTCGCAAGGCGCTCACGATAATCGCGAGGATCACCATTGACGCTGCCGATTGCAGGGAGTTCTTGACCGTCTGTCTGACTGATGTCGAAGACGTAGGCCGCGCGAAATCCGACAGCCGTTGATGATTCATCCGTCTCGTTTTGCTCCGTGCTTTCAGTCTTTCGCCAGACGATGGGAGCAAGGATAAGGATTCCTTTCTCGCCCTTCTTCACGAATCGTCCAAGCTTGTGCCAAGTGTGAAAGCCTGCCACGTGCGTTGCGGTCGGCTTTTGCGATGCAATGAGCATCACGTTTCGGAGACTGTAGCGGTGGAATCGGCCAATCGCCGCAAGGTATTGCCTCAGCGTTTCGCTTCGGCCCTCGTTGAGCGCCGTAATGAGTTGCTCGATGGCTTGATTTGTAGCTTTCTTGATGTTTTCTGAATTCATTTTCTTTGTCCTTTGGGTGAGTTGAGAGTTGGTTCCCTCAACCAGGCGGGGGAACCAAATCGCAACGGACTCACCGAAAGGACAGAGAGCGAAGCGGTCTAGTATTTGCGGCTGGAGCGGATGGCAACGGGTGTGACAGGTTGCTACTCACCTGGCGCGACTGTGTGCTAGCAGAGGCCGCGCTGGGCGGGGGTGTACCTAGAATCTAGGTGGGATATCAAACAAAATCTGGAATTTACTGATGAAGGAATAATTCCAAGTACTTAAAACACCGTGAAGCCCCACTACTTGCCTACGGGTCGAACATGTGCACGAGAAGCTTCGGCATAGGATGCCGTCAACAAACAACCCAGTACGGCAATAGAAGAGTTGGCGGGCCATGGAACGAAGTCTCCTTCGTAGTAGGATATGGGTCACTTGTCTCTAGACAATGCCCGATCGTTCCACAATTTCTTGACAAGCTTCAGGACTCGCGAGGTCACCTGACTTGGAGTTCCCGGATGTCCTAGCGCTTCGAACAAGCGTCGATAGCCGGACAGCGGATAGTAGTCGGCGAAATGGTCCAGCACTTTCTTGTGGAGAGTGGCCGCCATACTTCCGGTGCATCCTACCGGAACGACAAAGAGTCGCTTCCCGACCGCCAAGCGAAATTCTTCCTCCATGCCGTCCGATGTAGAGATGCGTCCTGCGGCATTTTTCTTGTTCCCGAATACGAACAAAGCTATGCCAGCCTGTGTAAGCATATCTTCGCGGTACGCCGTCCATCGGCGCTTGCGCTCGGCTGCGTCGGATATTGCGATTGGAAAAGGACGCAATACGACTCTGTCGTCCAGCAACCGCGTACCTTCGTCGTCGAGCTCTTCAAGTATGCCGTTGAGAACGTAAGGGCCTATGCCCAAACCAAAGCCGGAAACGATGCCGAAACCTTCATGGATAAGGGCGCGGGACAGCGTCTGGACTAGCTGCTGCGCTTTCTGTTCGGACCAAGGCTCATACTCCACAGCGCTCCCCGAAATGAAAACACGAGCGAGTTTGTACCTGTAAAAGATACGTCGCAAGACATCTGTGTAGTGCGCATAATCATCGACGAGCAGACCCATGATGCCGTAACGCTTGAGGTCTTTGACCTGGAGTTCCTGTTTTGCGAGGGCGTACTGATATTCGGCATTCTTCTTGAAATCCACACGCTGAACTCTCCTCAGGAGGCAATAATGCTCTCTGCGATTCTCGCCTAGAAGGAGGCGGATTCTGCTGAGAATGTAATTCAAATTGGGATCGTTGAAACTGAAACCCATGAAGAGGAATGTTTTCGATACGAGATCGCCCTGCAGCGCCGTCGAGAAAAGGTGCCGTCGAGATTCGTAAGATTCGTAATCGTCCTTAGTAACGACAGCCTTGTCGGGTTGAGAGGCGTCGCCATGCATTTTGTAAACCACGGCGTCGCGTCGCGGCACGATCGTTGCGAGATTCTCCACGGTCGTCTTGACATCGGGATTCTTTCCATGTGCTTTAAGGGAATCCTCGATTAGAGAATCGTAGTTGGTGGTCCAATATGTTTTGATCGGAAGAGACGCCAGTAGTTCGTGGTTGTCCGTCGATTTAGATCGCGTCGCGAATTCCTGAATCAAAGCCTGGTTAATTCGGTGCCGCCCCCCTCGCTCGTTGACGTGAAACTGCGCGACCGTGATCAAATCGTCTTCCTTATCGACATCGAGTCCTATATCGATCGCAACATCCCTGAGCAGTTCCTTCCAATTAACAAGACCGGCAGGAATGGAAAGGCCCGCCCCGGCAAAAATCGCTGCGTTTTGATCGTGCAATGCCTCTACATACATCTCGATGAAGGAATCAATCGGATCGGGTCGCATAAACCCCTCACTTTATGCTTTTACTACAGCGGAGCTACTGCATGATAGCCGTGCGCAGCGCTTCAGATCATAACGGCAACTTCTCAAAGCCACCATCACTTGTGGCGAGCAATCTAGTTGTTTTGCCTCTGCTTGTTGTGTATCACGCATATTTTGGTGAACCGCTTGTTAGCAGCGGCGTGCGGCCGCGCACTCGATAACGGCGATCAGGTTTTGTACATCGCCCCAGCGGGCTATCGGCGCATCTATGTCATTTAGCAGTTGGGGCGTCTTTCCGCGTGAGTCTCGTAAGCGAATGCCGCAAATTCCTTTCCCGAGTTCGAGAGCTGTGTTTAATTCCCAGTCCACCCATTCGCGCCACGCCGTGCCGTTTCCAATCAGGCAAACAACGATGGAGGTTCTCTGAATGATTGATCGAATCTGTTGCTTGATGTAGGAACCCCGAGTGCTATTTATTACTTCCCGAAGACTGCCATCATAGAAGTCGATCTCGAGATTCGGCGCACGGGACATTAGGCGGAATCCCCTTACTTGCGCGAGGTCTTCGACGAGGAAACTCAGATATATGCGTCGCTTCGAGGCATGGTAGGTCAGGTTGCCCCGGTATGCTTGGAGCAACTGGGTGAGAGACTCGAACCCCCGCTTTTCCAGCAGATTCCCCAATTTCGTATCCCCACGCGCGTGAAGATCGACGCCGTAGCGGGCTTCGACTGTCTTTATCAGCGTGTCGTCCCTAGTTGAGCGAAACATTCTCATCTCCAAGGTCACGGAATGGGAATTCCAAGTGCTCTGAGGTCCCTCTGCAGACGCAACGCACCTTCTAACGCCACCGGATGACATCGTCTGATCTGATCCATCCTCAGGCAAAAACACGGAGTATGCCCCTTGACGTAAGGCTTCTGTCTCAGCGCGGACTGTATCTTCGGCCAACTCATGTCTTGTGCTAATTTTTGCAGACATTGTTGTGCTCGATTCTGATCACGGACTTTCGAATAGGCTTCAAGAATACCAGTCGCGCCGTGCGCGTATTCTGCCCATGGCCAATGCCCTTTGGAGGAACAAAAGACCTGTCCGTATAAAAACGGGATAACAAGCTGCTCGAAGAAAGGGCGGAATTGGAATTCGGGTTCAAGGAAATCGTTCTCATCGAAGGGACTGCAAAGGCAGGCGCTCTTGTCGCGCTGGTTGAAATGCCGCTCAGGGGTGGGGTCTATTCCTTGGACGTAGAGCGCCGGTAAGCGCGAATCGGACTTGTCGCTTCGTTCTTCGATTCGGATTTGAAAAGCGTCCGACAGAGTTACCGCATCGATTGGGTCAGCGGCGTGGTCGGCAAGAATCGAAAAACGGTTGCTCTGCTGGCCATAGCTCGCTCTGAATTCAATGGCTCCTGTTATCGAGTTGCCGGCTGGGATGAGAGCCGGATGTGTGTCGTGCAGCCATTGTTCATCGCTTTCTTTCAACATAGCTAGGGCACCAGGGCGATCTCGGGGCAAATCCGGCTGATGCAGAGGGAGTGGAGACCGAGTGTGTCTTGCTCGCCTGCTGATTGTTTTCGGCAGGTCCGGCAATCTTCTCATCGCTTCCGTACTTGGCTCGTATATTCTCCGCATCGTCGGCCCATTTCCCGAGATTTTTTCTGCCGTCGTCATTCACCCAGTCATATGTCTTACATACGGAAGATAAGCGTGTCCCGTCTGGCAGTTTGAAGTCGTCGAAGGGGTTCCGCCCTACGGTGTCGGTTTTCTTTTCTTGGTCTTTGATGTTGTGGATCCGAACGCCTACGATTCCATTGCCACGATTCCAGCTCCTTAAAATTTCGTGCTGAACCCACTCACGATCTGCAGTTTCCGCTCCAATGAGAACGACGCTGACGCTGGTGTTCTTGAGCTGGTCATCGATCCAGCGTTCGATTGCGGCATCGCCTTTCTTTTTGATAGATTCCCAGTCGGCGGCGTCAACGAAGCCATAGCGATCTTCGCTCGACACGACATTGGAGTTTCGGACTTGGCCAGCGCGCCACGAATCGCGTTCGTAATGGAAGCTAAAAAAGATTTTCCGAGCCATGAAGGCCCCCTCTCTTGGAATATTTGTCCCTGTGAATGCTGGTGGCGGCCCGGGTTCGGAACTGTTGAAGGACCTTTCGGCTCTTGCAGCGGGACTCAGGTGTCGCTGGTACAGCTAAGTCACAGATTAGCCCTCGTGAGGAGCTCGGTCCGTAGGGGACCATACCCGTCGCCTAGGGCAGTTTACGGCAACTACGTACTTGATTTATCACGGGTGAGGTTTTATGCTCACCCATAACAATCAGTTTAGCATAGGCTTGTGCATATGTAAAACTGACACTCACATCTGGAGCAGGAGGTGGAAATGACCCTTCTTCGCCTGGGGGCTATGCTTAGGGATCGAAGAGGTGGGCGTGGAATTCGACAAGTAGCTCAGGAGATCGGTATCAGCCCAGCTACGCTCACTCGCGTAGAGGGGGGGCGGCTGCCAGATATAGCAACCTTCCAGAAAATGTGTTCCTGGTTGAAGGTTAATCCAGCCGAGATTCTCGACATCCCCACTGATAACAATCCAACCTCAACTGAGGCATTGGTCGCTGCGGTTCATCTCCGGGCCGATCAAACCTTGCCCGAGGGTGCCGCTTCAGATTTGGCGCAATTGATCGTGGTCGCACATCGTGAACTGGCGCGCCGCGCGCAGAAGCGTCGAGTCGATGTTTCGTCGTGGCTTTAGGACGTGGGCAGAGCGGACCTCTCTCCGGGTGCGTCAGAAACTCAAGCTTTCGCCGAGTTCTCCGCTAGATCCATCGCCACTGGCGGAGCTGCTTGGCGTGTCCGTTGTAGCCTCTCGTGATCTGTCCGATCTTCCTGCTGACGTTCGCAGGCGCCTCGAAAACGATCATCGTGATTGCTGGTCTGCAATCACGGTGACTGACGGACGCGGCCACCTGATCGTGACTAATCCGTCTCACGCACAAACTCGCCTAAATAGTAGCTTGGCACACGAACTCGCGCACATAATCCTGGGCCACGAGCCTTCGATGATGTTCATGAGCCCAAAAAGTGGGACGGCACTTCGAACGCACAATGAAGAGCAAGAAGAGGAAGCGAATTGGCTGGCAGGTTGTTTGTTGCTGCCACGAGAAGCCTTGATGTTCATAAGGCGTGGACGGATGTCGGATGAGGATGCATGTTCGCAATATGGAGTAAGTTTGGCGATGCTTCGGTTTCGCTTCAATGTGACGGGCGTGGATGTGCAGTTACGGCATAGATAAGGGCACAGAAGCAGACATTGATGACAGATAAAACGATGGGTCTACCTGATTTGCCGTACCTTCGTAAGTTGTTGGGACATGCCTGGGTTCATGCCGAGATCGTCGGGAAAAACCCTACGCATTCGCTCGGGCGATGGCAGAAGAGCGCTCCAAACAATCCCTGGGTCCCGTATGTCGAAGAACTGGTGAAGTTCATCCTCACAGATAAGCGTATAAAGTTTGTTCCGAAAGATCTAAGACGGAAACTCAAAGCAGAGTACGTCTCAACCCTCGCCGAAATGGAATCGGCAGTTTTCTTGGCCCAACAGGGATTCGGCGTGACCCTGGAGCCCACCGCGCCTAAGAAAGGAGCGGACCTCCGGGCCGACTGGGAAGGAACTCCCTATTTCGTTGAGATTAGAGATGTCGGATTCTCTTGGGAAGAGGATCGCATAAATTTAATAAGCAAAGAAATATTCGCAAGGCTCAACGCTGTTCCCTCAAGTTACTCGGTGGCGCTTACCATAGGGAATACATACACTGCCAATTCGTCCCAGCTGAAAGCAGCAATCGCTGTTGTCATCGATGCTTTGGAAGTGTTGAAGGAAGACAAGCCGAAGAACGCGACGCTTTACTACGCCCATCCGAACGGAAAACTTCTAAATCCTGGCGGTGACCTTGGTGACTTTCGTGGTGGGATGCTCTCTCGAAGAGAGAAGCAGTATCAAGACATAGTGGATAAAGCTGATATCATCGCTCGATTTAGCTTCCTCGGAAAGCAACGGACTGGCACACCTGCAACTCTCTCCAGAAAACTGAAATTGCCGCCCGAACCCGTCAAAACGCATGAACGGTTGAAAAGCATATTAGTCGACAAGATCAGCCAATTACCGAAAGATTCACGGGGTATCGTTATTCTGGAGGTGTCAGAGCAGTTTATGCTTTCCGAGTTTACGATTATGTCCGCCCTCTATGGTGATTTGGAGGTTCAATTTCCGCCGGTCAGCGGGCCGGGCGAACCAGTGAGAGAAATGACCACGAAAAGCAACGAACGCGGCTTCTTTGGACAAACCTCGCGGGTCTCCGCAATTGTGATTCACAAGAGAATGATGGAAGACGGTCAGATAAAGGGTTCTTGGCAGGTGTACCCGACAAATCGAGCGAATGCCGACACGATCAGTCTCAACCTCGCGGAACTGGAACGCTTTGGAGACATTGGAGATCGGAAGCATCTTTCCGCTGAAAGCGCACCCAATCACAATGATGGACGGGTGGTGGGTAAATAGGACCTGCTTCACAATACCTCAAATAAGTTGTAGTATTGTGTTGTGACGAAAGAGCGCAAAGAAGCCGCGAAGCGGCTCTACGAAGTCGCGGAAGGCCAACAAGGCTTCTTCACGACGAAGCAGGCCAAAGCTGCGGGGTTCGCGGAGAATACTCACCCGTACCACGTTCAGGTGGGGAACTGGATTCGTGAGCATCGGGGAATCTATAGGCTGGCCAGCTTTCCGCGAGGCGAGCGGCCCGACCTGATGCTTTGGTCGCTCTGGTCTAGGAATCGCGAAGAGATCGCGCAGGGAGTCTACAGCCATCAAACTGCTCTGAGCCTTCACGATCTTTCGGACGCAATGCCAGCAAAGCTGCACATGACGGTACCAAAAGGCTTCCGGCGAAATAGTGAAATCCCCCGCGTGCTCGTCCTGCATCTCGCTGATCTTCCTCAGGGCGACATCGGGGCTGCTAATGGAGTTCGGGTAACAAAACCTATGCGAACGATTCTTGATCTGCTCGAAGGCGGAGAGGTGCCGCCTGCGACCCTTCGGCAGGCACTCCGTAAAGGACTACGGCGAGGACTCATTCGCAGAAGTGAAATTGCAGAGGCTAGGAGACACCTCGCTGGTAGTAAGGACCTGCGAACGTTTTTTCAGAAAGTAGCCGCATGATGGAGCCCAAGAGATACGCGACAGCCGCAGCCTTTCGGAGGGCATTGGAGAACAGGCTTCAGGATATCGCCGGGAAAGAAAGCGTTGACTTGCAGCGGCTGCGGCGTCAAGTCGCCTTTGACCGGCTCTTGGCGCGACTCTTTCAGGTGGGAGAGCCTCTCGCGCTACCTTGGGTACTGAAGGGTGGCTACGCGATGGAGTTACGAATCAAGGCCGCGCGCACGACGAAGGATATTGACCTGACAATGCGCAGCGTCTTGAGTCCTGGCGAGAAGAAAGACGACAAGAAGAATCTGGCTGTGCTGGAGAAGCTACAAGAGGCCGCTGCATTCAGTAGTGACGACTTCTTCGTTTACACGATCGGTGAGCCGATTGCTGACCTAGATGCTGCCCCGTATGGTGGCGCAAGGTTTCCGGTCGAAGCTCGCCTTGATGGACGCGTATTCGTGGGATTTCACCTAGACGTAGGAATAGGCGATGCTGTGATGGAGCCGCTCGAAGTCATCGAAGGACGCGATTGGTTGGGGTTTGCGGGTATAGGGAGCCCGTCGTTGTACATGATTCCTCGCGAGCAACAGTTTGCCGAAAAACTTCACGCCTACACTCTGCCGCGACAAGGTGCGGTGAATAGCCGCGTGAGAGATCTTGTGGACATGGTTCTCTTGATTCAATCCGGCACGTTGGTCAAGTCCAAAGTTTCTGAAGCAGTATGTGTCACGTTTGATCGCTGAGGGACTCACGCTGCGCCGAAAGTGGTCGCGAAGCCGCCTGCAGATTGGAAGAGGCCGTACGATGCGCTGGCCAAAGAGTGTGATTTGCGGGGAGAACTGGATTGGGCTTTTGAGAAGCTCGATAGGTATCTGAGCGAACCCGAAATCGTCGAAGCTAAGCAGAGAGAGTCAAAGCGGCGACTTTGAAAAGCGACAAGGTGACTCAAATTTGGAGGACACTCGTGGGTTATATTGAGAAGAACCTAGTACCAGGCGAGACTCTTGTATACAGAACTGGATGCCACTGGATTGTGATGTTCTGGCCCTTGCTTATGGGAATTGTCTTAGGTGGCTTTGGGTTTTCATTTTTCGCAGGAGGATGGCTCGCAACGCGAAACGGAGCTTCCTATCAGGGCGCAATCGTGGAGGGGGCATTTGCACTGTTCGCTGCCACCGTGCTAATCGGCGGCGGAATCATTCGGCGAGCCGCGACAGAAGTGGCTGTCTCAAACAAACGCGTTCTCATCAAGACCGGCTTGTTCTCGCGGAGGAGCGTTGAAGTTCTCCTGCCGAAGGTGGAGAGCATTGGAGTGAATGAAACGTTTGTGGGACGCATCCTGGGATATGGCAGTGTAGTTGTGAGAGGAACTGGAGGAACGTTCGAGACATTCGACAGAATCAGACAACCAAACGAGTTCAGGCGGGAAGTCGAGGGGCAGATCAGCGGCAACTGAGATGAGTTGATCAAGTCTCTGCGGATACCGCCGTCATAAAAACGCAATACGAGTCGCGATGAATGGTGGCAAAAGTCGAACAAACGGTGAACAAAGAAGGAGAAAGTGATTCGTCAGGTTTAGTCGGAACTTGCTGATTTCCTTCGATTAGTGCCAACTCCGGCAAGTTCTGATGAAGTTGGTCGCACGGCTGTTAACCGAAGGGTCGCTGGGACGAATCTTATTTCGCTTCCGCTCTCACGTGATTCGTCGCGCAAGTATGGAGGGTCTCTCGGGAGCGGGCGCTGACATATTGCCATATGATTCCGTCGAGGATCTGGGGTTGAGTGTTCAGAATTTCGGCGGCCTGATAAATCACAGACTTGAAATCATCGTAGTCCTTGTATTCGAGACCGACTATTCGAAACAGCGTTCTAATATGTCTATCAACAGCGACACTTGGAATCCCTACCAGTATCTTCAAATAATCAAGCGTCTTGGGACCTACTCCTTTGATCGAAAGCAATTCAGCAGCGGCAGAAGCCGAGGAGAGCCAGGAAGCCACGTCAGATTCAGTTTCTAGGTTCTTAGTGAGGAACAAGTCGACAATCCGACTCAAACGTTGGATCTTCTCCGGATGCGACCATCGGAGCACGGTGCCGGGGCCGAAATCACACAGCACCTGCCAGAAATTAGTCGTCGTGTCTGCTTGGGGATACACGTCCAAAACATGCCGGACACGTGGCAGAACAACCGAACGGTAATTCAAACCTGCCTGTAACACGGTATCGGTAAGCGTTGCCCCCATGTGCGAGTAACCCGTTCGTTCCAGCCCAGTCTCGGTTGCAACAACGCTCGCAAGAAAATTGGCTATAGTCTGCGCCGCGGCTTGTTTGCTGTTGATCGCGGCACAATCAAGGCTAGACATCATTTCCTCCAAGAGAGCGCAGAGCGGCTAGCCGTTCTACGCAGTTCGGACAGGCGCCACAAGGAATACAGGAAGATGCCTGGCACGAATAGGTGGTTCCGATTGGAACACCTAATTCAACCGCAAGTTCAGCTACACGCCGCTTTGAAAAATCCCTGAAAGGCATCCGAATTTCGACAGATCCATACTGCGCGAGCAGCGTGCCTAGCCGGTGAAAGAACTCGGCCGAGCAGTCGATTTCCTTAGCGTGGTTGCTGTTTATGAACGCCGAGTAGACGGCGTTGATCCCCTGCGCCTGCGCGCATGCTGACGCAATGCTCAAAAACAGAATATTCCTGTATGGAAAATAGAGGTCATTGTCCTCGACCGCCTCACTCCAAAGATCGGCCTCAGAGATTAGCCTGCTGGAGGACCCCTTGTACACGTCTGAGACATTGATTGTCCTGAGATCAGAGCGGACCGAGAGCGGCAATACGGCCTCGGCAGTCGCTAGTTCGGTAGCAGCGCAATGTTGCCCGTAGTCTATGAAAAGGGGAACAAAGGGGATGCCCTCGCGGACGAGCCAGAAGGCTAGCGTTGTCGAATCGAGGCCGACGGAACACAGGAGCAGCGCTTCCTTATGGTTTCTCATTAATGATCTTTGCGGCTTGGACGAAGACTTCCGTTACCACTTTATCGAGGTCAGATGAAACAAGAACCGGTAGTTCAGTCAACATTAAGTTCTTCGCTCTACCAAATGGATCGAAAACAATCACGGGCATCATCTTGTCAAGCGCGACGCCAATCTCGATGAATGTTCCTGGATCGTCATATAGCAAGACAGCGACTAAAACATCACAGATCCCAAGAAGGTCTAGGTCAGCTTCGGCTAGCTGAAGTTTCTCGGCTTTCGAGGAGTCCGTTCGCGCTTGTCCATGCTCTCGTACTGGTCGCCTTGAGGAGAAATTGTGGTACGTGAGAGCCTCGGCCAGTGCATCCAGCGGCGTCGTATCCACGTGATCGAAATCTGGTGCCGCAAGATACACGCTTATGTTCCGGCGGGCTTCCCATGGCAACTCGACCCCGCCCAAATGCTGAATGTCTTCTGGGCTGACATCCAGAACTGCCGCGACCGACTGTTTAAGGGTCGGGTCGTCGAAGTAAGAGGCATACTCGGCTGCGGCAAATGAGGCGTAAGCCAGTGCAATTTTGTCACCTTGAGATCGACGCTGCGCAACAAAGACGGAATTAAAGCAATCACCGACTCCTACAGAGTGAAGAACAGGACGAACTTGAGCAGGTGTGCCAAGCGACTCGCTTGTGCCCGAACGAAATAGTCGGGATCCTCCCCTGTTTTCTTTCAGAAGAATCGAGTCCGCGTATGAACCAAGTTCTCTGCTCGCACGCCCAGGGTCCCCGCCAAACACCTTTAGGAAGAGTTCCGATGATGTGGACAGAATCAGCGAGGCAAACTTGCGACGAAGCGCTGAGAGATCTTGAAGTTCTGATGAAATGAAGTTGATGTCTGCAAACACGTCCGCTCTCGTTGGATTGAGTTCGTCAAGGACCGGAGGCAAGTGGAATCCTCCGGGAAAGATGAGGAAGTCCGTGAAATCGTTTGCGCGGATAATCTGTTTGAGGGCTTGCGGATGAAATTCACATTTAGATTGCGCTCGAAGTAGATATTCATATCGCTGAGACCCGGTCTCTTTGCCCTCCCCAACGATCACTACGTTCGGGCACCTCGATATAGTCCCGATCTGTCGGACATGTGATGCGCCGTACCGCACGGCGGAATCTTCCGCGTCTTGTCTGAGGTAATCGGGTGCGGTATACGCGAAACCAAAAGTCACACCCATCGCCCAAAGCGCGCGAGCAGCATGCATAATTCCGCCGAGTCGCATCATTGGTTCTGAGCCAGGACATTCGATAAAGTCCACAAATACCTGCCCGATCAAACATGGTCTACAGGCTGTCATGGTGCCGCGTGTCGGAGGTTGATACGAACGGAGGGAATTGGCTTTTGAGATGAAATTGTTACCTCGCCTGAATAAGTGAATCCTTTTTTCATACAAACTACGAGGTAGTTATACGCTGTGGGTAGAAACCCTATGCTCTCTCCGTTCTGAGTATCGATGGACAATCTAGGACCTATCAGCGTGCCCCGGAGAATAATCGCAGTACCCGGGCCCGGCACGGACGAATGGGCCTGGAAATACATTGATCTGCCAACTTCCTCCAATTGCAGGTTTGACAGATCCTGTGCGCACCGGTCGCCTCCTGCTCCTCCTTTAGGACCGCCTGATCCGCCTTTCTTCTCACCCGAGGGCGGATAGTCATTGAATTTGCCAGAGCTCGTACTTCCCATTCTTGGAGCCTCCTGCAAAGTGATTACCGAACCTTCGCGCAACGCGAATTCGGATTCGGAGCCCGTTAGTTCGTTGTTGTGATTACTTCGTGCAGTGCCTCGTACATGAAGTGTGATATCACGAAACATCAGAAGCAACAACGATTGTCTAAACTGCTATGAAGGTAGGAACATCGGTCACTCAAGTCATCGCGAGTTGCGCCGTTTACTGTGCACGAACTGTGCAAAAATCAATCGTTTTCATTGCATTGGGGTTGGCGTTGAGCGAAAAGCAGATTCCCCAAATTATTGAAAACATTGGAAACCACGAGAGAGGAAGGAGCTATTAGAAAGGGCTCCGGTGCTTTGCAAGCATGTGGCCCTTTTGTGGTTTGAGATTTCACGCCGGTGGGTGCGCAGACGGACACCGAAAATTCGGCACAACTGACCAGCAAGGGCAAGAGCCGTTTCCTTCTCTTTTCCATCTTCTCACCTGATCGCGCCTTCTTGTCTTCATAGATTCGGACAAGTTTCCGATGTTTACCGTAGTGGGAATAATCAGTGGTGAAAAAGTGAGTGCTGACCGTAAAAGCGGACAATCAGACGGTAAAAGGGGGGTTTTTCATATAGATACAGACTAGAGCTTTTTGATCGCAGAGGAAGGTGTGGACGGAGGTGAGGACACTCCAGAACGACTGAGACCACACACACCACAATCAATTGGAACTTTGGGTAGAGCGTTCGGCTATGGACCGAAGGCTTGTAGTTGCGAAATGAAATCGGAATGCCTAGGTTCAAACCAGGTGGTCATCAATCGCTAGAGCGTCTGCTTCCAAAGCACGTGTACTACCCCGATCGGCTACAACGGTCTAGGGAACCGTCGTTTCGGATTAGGAAGCCATTTTCCGGCTTGTAGGAAGGAATGTGATTGAGCTCGCGGGTCACCCGCCATTGCTCGCCCGACCAGTGTTCCGATGGATGGACATACCAAGCTTCTGCAATTGTCTCGGTCGGATACCCGAGATCCCCCATTGGTGAGTAAGAAGAACGGTGCAGGCCAAAACCTTGTAGGTCGTGGTTCTTTGCCAGGAAAAGCAAAATCCTTTTGTTCAGTTGGTGCCTGGGGAAGTATCGGTAGAGCCAGGCGCCAAAGAGTTTTATGTACTTGTAAAGCTCCGACAGTTCGACATTGCCAGTTCTCGGTGTCCACTAAGGGCCTGAAGGCAAAGAAGAAGAGTCTTTGGGAGGACAAACGACGGAAAGTCTCACTGGCCGCTAGTGGGACGAGTGGTGGTGGGGTGAACCCCTAAGCTGGCACAGTTTTTTTGGACACAGCTTCCGCTTTCGTAAAAGTGTTCTTGCATCTCCTAGCAGGAGAAGGGGTCTGGGGAAGGGGACGGCATTTGAGTCTCCTTCCCCAGCAGCCCTTTAGAAATCTTTTTGTTGTTCTCCTTGTTCTCAAAGAACACCATCGTTGCGCTTCGAGATTCGGCCGAACCTGACGCCTCGATCTGTTGCTCGAACTCTTCGGGAGGTCGATAGCCCAGCGCCGAGTGCAAGCGCAGCCGATTGTAATACTGCTCGATGAACTCTTCGATATTTGCTCGCAAATGTTCCAGGTCGTCGTAGTTGTTGGCGTAGATTTCTTCCCGCTTCAGTGTCTTCATGAAGCTTTCACAGCTCGCGTTGTCATACGGATTTGCTGGCCGGCTCATGCTCGGAATCACGCGGTTGTTCTCAAGGACTTTCACGTATTCTTCCGAGGCGTATTGTAATCCTCGATCCGAGTGATGCACCAGGCCAGGT
>Ga0187864_10002544_pt1 | contig 15801 bp, 16 predicted proteins | sample June2016WEW_11_4_FD_132985 | JGI IMG/M metagenome (GOLD analysis project Ga0187864, IMG submission 132985) | Peatland microbial communities from SPRUCE experiment site at the Marcell Experimental Forest, Minnesota, USA - June2016WEW_11_40 | ecosystem: Environmental > Terrestrial > Soil >... | reverse complement strand
CAAGAGACTGAAGAATGCTTAAAGGCCTCAAGTATGCCCTGTTGCTTTATCTGCTGCCTCCGGTCGCCTACTTTTTCCTCGTCATCTTGCGCGCCACCCTCACGATAACACAGGTGAACAGAGGGCCGGTCGACCGATTATGGCAGCAGGGGGAGAATATCATCGCCTGCTTCTGGCATGGGAGATTGCTCGCCATGCCTTTTGCGTATAAAGGGAGCGGGGCGAAAGTACTGATTTCGCGCCATAGGGACGGTGAGTTCATCGCCAGGGTGATACGATATTTCGGCCTCGGAACGATTAGGGGGTCCTACGGAAAGAGATCGGTATCCCCGGTAAGGGAGATGCTTGCGGAACTGAAGGAAGGCACAGACATAGCTATAACGCCCGACGGGCCGAAAGGACCCCGATATCGGATGAAACAGGGGATAGTGGAGCTCGCCAGGCTCACCCAGAGGCCCATCGTGCCCGTTACTTACAGCGCCAGTAAAAAAAAACTTTTTAACTCATGGGATCGTTTTCTGCTGCCCTATCCTTTCTCCAGGATTTTTTTCCTGTGGGGTGACCCCATTTACGTGTCCCGGGATTTGCGGGGCGATGACATCGAGCGCAAGCGGCAGGAGATAGAGGGCGCACTCATATCGCTTACGCAAACAGCGGACCGCATGGCATGTGGCGACTGATCTATAACCTGCTCATCCATGCTTGTCTCCCCTTCTTTTTCCTTTTCTCCCTCACGCAAAAAAAGATCAGGAGAACATTCCGTGAGCGTCTGCTCCCGGCCCCTGGGCGCAGCAGGCTGAAGGATGCCATATGGATACACGCCGCTTCGGTAGGAGAAGCGATCATCGCGGAAACGTTCATCAATTATGCGCGGCCAAGGGTGAAGAACGCGTTCATCGTGACGACAAACACTTACTATACCAGGGACCTGCTGCGGAAGAAGTTCGCAGGATCGTTAGACGTCTTCTCCCTGCCCTTTGACCTCCCCTACTCTCTCAAGCGCTTTATCGGCACGTCTACCTTCGCCGCCCTCCTTCTGGTAGAAACCGAGATCTGGCCGAATCTCATATGGACCGCGAGGGACAGGCACATACCTGTCTTCATCATCAACGGCCGCATCTCCGATGCCAGCGTAAGCCGTTATCAACACCTCTCTTTCTTTCTGCGGAGTCTGTTCTCTTCGGTGGAGCTTGTCCTCGCCCAATCGGAGGCGCAGGCTCAAAGGTTCGTATCCCTGGGCATGCCCTCCGCCAAGGTGGTCAATACGGGAAATCTCAAATACTACCGCGAGGCAAAGGACCTTCCGGCGGCACACCTTAAAGAGGATATCGTCGTCTTTGGCAGTATACGGGAAAAAGAGCTTCCAATCCTTATTCCCGTCATGGAGGCGCTCAGAGAGGAGTTTCCCCACGTCGCCATCTTCGTGGCGCCAAGGGAATTGACGTTGATTGCCGCCATTGAAAGACAGCTTCCGGACACCTTCGCAGTCGTCCGCTATTCCACGGTTAAAGAGGAAGGAGTAAAGGGCGGGCGGGCGGTGGTGCTCGTCGACACCGTGGGTGATCTGGTCGCTCTTTATGCCAGGAGCCTCGTCGCCTTCGTGGGAGGAAGCCTGGCCCCATACGGCGGGCAAAACCTTCTTGAGCCCCTCTTCGTCGGGACCCCGGTGATTTTCGGCCCCCATGTGGAAAATTTCAGGGAGATCGCGGGCGAGGTGATGGCGCAGGGCGCCGGCTTCATGGTTGAAGACGGACCCGGGCTCCTGGGGAAGATCAGACTTGTGCTGAGCGACGCAGGCCTAAGGAAGGCGCTTGTTGACGCCGGCAGGCACGTGCTGGAAAGGCAAAGAGACGTCATGGAAAAGGCTGCCGGCCTTGTACTGGAGACAATATGGAAGAGTTCACCACCCTCGTCAGCCTGATGGAGACCCTTCGGGGTGAGCACGGCTGCCCCTGGGACAAGAAACAGACCGAGCAGGCCTTCAAGACGTTCCTCCTGGAAGAGGTGTACGAGCTGATCGAGGCGATTCAACACGAGGATTATGACGCAATGAAGGAGGAACTGGGGGACCTCCTCTTCCATATCGTCTTCATATGCCAGATCTGCAAGGAAAAGCAGCAGTTCGACATCAGGGAGGTGCTCCGTACAACCTTTGAGAAAATGTACGGGAGACATCCTCATGTGTTCTCACCGGACGGCGATGAAATGCCGGTAGAGAAGCGGTGGGAAGAGATAAAAAAGACGGAGAAGGCAGGCTATTCCCCGGTCTCCCACGTGCCGAAGATACTCCCCGCCCTGCTGCGCGCCTACGTGATATCGAAAAGAGCGGCAAAGGTGGGATTTGACTGGGAGAAACTGGAGGATATCCATGAGAAGATGCGCGAAGAAATCGGGGAGCTGAAAAAGGCCGAGGCTTCATCTGTCCATGAAGAGATCGAAGAAGAGATCGGGGACCTCCTCTTCACGGTCGTCAACATCTCACGCAGGCATGGGATCGATCCGGAGAACGCGCTGCGGCTCACTATTGACAAGTTTCTCCGAAGGTTCGGTCACATAGAAAAGCACCTCGATGCGACAAAAGGCGATCTAAAAACCATGGACGCCCTTTGGAACGAGATAAAGGAGCAGGAAAAAAAGGGGAAATGAATCCCTTTTTATTCGACCTTCACGACGTTTGATGCCTGCGGACCCTTCGGCCCGCTCACAATTTCGAACTCCACCGCCTCTCCCGTCTTCAGAGTTTTAAATCCGTTCTGGTTGATTGCGGAATAGTGCACAAATACGTCCCCCCCCTCTTCCTGCTCGATAAACCCGTACCCCTTCGAATCGTTGAACCACTTCACCTTACCTACTGGCATACCGCTAAACTCCTTTCTGAAAAAGTCACTTATTAGTGCTGAATCTAATGATAAGGAATCCACAAACTCTCTGTCAAGAAAAATGTTAAAAAACTTTAATGTTTTTTATTCCGGGCAGACTTTGCAGGAATTATCCATACCCCAGCTCGGCGAGCCTCTCCTCGTCCATACCGATATAGTGCGCCACCTCGTGGACTACCGTTATCTCTATCTGCTCCTCCAGCTCCTCCACGGTCTCAGCCATCTCTTCCAAAGGTCCCTGGAACAGGAATATCGTGTCGGGGTAGAGGGGGGGCGCGGTAATGGAACGCTCTATCAATGCGACGCCCCGAAAGAGGCCCAGCAGCTCGTCGCCCGGCCTTAGCCCCATCTCCTTTCGCATTTCACGGGAGGGTCTCGGCAGAACGGATATGACGAGATTATCCAGGTGCTTCCGTATCTCCTCGGGGATGCGCGCCACCGCTCTCTTTACGATCCCGTCAAATCTCTTTTCAGGTACTTTCATCTGTGCCCGCACCCCGCGTCACATCACCATTTCTTTCTATCTATGGTGCTTTTTGTTCGGTCGGCTCAGTTCCGTGCACGCAGCACCAGCCGGAATACTATAAAAATAGTATACTATATGCTTAAACGACGTGCGCAAACGCGCTTTTAGGATGGCGGAGATGATAAAGGGGATCTTTCGCGTGGCAGGCGCGGACATCACGGACCAAAGGGACTGCAACGTCTACCTGCTCGATCTGGACCGGGAAGCAGTGCTCATCGACACCGGGTTCGGCGCGGCATTCGACAGGATGGTTGCCAACATCGAGGACAAAGGCATCTCACCCTCGCGGATATCAACCGCGATCCTCACCCATTGCCACGTCGACCATATTGGTGCTGCTGCCCGGGTGCGGGAGCAATTCGGCAGCCGTCTTGTCATGCACGAGCTGGACGCTGAAATTGTCGAGCGTGGGGACAACAGGTTGACCGCCGCATTCTGCTTTGAGATCGTCTTCCGCCCACTGGCCATTGACACGAGATTAACGGGCTCCGGAGGCATGATCCCCTTCACCGGCCAGGACCTCTCTTTCTTGCACATACCCGGCCATACCCCCGGCTCCATCTCCCTGTACGCCGATAGCGGCGGCACGAGGATTCTCTTCGGCCAGGACATCAGCGCCCCCCTCCGCGAGGAATTTGACTGCGACATGGTTGCATGGCACCGCTCCATGGAAGAGCTCCTGGCGTTGAAGGCCGATGTGCTCTGTGACGGTCATTCAGGCATCTATCAACCCGCCCGCGCCGTCGCCGCGTATATTCGGCACTTTATCACGCTGTATGGGGAAAAAGGGGCAGGGGAGGACCGATAATCCTCCCCCTCTCTTAAGAATAGGTCCTATAGGACTTATAAGACCTATTCTTCTCATCAATATATATCCTTCACGTCGCTTATGTTCATCTCGAGCATTGCCGTGCTTGCGAGGAGTCGCACCAGGTTCTTCTTAACCGCTTCGATCTCCCCTCCCATGACCATCAGCTCCTCTGCCGTCTTGCGCAGAAGCTGTATCTTTTCGTCCATCTCTTTTACCTTGTATTGAGCATTCACTGTAACGACCTCCTGATTAGTGTTGTCTCATGTCTTTGAATCTCTTCGCTTTCACTTGATACCGGGGAAGGCTTTCATAGGGATGGACCTCGATCTTGTAACCCAGGTTCGTCCTCACCCTCAGCTCGTCCTTGAGCCGTGCCAGTATGGATTCCTTTTGGCTTTCATGGCCCGGCCTGATCTCTATCTTCAGCGCGATGTCATCGATGTCGCCTTTCTTGGTGACGATGACTTCGTACTCATCACTCAGCTCGCTGAAGCTTCTCACTACCTCTTCTATGGCGGTGGGCGCCAGAAGCACGCCTTTCACCTTGGTAATGTCATCGGACCTGCCCACAACGCCGCCATCGATCATCCGGAAGGTGCGGCCGCATGCGCACGTATAATCGGCCCAGCGAATCACGTCCTTCGAGTCGAAGCGGATGCAAGGTTTTGCCCTCCGGTCAAAAGCGGTAATGATCATCTTGCCGGTCTTCATCGGCTCATCGATCAGCTCACCGGTATCGACATCCTCTATCTCTACGAGGAACATGGCCTCGTTGATGTGGAGGCCTTTCTGTTCCGTGCACATGTAGCTCCACGCGCCGATTTCCGTGGCGCCGATGTGGTCGTATACCTTTGCTCCCCATGCGTCCTCGATGCGCTGCCTGGTCGTCAGGATGCTTGCGCCCGGCTCGCCGGCGCAGGTGATTCTCTGAATCCCTATGCTTCTCGGGTCTATGCCTATCTTCCGGCTGGTGTCTGCCATGCCGAGGACATACGTCGGGGTAGCTCCAAAGGAGGTGCACCTCAGCTCCTTCATCTTCATGATGCGCGCCTCCGTGTCGAGGACGCCGCCGGGCACCACCTCGCACCCTAACTTTTCAGCCCCATAGTGGGCGGCCCAGAAGGCAACGAAGATGTTGTAGCCGAAGGGGACGAAAAAACGGTCCGTATCCCTGTAACCCTGGGCGTAGAGGATATACGCCCAGCACTCGGCCCACCATTCCCAGTCCTGCCACGTATCCGCCTGGTATACCGGCGTGCCCGTGGTCCCGCTCGTCTGGCGGAACTCCGTAACCTGCGAAAGGGGTACGGCGAGTATGTCGCCATAAGGGAAAGGCTCCCTGCTCTGTACATCCCTGAGCATGCCCTTGTCGATCTTCGGGACTTTTCTGATATCGGCCGGCGTCTTGATATCGCCCGGCTCGATTCCCGCATTCTTATAGAGCGCGCGGTAAAAGGGTGAGTTGTTGTAGGCCCACTCGAAAATACGCCGGAACTTTTTTAGCTGCAGCTCCTTCAGTTTTTCCGGGGGCAGCGTCTCCAGCACCGGATTCCAGTAACTACTCATATCCTTACCCATGAAACAGTCCTCCTCCTTGCGATGATTTTTTCAATCCGCGGTTCCCATGATCCCCACGGCCGACGTCTCTGTCTTACGACGACGGTACTAGATGCTTCCGTTTCATCCCCCGGGCGGTCTTCTCCTCAACCATAGCGCCATATGCGTCAGGACCACAATTCATAATTCACGCTGCGGTCACCCCTTCTCTTCGTGGCGCTTCCTTTCTTCCCGCCTCATCTCTCTCCTCAGCAGTTTACCCACCTTGGACTTCGGCAGCATATCCCTGAACTCTATGTAGCCCGGTATCTTATACGAGGCAAGACGCTCCCGGCACCAATGGATCAGGTCGTAACCCGTCACTCCCTTCACATCCTGCTTGAGGACGACGAAGCACTTTATTCTCTCCCCTACCCTTTCATCCGGGACGCCTACGGCGCATGCGGCGAGCACTGCGGGATGCTCCTGCAGGGCAGCTTCAATCTCGGAGGAAGAGACGCGGTACCCCTTATGTTTTATGGTATCCGCCGTCCGGTCGACGAAGTAGAGGAAGCCATCCTCATCTACGCTCACGACGTCGCCTGTCCTGTACCATTGTGACCCATCGATCCTGAGAAATGCCTCGGCCGTTTCCTCCGCCTTATTCCAGTATGCATCTACCATATGGGCCGAGGAGACAATAAGCTCGCCTGCCTCTCCCGGCGGTACCGGCGCCAATGACGCCTCATCGATGATTTTCACTTTCTTTGTCCTGACCACCCTGCCGATCGTGCCCGCGGGCCTCGGCTCGTCCACGGGGCACATGGTGACGCCGCCGCACGTCTCGGTGGCCCCGTAGCCTTCGTATATCTCACGACCGAACTTCTCCTTCCATCGGCGGGCTATCTCATGGGGAAGGACATCCCCGCCGCACATGCAGTAGACAAGGGAAGAGAGATCGTAGAAATCGACTCTATCGTGATCGAGGATCATCCGGTAGAGTGCGGGGACACCGAAGAAGGTCTTCGCTTTATAGAGCTGCACGGAAAACAGCAGTGCGTCGACATTGACCTTGGGCATCAGGATCACGCAGTCTCCCGTCGTGATCAGAGGCCCGAGTCCGAAGACCTGGCCCAGGATATGGAAGAGCGGCCCTCCCTGGAGGATCACGTTTTCCGAAGGTGGAACGATGGGGTAGGCGATCTCGAGCTGCGCTTTGACCGACTCCAGAAACAGGGCGTGGTTGATGGGTACCCCCTTCGGGTTCTTCGTCGTCCCCCCTGTGTAGAGCATCTGCAGCATTGCATGCGCGTCTACACGGGCGCCCTCCATGGTAACCCGCTTCTTCATGATGTCCGTCAACATGCTGATGCCCCGGCCCTTTTCGATCCTCCCCTCCGGTATCCGGTCGAAGGCCTTTCCTATGAGCCGCTTATAGCGCGGCAGAAGGTCGGCCATCCTGCTCACGATGATGTTGTCCAGGCCGCCTTCCGTCTTCAGCTCCTTGGCATAGCCGAAGTTCGTATCCGCGCAGATAACGGTGCGGGCGCCGGAGTCGCCTGCGATGTATCTCAGGTCGCGGGACGTGTAGATGGGGGCAATCGGAATTGCGACAGCGCCGATTTTTTGGATCGAGAGCCAGCTTATCACCCACTGGGGCGTATTGGGCAGGTAAATGATTATCTTGTCCCCTTCTTTTATGCCCAGTGATTTGAATCCCACCGAGAGGGACTCGACGGCTTCGAAAAGATCACCGTACGTGAGCACCTCACCGAGGTAGATGACGGCCGGCTTCCCCCTATGCTGTTCTACCGCCTGCCGGAAAGATTCGTAGACGTTCATTTCGACTCACACTCCAAAATAGGCTGCCTTGATCTCGGGGTTGTTATAGAGCTCGTCCCCGGTCCCCTCGAGGCTAAGCATGCCGTTTTCGAGGACATATCCCCTGTCGATGATGGGCAGCACGGGCCTCGCGAATTGTTCGCAGAGCAGGATAGTCACCCCTGCTTCCTTTCTGATCGTCACGATGGATTCTATGAGCTTCACCTGTATTGCGGGGGCGAGGCCCAGAAGCGGCTCATCGAGGAGCATCAACCTGGGCTTCGGCATGAGGGACATGCCGATAGCGAGCATCTGCTGCTCACCGCCGCTCAGAAATCCCGCTTTCCTTTTTCGGATGGGGTGAAGGGCAGGGAACATCTGATAGACATAGGCTATACGCCCTTTCACCTCTCCCCCCGGCAAAAGGTACGCAGCTATCCTGAGATTCTCTTCCACATCGCTTTCAACAAAAACCGGATGTCTTTCGCGGGAGAGCACCATGCCCATCTTCACGCGCTCATCGGCCCATACGTGCGTGATATCTTTACCCAGGAACGATATGGTCCCGACTATCGTGATCCTCTCGCCGCCCCTGCGCTGCTCCTTCAGCTTCGTATCGAGAATGAGCCCGGAGACGGTATTCAACAGGGTGGTTTTCCCGGCGCTGTTCGAGCCTATGAGCCCCACTATCTCGCCCTCGTCCACATGGATTGACAGCTCGTTGACGGCGAGGGCATTCTCGTAAAAGACCATCAATTTATCGATCTTCAGCATAGCCGCGACCCCGCGCAAGCCACCCACCCTACACCTCCACGCCGAGATAGGCCCGCTTCACCTCTTCATCTTCCAGTATCTCTTTCGGAGGCCCCTCTTTTATTTTCTTGCCGTAGCTGAGGACGATCACCTTATCGGCGATACGGAAAAGCTCCTTCAGCCTGTGCTCCACCATAATGACGGTCTTTCCCTCGATGAGGAGCTTTTCGATAATGGGGACGATGCTCATGACCTCCGCTATTGAAAGACCGGAGAATAGCTCGTCGAGGATAAAAACCTCGCTCTGGAGGGCTATCAACCGCGCCAGCTCCAGCCTTTTGAGATAACCGTGGGGTAAGGCGCTGGCGGGCTTGTAGGGTACCGAAGAGTCCCTTTCGAAACCGACCTCTTCCAGTAAATCCAGGGCCGTTGCGTCCTTGTCGCCGTAAGCGCCCACCGACGAGGCCCTGACCCTCGGTGAAGAAAGGGGCACGATCAAGTTCTTATACGCGGGGAGATGGAAGAAAGGCTTCACCATCTGGAAGGCCCTTCCGATCCCCATGTTGCTCACCTTGTAAGGGGGCCGCCCCGTCAGTTCCCTGCCCTTGAAAAGGACGCTGCCCTTGTCCGGTTTGACGAAACCGGTGACGATATTGACCAGCGTCGTTTTCCCTGACCCGTTAGGCCCGATAATCCCGAGGAGCGTGTGTTCCTCCACATTGACGCTCACCCCTTCTATCGCGGTGACGCCTCCGAAGGTTTTCGTCACGTTTTTGATCTCAAGCAGGCTCATGTGTCTATTACCGGGGCTCAGCGCCCCCTCCAGCGGCAAAGCCGTTGGAGCCTCCCCCCTCATCTAAGACATTTCACCGGGGCTCAGCGCCCCCTCCAGCGGCAAAGCCGTTGGAGCCTCCCCCCTCATCTAAGACATTTCACCGGGGCTCAGCGCCCCGTCCGCCTATTCCAACCTTACCCATCTTTCCATCTCGTTGTATTTGCGCGAGAGGTAGTGGAATATACCCTCCGGCAGCGCCACGACGCATACCACCAGGATCAGGCCGTAGAAGACGATGCGCAAGCTCCCGAACTCACGCAAAAACTCTGAAAGCGGCACGAGGATACAGGCGCCGAGGAGTGGTCCGGCCAGGGTCCCTATGCCGCCCATCGCAGCGGCTGCTATGGGGAGTATCGAATATTCCATGGCAAAAACAGGCATGCCCGTAAACATGTACGAATGGGTCATGAAGGCGCCGCAGAATGCGCCGATGCAGCCTCCGATGAAGAGGGCCTGCGCTTTAAAGGCATAAATGTTGATGCCGGAGGCCATGGTCGCCCTGTCGTTATCCCTGATGCTCACAAAGATCAATCCGTAATCCGAGCCTATGAACCGTCTGAGTCCGAAGAGGGCAACCCACATGCCCGCGATCACGAAGGCCAGTTGCACCCAGATGTTGGGAAACGGACTCAAGCCCGTGATCCCTTCGGTGCCGCCGAAAACCCTTGTCGCCTCTATTACCCTCCCCAGCATGACGGGCAGTATGAGGGTCACCATGGCAAAGTAGATGCCCCTCAGGCGGATGACAGGGAGCAGGATCAGGGTAGAGAAGAAGCCGCCGATAAGGGTGGCTGCCGGGATCGTCACATAGATGGGGAGGTGAAAATAGTGGTTGAGGATGCCTGCCGTGTAGGAGCCGAGCCCGAAAAAGAGCGCCTGACCGAGGGACAGGAGGCCGCAGCTCGACAGGAAATCCCAGGAGACGGCAAGCATGGCAAAGATGCACGTGGTGACGACCACCTTCTGCCAGTACTCGGGCAGCAGGAAGGCAACGACGGTGAAACCCACAACCGGCACGAGCCTGGGGAAGAGGAGGTACCACATCTCCCGGTAGGACATGACGGCGTAAATGTCATCCGACCTCGCCTTGACCCCCCTCGCGATACGCTCCTTGCGATAACCCTCCATCATACCCTCTCTTCCAGTTCTTTCTGGTGTCCGAGAAGACCGGAGGGCCTCACGGCAAGAATAACCAGGATGGCCAGGAGGCTCACGATCATCACCCAGTGCTCCGAGATGTACATGGAGGTGAGCGTTTGGGCATATCCGATGATGAAAGCCGCGATAATCACGCCAAAGGTGCTCCCCAGACCGCCGACAATACAGACGGAGAGCGCGTTGATCAATACGTCGTAGCCCCCATCGACGGTGATGGTGCCGAGGGGGAGGATGACGATGGCGGCAAAGGCGCCGAGGGCGGAGCCGAACCCCATGCTCAGGGCTGCAATCCTGTCCGGATTGATGCCCAGGGAGAGCGACGTATGCTCCTCCTGGGCGATGCCGCGAAAGGCAAGGCCGATCTTCGTATGATGGGTGAAGAGGTAGAGCACACTGATGCAGGCGATGCCGAGGAGGATTACCAGGAGTCTCTGGATATCGACGTAGGTCCCGAGGATCTCGACGGACCCGTCGATGAAGACGGGAAGGGAATAGTTAAAGCCGATGAACCCCGCCCACCGGAGCAGCTCGAGGAGGATCAGGGCGATGCCGAAGGTCGCTATTACCTCCGATATCACGAGCCCCCTTATCCTCTTTAAAATGAAGCGGTAAAGGTACGCCCCGGCAACGCCGATGATGACAATGGTGAGCGCCGCCGACACCACGTACGGCAGGTGGAACTTGTTGATGAGGCTCCAGGCAAGGAAGCCGGCCACGACATAGATTGCGCCGTAGGTGAAGTTAGCCACCCCGCTGATGCCGAAGGTGAGGTTGAAACCGAGGGCCATCAGGGCCAGGACGGCACTGTTGACCAGGCCGTAAATAAGCATGACCTTACTTCATCCAGCCCGGCTTCTCTATCTTCGAATCCGCAATCGTCATCGGGAAAATCACCACCCTCTTGCCTTGCATCCACTGGAACGCCGCTGCCATGGCCGCTGTGTTCGGGTCGTTCCCGAAGATAACCTGGTGACCCTGATCGAACTTGATCCGTCCTATTGCACCGGCCATATCGGTGTGGGAGACGGCCTCGGCCACCTTGTCGGGGTCGGTCGTCCCTGCCCGCTCGATAGCATTGGCGAGGACATAAACCGAATCATAGGCGGCTGAAACCCCGTGCCCCGACTGTACCTCTTCCTTCCATCTCTTCTTGTACGCGTCGAGGAACTGCCCGGCAGGCGCATAGCCCTTTACCGGAATATGGCCGATTTCCCACATTACATGTATGGCCCCTTCGATATCCCCGTTGAAGGTCTGCCACGCCTTGGGCCCTGAAAAAGGCGAGACGAAGCCGGCCATGAGGGCGGGGATCTTCATCGATCTCCATTGTTTCACAAGGACCCCGCTTGTCGGCATATCGAAGACCGGCAGGATCAGTTGGGCGCCGCCTTGCCGGGCCTTTATAAGCCCCGAGGAAAAGTCCGTCGACCCGGTAGGATAGCGCTGGAAATCGACGACAGTCCATCCGTTCTCCTTGCACCACTTTGCCATCATATCTCCTATGGCTGAGGCCCAAAGCACATCCTGGGTGGCGATGAAGACCTTGTTGTAGCCGAAATCCTTGTTGATCTGCTTCATGAGTCCGCTGACGTACTCGAAGGCGTACCTTGAATCAAGACAGTTGCGGAAGGAATATTTGTACTTCTCTTTGTCGCTCAGCACCTTCTCCTGGAACTTCGGCGACATGGCGATGGTGCCGATATTGATGACCTTGTACTTGGAATAGATATCCATTGCCGCAAGAAGGGCTTCCGAGCGGAAGTTCCCTACCACGGCGGCATATATCTTTTTGTCGAGGATCAGTTTCTCGATCCCGAGCAGGGCTTCGGAGACGGGTACGCCCGGCTCGCCGTCCCGTATGTCGAGGGACTCGATCTTCAGGAGTCTCTTTTCGCTGCCTACCCTCACCCCGCCCCTTGCATTGATTTCCTCGACGGCGAGCTGGGCGGCCCTGCTGCCTTCATAGCCCTCTATAAGCTTCAATGACGTGGGAACGCCGATGGTGATGTAGTGCTGCTGGGCAAAAGCAGGATAGACAAGGATAACGAACAACAGGCACGCAATTACAGCGATACGGTTCTTCATAGTCCCCCCCTTTTTTTTGTTGCTGCGATTGTACCACAGATTGTAGCACAGGTGAAACAAAAATGTATTCTATTACATCAGACCTCTCAGGGCAACCGCATTTGGAAATCCCAATTTGAGTGAGGCCGTGTGGCGCCCTTCCTGAGCACGTATGCGCAAGCGACCGCGAACCAGCGTAGGCGGACAAGAGCGTTCGCGAAGCGATGCTGCCGAACGCTCGTGCCCGCTCAAGTTCTCACCGTCCGGCAGCAAGCGAAGGGACGCCGTACGATGGTCGGGAGCGGAGCCTTAACGTGCTCAGGAAGGGCGCCACACGGCCCGGCGGGTAGACACTTTCCAAATGCGTTTGCCCTGTCAGACCTCTCCCGTCTTCGGCCAACCCACGGCCGCGAGGTAAACGGTTGCTTCTTCCACACCATCCACCTCGATAAGGCCGTTCACCCGGTCATCGAAGAAGGCGCCCACGGCCCAGACCCCGAGGCCGGCCGCCGTCCCCGCGAGATACAGGTTCTGCGCGATGTGGCCGGCATCCATATAGATGTACCGGTAGGCCCTTTGCCGGTACTTCCACGCGCTCCTCGCCACGATGGCCGTCCATATGAACGTCGCCTGCGCCTCCCGGATCATCTCCTGTCCGAGGGCGGCTTCGGCCAGCACGGTCGCATAACTGCCGGCCTTGATAAACTCCAGATCGAATACGTGGGGCCTGAAGTGGTATATCCCTCGATCGAGCCCCTCGACGGCCCTTGCGAGGATGTAGGTCTCGATGGGGTAAAGCCCCCCGGCCGAGGGGGCGGCCCTGAAATACCACCCTCCTTCTTTGGCGGTCATGCCCTAGGTGGACCAGAGCAGGGCCGAGAGGGAGGCTTTGCGCCGGGGAGAAGTCCCGAGTCGACCTGCGTCTGCCGAAGACCTCCCACACGTTTGCGGCCTGCCCGGTGAGGGGCGCCGGCAGGGCAACCGTGGCGATGGGGGAGGCATAATTCTTATGCGGCGCCGGCATCGCCGCCCAGTCGAGGGCGTAGCCGCCCATGCGCCCGGGGCGTACTTGGTCTCCTCGTGAAACTGCGCGCCGATGCCGCGCGTCCCTTCCCCTTCCCTCTTCATAGGCACCTCCCGCGCCCGCGCCTTTTTTCATTGGGTGTGGTCGGCCGGCCGGCGGCCTGTTCGGAATCGCGCGCTGCCGCGCCCTGCTCGCCCTGTGACGCTCCGACGTACGTACAGTACGCCTGCGGTCTACAGGGCTCACAATGCATCGACATCTCATCGATCCCTCCATGCCGTCGTCCACCCGATCCGGGTCCTCTCAGCCTCCAAGTCGCTGATATTCCCCGGAAGTTTTCACTTTCCGGTTTTCCCCTCGCCCATCCTCCCTCGTCCATCAGACTTTTTCCCTTGCTCCTATGGTGATTATAATCCCCAAGTTGTGCGGCCTCAACCATAATATGGCGGTGAAACCGCGTGGGTGACTTATTCAGTGGATTGTTACTTAACGCGGCTATTTCACGATCGGATAAAAGACTTGCAATGACACTTGCTTACATGGTACTCATCTAAGCTGGTGGCCTTAACGCCCGGACTACCGGTGAATTCACCGGTCGCGTTCTAAACACTTCAAGGAGGACAAGCATGCCCTTCGCCAATACATGGACGTACATCCAACATAACTTAGGAACCGGAACCAAGGTGAGATATTGGTCATTCAAAAAAGGGTGGACGCCACGCGGTGAATTTGAAATTACCTCAGTAAGCCAAAACGATATAACAATTACGACAGCCAGCGGCACACCATGTAAAATAATTCGCTCTGAATTCGATGGAATTTATCAAACCTGGTCTGCCGCCTGGAATCAAAATCTCCAACGCCAATCTATAGTCAGAGGGAATCGTAAGAGTTCTTACATTATATCGATCTATTTTCGGCTGCACGGAGAAAGGGGCTCTGCTTTACTGTAAGAATCCGCCGGGGAAACGGAGTGACAGCCTTAGCATGACCTTCAATCTACAAGAACTTTTATTGCACGAAACATATGATTTTGACGTAGTGATCAGTACTGGCACCACCGGTTTTGCTGGCAAACTTAACCTTTCACCTAAGAAAATAACCTTCAAGATTATGGGTGAACGATCCGAAGAAAGAAACTGCCCCATTGGCTGGGAGGACAGAGATCAAATAATCTGCAAATATCTGAATAAGACGTTTATCTTAAATGGTTTAACAGCGACATCAGATCAGAGCATCGCAGTCTCGTATTCTCCAAAATTAATAGGTTATTTTGAAACGAGCTTCGATGTTAATAATGTAATTTATTGTCCCTCTGACATCTTCGATGAACATTCTTTTTATGCTCTGGATATATATTCGGAAACAGTTTCCCAATGGATAGGCAATACCACGACGCAACAAAATCTAATTTTTAATGCACGCAGCAACACCCACAATAAAGCTGATGCACCAGAGCTTACCGAGTTTATTGTCGATGTGGATGGTTTTGGAAGAATTGGCGTTGGCTATAATTTAAGCATATACGCTTCCGTATCGGACTTTAAATCGGGAGTTGTTTTTCCTCCGTCGTTGTTCTTAATATTTTCCGGGCTGAAACGTGGAAGTGAGATTAGAGGATTATATGACAGTATGTACAATCTGCTTGCTTTAATAACCGGTGATGAACTCACGGTTGAGAAGGTTCGGGTCCGCCACTTAGCACTGGGATTCGAACCATGGGGATCACTCTATTACCCGACATATATAATGCCAAAACGAAGGAAAGATAGCTGTATTTTTCTTCCACTGGGTAAGGACCTTATTTTTGACACTCTGGCCCTATCCTCCTTGCCGCTGGATATATTTCGACATTACTATACACTAACAAAGCAGGAGATAGGTTATTGGGGAAAATATCTTAGATACAGAAGAATGACGAATGTAGAGGAGCGTTTTTTAGGCTACTTCCGAATCTTGGAGGCTTTATGTGCACAGAAGAGAGAGTACCTTGATGGAGATACTTTAATGCGGCTGGCAAACCGGGTTAAGCCTTGCTTGGTAAGGAAATTCGGAAATAAACGAAATGTGTCGGCGTTTATAAAAGGCCTACCAAGATACAACAGTTCAAAATACAATACTGAAAAGTGCATCCAGGATTTCTTCATGAGTATCCCGAGCGGAATTACCGATATGTGGCAGTTTACAAAAAAGGACATCGGAGATGTATGTAAACTTAGGAATGACATTACTCATGCAAATGACTACAGCATAAGCGAGCTTGAAATCGAAAGGAAATCTGACCCACCACCGGCTGAAAGCCGGTGGGTTCAAAAGACCCAATGATTTGATAGCTTGAGTCGGCTGAAGCCGACTCTCCTATGGAGCAATGTGGAAATCGCCATCATTCTCTTG
>Ga0187864_10002543_pt1 | contig 15804 bp, 13 predicted proteins | sample June2016WEW_11_4_FD_132985 | JGI IMG/M metagenome (GOLD analysis project Ga0187864, IMG submission 132985) | Peatland microbial communities from SPRUCE experiment site at the Marcell Experimental Forest, Minnesota, USA - June2016WEW_11_40 | ecosystem: Environmental > Terrestrial > Soil >... | reverse complement strand
ACCCGAGAAGGAAAGACTGCAATCGCCGCGGGACCGGGAGAAATTCGACGACACCACCAAGTGCATCCTCTGCGGCGCCTGCACCACGAGTTGCCCGTCCTTCTGGGCAAACCAGGATTACGTTGGCCCGGCGGCCATCGTCAACGCCCACCGCTTCATCTTCGACAGCCGCGACGAAGGCGCGGCGGAGCGAATGGAAATCCTGGATTCCGTGGAGGGAGTCTGGCGCTGCCGCACCGTGTTCAACTGTGTCGAGGCTTGCCCGCGCGGCATCAACGTGACGCGCGCCATCGGGGAAGTGAAAAAAGCGCTGTTGTATCGTAAGCTGTGACGGACGGAAAATGGAAAATGGAAAATGGAAAACTGAAGCTGTCATCCTGAGCGAAGCGAAGGATCTCCGCAGTTGTTCGTTAATCGTTTGCGCGTAGGAAGCTGCCGAGATCCTTCGCTTCGCTCAGGATGACAGCATGACTCGACGCGGCATTCTCTGTGCTGTGGGAACGTCGGTTGCTATGCGCGCCGCGCCTCTTTTGCCGGGGACGGCCGCCGGGAGTTCTCCGCAAACCGGCGAACAAAAACCCTACGACCTCCTGATCAAGGGCGGCAAGGTAATCGACCCCTCGCAAGGCTTGGAGGCGGAGCTCGACGTCGCGGTGCGCGGCGGGAAGATAGCAAGTGTGGCGCCCGCGATTCCCGAGGGGCAGGCAGGGCAAGTCATCCACGCCCACGGGAAGATTGTGACGCCGGGGCTCATTGACGTTCATACCCATGGTTTCCCCTATGTCGGCCCGTACGGCATCGAGCCGGACCCCTATTGCGTCAGAAGGGGCGTCACGTCCGTCATTGACGCCGGGACCTCCGGGGCCTTCACCTTTCCCGCCTTTCGGCGCTTTATCATCGAACGCTCGGCAACTCGAATTCGCGCGCTCCTGCACGTGGTCTCGATCGGCATGGTGGCGGGCAGCACTCCCAACATGGGAGAACTCGAAGACCTGCGCTACTGCGTCCCGAAACTTGCCGTCGAAACGGCCAATCAGAATCGGGAGTTAATCGTGGGATTCAAGATTCGCTTCTCCGAGCACTATACGGGGCCAAACGATCTGGAAGGCATGAGGCGCGGTCGCGCAGCCGCTGACGAAGCCGGCTTGCCCATCATGATTCACATTGGCGGTTCGTACACACCCCTCAAGGAATTCCTGGCGCTCATGAAGAAGGGCGATGTCGTGACCCACTCGTTCAATAGTCACCCGCACGGTTTGCTGGACGCCAGCGGCAAGCTTACACCGGAAGTGGTCGAGGCCCGTGCGCAGGGCGTTTTGTTTGACGTCGGGCACGGAGCGGGGAGCTTTTCGTTCGAGGTTATGGAGAAGTGCTTGGGACAGGGCTTCTCGCCGGACACCATTTCCAGCGACTTGTACTCGGCGAACATCAACGGGCCTGTTTACGACTTGTTGACAACCCTTTCCAAGTTCCTGGTCTTGGGAATGAGTCTGCACGACGTCATCGCGCGCACCACCGTCGATGCGGCGCGAGTTTTCAACTTTGGCGCCGAGATCGGAACTCTCAAGCCCGGCACCGAGGCGGATGTGAGCGTGCTCGAGTTGAAAGACGGAGAGTTCACCTTCACCGACTCTGACGGCAAGACCCGCACGGGCCGCCAAAAGCTTGAGGCTGTCACGACCGTGAAGGGCGGAAAGGTGTTCGAGCCTACTGGATAACCGCGTCGCACTGGCCGCCACGGCCAACTGCCGGCCTGCCCGCCTGACGATCCGTCCCCTGCAAACTGCGGCCCCCCCCAAGGTAGGGTCTCGCGGATACCCCCTCAAATCCTGGCCGGCGCAAACTTCCGCGTGCGGGACCTCTGGAGGACCAGGGGTCGTAATTCTACGAGTAGGGCAGTGTATGCCAAGTGAGGGGCGCTCATTAGACGGGATACCGACTTATCATTCCCAATCCATTTTGTATGCGCGCCGTACCCGTGATGCGCACAGGAGCCCTTGAGGAAACTTTGGTCTGTTGCTGGGATCACTTCACCGTGGACCCAGCACGGAGAGGTGTTGCCGCGGACACCACTCCGGGGAACTGATCCGCTGCTTGAACTGTCCCGGAAAATCTTATTGCGGCGACGGGAGAGGAGATAGGGCCACCTAAAAGTGAACCCCCTCTTTTGCACAATGTTGGTGCAACTTCGCGCGTCGAGCGCGCGTGCGTCTTGGGCTGGCCGTCCGAGGGCGGGACGACTGGGTGTATAGCCTATCGTTATAGTCTTACAGCACGAGAAGGCCCGCAGGTCTGTGAATGCTGTGCAGTGCGCGGCGGGAGCGGGTGACATGGTCGGGGTGCGGGCGCGAGGCGCGGGGTTCCGCTGCCGCGTGCGGATTGGGCATCAGGTCGCGTTCAGAATTTTACGTATCACATCAGTACCATAGTGATTTCGAAGTCGATTGAGGAATTCAGGCTCGACAGACTTTACGAATGCCAGCATGCCTCTTAATTGAGCGCACTGATCCCTCGGGAGTCGACCACTGACAAAGTAATTAACAGCGGCCCGCACGCGGCGTTTGTGAACGCGCCCGATGGACACTTTCGCATCGTTTGTAAGTATCAATCCTGTGACTCGCCTTGCCCTTTTTTTAGAAACGCGGACGGTTTTCTCTGTGTTTAAGGTGAGCCTTGGACTCTCCAAGCTACCAGACAAACGGTTCACCATCTCCTCGACCAGCCTCAATTTCTCACTGGCGTCGGCAGAGAATGACAGGTCATCCGCATAACGCGTGTACGAAACTTCGACCCCTGAGCAGAACTCCGCAATGCGATCATCGAAGTCTCGTAGAATGATGTTGGATAAAAGTGGTGAACTTGGTGCGCCAATTGACAAGCGCATATCATTCATGCCGCGCGGCTTCCAGAAGAGTATTCGCGAAAGTGCTTCGACTTCCTCATCATTGAACTCTGGTGCGTGTTTCTCAATATAACGCCTAAAGTCATAAGATTTGATTGACGGGAAGAAATCCTTGAAGTCCAATTTGAGAAGAAATCGACTGTTAACATGCCGACGGGCATTATCAGCAATGTTCAAGCCTTCCCTGTAGCCCGTGGCCGCCGGATGGACCGCGAAGCGATTCAGGACGTTTTGCATCACCCAGTATTGAAGGGCCTTTACTTCCCTTGCGGGCTGAGCAATTATCCGGAATTCACCAGCCTTTCGCTTTGGAATGGGGTAGGTCTTGTACCGATGGGGCGCGGACCGTATGAGCCTGGACAACTCCTCCGGGGTTAGGAGGACAGCGGCACCAAGATTTGTTAGCAGTTCAGACATGTGCTGGTTTGAGCTTAGCCTCCTGCTGTAGAAGGTAGCGCTCAAAAACCCCTGACCGCTTAGAATCCCTCGTCCGCAGACTGGCCCGGATGAGACTCTTGAGGCGTTCTCGGTCACGGTCACGGTCGCGGAGCGGTGCGATCGGGGTGAAATCGTAGCGGATGTAAGGTAAATTCGCCTTGCTTACCCAGTAGCACTCTGCTGAGTAAGGGAGTTGCTTGACGATCTTTAGACGTTCAAGCACGGAGATGTACTGTGTTAGGAGTTGCGGCTTTATTTGGTAGCCCCATGCCGTAAGACACTGAGAAATCTCCGATTCCACCGTAATTCCTAGAATGTCGATCAGATCAGCAATCAGAAGCATTGTGTGTGAGGTAAATTCTTGATTTAATTGTGGCTCCCTGACTACAGGTTGATCGCGCTCGGTTAAAAGTTGGACCAGTTCCTCGCTCATGGCTTTTAGTGCTTCCAAGGTCTTCGGTTCGTTGATTGAGAGAGGGTTCCAATCAAAATAGCGCACAGCATCTCTACGTTCGTTTCTAAGACGCCGCACGGGCCCGTCAGCAATGAAGGTGTCATCGCGCGGATATTCCGTACTCATGATTGCAATAGTCTTTTCGCGAAGGATTTTTGATGTAGCAAATGCGCCGAGTTCGGCAATTGAACCGGGACTCTCAACAAAGAGAAGGATTGAGTCACAAAAAACTGCTATGCGCTCTTCAAATTCGAGCAGGTCAGAAAACCCATCATGTTCAAACCTTCTGTTAATTTGTTCAGCGACTTTGACCCTCCTCGTGTAGAGGTCAGGCTGGTTCTTTATCATATAGCGCTTGAAATAATCCCTGGCTGAATGATAGGGTGCGAGGTCAAATTGGGTAAGCGGGAGAAATGGCGTAGGTCCACCGCATAGGAATATTAGGTTAGGCGTATTGATGATTCTACAGTCAACTAGCCTAACGGACTTCGCAAACGCTAGGACGGGATCGTCCATCTGAGGGCTCTTTACCCTTGAGCGCGGCACGTGAGGAGAGAACCTCTTCACGTGATCGTGGCGCGTTGCGCCGCGATGCGGTCACGTGAAGAGGTTCTCTCCTCACGTGCCAATAAAAGCTACCAATCAATACTTGGTCCGGCGAAGCACCAGACACAGAGACCTGAAGGTCTCAATCGCGTAAAGAGCATAGTAAATGTAACTTACCCCAGCCGTATTGTCAAACTGTACGGGTTCGCGACGGATGGCCTCCTGCGCGGCATAAACTTGCCGCCGCAAGGTCGCCCGCGGAGAAAAGGGCGTCAGGAAGTGCTGCACTTTACGGCAAGCGCGACGATAAACACCTGCGGCACAGCGGTGTTGCACAAAGGACCCATTTTGGAGATGCTCACCGAAGAGCCGGAGTTGGCAATTGCAGTTCGGTGCTACCGAGCACAATCGCGTCGTCGTTCAATAGAGTTACACGCACACGCGGCTTGGTCCGCTGGTCCAGCGCGAACATTCCATAGTTGTGGCTGCTTGTGATCTGAACTGTCTCCGATTGCCCTGCAGGTAAAGATAGAGGAGCAAAGGTCTGCTGAGTGGACGCTCTAATGCTGTCGTCGCCAACAACAAAATCGCTCTTTACAGAGTTGAAAGTAACAGTTTCACTGGCGTTATTAGTCACCTTTAGATCGCATTCGATCTCAACCTGAATAGGAGTACTCGAATCGGGCAGGAGCCGGACGGAAACAATGCTCACTGTGGGGGGGATGTTCTCGCTCCGATCGCTACACGCGACAAAGCTTAGATTCAGGAGCGCAACAGCCACTCCGGCATGCTTCAGGGCCACGTTCACGTATCGTTCGAAGGTGGTCCGCTTCATGTGGCGCATTCTATCACAACTGTGTGGGACTGATGGTCGAGCCGGGAATCACGATTTGAGGCTCATCCCGAAACTTACCCTTTGTGCCACGGACTGCTGCGGGGAAGGGCGCTTTCAGCCCTTCCGGAACTTTTCCCTTAACCAGGTCTCGATCTCGCGCTTGAAATCGCGCGGCGAGAACTGGTCGTCGTGAAAGGCCTTCGGCGGAAAAGCGTCCACGGTAATTGTCACTTCGCGGGCACCGGAAAGATTGTCGTTAACCGACCACTTTTGATCGGGAGGGAGAAAAGGGTCAGGTACGCCTTTTCTAAGGTACCCCTTTCTCCTCTGGCACCCTTTTCTCCTTTCCCAGGATAATAACCGCCTTTGTAAGCGGACCTAGAAGCGGACTTTTATTAGGTCTATAATTCCCTTGAAATCTGTCTAAGTCTATGTTATAAAACACATTGTCTAACCATAGAGGCGGACATGGAAGCGGACATAGAAGCGGTCGCCAATCGGGAAGAAATGGTTTCACTGATGGAGCCGATGCGCATCGGGGAAACGTCGCGGCATCGGCCTACTCTGACCGATCTGGCCTTGGAACTGGCGCAGAAATCGGCGGGATTTCGGAGGAGCCTGCCCGCAAGCATGCTCGGGTCGCTTGCCAGTCTGGTGCGGGCCATGAACTGCTACTACAGCAATCTCATCGAAGGGCATGACACGCACCCCATCGATATCGAACGCGCTCTGAAGAACGATTACAGCAAGGATACCCGAAACCGCGATCTGCAACTGGAAGCGAAGGCGCATATCACGGTCGAGAGATGGATCGATGAGGGGGGCCTGCGGGGACGCACGGCGAGCCGTGAGGGAATCCGTGAGGTCCACGCACGGTTCTGCGAGTTGTTACCGGAGGATTTGCTATGGGTGGAGGATCCTGAGACGAAAGAGCGTGTCCGGGTCGTCCCCGGCGAGTTGCGCAGAGGGGAGGTAAAGGTCGGCGGGCATGTCCCGGTCAGTCCCGGCGCTCTTCCCCGGTTTCTTGGGCGCTATGAAGAGGTTTACGGGCACTTGAGCAAGACGGAATCAATTCTATCTGCCGCGCCGGCACATCACCGGCTGGTGTGGATTCACCCGTTCCTCGATGGCAATGGGCGTGTGGCGCGCCTGATATCACACGCGACGCTGCTGGAGACGCTGGATACCGGAGCCGTGTGGTCAGTCGCAAGAGGGCTCGCGCGCAACGTGGTTTCATACAAGGGACATCTTGCGGCGTGCGACGCAACCCGGCGCAACGATCTTGACCGGTGGGGGCACTTAAGCGAGGAAGCACTCGCGGCTTTCGCTGAATTCTTTTTGGGAGTGTGCATCGATCAGGTGAGCTTCATGGAGGATCTGATGGAGCCGGATCGCTTGCGGACACGCATCCTGCTGTGGGCGGAAGAAGAAATCAGACTCAACAATCTGCCGCCCAGGGCGGGGAAGGTGCTGGAAGCGGTCTTGTACCGGGGAGAGTTGCCTCGCGGCGATGTTGCTGGGATTGTCGGGACGCAGGAGCGACATGCTCGCCGCGTTGTTTCGGCACTCGTGGAGCGGGGCGTACTGGTCTCTGATAGCTCGCGGGCCCCGCTGCGGCTGGTGTTCCCGGCCGCGTTGGCTTCCCGATGGATGCCGGGGCTGTTCCCTGAAAGAACCGATTCTCCCCGCAACTCTCTTTGATGCCGTTTCCCTCTCCCAAATGCCGGAGTCCGCGCCGGATTACCAAACTCGCGGTTCAGGTGTCAGACTCTCCCAATACGTGGAATTCCCTTGGCAAGCTACCGCCTGAGAGTCCAAGCTGGAATCTGGTGGCCGACGGGCTCGTTGGACCGAAGCGCCGGACTCACCCGACCTTCGGCCCAGAGACGGCATGGCGTGGCACCCCGCTTGAGGCAGGCAGATGTGAGCCGAGCGGATTCCGAACCCGTCGCGGAGTCCAAAATGAGGAAATTCGACGAACGAACCGGGAATGTCTATGAAAACAAAGAGTCGAGGAACTAAGAAGTCAAGGAGTTCAGAGTTCGAGGCCACGGCGGATTGGGCCGGGCGCCGACGGTTTGTCACTCCTCGACTCTCAACTCTCGACTGCTCGACTCGAATTTGTCGGAACAAAGCGAGAATGTCTATGAAAACAAAGAGTCGAGGATTTGAGAAGTCAAGGAGTTCAGGAGTCGAAGCCAAATCGAGACGGATTGGGTTGGGTGCCGACGGTTTGTCACTCCTCGACTCTCAACTCTCGACTGCTCGAATCGAATTTGTCGGAACAAAGCGAGAATGTCTATGAAAACAAAGGATGACAGTTACGGGGACAGGCGGTCTTAAGGTTCAGGCGGATCCCGCCAACGACAATCTGTCCGGTCGATCTCAGCCCGGACATTATGTCGTTGCGCCCCCAGGCTTCTCTGCCTTCCGGCTACTTCCGATCTGCCCACCTGCCCATCTGCCTACTGCCCCTTAAGCGTACGGTTCAGAAACGCCAGCGTACGGTCCCAGGCGTCCTTAGCGGCGGCTTCCCGGTAGCCTGCCTTGTTGTTAGGGTTCTCAAAGGCGTGGCCGGCGCCATCGTACTCCTTCACGTCGATTGACTTGCCCTCCGCTTTCATTGCGCCCTCGAAGGCCTGAACCGCCGCCGGTGTGATGCCGTGATCCTCGGCCCCGAAGTTCCCCAGCACGGGTGCTTGGATTCGTTGAATGGCATCCTTGTCGGTGGGCATCGAACCGTAGTTGACGACGCAGGCGGCGAGCTTCGGTTCATTGACGGCCAACTGAAGTGAATACCCCCCGCCCATGCACCAACCCACTGAGCCGATCTTATCGTGGCGGACGTCGGGCCGGGAAGCGAGGTAGTCGAAGGCGGCTTTCAGGTCGCGCACGCCTTGGTCCTGGGACAAGCCGCGCGAGAGTTCATGAGCAAGATTCGGGTCGCTGGCAACCTTGCCCCGATAGAGGTCCGGGGCAAGCGCGACGTAGCCCTGCTCGGCGAATTTCTGCGCCTGTTCTTTCACCCAATCGTTCAAGCCCCACCATTCGTGGATTACCACCAGAGCCGGGTGGGGCCCGGCCGAATCAGGAACTGCAAGATAGGCGGAGACGGTCTCACTGCCACTCGGATAAGATACGGTCTCCATCTTTACAGGGTGAGCGAGGACGGCCGTGGCAAGAACCAGAACCCACCAAACCGTCCCAACAGCCAAGCATGTATGACGCACAGTGCACCTCCGTCGGGCAATCATCTCACTGGCTCAGGGCGGCAAAGCCCCTACCAAAAGCAGATTCTTCGCTTCGCTCAGAATGACATGTCATCCTGCGGGCAGTGTCCGCCCGCCTTCCAAAATACGATCAGCTTCTTGGGTCGCGCCCCTCGAGAGCGCCCCAGCTCAACCGGAGGCGCTATCTCTGTAGTATAATGGCACATTAACTTCTGTGCGCTGAGATTTTATGCAGCGAGCGCCCGGCTGCGTGCCCCTCGGCATGCGAACGGGTCGCAGAACAACAAGACCAAGCAATGAAGTTCTCTCGTCGTCAAATCCTCGGTTCGTCCACGGTCGTGCTAGGCTCAAAGCTGCTCGACGCTCTTACAACTCCTCTCTGGCGCTGGACCGGCGCACCGGCGCTCGAGGCCGCCACGGTTCCCAATCCCCAGGAAACTTCGCCCGTCACTTTCGTAGACGTGGCGGAAGAGGCAGGGTTGACCGTGCCCAACGTCTGGGGCGGAGTGGTAAGTAAGAAGTACATCGTCGAAGCCAAGGGGAGCGGCGTAGCCTTCTTCGACTACGACAACGATGGCTGGTTGGATATTTACCTCACCAATGGAGTGCGGTTCGAGGAGCAGCCCTACCCGCCCGGAAAAGGGCCGATCCAACATCTGTTCAAGAACAATCGCGATGGAACCTTCACCGACGTTACGGACAAGGCCGGCATCGGCGTCACCGGCTGGGGCACCGGGGTATGCGTCGGCGATTACGACAATGACGGATGGGACGATCTGTTTTGCTGCTATTGGGGTCACAACATTCTGTGGCACAACAACGGGAACGGGACTTTTACGGATGTGACCAAGAAAGCGGGGCTCTGGGACGACCGCGCACGCTGGGGTTCCGGATGTACCTGGGTCGATTACGATCGCGACGGTTTCCTGGATCTCTTCGTCTGCAACTACATTGAGCTGGATATTACCAAGGTGCCGGTGCCGGGCGCCACCGGCTATTGCCAGTGGAAGGGCATCCCGGTGATGTGCGGACCGCGCGGCCTGCCCGGCGGGATGAACCTCCTTTACCACAACAACAAGGATGGGACCTTCACCGACGTTTCGGAAAAGTCCGGCATTCTGAAACCCGGACAACGGTATTCCATCACCTCCGTCGCGTATGATTTCGACAATGATGGTTGGCCTGACATCTATGTGGCCGTGGATTCTGAACCGAGCATCCTTCTCCACAATAATCATGACGGAACGTTCACGGATATCTCGGTCATGGCCGGTTGCGCCTATAACGAGGACGGACAGGAACAGGCCGGGATGGGCGTAGGCGTCGGAGACTACGACTGCGACGGCTGGCTGGACATCTTCAAGACAAACTTCACCGATGACACCCCGGATCTCTACCACAACAATGGCGACGGCACTTTTACCGACGTTACCTTCGTCGCCGGCCTGGGCGTGAACACTCAGTACGTCTGCTGGGGCGCGGGCTTCATGGACTACGACAACGACGGGTGGACGGATATCTTTCACGTCACCGGCCATGTTTATCCCGAGATCGAGAAGTATCATCTCGATGCGACTTTCAAGTCACCACGCCTGCTCTATAAGAATCTCGGCAATGGCAAGTTCAAAGATGTCTCCAAGGAGGCGGGACCCGGTGTCACGGAGCAATTCTCCAGCCGGGGTTGCGCTTTTGGGGACTACGACAACGACGGGGACATGGACGTCCTGGTCCTCAATATGAACGATCGTTTTTCCCTCCTGCGCAATGACGGCGGAAACAAGAATAACTGGATCAAACTCAAACTCATCGGCACGCAGTGCAACCGCACCGCAGTCGGCGCGCGCGCCCGCGTACGAACGGCGAAACACGTCCAGATCGACGAGGTCCACTGCGGAACTTCCGTGATGTCTCAGAGCGATCTGCGCTTGCATTTCGGCGTCGGCGACGCGAAAGTGATCGATGAAATAGAGATCAAATGGCCGACGACGCAGAAGACCGAGAAATTCACTAAAGTGGAACCCAATCAGATTCTCACCATTAAAGAAGGCGCCGGAATTATCAAAGCCGAAAAGCTGGACAAACAGGAAAAGCCGTGGAAACTCGTGAGCATGAAATAACTTGGGATGCGCAACCTAAAGCACCAGGGATGGCAGCATGAAACGATATGGCGAGCATCGTTTCCCGGGAAAACTCTTCGTGGTGGAAGGGATCGACGGTTCGGGCAAGTCCACCCAGTTGATGCTCTTGGACCAGTGGCTGCATGCCGAAGGCTACGGGGTTATTTTCAGCGAATGGAATTCCTCCCCGCTCGTCCGCGACACCACGCGGCGGGGGAAGAAAAAACAGATGCTTACCCCCGCCACCTTCAGCTTGCTTCACGCGACGGATTTTGCGGACCGGATGGAGCACAACATTCTCCCCTTGCTGAAAGCGGGAGCAGTGGTGCTTTGCGACCGATACATTTACACCGCCTTCGCCCGAGACGTGGTGCGCGGGATGGATCGCAAGTGGGTTCGGGAGCTTTACAGCTTCGCCGTCAAGCCCACGGCCGCGTTCTATTTTCGCGTCCCCCTCGAGGTTGCCATGAAGCGCATCCTGGTGGGGCGGAGCGGCGTAAAGTTCTATGAGGCCGGCATGGATCTGGGGTTGCATGAAGACCCGGAGCAGAGCTTTCACATTTTTCAAGGCAAGATTCTGGAAGAGTACGAGAGCATGATCACGGAATTCGACCTCACGACGGTCGATGCCACGCTTCCCATTGAAGAACAACAGGCCCAGATGCGCCAGATTGTTAAGGCTAAGCTGGCGCAGGCCAAGCGACTCAGGGTAGCCCCATGAGAGAAACCTATTCAGTACCATTGCCCAAAATGGGCCTGGCGGAGCTCACCGGCCGGTTAATTGTCATTGAGGGCACCGACGGCGTCGGCCGCTCCACGCAAATCAAGCTCCTAAGGCCGTGGCTGGAGCAGCAGGGACACGCCGTGCTGGACACCGGCATCAAGCGGTCACAGTTGGCGGCGCGAGGAATCCAACAAGCCAAAGAGGGGCATACTCTGGGACGCATTACCTTGAGCCTCTTTTACGCCACGGATTTCGCCGACCGACTCGAAAACGAGATTATTCCCGCCCTGCGCGCAGGATTTGTGGTCCTCACGGACCGATACATTTACTCGTTGATGGCTCGAGCGATTGTGCGTGGCCTCGACCCTGCCTGGATCCATAGCGTACACAGCTTCGCGCTAAAGCCCGACGCTACGTTCTATTTACACATCGGCGTGGACGACCTGATTCCCCGCGTGGTCTTTTCCACCGGATTTGACTATTGGGAATCCGGCATGGATCTCTATCCGAGTGAGGACATGTACGAGAGTTACCGCAGGTACCAGACGGCCCTGCTGGCGCAATTTGATGCCATGGCAAAGGAATACGACTTCACAGTGATTGACGCTTCTCCGGATATCCGGACTGTTTTTGAGCGGCTACGCGCCGGCATTTTGCGCGTTCTCAAAGGTGAACCTCGGGAGCCGCTCTTTGAGGTGCCTGCCTCGGAGCCGCCAGTCGCAGACTCCGGCCCTAGCGAGGCAACGGGTGCTGGAAAGGCCAAACGCCCCGCAGCAGAAAAGCCGACAGGCGATCTGGAAGAGTCCGCTTGAAGACTCTCTTTCAAATACTTCAAACCTTGGCCAACGCGGGTGCGGCCAGGAGACCCTCCATCCAACTTTTGATCTCCTGATGGCTGGGAGGATTCCGCGTCATCTGAAAGTATTTATCCCGAAATCCTCGCTTGCTGGCGCGATTGCGCAAAATCAGTTTGCCGGTGACTAAAGCCAGCGGCAAATGATCGCGCAAAAACTGCGGCCTGGCCATCATCTCGATGATCATCTCTTCCAGCACTTCCATATCGTGCCAATCGCCGAGATGCTGTTGGATTCTTCGCAGCCAGGCGAGAGACTGGGCGCTGCCCGATATTCCGAACTGGTTCACCACCTCGAGCAGGTAACGGAGCCGTTTGGCGCCGATGCGCGCGGCATGGATGGAGGTCGCGCTGGGATCACTGTGCGAGGTAGCAACCTGCTTCTCAAATTCGCTCCAGACCCCGACCAGCGCCTGGGCCAGCCGTTTCGGGAAGGGCTCAAGAACGGCGCCGCCGGGATGTGCCAACGGCTGCGCGATTTGCCCCTGGTCGGCTTTGGCTCCCAGTCGGTCCAGAATCACTTTAGTGCGCATGTAAAAGACAGCTAAGTTCAATCTGCTTAGCTTCCGAGTGGCCCTTGTGAAGCTCTCCGTCCTGCGCTCCTGGAGATGCTGTTGGACGGCCGTCCAGGCTTCCCGGTGTGAGCTGCGCCGCCGTGCCAGCCGCCGCTCTACGAGCCCGAGCAGCACGTCGCAGTTCCTGACGTCTCCCAGCGCACGCCGGCATCGCCGGATCTTGCGTCGCAATCGGCGCGCCTCGCGGGGCAGTGGAGTGGGGAAAATCAAGTCCAGTATTTGCTGTAGGCGCCGGCTGGCCACACGCATGTCATGAATGGCGTCCGGATCATCGCCTTTCAACACCTTCGCCTCCAAGGATATGAAGCGGTTGAGGTGCCGCAGCGCCAGCTTCCTGACTTTGTTCCATTCATTTGCCGGAGGAGTTGTCCCGCCGCTTATGGCCGGCCCCTGGGCGGGGTGGGCATGATTGTGGGAAATGTGGGCCTGGTTCTCGTTCATAGGAATGTGCTAAAAGGGGTTGAAGGCCGAGGGATTCTGGCCCCTCGTCCCGCGCTTTAAGCCGCCCCCCGTGTACTGAATTAAAGCCAAGCCTGTCGGCTTCTACCTAGTAGTCTAAACTCAGTGCAGCCAACTTACAAGGAGTGTGCTGTCCATACAACGAGGAAGACCAGTACCAGCCAGCGGGATTGAAAAGACTTAAGGGTATATGTTTGTCGATGAGTACTTCGAAGACATTATCACGCCGGATCGTGAGCACCGGATCGCAGTAGGCTTCTGTCACCGACGATTACCCGCGATCAACAGCCTACTGGCGAGTTGACGGTCAACAGCGGCGGCGAGTGCAGGCACCGGAAGATAACTCGCCACTTGCCGACAGCGACGGATTCATTCGGAAGCGGGTAGCGGATGGCGCGCGTGAAACAACGTAAGCGGAATCGCGTTTCCTTCGGCAACATCTCCTGAGTCGTTTGGGTGCAAATGGTCCCCGCTGTCGTACGCCGGCAGCAATCCCGTCGGGCGGGCGGGGTCCCGTACCGCTGCGTCGAAATCGATGACTCCATCGAATTCACGACTGCTGAGGATCCAGGCGTTGACCGCCTGCCGGGTTTTCTCATTATCCGGACTATAAAAGCGGTCAAAGAAGGGCTGACGGAAGAGTGCCTTCTCGAATGGCGGGATCGTTGTTCCAATCGCTCGAATTCCGTTTTGGTGGGCGCGCGCTACGAGCTGTCGATAGCCCGCTATCAGATCTTGCGTAGTGACCGATTCGGTCGCGGGTACGAACGCGCCCGGGAATAGAATGTCGTTCACGCCCAGAGCAAGGATCACGTACTTGACGCCTGCTTGTCCCAGCACGTCGCGTTCGAAGCGCGCCAGGCCCGCCTCCCCGAGAAGTGGCCCGACCTGCTGAAAGAAAGCTGCAAGTGGCGGCGGACCGCCCCGCTGGTGGGGGCTCTGGCTATCACTCAACAGTCGATTGCCGATGATGCCTTCATTCAGAACACCCAGTTCCGCCCCTCCGTTCTTCTGCAACCTCTCCGCAAGCACGTCTGGCCAACGTCGGTTGGCGTCTTCTGTCGAACCGTCCCCGTCAGTGAGCGACGATCCCAGCGCCACGATCGTGACTCCGCCGGGCGAAGCCGCAACATCAACGCCGGTAAGGAACGGCCAGGAGCCGATCTTCTCTGCGATTGGGAAACTCGCCTCGGCTGCGTGGTCGCCGGTTTCGGGCGAGACATAATTCGTCTGCAGTGCCAGGGCATGGTCGGTTGTTGCCGATGTCGGATCGGGAAGAAAAATGCTGACCGCCAAGTCCGACAATGCAGGGAAGTCCAATACGACGGGATCGCTTACCGCCATCGATCGGGCAGGTATTGTTGTGGATGAGTGTTTGCGAAATGTCAGAATCCGGTCGGAGCCAGGATCTATCTTTGCCCCGTCGACGCGCCTGGCGATGTGTGCGCCACCGATAACCAATGGCTGGTCACCAAAAGTGTTGGAGATCTTGATCCGGACTTCCTTTCCGCCAGCGCTCGTGTGCACGATCAAACGCAGAGTTTGATTGCGGAACACCTGCGGATGACCGGGCACGGAAGGTTGCGCTGCGGTTCCCCAGGTCCCGATCCAATGCGGAGAGTCGCTGCCCTTGGCGGTACTCGATGCCGCCATCGCGGGATTGATTCCGCAGAGCAAGGCAAGCGCTGTGATGCCAACCAGCGAGCAAATCCTTCGTCGTATACCAATAAGTTTAACCAGCGGATTTTGGTAAGTTCCATTCTTCATTTGCCTACCTCGGTGAACGTCCTACGCCAGTCAAGCCGGGAAGCGTGTGCGAAAGGGCGAGCGTTGATCTAAGCTAGGTTCCCACGGGTTTCCACGAAGGCCCCCTGGGTTCGGTCTGATTTATTCACTTTTCACGCGCACAGTGAAGCTGCGCTTGGCCGATAATTATGAGGAGGCAGCCCCCTTTATCTCGCTCGGGTCAATCGCTCTCGGTCCTAAGGGGGTCGGCACCCGGATCTTCGAGCTATCAACTGGGATTTCGGATTTGGACCTTCTACCCTTAGCCATCGTACACTTCTCCACCCATCGACACAACGAAACTTATCATTAGATCAGGCCCCAGCCAAGGTCGCGCGTTCCGATGGCCAGTATTGCGCGTCTGACGGGCCCGGCTTGCCGCCCCGTCATCGATTTCTAGGACACCTCACCGTCCCCCCCTCCCAGTGTTCCCCAGGCTTTGCAGCCGCAATCGGTGTGCTATCCGTTCGGCACCGGCAGCGCCCAGATCCGCCGCAGCATCTGGCCAAACAAGCGCCGGTGCAGATGTCCCCCGGCCAACATCAACCAGTAGTACCTGGCGTGCTTGATCAGCCGCCCGCCAGTCTTCACCAGCCGCTGCTGCAGGCTCGTCAGCGACCAGGCGTCGACCCTCTTCGGCAGCACGAGGCGGCGCCACAGGTTGCCCAGGTTGTAGGCCAGCAGGCTCAATGGTAAGCGCGCTTCATTGGCCCGGAACCGATGACACGATAACCGGGTCCAATGCGCTGCCCTCTTGCTCCCCATGAACTGGACTCTCGCTGGAGTCCATGTCGAACACGACGCGGTCGGAACCATCGAGAGACTCGGCCTGCCCCAGCGTCTCCCGGTTCAACGCCATCAACCCGATCAGATTCTCTTCCCTGGT
>Ga0187864_10002539_pt1 | contig 15809 bp, 17 predicted proteins | sample June2016WEW_11_4_FD_132985 | JGI IMG/M metagenome (GOLD analysis project Ga0187864, IMG submission 132985) | Peatland microbial communities from SPRUCE experiment site at the Marcell Experimental Forest, Minnesota, USA - June2016WEW_11_40 | ecosystem: Environmental > Terrestrial > Soil >... | reverse complement strand
CCTGCGGCGAGCGCATCATCATGGCTACCGGCCTCGGCTCGACGGAAACCTCACCGATGTCGATCCAGACCACATGGGAGACCGACCGCGCGGGAACGATCGGCCTGCCAATTCCCGGCGTCGAGCTGAAACTCGTCCCGCGCGGCGCCAAGCTCGAAGCGCGCGTTCGCGGTCCCAACGTCACGCCCGGATACTGGCGCCAGCCTCAACTGACGCAGAGGGTGTTCGATGAGGAAGGCTTCTACTCATTTGGCGACGCCGTCAAGTTCGTCGACCCCAACGACCTGAACAAGGGCCTTCTCTTCGACGGGCGTCTGAACGAGGATTTCAAACTGGCCAATGGGACCTGGGTTAGCGTCGGCCCGCTTCGCGCGAAATTCCTCAGCCATTTCGCGCCGCTGGCCCGCGACGTCGTGATCGCGGGTCACGATCGCGATTTCATCGCGGTGCTGATTTTCCCCGATCTGGACGCCTGCGCTGAACTGTGCCTCGAGCCGCCCGCTTCGCACCTGGCCGGTGCGGCGCCCGCTGCCATCCTGAGGAATGACGCCGTGCGCGCGCGGTTCCAGGAGCTGCTCGAAAGCTTCGCGGAAGAATCGACGGGAAGCACCACTCGGGTCGTGCGCGCGATCGTCGCGGAGGAGCCGCCGTCGCTCGACGCTGGAGAAATCACGGACAAAGGCTCGTTCAACCAGCGCAATGTGCTCGACCGCCGCGCCGCCCTCGTCGAGCAACTCTATGCCGCCGAACCGCCCCTGCACGTTTTGCGGACTTGAGATTCCGAGATTCGATGACGCCGCGTGGTATCGCCAACTGCCCGTTAGCCAATCAGAAGATTGCATGCGTCGCGGAGCGCGACGGCCAATTCACAAGCTTGCGTGTTGAATCAGGTGGGCGTTCCCGCCTTTAGGCCTCACCGCCCAAGAAATCTCTCGAGCGTTTCGACTTCCGCCCCCGCCAAATCTAGGTACTCCTTGGCCTTCTCGGGGTCCTGCTTCTGGAGCGCCGCCTCCGCCCTCGCCATATTTGTCTGCATCCGCTGCTCTGAAGCGACCATGTCGCCGCGCAGCCCGTATCCCTGGGCGGCTTGCTGGCGCTTCAGGTTGTCGAGACTTTGCGATACCGCGGCTGCACGGCCACTGAGCTGGTCGGCCTCCTTTTCCGCTTCCTCAAGCGCCGCGGCTTTCGCCTTGGCTTCGGCCTCCGCTTGCGCTGCGGCAGCTTTGGCAGCGGCGTCGGCAGCAGCTTTAGCAGCCGCAGCTTGCGCAGCCGCTTGCGCGGCAGCAGCTTGATCCTTGGCCGCCGCAGCGGCGTCCGGGGCAGACGGATTTGCAACGGAAGGCGGTGCGTCCGCCGGAGCCGAAGAAGTACTCGACGAGCCGGCGCCGGCATTCGTCTTGGCCCTGTGCGGTACATACACTGCTGCCGCAGCGAGAATGGCAACCACGACGAGCGCACCGAGAGCCATATACAAGCCTCGGTGACTTTTCTGTGCAGCGGGCGGTGGCGGTTGGGTGCTTGCAACCGCAGCTGCAACGGGCTGCTGTGCGGCTGAAGTCGTCGCTCGAGTCGCAACGACAGGCGATGGAGGGGCCTGAAAAGCCGTTGCCGCGGACGCATCACTTGGATGCCCCGATACGCTCTTCAAAGCAGTCCGGAAAGCTGTAGCAGACTGGAATCGTCTCTCCGGCTCCTTGGCGAGAGCCATAAGAATGATGTCGCTCAGTCCTTTTGGCAAATCGGGACGCACGGCAACGGGGGGTTCCGGCAGCTGTTGCATCTGCGCAACCATTAGGGAGTAGTTGCTGTCGCCACGGAACGGCAGCCGGCCGGTCACAATCTCGTAGAGCGACACGCCCAGCGAATACAGGTCGGAGCGCGCGTCGGCGGCTTCGCCCTTCACTTGCTCGGGCGGCATGTAGTTGAGCGAACCGAGAGTCGTGCCCGTCATCGTCATCCCCACTTCGTTGCCCGGCCGCGCGACGCCGAAGTCCATCAGCTTCACCACGCCCTGCGGAGTCAGCATCATGTTGGCGGGCTTGATGTCCCGATGGATCACATTCATATGGTGCGCGTAGGTCAGGGCGCCAAGCACTTGGTCGATGTAGTTCACAGCGTCCGCAACAGGGACTGGGCCTTGATGTAACAGCGAAGCCAGCGTCACGCCCTCGACGTACTCCATGATCATCACGAGCTGATCGTCGACGGTCAGCGCAGTCCGAAGCGCGGCAATATTCGGATTGTTCAGGCTGGCGAGGAGTTTGATTTCGCGCAGGAACCGGTCGGCCAGCTCTTTTTGACCGGCCAGATTGGGCAGAAGAATCTTCATCGCCTCCACGCGGTCGGAGATCACGTTCCGCACCTTGTAGACCTTCCCCATGCCTCCTGCGCCGAGCACTCCCAGCACTTCGTAGTCGCCGAGTCTTTGGCCCACGTTGTAATCTTGGCTCATCGCGGAACTCCTTTGGCTGCTGCCTGGCTCTCGACCCGATTTCGTATTGCGGACGTTACACCACGTTGTGCGCCGCCGTCCACCCCGACATGATTTGATCTCGCCCATTTGAGTTACTCGTGTCTGGATTATCGACTGACGATGTCAATTCACAGTACACTTGAGCTGGCGGATAATTGATTTCGCCGACCCGAAGCTGCCTCCCCAAGCGCTTGGAGGTCTCTTGCATACAGTCACCGTTTCAGTTCTTCTTGCCTTCAGTCTCGTCTTGAGTGTGCCTCTGAATACATCCCAGGGAAGCCCCCTCCAGCCGGAGGAAACATCAGATTCCGTCCTGCAGGATTCCTCGCCGCAATCCGACCTTCACGCCTCGCCCCCAAACACGCCCAAGCCCGCGCTTACCGATGGCACGCCAGTCCACTTGAAATTTGCTCGCACCGTGGTCTCATCGCAGGTCATTGCCGGGGAAAAGGTGCCGCTCGAAGTGGTTGATCCGGTGCTGGTCGGAGACCTGGTTGCCATCTCACGGCGCGCCGTTGCGGAAGCGACCGTCACCGTAGCTCAAGCCAAGCGCACCATGGGCCGAGGCGGTCACTTGGAGTTGAAGATCGAATCGGTTCGCCTCGCCGATGGCGAGCTTGTGCCCCTGCGTGCGGTCAAAGACGTTAAGGGCGGAGACAATCAGCCGGCCCTGCTTGCGGGCATGGGGGCGGCGGGGTTGATGTACTGGGCTGGGTCGCCTGTTGCCTTCCTCTTCTTCGCCAAGGGAAAAAGCGCGACGATTCCCGCCGGAACAGAACTCACCGCGTACATCGCGGCGGAATTTCCCCTTGATCCGTCGAAATTTCACGCTGCTGATGTCATTCCTCAGGAGAAAAACGCGCCCAAATGAAATTTGTTCGGACAATGTGGATCGCGCTCCTGATCGTACAAACGGCGGCGCAGTTCGCACGCGCTCAGGAATCCACCGCGACCTCTCCACAGACCCCTTCTTCAGCGCCTGCAGCAGACGAGAAGCCGCGGAGCGCACGCGAAACCAGAGAGCGTTTGGAACGACTTGCTTGCGGCCCTCAGGGCGTTCACTTGGCCCATCACACGGAAAAGAATCCACAACCGCTTCCGGAGCAGCCGCCCGATAAAGGACTCATCTACGTCATCCGCAACGGCAGTATGGTTGGTGCGGCGATTCAGGCAAGGTTCGCGATGGACGGGAAATGGGTGGGCGTAAACCGTGTATCGAATTATTTCTACATAGAGGCTAGTCCGGGGCCTCACTATTTTTGCGCGGACGCCAATGGTCGCGGCCTGCTCAGCCTGGTCATCGAAAAAGGGACCACCTACTACCTCCAGCAGAACCTGACCATGAGCGGGACGGACCTCGATCTTATCAACGCGGAAAAAGGCAAGCAGTACGTGGCTAAGTACCACAGAAGCACCTTTGAGGAGAAGCACAAGAATTAATTGACGCCAACCGGGCGGAACGCGGAAAGTCACACCGGAAAATCATGAATTAGGCAAAACACTTCCTCAGATGCCTGATTAACTCGCTAACCGGACCAGTGCCATGGCCACTGACCCATTGTCGGCCGAGTTGACTTTCCATTTCGATTGCGCCAAAATTCCTCGCTTCGTGCACGGCGACAGGCGAGCCGGACCCACGCCTAACTGCTGACCCGGTGCAAATTCCGAGCTGAGAGGGACCGCCATCCTGACGAATCTCGTAGTCCCGAAAACCGGTGGTATGAACACGACCAAAGTAAATGTCGTCCGGTGGCTCAAGAATGAAGGCGAGCCACTCCAGCAGGGAGAGCCGGTGGTCGAGCTTGAGACCGAGAAAGTAAGCTACGAACTGGATTCGCCGGTCGGCGGCGTGCTCCTGAAGATCATGGTACGCGAGCCCGCCGAAGTAGAAGTGGGCGGTCTGCTCGGCTATATCGGCCAGCCGGGCGACGCCGTGCCCAAGTCCTGAAAACGGCCCTGAAGCCGGCCCTGAAGCGGGGAGGAACTAGCCATGCCAACTGCCAGCCAGCTTTCGAAAGATCGCCTCATCTGGATGTACACGCAGATGGTCCGCATCCGCGAATTTGAGGAGCGCGTCAAGCGCACCTTCGTCGAGCATCCCGGCGTGATCCGCGGCCACGCGCATCTCGGCGACGGCGCCGAAGCCAGCATCGTCGGCTCGCTCGCCACGCGCCAGGAAAACGACCTCGTGATGCCGAGCTACCGTTGCCACGGCTACCCGCTCGTTCTCGGCACTCCCGCGCGCGCGCTGATGGCGGAGATCTACCAGCGCAAGGACGGCGTCTGCAAGGGCTTCGGCGGCTCGATGCACTTGGCCGATCCCGCGCACCATTTTCCGACCGCTTCGGGCATCATCGGCCAGGGAATCGCCCACGCCGCCGGCGCCGCCTACGCAGCGCAGGTGAAGAAGACCGGCCAGGTCGTCTATTCGTTCTTCGGCGACGGCTCCTCCAAGCAAGGCGCCTTTTTCGAGACGTTGAATCTCGCGGCCGTCTGGAAACTTCCGGTCGTATTCGTCCTAGAAAATAATTCGTACCAGGCCTATACGAAGATCACACTCGAAGACGCCAACGCCATCGCCGGCGATCCGCTCTCGCAGAAAGCGAAAGCGTTCAGCATTCCCGGCGTCACCGTCGATGGCACGGACCCGCTCAAGGTGTACGACGCGGTCAACGAAGCCGCAGATCGGGCTCGCGCCGGTCAGGGCCCATCGCTGATCGAGTCCAAATTCTACCGGCTCAGCCCGCACGGCAACGCCATCACCGTGCCGCCCGTGCCCACGCAGTTCCAGGAGCACGAGGCCATCGAGGTCTACGGCAACAAGGCCGAGTTCGAAGCGGCGAAGGTGAACGACCCGGTCAAGAAGTTCCGTTCGTACCTGATCGGCAACGGCACCCTCACGGAGGCGGACGCCAAAAAAATCGACGATTCCGTCCGCGCCGAAATGGACGAAGTCGTGAAGTTCGCGCTGGCAAGCCCGCTGCCCGCGCCGGAAGACGCCCTTAAGTACGTCTACGCATAGCGCATCGAGCGCATCGAAATTCGAAGGAGGCTGTTATGGCGCGCGAAATGATGTTCGCTGAAGCGATTGCCGTGGCAATCACGGAAGAGATGCAGCGCGATCCGAGCGTCGTGTTCTACGGCCAGAACATGGCGATGACGGACCGCGACCCGTTCGTCCGCAAGTTCGGCAGGGATCGCGTGCGTATCACTCCGATCTCGGAAACGGCCGAGTTGGGAATCGCCGTCGGCGCCGCGATGAGCGGCCTCCGTCCAATCGTTGAGCTGTACATGGCCGAGTTCATGCTCGTCGCCTTCGACGAAGTGATCAACGAAGCGCCGCGCCTTCGTTACATGTCCGGCGGGCAAGTGAAGGTGCCGTGCGTCTTCAAGGCGGGATTCGGATTCGCGGCCGGCTGGGCTGGTCAACACTCCAACTGTACGTACCACGCCATGATGGGAATTCCCGGCCTGAAGGTCGCGCTGCCTTCGACTTCCGCCGACGCCATGGGCCTGATGCGCTCCGCCATCCGCGACGACAATCCTGTCGTCTACCTGCACCACTACATGCTGACCATCGATAAAGGCCCCGTGCCCGAGGGCGAGCACATCGTTCCGTTCGGCGTGGCGGACGTCAAGCGCGCCGGCACGGACGTCACCATCGTCGCCACGGCCTGGATGGTGAAAAAATCCCTCGCCGCTGCGGAAATTCTCGCCAAGGAGGGCATCAGCGCGGAAGTCGTTGACCCGCGCACCGTCGCGCCGCTCGACGTGAAGACCATCGTCGATTCCGTGAAGAAAACCGGCCGCCTCGTGCTGGTCGATCAGGCGCCGCGCCACGCTTCGGCTGCCATCGTCATCGCCGGAGAAATCGCCGCGGAAGGATTCAAATACCTGAAGGCGCCCGTGAAACTGGTCACCGCGCTCGACACGTCCGTGCCGTACAGCGAGCCGATGGAAAGCTACGTCCTCCCGAGCGAGCAGAAGATCGTCGACGCCGTCAAGTCCGTGCTCGCGATGCACGCCGCCGCCGTCTGACGCTGCCCTTAATTGTCATTCCGAACCCGGCCGCGCTGTTTGCGGATGGGGGTGAGGGATCTGCTTTTGGTCCCTCTGCGTTCCCTGCGTTTGCCGCTGCTTTCTCTGTGTACTCCGCAGTCCTCTGTGCCCTCTGTGGTGCGAGCTTGGTTTTTCTTTGGTTTTTCTCTGCGTCCTCTCCGTCTCAGCGGTGAATGCCTTCGAACTTGACTCTGGTTTCCCCTCTCTGTGCCTCCGTGCCTCTGTGGCAAACCGTCCTATCCCGGAAACTGCGCGCGCGTCGAGTTGTACGCTTTCGTCACAAGCTCGTTGAGCGACTTCTTCCTCCACTCCGCGTTCAACACCTCGATCCCCCAGGGCCCGTCGTATCCCGCCTTCAGCACGGCGCTGACGAATCCCTTCACGTCGTACTCGCCGTCCCCGCAAAACAGCCGATGATTGATCGTGTCTTCGTGCAGCGACCACGGACACTCCCACGTCCCGTCGTTGATCTCCACCGCGAGCATGTATTTCAACGGCACCCGCGCCACCTTCTCGTGCGGGATTTTCAGCTTCGAGATGTGCCACAGGTCGAAGCAGATTCCGCCGTTTTTCGCCCCCGCGCCTTCCACCAGCTCGAGCGCCTTCTCCACCGAGTCGATCGTCGAAAACGGCATCATCTCGTAGACGATCCGCGTCCCATGGTCCGCCGCGTCTTTGCACAGCGCCGCGAACGCCTCGATCATTTTCGGCATCGGGCAACTGCTGCGTTCGAATTCGCCCACTTTCACGTGCCGTGCCCCGAGCGCCTCGGCCGCTTCGAGCAGCGCCTTCTTCGCGATGTCGGATTGCCGTTTCTTTTCGCCGTCCATGAACCAGTCCATCAGGAACTCCAGCTCGACGTGCTTGATCCCGTTGTCGTCGATGATCTTCCTCATGTCCTTGAGGCTTCGCTTCTTCAGCGTATTCGCCAGGTCCGAGTGCCAGATTCCCACGCCCGCAAATCCGGCGCGCGCCGCCGCCTCGACGCGGTCCTTGAAATCGAACGGGCTATAGTCCTTGTCCGTGTGCGGCTCGGCCGCTCCTGCCAGCGTCCAGTACGAGCCCAGCAAATCGACATTTTTCGCCATCGTTCATTCCCCGTTCGTTCTGGTTTTGTTAGGGCACGGTCTCGTGCGCCCATGATAGTGGAAATGACTCGCAATGCAAGCGCTCCTGACTCGCCGGTCGCCCGCCCGATCCGGAAAAAGGCCCGGAAAAACTTATATCGCCCGAGAAAAATCTTCCTGTAACTTTCGGATCTGCGTCGCGCCGACTGGCTGATCGGGGTGACGAATTTCGGCCACAAGACTAAGGCGTGTGTTTGCATGGCCTTCCCTCTTCACTAAACAAACACATCGCGCTCACAAAGTGCCCTCTTCATTACGCCTTCGGCCAGGTCATTGCCTTTCTCATAGTCCAAGTCTTTCGCGGCGCCCCAGCCACCGCGGCATCGAGGGGGGATGATGGCGACAAACGCAATGGTGTTTGGTGATCCGCAGGCACCGATCGAAAAGCGTCTCTGGCAAGCTGTGATTCTGACCACGATTCAGGAATGGATTTCGGGCCCGCTCCGCTCCAAACGCCAGGCCGAAGAATATCTCTTCAAGGACGAAAAAGACTTCCCGCTCGTGTGCCAGTCCGCCGGCATGGACGTGCAGCGCTTGCGCGCCGAGCTTAACCGCCTGCGCCTTCGCAACCCGCTCCGCGATAAGCGCAAGCCCGTGCTCGGTTAGCTGACTCGTCAGGCGCCGATTTGTTCAGCCACTCAGGACGAGCCGCGATGACCCAAAAGTGTGAAGAATCCGGCGAGCACCAGCGCCCACGCCACTCCGAGCGAGATGCCGCTAACGACGTCCGTCGGATAATGAACGCCAAGGTACACGCGTGAGGCGCCAACCATGATAAGCACCGCCGACACGGCCAGGAAGATTGCGGCTCTTGCGCCCGAGTGCTGTATATAACCGCCTGCGATGATCGCGATCGTCAAGTAGAGCGCAGAGGTCGAAACCGAATGTCCGCTCGGGTATGAGAAGCCCGATACTACGATCACCTGTAGGGCCTCCGCTGGACGGACTCTTTCGATGGTGTCTTTCGTCACGATTGTTAATACGCCTGCTCCCGCCGACGCCGCGAGCAACTGGAGGGCGCCCATCCGGTCGCGCAACACAAGTAACACCAAGAGGGTGAAGGCGGAGAACAGTACCACCAAGGTGATCGATCCCAGCGCTGTCACGTCCACGGCCGTGATCGTAAGCCAGGGGGTCCGCCTTTTTGCCACAGCAAGCAGGATCGCGCTGTCCATGGCACCGGCGTCTCCTTCGATCAACTCCCTTGTAATCCGGACGAACACCACGAATGCGAGTGCGGCGCCGCCCAGCCACAGCGAGAGGCGCCCGGCACGGGCCGAGAACAAAGTGCGACTCATAAATTCAAACTCAGGAACAACTCGTGACTCATCAAGCCACTTACGATCAGCGTACCTGTGACGGAAGCTGCGAGGGTTTCACAACTCTTGCCTTCATCGCGCCGCCGGCGGCTCCTGGTCGGTGGGAATTCCGGCCAGGTGGCGATAGAACGCAACGGCCCGGTTGATCGAGGAAGCCTCATTTCCCGTGATCAGCCCGTTGGCGTCCTTTCCTGTGCGCACGATGCTGTAGTAGCGCCAGACGTTATCCGATTCGCGATCCAGAAAGTAGATCGACTGCATCTCACCCGGGTGAAGGATAGGTATGAGGAGATGGTGCATCGTGCTGACGTTCTCGACATCGAAGACGAGCCGGTCCGCCGAAGCCTCAGCAATGTGCATGCGGTAGATGGCTTTGCCGGAAAGGTTATCGGTCTGTTCAAAGTAGAGGTCCTTGCCGTCCTTCATCTCATCGGGCGTGAAGTCTTTGCGGCGTTGGCCACGCTGCAAGCCGGTCAGAGCGTAGGCGTCCACAATTAATGTTTGCCACCGCTTGTGAGTGGTCGACCAGTAGCGGATGCCCGCGAGTTCTGAAATTGCCCCGATGTGGCGAAGCAGGCCCTCAGCTTTCGAGGTATGGCGAAATCGCGCGACTGTGGTTACCAACGTCGTAAAGCCCGCCGCAGCCCAACCGGTGCACGCAGGCGGTCTCCAGTCGCGGCCGAAATCAGACTTGCTCCATGACTTCACGACGGCCGAATCATCCAGACCAGGATAGGGCGGAATGGGTTCCTTTCCGCATGGCGGCTGTGGTCCTAACCGCGCCGCCTGCGGCGCAGAAGGAGAAGACTGGAAGCGATCTGCCTTTTGGGCTGGACCGGCCGCGGGCAAGGCCAAGAGAAGCGCCGAAAAAGTCAGCGCATCCCGGAACCAGGACAGGCAATTCCTAGTTCGCATGATGACCACTGCCCCCTGGATTCAATGTAGTAGTTTCTCGGCTGTCGTCTGGAGAAGGATCGTCCGCACCCGCAACCACCGGCGGTGCTGCCTTTTTCAATTGCTCGAGCTCGGCCTGAACTTTCGCCCACTCTTTTGGCTTGTGCTTGGTCGCGTAGGGTGCATCCGGATGCCCGTAGAATTCCAAAAGGTTGGCCCGAAGGTCCGGCGAAGAGCCGCTAAAGTTCTGCTTGGCGAGCGCGTCGAGGAGCTGTGCGTACGTCTCATCGTTGAGCCAATATTTTCCGGGGCCCGTCACTTCACCGGTGTCAAAATTGTCGTTCGGCAAGTCCGGCTGGCCGGCGCCCGCCTGGCCTAGCAGCTTCCGGTAGCGATCGAGAGTCGCGTTGAAGCTGGCTTCGAACATGCGTTCCGTCTCCGGGGTAGGCGTCTTGAGCTGGAGCACTCTTAGCGGACCGATCTTCGGGAGAATCCTCACAAGAAAGGCGAGAAATCTTTCGCGGAAAGTGGGCGGCAGATATTGATTTCCCCAGTTCTTTTGATAACTCGCGCGCGACAGATTGTAGAGAAACTTCCTTTTCGTCATGCCGGGCTGGTCCTTCATGATGTCGTTTTTCTTCAGGCTCCAGGCGACGCGCGTCGCTTTCGGGAGAAGCTGGCTGACGTCATGACGGTAGGAACCGATCACCTTGTCTTCGTCGGAGAGAACGCTCTTGAGATCCAAGCCGTATGTTTCCTGAAAGGCTTGCTCCAGGAGAGGAACCGAAACCTCAAAGCCGATGAAGTCGTGGTAACTGTCCGGAGCGTAACGCCCCTGCGCTACTTCCAGAACGTCGAATCCGAATTCCGTCTTTACGTGCGCCAGCGGGTCTTCCTCATACGTAACCGAGTTTCCGTACTTCTTTTTCAACTTTGGATACAGCAGGGGGACCGCGGGGTTCACGCCGATGAGGTGGCCCTCGTTGTCCGCGACGTAGTGAGAGAGCGCCCCGAGCGCAAAGGCGTAGCCGTCAAGGTCCTTGGAATCGCGCAGCAGGGCCAGGACAAAGTCCCCGCTCCGCACGTAGTGCGTCAAGTCGCTGAAGAATTTACTTCCGTGCGGGTAATAGCCCATGTCCTGGATAATGGCGCCGCCGTATGCATACCCGTGCGCTTCTTTGAGTTCTTCCGCCGTAGCCTGGGGAAAACGCTCCAAAAGTAGCGGGCGTATGGTGGTGTCCCATACGCTGTCGATGATGGCTTCATGCGCGAGGACGGCGTAGGCTGCGCTCTGGGCCGGCCAGACAAACGACAACAAAAGCGCCAGCGCTAGCGCGCCAGCTCTGGCGAACCACGTTCTGCCCCCGCCACGTCGCATTTCACCCATTTTCACCCGTCGCTGCCGCCTCTCTGCGCTCATCGGAATTCCCGATTCCAACTGTACACCCCGGCATCCGGCTCGGCCGGGCGGCCCACCCCCGGCAGAGCGTCTCTCGACGCTGCCAACCGCAGGGACGTGTGGGCGAGTCATTCCGGACTCCAAAATAGTAGCCCACCCGCCGTGGATGAAGCTGTACTAAATGGGACTGTATTGCGGGTGCCCGCATGACATCGTTCGCGTATGTCTGACAACAAAGCTAGGAAACGACCCTACCAGGCGGTACTCGCCAGCGTGAAGAAGGAAATGGCGGCGCCTCGCGTCGCCGAATCCGCCCAAATAGAAGCCGAGAAACAGTCCGCGGCAAAGGTCAAAGAGGCCGACAAGTCATGACGCTCCTGTTCGTTCTCGCGATAGTTGTTGTCGTGGCGCTTGTGGGGAGTCTTCCGGTCTGGGGACACAGCAAGAACTGGGGCTATTACCCCATCGGCGGCGTAGGCCTGGCCATCCTGATTATTCTGATTCTGTTCTTTGCCGGCCGCTTGCGCGTCCACTAATCGGGCACGATCTCCGCAGCGCATGTCGGAGGACGTGCGCCGATTTTCCAGCCAAAGCAGCACCGGACTACCCCGGTTCCAGTTGCGGGTAGCAGGTACCGCCACGTCGGTAGAAAGCCTTAGTAGTTAACTATCGGTGTGGTATTATGCGCCCCAAATGTCAAACAATTGGACGCTCGTTACGGACCAGCAATCCGGCCCTCAAAACCCCGTGGTACTCTCTTACCTCGGCCTGCGGAAGGCCGTTGGGATCATCGGAGTTGCGCTTCCCTTCGTCCTGGCTTTCGGAAAGATTCTCTTGCAAGGCCCCGGAATACAAAGCTCGATCAGCGGCTACTACTACTACACCGACATGCGGAACGTCTTCGTGGGAAGCTTGTGCGCAATCGGAGTCTTCCTGTTGTCTTGCAGGGGGTACGACCGGACAGACGAAATTGCCGGGTGTCTCGCTTGTGCCTTCGCAATCGGCGTGGCGCTCCTTCCAACGACTCCCTACGTGGGCGCAACCTCGCGAGATAAAATCATCGGTGCGGTACACCTGTCGCTTGCCGCGCTGCTCTTCCTGACGTTTGCCTACTTCTCCCTCGCGCTGTTCACAAAGACTGACCTGAACGGGACTCCCACCCGTCAAAAGCTCCAGAGAAACACCGTCTATCGCGTCTGCGGATATGCCATCCTTGCTTGTATCGCCCTCCTTGGTGTCGTCGCACTACCGCCAGTCCAAACCCTTGTTGAGCGCCTTACTCCGGTATTTTGGCTTGAGTCCGTCGCCGTAGTCGCATTCGGCGTGTCTTGGCTTACCAAGGGTGAAACGATCCTGAAGGACCAATAAACCTAAAACACATCGTCTTTCGCCTCCCCGCTACACCGACTGAGGGTTGTTGTCGAACCATTCGCGGAGCGCCTCAGCTTTTTGGAGGGCTCTCGGAAACGCCTCGTACGAAAGACGGACTGACTCCTCGACGACGTTCGCAGTCTTCGGATGAACGGCATCGTTGCGCTGCACTCTGATGGATTCAAACAGGGACATGAGGTGCAACTCCGAACCGTGAAAAACCGCGTCCAGATTCTTACCCCTCGCCACATGCCCACCTATGGAGTCAAGCAACCGGTGGAGCCCCCTGCCATCAACCAGCTTGGTGAGCTGCGCCTGTGCTGCCGCGTCTTTGAGCGCGCCCGCGAGGGATCCGCCTAACAGGTAAATTTCTTTTTCAGACGCCGCTCCTAGCATCACGGCCGCGGAAAAATACATTTCTCGTCCGAACGATCCAAGCCCTTCCTGCACGTACTGACGTATGACAGGATCAATTGAAGGGACTAACAAGGATAAGTGATGCATGTAACCCGCCACGTCTTCGGGCATCGGATCGGCACCGGCGGCCCACGCCTCACCCCGCGCAGTTTTCCAATACCTCGAATAATTGAGCGCTATAGGAAAAGTCTGAGGTTCCGGCGCGATAAAACCGCGATGCAGCAGATGACAGAACACCTCGATTGCACCGTATTTCAGTTTACTCGGGCAGTGAAGATCCGAAAAGTTGTACTTATAGACCCCTTGCCGCGATTCCCTCTCAACGCCCGGAACATTCGCCTTTTCAAGTTCACCGAACAGGCATTCAGTAAACTGTTTAAGGTCGAAGTTGCTAGTTCCGCGGATCGCAGCCCTGGCGAATGGCAGCATAGATGCGAGGGAGTAATCGAATTGCATGTTGCGCAGACTATCACTTCGCGCATTGACGGGCTACACCCTCTCGCGATGGCGGCCCAGGTCAGCAAGGGCATGCTTGCGTCTCCTACCCTCGATGGCAAATACTCAGGCATTCCAACGCATACCGGAGGGACGCCAGCCCGTGTTTGAAAGCAAGGATGTAATAAACAATGCTCTGGATGGGGCCATATACGACAGGCTATGTTCGCTGGTGTATTCCGCTCTGAATACAGCACTGGACTCTTTTGACCACCCAAAAGCGCAAATGAAGGAATGGCGTGAGCTCGGTGCGGCTGCTTTCGCTCACGTGTTAGTCATTTCGGCATCTGCGGATTGGGCTTCTTACCCCGGCGCATTTTGGATGAATCCTTGGATTGCCCAACGCCTGCGTCCGTACGCGGCTGAGGGTCTTACGCATATCGTTGAACAGTGGTTGAGCGGACAGCCGCTCGCTCCACATATCGAGAAGCCCGAAGAAGAAGACCTGAAAGTCAAGCGTTTGAAGAGCCTGCTACGCGCTGTAGACGCTCCTGGGGAGCACCAGATCTAAAAGTTAACGGGTTTCTGCTGAGGAGGAGTTATGGCCATTTAGTCTTGACAGCCGCGCCGTTGGCAAAGTGTTGACCAAATGTCTCGTCCAAGAGGCAACGTTTGATTGTGCTTCGTAATAGCATTTCGAGCTTATCGTACAGCGGCCGGTGTTTGTCTGGAGATAGCACCGTATGCAGGCCGAAGAGAAAGTTTTGAGCATGAGCCAGACCTGATCGCACCGTATAGGCGTTATGCAATTCGGTTTCGGACAACTCTACTCCAAATTCTATTGCGAGTTTTCGAACTCGATTCACGAACTGCTTCCGAACATTACTCTTTTCGACGGTTATTAGTGCTTCTAAGCCCGACACAACAAGATTCCACCGCGTATCTAGGTAATATGTGCGCATTACCTGCTCGTGATTCCAGTAGGCGCGATGAACCCGGCCGTGCATCTTTTTGTGGATTGATACCCACGGCATCAACTTGCGCAATTCGAGCCCATCGTGGGGGGACAACCAATCTCGCGAGTTGTCGCCGACGAATACATCTGGACACACGCCTGTAAGATGGAGACCTTCAATTGGCGGATCAGTTCCGCCGTGAGGTAACACCCTAGCGCAGTATCGATCCCCTGTGCTCGTGGGTCGAATCAATCGAGACAGGGCAACAACTGTTAAGAGATCGAGTAACCCCTCCTTACGGGCTGTTTCGTTTTGCGGAATTTCTCGCATGAATGCGTAGAGATACCGGTCGCGTATATCTCTATCGATGTTGTAGTGCGCAGGTTCGCAGGCTCCCTGAATTCGAGTGGCAAACCCCGTCTCGAGCCTTTCGATCCAAGTATTTTCGGTCAGTTCGAAACGAGTATCCGCGGCAATCTGCGGGGAGGTCTGCGCGTCGGGATACGGAGGACCTGGTCGGATATGCAGGACGACATAGCAGCCGTTCGCTAACGAATGCGGATTAGTCGGCACGATCTTAGTCCTCTGAAGAAAGTCAGACTTTAATGTGGTTTGAATTCCCGAAGACATAAAAGGTTACGCTCCTAACCTGTGACCGGTCAATAACGTCTGGCGGGTGGGTGCACCCCTAGCCGTGCCCTGCAGGATGTGAATTCGGGTTCTGGACAACCACGTCACACCGGAGTCCAATCGAGCCACACCTGAAATTCAGGGGGGTGCCGCAATCCTTCGCTTCTCAGAAGGGTGCGTGTCTTCTCGGTGGTGCCCTAATTTGACGAGGCGTAAGGGCGCGGCTCTTACCCCAAGCGAGGCCGAACGGCAGCCGCGACGCAAGGCCATGCCAAAACTGCGCCGAACCTGCCCCTTAGGCGCGCAAAAGCGGCCAAAATTGTCACCACTGGTAAACGATTAGATCCTTCGGACTGAAGGTAACTTTAGGCACATGGTGTAGGCTTCTCGGAAGGGCGCGCGTCTCTCCCAGAACGGTGCGCACTTCTCCCTCGTCGTGATATATTCGCGCACGCTGCAAGGGGGGAATAAGCCAATGAGAAACAAGTGCCTCGCCGCAGGTCTGTGTCTCGCCGTCATTTTCGCCGCGCTGCTCGCACAACCGAGAATCGTCCGGGCGCAGCATGCCGTACAAAACGCGGTCGGTCCGGATTGCGACCGGGCGTGTTTGTACGGCGTGCTCGACCAGTACCTGCACGCGCTCGGGGCGAAAAATCCCGCGGGGGTGCCGTGGGCGAAGGTCGTGAAGAACACGGAGAACAACGTGGCGCTGCGCGTGGGCGACGGCCT
>Ga0187864_10002536_pt1 | contig 15815 bp, 12 predicted proteins | sample June2016WEW_11_4_FD_132985 | JGI IMG/M metagenome (GOLD analysis project Ga0187864, IMG submission 132985) | Peatland microbial communities from SPRUCE experiment site at the Marcell Experimental Forest, Minnesota, USA - June2016WEW_11_40 | ecosystem: Environmental > Terrestrial > Soil >... | reverse complement strand
TCAAGGCGATTGACGCGGTCGAGCAATCCGGAGGGCATGTCGAGCTGGTTGCAATGCTGGTGGATCGCGAGGAAGGGGGGCGCCAGAAAATCATCGAGCGTGGTTACCCGGTTGTCTCCGTCTTCGGCAGAGACGAGGTCCTCGCTTAATGGTCATGTCCACTTAAATTCCAGAGAGTCTATGCCTTGCCGAGTTTGTGATTCGACCCGCCTGGAACCGGCCATTGACCTGGGCCGGCAGCCTTGGTGCAACCACTTTCTGCGCCCCGAAGAGGTGGGCCGGGAGCCGTTCTATCCGCTGCGGGTCGTTTATTGCCATGACTGCTCGACCGCCCAGCTTGATTTCACCGTCAGGAAGGAGATCATGTTTGGCGACCACACCTACCTGTCCGGCGTCACAAAGTCGCTGGGCGAACACTTCGGCGGCATCGCGCGGGAGGTGGACCAGCGGTTCTTCAAAAACGTCCCCGGCAAATCCGTGCTCGACATCGGCTCCAATGACGGGACCCAGCTCAAACATTTCCAGGCGCTCGGCTACGACGTGCTGGGCGTGGAATCCTCCAAGACCACCGCCCGCATCGCCCGGGAGGCCGGCGTGCCGACGCTCAACGAGTTTTTCAACCTCGAGGTGGCCCGCAGCCTGGGCCGCCAGTTCCATGCCATCAATGCGGCCGGCGTTTTCTTTCACCTCGAGGAGTTGCATTCGGTGGCCGAGGGCATCCGCCAGGCGCTGCGCCAGGACGGCGTGTTCGTCGTGCAATTCCTTTACATGAAGCGCATCGTCGAGAACCTCGCCTTCGACCAGATTTACCACGAGCACCTGCTTTACTACAACCTCGAGACTATCGAGAAACTGCTCAATCGGCACGGCCTGGCCCTCTTCGACGCCTACCTGGCGCCCATCCACGGCGGCTCGATGATCGCCTTTGTCACCCATCTCTCCAGGGGCCTGGCCCGCTCGGACCGTCTCCGGGAATTGCTGCGGGCCGAGGCGGCCGAACACAGCAACGACTTTGCCACCTACCTCGAGTTCGCCAAGCGCATCCAACGGATGAAAGCGGAAAACCTGGCCTGGCTCGACTGCGCCAAGGCCGCCGGCAAACGCATCTACGGCATGGGCGCCCCGGTCAAGGGCAACACCCTGCTCAATTACTTCAACATCGGCCCGCAATACCTGGACTGCCTGGTCGAGAAAAACGAGTTGCGGCGCGGCCTTTATTCGCCCGGCATGCACATCCCGGTCGTGATCGAAAAGGAGCTGGCGCAATTGCCCGACATCTATTACGTGCTGGCCTGGAACTTCAAGAAAGAAATCCTGGCCAATAACCAGCACCTCATGGCCCAGGGCATCGAGTTTTTCTTCCCGGTCGACCCTAAGGATGCCTGATGAAAATCCTGGTCACAGGCGCCACCGGCTTTTTGGGGACCGCCCTCTGCGCCGGGCTCGAGCGCGAGGGACACCGGCTTGTCCGGCTCAATTCCAGGAACTGCGACCTGACCCGCCCCGAATCGCTCGAGGCCTTCAACGAAACCGTCTGCGAGCGGATTTATCACCTGGCGGCCTGGACGCAGGCAGGGGATTTCTGCCTCCGCCATCCGGGCGAGCAATGGCTCATCAACCAGCGCATCAACACCCACGTGCTGGCTTGGTGGCAGAAACGGCAGCCCCAGGCCAAGCTCATCGCCATGGGCACCAGTTGCGCCTACGCGCCGGAAGCCGAACTGGCCGAAGAGAACTACCTGGCCGGCGTTCCCATCGAGAGCCTGTTCACCTACGCAATGACCAAGCGCATGCTCTATGTCGGGATGCTCGCGCTTCAAAAACAATTCGGCCTCAAATACCTCTGCCTGGTCCCCTCCACTCTCTACGGCCCCGGCTACCACGCCGATGGGCGCCAGATGCATTTCATCTTCGACCTCATCCGCAAAATCCTGCGCGGCAAATTGCACGGTGAGCCGGTCGTCCTCTGGGGCGACGGCCACCAAACGCGCGAGTTGGTGTACGTCCGGGACTTCGTCACGCTGGCCCTCGAACTGGACCGGACCCGGGAGAACGACCTGATCAACATCGGGGCCGGCGAGGAATTCAGCATCCGCCATTTCGCCCGGCTCATCTGCCAGCAAGTGGGCTATGACTTCGAGGCCATCCGTTTCGACACCTCGCGCTACGTGGGCGCCCGCTCGAAGTGCCTCTCCATCCGCAAACTCCGCCAACTGGTCCCCGGCGTCCAATTCACCCCACTGGAAACCGGCCTGGCCAGCACCATCCAATGGTTCCAAACCGAGGGCAGAAAGCTCCTGGCAAAGAACACGGGGAAGTCCGGGCCGTGAACCGAGGAGCAACTCGACGCTTCCCTCGACAGCCTGCGCCAGGTCTGCCTCGAGTAAACTGGGGGGGGGGACACAAGAGTCCTGATCCAGTGGTAATCGACCGCCATGAAATACCGGCTCTACGTTGACGAGGTTGGCAACCCGGACTTGGGCGCCTCTGCGGATCCCAACCACCGTTATCTGAGCCCCACAGGCGTCATCCTCGGCCTGGCCTACGTGGATAGTACCATCTTTCCGGCTTTGGAAGCTCTCAAACGCAACTTTTTCGGTTCACACCCCGACGATCCCATCGTCCTCCATCGCAAGGAACTCGTGAACAAGAAGCCGCCCTTTGAAGCTCTGCAGGATTCCGCCACTGAGGCCGCCTTCAACCGTGAGCTTCTCACCCTGTTCCAAACCTGGGATTACGTGGTCCTCACCGTCGTGATTGACAAGCTGGAACATCAGCAACGCTACCGGACCTGGCGTTTTGACCCCTATCAATACGGTCTCACTGACATGGTGGAGCGTTATGTCCTCTGGCTTGCCCAGCAAGATGCCCAGGGCGACGTTATGAGTGAATCGCGCGGTGGCAGGGAGGACCGCCGCCTCAAGGACTCCTTCGAGCGGGTCTGCCAGGAGGGTTCGGATTTCGTGCCCCCCGACCGGTTCCAAGCCCGCCTCACCAGCCGCCAGCTCAAAGTAAAGAGCAAAGCCAACAACATCGCCGGACTCCAACTGGCCGACCTCATGGCCCACGCGAGCTTCCGCGCCACCCTCGCCCGCCACGAGGGCCAACCCCTCGCCGCCAATTTCGGTGGCAGGATTGCGGCCATTATGGAAGCGAGCAAGTACCACCGCGACGCCGCCGGCGTCATCGAAGGATGGGGAAGAAAATGGCTGCCATGAAAATAAAAAGCGCCCCGAGGGGCGCCGAAGGACGAGCCTTCCACCTCCAGTAATCTGGATTGTCACCAGGATATCGGTGATCGGCCCAAACGTCAATCAGCAATAACGAACCCTGATCCTCGCGCGAAAAACAGTTGATTCTTGTAGGCGTCGCCTACCAGAAAGTTTCAGGATTCGGATGTTTCGTTATGGTTGGGTCTGGGGTCAACAGCCTAAGCCGGTGTGCTTGAGCGGTGGCGATGAGCAGGCGATCGAACGGGTCGCGATGAATGGCTGGCAAAAGGGTGGCGCGGGCGGCGATCACGCTGCTGACCGGGAGTTCCAACAGTATCATCGGTTTTCCTCCGGCCAGTCTTCTTCGGTGGCCGGCTCACTCGGGTCGAAGCCCGGCGCGAAGGTCACTTTGATCGCCGGGTCCGGCTTGAGCCGATGGCGACGGGCCGGCTTGACGGCCTTCATCTCCGCGACAACTTTGCCATTGCGGCAGATCAGCACCACCTCACCCTTCTCCTCGACCGCCGCCAGCAGACTTGAGAGCTTGCTTTTGGCCTCGTGCGTATTCACGGTAACCATAGATTTAGCTAAGTCTAGTCCGTCTGGTCCGTACCGGCAAGTCTCCTGGTGTGTTTTGCTCACGGTTTGAGGGCGGCGCGGGCGCATCCCTTAGCTCCTACGGAAAGTTCAGAGGCAGAACCAGGGCAGCGCGGTCACCTTCTCGTGAAGTTGCATCGGCCGCCGGCACCGGCACACGATGAATCCATGGGCGGCCGGCTTCGGGTGCTCCGCCAGAAACGTCAGCAGATGCCGCGCATCCTGCGCGCTCGGGTTCTCGCTCCACTTGACCTCGATGGGCGTCAGCCTGCTCCCCTGCTCGATGATAAAGTCCACCTCCGCGCCGTCTTTGGTGCGCAGGTGATACAAGTTGCCCTCGCCGAGGTATTGCAGGCGTTTCCACAACTCGACCCCCACCCACTGCTCGAAAAATGCGCCGGGATTCACCTTCACCACGTCGGGCCTTGCCGTCAGCCCGGCCGCCGCGTGCCGCACGCCGAGGTCGAAGAAGAAGAACCTGGGCGTCGAGAGCAGGGCCTGGCGCGGGCTTCGCGAAAACGCCGCCACCCGAAACCCCAGGAACATGTCCTCCAGCAACTGGTAATAACTCTTCACCGTGGGCTGCGACACCCCGCTCTCCTGCGAGATGGCGGCGAAGTTCACGATCTGCCCGGACTCCGCTGCCGCCAGTTGCATGAAACGCACAAACGCACCCCAATCCTTCACCAGCGCTTCGCGGCGAATTTCCTCCTCCAGATGCACAATCGCAAACGCCCGCAGCAACTCGGCACGATCCGGCTCCTCTGCCGCCACTACGCCTGGCAACTCACCATAAGCCAGCCGCGTCAGCAGGTCGGCTGCGGGAAAGGGCTTCTTCGGCTTCTCGCTCGCTCGCCAGTCAAACGGCAGCGGCGACACCGCGTAGCTCACGGGCGGCTCATCCGCCGGATGCTCCGCCAGCGTCAACGGGAACAACCGATGGTAGAAACTCCGTCCCGGCAATAGGTTTGCCCCAGTGCGCCGCAGCTTGCGGGCGGAACTGCCGCACAGCACGAACCGCCAGCGGGCCTTGTCGCCGTCGTAGAGATGCTGCACCGCGTCGAAAACCGAGGGCACGGACTGCGCCTCGTCCACGAAGACAAACTGTCCCCTCTGGTCTGCCGGCAGGCCCCGGCATTGTTTGGCAAAGGCCCCGGGATCTGCCAAGTGCTCTGACCGCTCCTGGGGATCAGCCAGGTCAATCACCAGCGTTTCCGGCGGCAACAGCGCCCGCAGCAACGTGGACTTGCCCGTCTGCCGCGCCCCGAAAACCAGGTGGACATAGGGTCGCGCCAGCTTCTCCTGCAACGCCCCGGCATACCATCGGTCGAACATACAACACTTTATATTCAGACGAGAAATCTAAGGTCAAGTTCCAAATATTCCAAATCCGAAATCCGAAGCCCCGAAATCCGAAACCCGAAGGAAATCCGAAATCCGAAATCCGAAATCCGAAGGCCGAGATCGCAAAGCTCTCGGGCATTGGCTACGCACCTAATACCGAGGCCACAGGCGCTTTCGTGCCACGCAATGGCCGTACCGAATGGGGACCGAATGCGGATTTCGGATTTCGGATTTCGGGGCTTCGGATTTCCTTCGGATTTCGGCCTTCGGATTTCGGATTTCCCCCGGGCTTAAGACTTTCCCGCCGCCCGTCCCCAAAGGCGCCGCGATAAAAGTATGGCTCTTTCGGGGACACCCCGCTACACTGGGCACAGTATTGTTTATGACCATTTCGTCATGAGCCGGTTCGTCAATCTGGAGCTTGACGGCGAGTCGGAGGGCCAGGGCCAGCCATCCAAGCCGCTGGTCAAGGATGAGGCCTACTACTGCGGCGAGGCCCGGGCCGCCTTGGAGAACGGCGAATTTGAGCCGGCGCTGCGGCTCTACTCGAAAATCCTCGAGTTCAATCCCCGCAACGCCGCCGCCTGGGCCGGGCAGGTGCGGATGCTGACGGAATTGGGGGAGTACCGGGAGGCGCGGCTTTGGGCCGACAAGGCGCTCGAGCGTTTCCCTCGCGAGCCGGAGTTGCTGGCCGCCAAGGCCGTGGCCCTCGGGCGAAGCGGCGATTTGCAGGGCGCGCTGGCATTTTCGGACGCGGCCATCGAAGAACAAGGGGACACCCCGTACCCCTGGCTGGCCCGGGCGGACGTGTTGCTGGCGCGAAAAGAGCCGCGCGCCGATGGCTGTATCGAGAAGGCCCTGCTGCTCGCGCCCCGGGACTGGTTTGTCGCCTGGCTCGCCGGGCGGATTCGCTTTTACTACGGGCAGTTTGCCTTGGCCCTCAAGCTCATGCAGCAGGCCCTGGAGTGGAATGCGGGCCACTTCCTGCTCTGGCTCGAGTTGGGCCGTTGCCAGCAGGCCCTGGGCCTGGTCGGGGCCGCTCGCAACTCGCTGACGCAGGCGCGGCAACTTAATCCTCGCTGCCACCAGGCGGGCCTGGCCCTGGCCGACCTCTCCAACACCGGCATCGGTCCTCGAATCCGCGGCCTTTGGCGCCGCCTCTTCCCGCCATGAGCGCTGAGAACCTCAATCGGCTTCTGGCCGCGGCCACTGACTTCGACGCCTCGGACCTCCACCTGGTCGCCGGCATCCCCCCCGCCTTCCGCGTCAACGGCGAAATCATCATTGCCGACGAGGACGCCTTGACCGAAAAGGAGGTCGCGGCCATGGCGGAGTGCCTGCTCAACGAGCAGCAGCAACGCAAGTTCGACCAGGAATGGGAACTCTGCATCTCCTTGCAGCACCGCGCTGCCGGACGGGTGCGGGCCACCTTTTACCGCCGCAACGGCCACCCGGAAATGAGCTTCCGGTTCTGCGGCGAGCGCATCGCCTCGCGGCGGGAGCTGGGGCTGCCCGAGAAGATTGACGACCTGGCGCGCCGGCCCAACGGGCTGGTGCTCGTGACCGGTCCAACGGGCGCGGGCAAGACCACCACGCTCAACTACATGGTGGACCTCATCAACAGCGAGCGCCGCTGCAAGATCGTCACCATCGAGGACCCCATCGAGTTCGTCCACCAGAATAAACGCGCCATCGTCGTCCAGCAGGAGGTGCTGACCGACGTCCACTCCTTCAACCGGGCCCTCATCCACGTCCTGCGGCAGGACCCGGATGTCATTGTGGTGGGAGAGATTCGCGATTACGAGGCCATCTCGACGGCCCTCACGGCGGCGGAAACCGGCCACCTCGTGCTGGCCACCATGCACTCCCCCAGCGTCTCCCATGCCCTCGAACGCATCGTTGGCGTCTTCGAGGGCAGCGCCCAAAAACAGATCATCCTCCAATTGTCCAATGCCCTGCAGGCCATTATCGCCCAGGACTTGCTCCCCGCGGTCGACCGCACTCGCCGTGTCCTGGCCTACGAACTCATTGTCGCCAACGGCGCCGTACGCAACCTCATCCGCGAAAACCAGGTCCACCTCTTGGAAAACTCCATCCAAACCGGCCGCAAAGACGGCATGGTCCTCATGGACAACTGCCTTTACGACCTCTACTGCCAGTGCCTCATCACCTATGACACCGCCCTGGCCCGCGCCCGGCACCCCGACCAAATCGCCCGCCAGAAGACCTGACTCCATCAAAACCGTGCGTGAGCCGGGCCTCACAGCGTTGTCTATGGATACGGATTCACAAATCCGACCATGAATCATATCGGCCAAATCATCCAGGGAATCCTGACGCTCCTCGTGCTCGGAGGGCTGGGGGGATGGTTCGTGTTCCACACCGTCAAGAAGGCCGAGGACCCGGCGCTCATGGTTGTGAAGTGGGTGGTGACGGTGATCGTTGTGGCAATCCTCGTGACCGTTGTGAGGCCGATGGCACTCGCCGCTCCTTTTATCGGCGTCCCACTCACGGCCGCCTGCGGCATTATTCTGGCCATCACCTGGCGGCGGGACATTGCCGGTCTGGTCGCGAACCCCATCGCCTCCCTCTACGATGGGGGCAACGATGCGCCGGACCCGCATCCCTTCTACTCCGTGGCTCGGGCCCGGCAGAAACAGGGCCTCTACCCCGAGGCCGTCCAGGAAATCCAGAAACAACTCGTTCGGTTCCCCACGGATGTCGAGGGCCAGTTCCTTTTGGCCGAGGTCCAGGCGGAGAACCTAAAGGACCTCCCCGCAGCCGAACAGACGATCGAGGATTTCTGCGGCCAACCCGGCCATGCCCCGCAGAATATCACCTTCGCCCTTTACTCGATGGCCGATTGGCACCTCAAAGTCGGGCAAGACCGGCAGGCAGCCCAACGCTGGCTCGAAAAGGTCATCGAACTGCTGCCGGACACCGAATTTGCGCTCGGCGCTGCCCAACGCGTCGCCCATCTGAGCACCACGGAAATGTTGCTCTCCCGATACGACCGAAAGAAATACATCGTCCCCGAGGGCGTGCGCAATCTGGGTCTGCTCAAGAAACCGTCGCCCCCGCAGCGCCTCGAGAAGGACCCGGAACTGCTCGCGGCCGATTATGTCCGCCACCTCGAGGAGCATCCCCTGGACATGGAAACGCGAGAGAGATTGGCCGTCATTTACGCCGACCACTACAAGCGGCTCGATTTGGCCACCGACGAACTCGAACAGATGCTCGCCCAACCCAACCAGCCGGGCCGCCTGCTCGTGCATTGGCTCAATCTGCTGGCCGACCTTCAAGTCCGCGCCGGGGCCGATTACGAGACCGTCAAACAAACTCTCCAGCGCGTTATTGATCGCGACCCGAGCATGGCTCCCGCCCAGATCGCCCGCAACCGCCTGGCCCTCCTCAGACTCGAGCTCAAGCCCAACGAGAACAAACAACCGGTCAAAATGGGTTCTTACGAACAGAACATCGGCCTCAAGAAGGGGCCGCCCTCCGGTCTCTACGGACGGGCCGGGCCCGCCGGCTCACCGCCGCGGCCGTGACGCCAGTTTGACAGCGATTTCCTTGTCAATCTGGTGCGCCAGAACCATATCCGAACCGCCGCCGTCCGTCCGCACTTGGACTGCCACCACGGTGACCTGCGAGTCCTTGGGGGCTATCCGCACCCAAACCGTGCATTGATTGACCCGCCCTTGCACGACCTTCACGGCATTGGTCGGACTGTAATTGGTGCCCTCGTTCGTCAGAACCCCGTCCTCTTTGATCACCTCCTTTGCCGCAACGAAGATAACGTCCGGCGGCAGCTTATAGGCCCCTTCGAACGTATCCTTGACAAACGGCATGCCCGCGGTTTTTCCCCCTGTCACTGTATCCACACAGCCGGCCGTGACCAGGAGCCCGCCAAATAAAACCGCCAATAGCTTCGCTTTCATCGCCCGACATCCAAGCACATTCCCGTCCGCCGTCAAGCCTGGAGAATGACTTCATCATTGTTCTTTGCAGCGGTTGTTTAGGGGGAAATCGCCCGATAAAAGGCGGCTCCCGGCGGGGGCGAGGTGTCGTCGTAGAAGAACCGGCCATATTGGTCCGCGGTCACGGTTGCCAGGGTGACCCAGGGGCCTCCAGGATCCGGCGACGCTCTCTGGACCGCGTAGCTAAAGCCCGGAACGCCATCGAATTGGAGTTGAATTGTGCGGCCCGAGGGAAAGCTGCGGATTGCGGCCCGCGCGCCCGAAACCGCCGGAACCGTGAGATTAATCGTCCCCTGCCCGTTCGCGCCGCAGGCATCGGTTACGGTGTAGGTGAAGCTGTCGTCGATGTCGCCATCGGTTGGGGCGGGAGAATAGAAAATGAAACCGCTGGCGATGGAGGCCGAGGCGCCGCTGACCTGCGGAGAGCCCACGGCAGTGACGCCCAGGGGCGGACACGCGTTCGGATTGAGCGAATTGGTCAGGAGGTCTGAAATGGCGATTAGCCACGGAATCCCGCGCACGCGCTGCGAGGAGAGCGAAGTGACGACGAAGCCGAAGACCGTGGCGTTCATCCCCGGCCAGAAACCGTCTTGGAGCAAGTAGGGGCCCGCGCTGCACACGCTCACGGCGGTCTGGCCTACCGTGTCGCTCAGGAGATAGGTCGCGTTGCCGCTGGTGCCCCCGCCTGCGGACACCACGTCCCAGTCCAGCGTGCAGGTGGCCGCGGTGCCCAGCAGTGGAGAAAGCAGCAGCAGCAACGATAACAAGGCCCGTCTCATGGAGGGGGTGGGACTAATGGGAATGATGGGAGGCAACTCATCCTTGCCTGTTCATCGCTACTGCAGCATGAGTCTGAAGAAGCGCATCGGCGCGCCGGTGGAGTCGGGGAGGACTTGCACCTGGACCGTGCTAATGCCCGGCGCATAATAAAACTGCCGGACAGCGCCCGACGCGCCTTCCGCCGGAACCTGGAAGGAGAGGGGCGTCCACTGATTCAGGTCGGAAGAGCCGAGCACGGTGTAGGAACGGCCGGTCATGGTCGTAAATTCGAGCAAAGGCGCTCCCGCGGTCAGGCTCACGATCTTTACAAGAAACGGCTCGGTGGGGTCGAACGGGTAGGTCCCGGCCAGGAACTCCTGCCAGAGGGTAAGTCCATCGCTGGTCAAAACCAGGTTCGCGTTGAGGTTAGACAAAGACAGGTTCGAGCCGATGGTCGTGAGAAAGGCTTGTTCCCAGGCGTCGGGAATCCCGTCTCCGTTGGAGTCCACCCCCAGGGTGAGATCGAGCCGGGTGCGTTGGCCCGGTTTGCCCAGGAGCGAGAAATTGCCCGTCATTTGGATGGGCAGATTGGTGGCGCCGCCGCTGACGACGTAGAGCTTGAAGGGAGCGGCGGCGACTAACGCGCTGCTCTGGTAGAGGTCCGGGGTCAGCCCGGCATCCATGGGCACATCGATCTGGTAATTGACCCCGGCGGCCAGGCCGGGCCAGACCGAACCGGTGAGCCGCGCTCCCGTCGGGGTCTCAAGGAGGATCAGCGTCGAGGGACTGGTGAACGGGGTGCCGTATTGGTCCCGCACCGTGCCGTAGATGACGTGGAACGGCGCGGGCGGGTAGGCGAAGGCCGGGCCGGCGAGAAGAAGAGCCAGGGCCAGGAGAGCAGGGCAGCGGGCCTCGAGGGCGGAGAGCCACTGCCAGGGGGCTTGGGCGCCTTGCGGCGCTCCCCTCGCGGCTTCCCCATCACCCCTGCCCTCTGCCTCTGGCAGAGCGGCTGGGGTTTGGAGATTCTGCGCGCCAACGGCGCGCGAGCACATCAGCCCAGGGCAACGCCCTGGGAAGCGAGCCTCCGATGACACAGCCCGCCCTGCAAGGGCGGGGGTAGCTCCCCTTGGCTGCGCCCTTGCAGGGCGCAGGAATGCAGAGAGGGGCCGGTTTTCCCAGGGTGTTACCCTGGGCTGATATGCCGGCGCGCTTTCAGCGCGTGCTCGTGCGGGAACTGGATCGAAGTGAGCCTTAGGTTGCATAGGCGGGGATACCTTAATTGCCCGAGTAAGAATAGGTGATAAAGTAAAGTTTCACGTCCTTGACGGAATTGATGAACTGGTTCAGGCCCTGGTTGGGATCGCTCAGGAGGGCGTTGCCAGGAATGACCAGCTTCCATTTGCTGTTCCAGACTGAGCGGCCGATGAGACGCTTATTGGTGTACTGCGAAGGTTCGAGCGCGCCGTCGGCGCCGTAGATGCTGGTATTGAAGGCGGCGGTGGTGGAGACGGGGCGGAAGGCCTGGTGTTTGCGCACGGTAAAGAGCGGCTCGGTAAGGGAGTTGGCCGAGGTGTACATCGGGTTGCTGGCGAAGTCGTTGGCACTCACGTTGAAGGGCAACGGCACGGCCAGGTCATCCACACTCCAGGTGCGCACGGTGCTGGTATCGCCCAGCGGGGGGGTACGCATCGAGTCGACGCCGACCGGGATGAGATAGACATAAGGCGTGGCGGCCAGGGCATTGGGGGCGGTGGCGGCATTGGTGACGGCGCCGGTGCCGATGGGGTTGTCCATCCCGATGTAACCGTCGAAATCGACGCCCACCGCGAAGATTTTCGTCGCGAACGAACTGGCGCTGAAGTCGTGGTCGCCGGCGGCGAGCGGCTGGCCGAAGAGGTTGAGGCCCTCCCCGATGACGGTGCCGAAGGTCAGGACGATGCCGGGCACGGGCAGGCCGCTGCCGTCATCGATTTGCATGCAATAGCGTTCGACGTCCGTGTCGGCCAGGATGTTGGGCATGAGCCCCTGCTGGAGCACGTCCACCCAATTATTGTCGCCGTCGCTGGTGGGGAGGATGCGGTAATTCTCGGTGCGGAGCGAGACGACGGTGCCGTAGCCGTCGGGGTTGTTGAAGCCCAGGCGTCCCTTGAGCGCGCTCCAGTCGGCATACATCTCGGCCAGAGCGCTCGAGAGGCCCGGGTCGCCCCTATCGCTGCCGGCGAACTGGGGCTGGCCGTCCTGGACCACGCCGAGGGCCTGGGAACTGACGATTTGGTTGATGAGCGCCTGGCCTTGCTCGGTGTTGAGCAGGCCCGTTTCGTAGTCGTAGGCGTTGGCGGCCAGGTAGGCGTACTCCGCCGCCAAATTGAACAAGGTCTTGTAACGCTGGAGGTCTTCGTTTTGGAACAGGAGAAAAGCGGCGTCTTGCGTGCGGTATTGCTGGGTCAGCGCGGCGGCGTGCTGGCGATAGGTCAGGCGTTGCTGCTGAATCTGGTTGCCATTGGCGACCTGCGTGTTGTAAGCGCCCTGGGCATCGCTCACGCTCCGCAAGTCCTGGTTAATGGTGGCCGCCTGGCTCTGGACCGTGCCCTCGAGAGAAGCCAGGTTCAGGACCTGGTTCTGGAGTGTTTGATCGAAATTCGTCTCGTTCATCTGCTGAGCGAGGGTAACTAGTTGCTGCTCGTCGGCGAGAGTCACGCCCTGGCTCACGATGGATGAGGCGAGCGAGGCGATCATGTAGGGCTGCATCCCTGCTTGGGCCAACGCGGACATAGTCTCCTCTCCCGGCGCAAATATATCACCGCCAACTGACGTCCCCACAATAGTAATCTTCGGTACTCCAACCATAAGGGTCGTGGTGATTTGGTTGAGCGAGTTTTCCCAGTAAGAGAAGTAGGCCTGCATGATGCCGTCAGCGGCTTGGGCCTTGTTGATGCTCTGCTGGACGCTCAGGGTCTGGTCCTGGTTGCTGAGGGTGGCCCAGGCTTGGTTGGATTGGACGATGAAAACCTGCATGGCCTTGTCGAGGGCCTGTTTGTCGGAGACCGCGCCGGCCAGATCGTTGCGGAGTTTATCCTTGGCGGCGATAAGGCTGGAGATGGACTGCTGGATGGTGCCCACCGAGGCGCGCAGGCTGGTCCAACCGGCCGGTTTGCCAAAGAACCCGTTGGGTCCGATGGTGAAGGCGATGCAATTGCTCATTGAGTTTGTGTAATCGGGCGAAATACTCTCGTTGATAAAGCCGAAGCTCTCGAACATACTCGTAGTCCAGTTGGTGGGGAATTGTTGGATATCAACATAGAATGTATTGGTGACAGTCGGGTCGGGAACGTCGCCGCCGAAAGTCTGGGTGTCGGGATTTTCGACGTACATATAGTGAATCAGGTCCGGCCCGTTGTAGCCCTGGGGGTAGGTCTGGCCCGGGCCGACATCCTCGGGATAGGGGGTGCCATAGACCTCGATGAGCTGGTTGTTGTAGGCCAATTCCTGGGAATCGACGCCGGCTTGGAAGTCGGCGAGGGAATTCTGTTCCTCGCGCAAATCTATGGTGACGTTCTCGGCGGCGTCGAAGGCGACGACGGCGTTGTTCAACGCGCCGACGGCGCGCTTATAAATCTGCTCGAAATGGGTCAGCGGATTGGGGCCGGTGACCTCGAGCGGGTTGATGTCGAAGGGAATGGCGTTTTGCGGCAGGCCCAAGGGGGTGAAACCCGCTTCGGCGTTATCCATGTCGGTTTGCAATTGCGCGGCCAGTTGCGGCAACTCCGTGAGCTCGGGCACCGTGGTCCGATCCACTTTCCGGATGCCCTGGTCCGCCGGATTGGGGTCAACGGGGGGCAGGATGGCATTGCCGACCACCCAGTTCAGGAACGCCCCCTGGCCCACTCGAGTTCCCCAATGGTCCAGCCCCCAGTACTCGGTGACGTAATTGGTCGTCCCGCCGGCGCCGAGATAGGGCCGCTGGTAATTGACGATGTTGGTGCTGAATTCACTCCAGCCGGCCGCCGTGCCGGGCCGGTAATTTTGGCGCCAGGTGAGGCCGAAAATCTGCTCGCCGGCGGTGGCGAGGGCGCCGGCCGCGGAGGCGAAATTGCGTTCGTGCTCGTAATTGACGGAGACCGCGGCGCCGAGCACGGTGACGGTTTCACTTTGGGGGACCCAATCGAAATAGGGGTTCATGAGGAGCGACCAATAATTGCCGATGGCGGTCAGGTAGTGGCCGTAAGCATCGCCATGGCCCATGGGGTAGAGGATGGCGGCGTCTTCGGCATTGACCACGCCGTCGCCGTTTTCGTCCTGGATGTTGTAGTTGAGGGCGTAGATGACCTCGCCGGCGGCGATGCCGTAGGTGTAGTTCCAGTAGAGCCGATTAAAAACGGGTGCCAGCGTGACGCCCGGGGACATCGAGTCGTCACGGCCGCGCAGCAGGCAGAGGTTCTGCTGAAGCAACGTGGCGACCTCGCCTTGGAAGCAAAACAGCGCGGTGGCGATATCGCCGTAGGTCACGTTGTCGGTGCCGATGCTGATGGTCGGATTGAGAGAATTGGCCCAGGCGTCGTTGCCGACGTACATGTAGAGGTCGCAGAGTTCGCCGGCGGCCAGGAGCAGGGCGTCGTTGGCCGGGCCATAATTGATGCCGGCATCGATGCTCACGCCCTCGCCCTGGTGGAGGACGGTTTCGTAAATCTGGATGAGGCCCAAATTGGTGAGGGTAGAGGCGTTAAGGGCAACGTCGCCTTGCCAGCTAGCGCCGGCCTCTTCGATGATGCTGCCGGCGGTATTGACCGGGTTGTCGAAGAGGTCGGTGGTGACCTGGTCGAAAGGATTGATGCCCTGGAGCACTCGTTTAACGTAACCTTCCGCCAGTTGCGGCGTGGTCCAGGCCGACCAATTGGTCGCCGCCGGGTCGGCCGCCGGGTCGATGGTGCGGTAGCGCATGGCGATGTAATTGTCGCTCAGGCCCAGGACGCCCGAGGCGCCCAGAGTGAAGTGGGTCAGGTCGATGCCGTTGGTCAGGGAGGTCCAGTTGTCCGGGGTGGTAGTGGGGGCCTCGCCATTGACCGGGGGCGTGACGCGCCAATCGTACTGGTAATTGGCGGAATCGCCGGCCAAATCAGAGGTGTGCTGGAATGAGATCAGTTGGCTGAGCGGATTGGGTGAAGGGATTATTTCGAGCGCCCCGGGAAAGACGGAGGGCGGGGCGTTGAGGGCGGTGTAGGGCGCCACGCGGGCGATGTAAACCGAGACCGGTTGGCCCGCATTGGCCGGATTGATTCCGTTGCCGGTGACAAAAGAGATGTAGCCCTCGCCGGGCCCGGTGGCACAGAGGGCGTAGGAATCGACTTGCGTGTCGGAATTGGTCACTTGGACCAAGTCGCCGGCGTAACGGGTGACCGTCTCGTTGGTATTGGCGACGTAACTGCCGGGCACAGCCGGGTTCTGGTAAAAGGTATAGACCTGGGCCGCAAGGTTGGCGACCGCGTTGGTCCAAGCAGCATAGTTGGCCGTGTCCGTGGTGGGACAAAGCCCCTGGACGGCCGCCAGGTCCGCGCCGCGCAGCACGTTGAGCAGGAGATAACTCGGCCCGACCGTCTCGGCGACAAACTGGCCCTGGAAGACCAGGTTGCTGGTGCCCGGATCGAAGAAGAGGCGGTTGACCAGGTTGGGCGGCAGGTTGGGGAAGTACATTCTGCCCTCGTAGGACTGAGCGTTGACGCTGGGGGGCAGGCCCGAGAGAGGAGCGGCCGCCAGACTCGAGGTCTTTTGGACGGTTGGGTCGTACAAGACCGCGCTCGCCGGCGCAGCGGTGATGTCCAGAGCGATGGACTGCTGATAGAGGACATTGACGCTGCTCTGGCCGCGAACCGCCGGCAGGTTGTTGACGGGCAGGGTCAGGGTTTGACCCGAGTAGAGCGTCGGCACC
>Ga0187864_10002529_pt1 | contig 15836 bp, 18 predicted proteins | sample June2016WEW_11_4_FD_132985 | JGI IMG/M metagenome (GOLD analysis project Ga0187864, IMG submission 132985) | Peatland microbial communities from SPRUCE experiment site at the Marcell Experimental Forest, Minnesota, USA - June2016WEW_11_40 | ecosystem: Environmental > Terrestrial > Soil >... | reverse complement strand
ACACTCGCGGGACGAAAGGGCGAGCAAACCGGGAAAACAAACCTCAACCTAAACCGGCGCGCCAATCCTCGACCCTACGCACAATCGTGTACACCCCTTAGGAAAGCCTTGCAAGAGAAGGGAATCAGCAAAGGGGTGGTGAGACGGTTAGTGAACAATCCGTGCTGAAAAGGGTAAAAAGAGGTTAAAAGCAGAAAAAAATGCCAAAAAACGACCGTTTTTGCGCTTGTTTGTGCACCCTTCCCTCCCTACCGGTCGGGTGGGTACCAGGGCGCCCGTACATGAATCTACGCAAGAGAAGGAAGAGGGTCTTTTCCGGGCCGAGGCCCATGATTAAACCTCTGCAGAAGAACCGACTGCAGCTCGGCGCATAGAATAAACACAAATACCGAATAGTAGAGCCAGAAGAGAAAGGCGATGAAAATGCCGTAGGCGCCGAAAATCACCGTAAACCTTCCCACATGGAGTGCATAGTACTTGAACAGGTATTTCCCGGTCCCCCATAGCAGGGTAGCGAGGAGAGTGGTGGGGAGAAGAAGGCCAACGCGCTTCCGCAAGGGGGTCAGCACGTAGTAAAGCAGGTAGAACATGGCAAAGGTGCAGGCCATGTCGATGAGCGAAATCAGGTAGAGGTAAAAGCTCCCTTCAAGGAGAACGTGCTCCCTGTCGGAGATAGTGCCTACTATCCTGGACGTCGCCACAAACAGCGTCGCGGTCATGAAGAAGATAACGGCCTGCAGCAGCGCGAAGAGGAGCGTGAAAAAAAACTCCTTTCCCTTTTTTTTGAGGAAACTGTCCATCTTCCCGGCGAATATCACCTGAAAGGACGGTATCAGCATGGAGAAGAGCTTCGAGGTGAAAAAGAAGAGGAAATAGAGACCCAAGGGCCCTGAAAAACGCTTCCATATGTCGATGACCCTCAGATTTTTTGCCATCATTGTGGTAACCGTCTCACTGAAGGGCTCAGGTATCACCCTTGCCGTATAGGCGAGAAGGTGTGTGTCGATATCGCTCAGGTTCACGAGGTAACCCAGGATGGAGATGGACAGGAGTGCAAACGGGATAAACGTGAGGAGGACGTAAAAGGCTATGGCGGCCACCATCATCGGGGCATTATCCCGCTGATATTTCCGAAAAAGGTCCTTGATGACGGAGAAGATTTCTTTGAAGCCGCCCAAGTGTTTATCATAACGCCGGCGCCCGGTTTTTTCAACCTGGCGCCCGGGGCACGCATGTGAAAACTGTCCACTCACCTGACCCTATGGCACTACTCACTCATCGCTATTCACCCGTCGCTATTCCCTATTTTTTTCATCATCTCGTCCAGGATTTCTACGGCCCTCCGGGCAAAGGCCGGCTCACTTATATGCACGTTCATCTCCTCCAGGGGGACCCTTGCGACAAGGAGTCCTTTGAGGGTATCCGTAAACACCCGATCGACAGCAGGATCAAAGAGGGGCATGCCTTCCTTATCGGCATCGGACCACCCTTTTGTCGGTATGAGCACACGGGCGGGACCTTGCGATTTATTCAGTTTTTCCGCGATGATCCGGGCGAATTTTTCCATCTCGGGGGCCTCCATGCGGACGCAAAACCTGGTATCATGGCCGTGCTGCCTTCTTCCTGCGAATTCCCGGGGCATGGGGTAAAAGGGACTAAAAACCGCATTATCGAGCCCGCCGGGGGCCAGCACGAGAGGGACGCCCATGCTTCCGGCCGTTTCAAGGCGGCTGGGCCCGATCCCCTTGCAATAGCCGCCGAACATATCGTCGGCGATCTCGTGCGGGTTGAAGTCGAGGACGCCGGCGATCCACCGCTCCGCAACCAATTCCTCCATGGCCATGCCCCCGCATCCGTTTGCGTGAAATCCTATCATCTCGTAGCCCTTCTCACGGAGGAACCCCTCGGCGAAGACCGCGCACTGTGAGTTGATGCCATAGGCAGTAACGCCCACCATCGCCTTGCTCCTGTCCAGGCGGCTCCCCATTTCCATCATACCGCATACCGCGCAGGCGGCCTGACCGAGGATAAGGCGGATAAATTCGTTGAAGCCGAGAAGGTCCGCGACGGAATGGAACATGACGATGTCTTTGGTGGCGACGTACTCCCTCACATCCCTCGATGCCACCGTGGAGACTATGACCTTGGGAAGGCCGAAAGGGAGGCTGCGCATGATGTACGACACCATGGCGGTCCCCGTCCCGCCTCCCAGCCCGATGACCCCGTCCAGCCTGCCTTCTTCGAGCAAGCGGCGGCTGACGAGAGAGCCGCCCTCCTGGATCGCTTCCAGGGCCTTGGCCCGGTCCCGCGCTTTTATCAGGTCCTCCAGGTCGTGCCCCGCCGCTTCGGCCAGTTCTCTGTTTGCGATGTCCGGTCGGGTTTGGGGCACACCCAGAACCCCGATATCCATCAGGACAGGATGAACGCCGCGTTCCGCGGCAGAATCCCTTACATAGGCGGCTTCTCTCCCTTTTGTGTCAAGCGTCGCGATAACGAGCAGCTGTTTTTTCATTATTCCCCCCCTTTTTGATACGTTTCCCCCGTGGCAGCCGACTTTTGTTCAATCGAGACATGCGCCGCTCTATGATCTCCGGCTAAAGATGCCTTTCGTCACTTTAGTCTCCTGCCCTCGCAATCGTGCATGGTATGCCGCGGAGCCCCGGCGTCCCCATCTCCCTTCCATAGGGAGGCGCATCGTCGGTAAGGATATTCGCGTTCGCCCGGTCCCATGAAAAGAGCTCTGCCTCGCCGGCTTCAGGGAACCACCATCCATAATCGACGAAGATTACTCCCCGGTCGATATCACTGCTGAAGCAGGCTTTTTGCATAATCGAGCCGTTCGAGGCCCGTATGACGACCGGATCGCCCTCAGCAATCCCCGCCCTGAAGGCTGTATCGGGGTGCATGACGACGAGAGGCGCCGGGTGCGCCGCACGAAGCGAGTCGATCTGCCTGCCGTCCGAATGGCGAAAGGGGGCACGCTTCCATGAGGTAAGGGTGAGGAGAGGGGTCCCGGAAAACGCGTCGTCCCGGACGTCATCGGAAAACCGGTAGTCGGGCAGGGGGTCGAAGCCCCAGGATTTCAACCGGGCCGAGTAGAGCTCCACCTTCTTTGACGGCGTGGCAAAACCCGTCTCCAAGTATGAGCGGCAGAGCTTTTCGCCTTCGATGAAACCTCTTCCGCACAGGTCGTCGAAGGTAAGGCCCGAAGGCCGGAGAATGAAGTCGAGAAACTCCTCCTCCGTCTCCCGGAAATGCTCGCCCTGGCCCAGTCCCCGGGCGATGGCGCGGAGGATTTCGTAATCGCTCCGGCACTCAGGGATGCGCGTCACCTTTCGCTGGGCGGAGACAACGGGGTACGCATAGGGAGGGGCCGAGATGCTGTTGCATTCAAGGAAGGTCGCTGCGGGGAGGACTACATCGGCAATAGCCGCGGTCGGGGTCATGAACATATCGGAGACCACCAGGAAGTCGAGGGAACCGAGGGCGTCTCTCACCTTTCGCGCGTTAGGGTAGGTCAAAAGCGGGTTCGAGCCCTGAACGAGTCCTCCTCTCACCGGATAGGGCTTCCCGGTCAGCATGGCATCGAGGACGGGCGGCTGGAGGGCGTAGAAGACGTTCGGAAGGAGCTTCGCGCCGCCTGTTATGCGCATCGACCTGACCTCCGGAGAGATCAGGTGATGGAGGCTCATTTCCATCGAGCCCCTGGGGACCGTGGGGGGTTCCAGGCATCTAAGCTCTCCTCCCGCCACCTCCAGGTTGCCGCAGATCGCCCGCAAAATGCAGAGGGAGCGGGCCGTCTGGAAGTTGTGCCTGTTGTGATCGATACCGTTTCCCCACTCGATGACCGCGGGGCGGCATGCCGCATAGAGACGGGCCATCTGCCTGATCACCTGCGGGTCCAGCGAGGTGAGGGACGCGGCCCGTTCCGGGGTATGGGGCCCGAGGTGCTTCCTCAACTCCTCGAATCCGGTCGTCCGGGTTTCCACGAACTCGCGATCATAGAGCGATTCATTCACTATGGTGTGCAGGACGGCGAGGGCGAGCGGGAGGTCCGTGCCGGGTTTCGGCCGAACCCATAGATCAGCCACGCCAGCAACCTCGCTCTTATGCGGATCGACGACAATGAGCTTCGTCCCCGCTTTCCGGGCCTGCGTTATGCGGGAGAAATTGTAGTGCAGGGTCTCCGACACGTTCTCACCCCAGACGACGATTGCCTTCGGGGGATGATTGAGGTCGGGGACCGCATAGAACCCGTACGTGAAGAGAGAGGCGTTTTTACGCGGGATGAAGCAGACATACCCCATGGAGAGGAAATTAGGGGAGCCGAACACGTTCGCGAAGCGGGCGAGGTAGTCATCCTGGAGGCCCTTTGCCGAGCCTCTCATGATGGCGACAGATCTGGCCCCGTAGTGGTCGCGCAGCGCCCCGAGACTTTGACAGACAAGTCCGATTGCCTCGTCCCAGCTCACGGGGGTCCACGCGCCTTCCCCTCTCTTTCCCGCCCTCTTGAGAGGCCGCAAAACCCGGTTGGGGTGATAGAGATACTCCACGGAGGCATGCCCTTTGGGACAGAGTAGACCGCGGTTGAGCGGGTGGGCCTTGTCGCCCTCTACCCCCGAAACCCTGTCGCCCTCCATGTGGACGAGAATGCCGCACCCTATGTGGCAGAATCCGCACGTCGACCTGATCGTCTCTGTTGCGTTCATGGGGACCTCCCGAAGAAGCGGGTACCTGTACGTCTATTATACACCTTTTTCATCGCGTTCTATCCAATCCCGATGGAAGATGGGCGACCGCTTCGCTTCACTCGCTAGGACGCAAGAACTTCCTTTCTCGTCCCTCTGAACCCGTCACTATTCCCCGGCTCCCTGGCGTAAGGCCTTGAGTCTGCAAAGGCCCACGCCTCTTCTCTTAAAACAGGAGGAGGGACAGCGCTGCCCCGATCACTACGATGTACATGAGATCCACCTTCCTGATAAGGGCGGCAAGGGAGGCCAGCACGAGGAGTATGCGGAAGAAGTCCCACGGGACGGCCACGGCAAATCTGATGGCGACGTAGAGGAGAAGGCCCACAAAGGAGGCGAGTATGCCCTGCGTGGCCTTTGCGAAGGCGAGCGACCCCTTTAATCTGTTGAAGAACGGAGCGGTCAGAATGAGCACTATGAAAGATGGGGTGAAAATTGCGACAGTCGCAACGACGGCCCCCAAAAGGTGATGCGTCAGGTATCCCACAAACGCAGCGGTGATGACGATGGGTCCGGGCGTCACCTGGCCGAGGGCTATGCCGTCCATGAATGTCCTCGCGTCCATCCAGCCCCTCACGTGGACGACTTCCTGCAGCATGAGCGGCAGGGACGCGAAGCCGCCGCCAAAGGCAAAAAGGTCCACTTTCAGCATGAGGAGGGCCAGGCTGAACAGCCCCGGACGAACGAGGTAGAGGAAGAGAAGGCCAAAGGCCGGAAATGCCAGGCACCCGACAACAGGGATGGCGGAAAAGCGTTTTTGATCTTCCTTTGCCGGTTGCGCCTCCGGTTTCTCCCTTAAGAGCAGCATCCCGGCAAGCGCGGCCCCCAGGATGACATAGAAGGGGCTTGACCCAAGCCCGAAGGCCAGGGCTGAGGCGGCCGCAAGCAGGACGTGCACATACTGTTTCAAGGACGTTCTGCCGAAGGTATAGGTCGCAGTGGCGACAATGGCGACGACAATCACCTGGAGTCCCGAGAAGACGGATGCCACCCATGGCAGGTTCCGGGACACGGCATAGAGGGCGGAAAAGCCGAGCATGAGGAGAAAGGCCGGCAGCCCAAAACCGATGTAGGATACCGCCGCGCCTGCGATCCCTTTCGTTTGCAGGCCCACGAATGCAACCGTTTGCATCGCGGTCGCGCCGGGGATCGATTGGGCGAGGGCGACCCCATCCTTGAAGGTCTGCCCGTCGAGCCATTTCTTTCGCTTCACCGCGAGATCGCCTATGTAAGCGACCATCGCAGGTCCACCGAACGCCGTCAGCCCCAGGCGGAGGAATGACAGGAAGATCTCCCCTAGAGTCGGAGAATTTTGCGGGGCCTCCTGTGTGCCGGCTCGATTCTCCATCCTTTCAGCCCGAGCAGCAGCTTCCGGGACTACCGCACGAACCTGGCGAGCCGCAGCAGCCGCCGGTTTCCGGTGGAGAGAACGACGGGGAGCCGGCCCCGACATTTGCCGCGGACATAAGCTTCACCAGGTCAACACTTCCGCACCGCGTGCAGGCGGGCGCCTCGTCTTTGCCAAGAAGCAGGACCTCGGTTATTGCACCACATTTCTCACAGCGATATTCATAGATCGGCATAGACGTATCCTCCTCTAGGCGGCCTAATGGTGCCCACAACTGCCATCTGAGTGGCCGCCGCATGCATGCTGCAGGGTCAACAGCGGCAGCTTGCCCTCTTTCAGGAGGTCCATGTTCTGCTTGACTGTCTCAGCGCCGGAACGGTACACTTTAATGCCCCTCGCATTGAGTCCGGAGATGGCCCCCGCTCCTATGCCTCCCACGACGACCGCATCGACTGCCTGACCGCCGATCGCCTGAAACGGGTTGCATGCGCCGTGCACGTGGTCGACGTCCTTGTTGCCGACCGTACCGACGCCGTCCGTCTCCGTATCGACCATGACGAACACGGGCGCCGTGCCGAAATGTCCGTAGACTGCACTGTTGATGCCTTCATCCTTCTCGACCGCGAAACATACCTTCATTTTGTATCCTCCTTGTGGATGTCGTTTGTCTCTATTTTCAGGGCCTTGCCCCCGATCAGCGCCTCTGCCACTTTATGCCTGGCCCCGTTAACGATGCGCCCGAAAGTGGCCCTGGAAACCTTCATATCACGGGCTGCGTCCTCGTGATACCGGCCTTCGTAGTCGGCAAGCCTGATGGCTTCCAATTCATCAAGGTCCAAAGAGATCTCCTCAAGTTGGACAAGAGGGATCCCCTTCGGCTTGAAATACGATGCGTCCGGGCGGCAATTTATACACCGGCACTTCTTTGGTCTTGACATAGTGGAATTATAATCATATGCTCACAATTGTGTCAAGAAGAAACTCTTGTGAAAGACTGACTTCTGTCCTGTAAGAAATTTCAGGTGTGACAGGTGCACGGGAAAAAAGTTTTTGGAACAAGATCGGGTCTCAATCGTTTATGTTATGGAATTTCCCTAAGGAGGTAACGTTTATGGTAAGGACGGGAATCGAACAGATCATCACGAGGGTCACGGCGCGCATCAGCATCCTCGTCTTCTTCATCATGGCATTCGAGATCATGATTATGATCAGCCCCTTTGCCTTTTTCTTTTATTCCGTCTTAAACCCCCTATTCCACTGGCTCGACAGCTTCGCCGCCACGCGATGGCTCACCGCGTTCTTCCTGCCTCACATGATCCTGCCTCCCACCATGTTCCTGAAAAGCGTGCGCGTGTTCGGCTCTGTCTGCTTCGTGGCAGGCTCCCTCACCTTTGCCGTCTGCGCCCTGCAGGTATACCTCGGCAAGATATTCAAATGGGGGATAGCGTCCAGGGGCTTGTATCGCCTTATCCGCCATCCCCAGTATACGGCACTCGGCATATGGGGCATCGGGATGAGCATCCTCTGGCCCAGGTTTATCGTGCTGGCAAGCCTCTCCGTCATGTTTATCCTCTACTATTTCCTCGCCCGGGACGAGCAGGAGAGAATGCTGCGCCGGTACGGCCCGTCGTATCGGGTCTACATGGACCGGACGGGCATGTTTGTGCCGAAGCCGGTGGAGAAATGCTTTTCATTCGTCCCCGGAGGCTCGTTGAGATACGCGGTGATTCCCCTGTCGATACTCGTCGTGCTGATAGGGACCGGCTTCCTCCTAAGGGAGGTCACGCTCCACTCCCTCGCCTTTGAATCGAGAGGCAATCTCACCCTCGTTCCCATCCTGCCCGAGGACGAGGCGATGGCCGCCGGTGTGCTGACAGGCATACTCACACGGAACCGGGGAGCTGACGCAGGGCTGGCGGGCGATAAGGATTATCTGGGATACGTCATGCCGGTCGACTATATTATGCAGGGGATGATTGCCGACACGGGAACCGAGTTTCACCTCTACAAGAAACATCATACGGTCGCCATGATCAACGAATGGGTGCTCCATCCTTTCCAGCACCTGAGAAGCTCGCCCTCACTCCACATGGCACAAATGTTCCACGTTGACCCTGCCGTCGCGCGGAGGCACCACTGTCCCATTCAGGCTAAGGATGTGAATGGGGATTGCAATACCTGCCCTTACAGGAGGGTTGCCGTGGTAGAAATAAGGCATGACGGCGGACATCTTTCAGGGAGTGGACTTCTGGGCGTGGATACCACGAGGGTGCCGGTGAGCTTCATCGACATCAATGCGAAAACGGGTCAGATCGTTAACATAGTGAGGGTAAGGAAGGCTACGGCGTGGGAGAATGTGCCGACGCCGGGCATATGATGAGACCGCACGGGATGGAAGGAGATCACATGATCGAACAGTGGCTGGGGGAGGTAAAGAAAAATGCCGACCCGGGGGCATTGGGGATGATTCTCGTGCACAACGGAATTGTCCGGGGTACCTCGAAGGATGGGAAGCCTGCGGCCGGGATGAACCTGTCCCACGACAAACTGAAGCTGGAGAACGCCATAACCGAACATAAGAAGAGGGAAGGCATAGTGGATATCCGGGTCTGGATCGGAAGCGGAGCGCTGCACATAGGCGATGACATCATGCGCGTTCTCGTAGCCGGCAGGTTCAGAACGGACGTGCTCCCCGTATTCGAGTCCCTCCTCTCTGTCATTAAGAACGAGATCGTCAATGAGCGGGAGTTGATATGACGGTGCTGATGGCAGGAGGTGTGATGAGCGATGCAAAGAAGGCTTATGGCGCGGTGAAGATGCCTGAAGTCGACAAGGTGGTGATAACCGTCATCACGGACAACTACTATGACGCGCTCAGGCCGGATGCGAGGGTCGATCAACCGTCGTCTTCCCTCACCGCTCCCGATTCCTCGCAACACCGGCTGACCGGCTTTCAGCAGGACCTCCAAAACCTTATAAATTGACCGACTTCAGAAGGTAAAACCGGAAGGCATCACATGGCCTTTTGAATCCGCGTCCTGTAACCAGGCATGCTTCTCTCCCCATATGGGCAGCAGCCTTTCTCTCAACCAGGAAAAGGGAAAGTCGGGTTGGGGTTCATATTTTTCCAGATATTCAATGAAAGGCCGGCCGTAGAGGTCTGTGCCGGAAAGCAGCGCGTCATGGATGCCGTCGAACTCGGCAGGAGGGAGCCCGCTTTTCTCGCATAGGCTCCGGTCAAAGGCGGGCGTCACGCTGATCCATGTGCCATTGATGTAAAGCTGTGTGTAGCCGTGGCTTGGCAGGACGTTCGTTCCCGTCTGTTTTACCACATGCTCGGGCACTCTATGGTTTCTTATCTTTGCAAAAGCAAGCCTTGAAGGGATGCCGACGGCCCTTGCAAGGGCGGCCAGCAAAATGGCCTTCTGCACGCAATATCCCCGCCTTCTCTCCAAGGTCACGCTTGCCCTGAAATCCTCGAAATAGGTGGAGATCATGTAGACGCTGTAATGGATCTCGTCGCGGACGAAGTAAAAGAGGGCAACACTCTTCTGAACGGGATCGCGAAGGCCCGTCGTGAGCCTTTGGGCAACCTCCCGGATTTCATTATTATCCGACTCGATCGCTTCCGTGGGGTGAAAATAGATGTTCAGGTCTTCCGGGTCCATTATGACCTCGTGGTGTATCATGCATCAAAAAGCGTGTAGACAACTATGGGACCTTTCTTCAATCCCTTCAAGACCTCCATGTGCCGCAGCACGGCGAATTCTCTTTTGAATTCCTCCGCGGTCAGGCCCAGGTGCTCCATCACCTCTTCGACCGTCGCCTCGCCCTTTGCCCTGATGTAGTCGACGATGCGGCGCTGCCCAGGTGTCAGGGCAGCGAATTTGTCATTGCCCTGCAGCGAGCACTTGGCCGCATAGACCGCCCAGGGATCACAGGCCTTTGGAGGAGACAGGATATCCATATAACAATCGTCGCAATAGCTCCTTCCGAGGTGTTCGTGCCTTTGCTGCTCTCCCACCTCTTTACCGCACTTTTCGCACGCAAAAGATGTCCCCACTATACCCTCCTTGCCAGGGCCGCCTATTTCTCTTCGCCGGGAGGCCCTTCTGCCGACGTCAAGCTTATTGACCCACTCCGGCACCGCAGCAGTCGTCTCAATATCCAATTGTGGAATGTAGGGCTTGATATCAACGAGAGGAGTACCGTCTACCGCGTCCAATCCCTTCACCAGAAGCACGTTCCGCTTTCTTTCCAGCAGTCGCACCAGATGAAGCCCGAGCCTGTTCGGTCTCAACTGGCTGCGTGTGGCGAATATGCCGACCACAGGGAGGTCCCGCCGGTCCCTCGGGTGCCTTTTGAGAAGGAGTTTCCCCGGCAAATGGAGCCGGGAGACCACGAGCAGATGGGAGAACTGTTCTATCCCGTCGAGCCCTTCAACGTACATTTCATCGATGACGAGGCGGGAAATGAGGTTTTTCCAGTCATCGAACCGGACATCATGCACGTTATTTGTTACGTGTCCTATGGGACTGATAATGAAGCCTTTCACTGTTTCCGGGGTCCTGTTAGTCTTGTATGCTGTTCACAAGTTTAAAACGGGTACTCGCAAAATTCAAGGCCCGTGAACGCGCCAGCTTCCGGCAGTTGAAGTCATCCGGTTGTAGAGAATTGGTTACGATGGTAATATAGGACATCATACTTCGATGCTGACCGGGAAGAATTGAGAGGTGGAGTCCACGGAATGGGGTATGGGCGCTCCGCAGGCGCCTTCGCCGGATGAACGGTATCGAAGGATGAAGGGATGAGTTATTCAGCCCCTAAAAAAGCGCGGAGGAAAACAATGAGAAAAGCAGCGGTATTGTACTGGTCCCATACGGGCAACACGGAGAAGGTGGCGCTCAGCATTCATAAAGGTTTGGGGGAGGGCGGATTTGATACTCTGATCAAGAAGGTGCAGGAAGCGGGTGATGTCGATTTTTATGACTACGACCTGGTTTGTTTTGGAATTCCCTCTCACAATTGGCATCCCCCGAAGCCGGCCGATGAATACCTGAAGGCGAAGTTCGCCCGCTACAAAACAGAGGGACGGATTCGGCTCACCGCCCCCGGCATAGACGGGAAGAACGCTTTGGTGTTCTGTACTTATTCAGGGCCCCATACGGGTATACGGGAAGCCGTCCCGGCGGGTAGGTACATCGGTCAATTCTTTGAGCATCTTGGTTTTCTCGTAGTGGATGAATGGTACGTGTTGAGCGAGTTTCACGGGTCGGAGGAGAACAGTACACTCGGGAGAATGGGAAACATCAAAGGCCTTCCCAGCGAGCAGGACCTGAAGAGGATAGAAGATCAGGCCCGGCTGCTCGCTTCCCGCATATAAAGAGCGGATGGCCGGGCTTATGCCCTTTCTTACGACACACCGGTTAGTCTCCAGGCTGATCATCAACGGTCTCAAGTACCGATTCCACAGACTGTCGGGGTTTTCCGGAGTTATCGAAGCGTTGAGCATCGAGGTCACCCATCGGTGCATGGCCCGTTGCCTCATGTGCAATATCTGGAGAATCCCCGCTCATGTCCCCGACCTTCCTGTCGACGACTGGCTCATGCTCCTGGGTCAACCGGCTTTCCGGCGATTGAAGGAACTGGACGTCACCGGTGGGGAACCCTTTCTCCGGGAGGATCTCACGTCGCTGATGCGGGGCGTGAGCGAATTGAAGGCCGCCCGTTTGAACGAACTGCGGTCAGTGGCCTTGACGACAAACGGCTTTCTGACGGACAAGGTGCTTTCGGGGACGAGCCGGATCGCTCAGGACATGAAAGAGGCGGGGCTTGATCTCGTTGTGGTTCTTGCAATGGACGGGATCGGTGAGGTCCATGACCGGATCAGAAATGTCAAAAACGGATGGAAGAAACTTGCAGCGACGATAGACGGGCTGATAGAGCTTCGACGCACATGCGATAACATAATCATTGGACTGAAGACGACTGTCCTGCCTCTCAACGTGGATGAGCTGAACGGCGTAGCGCAATTCGCGGCCGAACGCGGCCTCTTTACGATTATCTCGCCCTGCATCATCACCGGAGGCCGGTACGCCAACGAGGACCTCAGGGAGAACCTTCAATTCAGTCGGGAAGACGTACAAAAGATGATCCGTTTCTTCGAAAGCCCGGCTTTCCAGTGGAGCTATCATCGCCGCGGCCTCCTCGATTTTCTGAAGACGGGGACGATCAGCAAACCCTGCTCAGCCGGGTTCAACTATTTGTTTATCCGCAGCACCGGCGACGTATATCCATGCCCATTGATAAAAGATAAACTGGGCAATTTCATGGATACGTCTATAGGAGCGCTCATCGAATCTCGGCCGGCGCGACGGTTCAGACGACGCATCGGACAATTTGAGGCGTGCACGTCCTGCACCGAGCCGGGTCTCGAGCGCTATGCTCTTCCCTTTGAGGGTTTTAGCTACCTGAAGCTGCTCCTCGCTTTAGGAAGAAAAGACTTCCTCGCCTTTCACGCGCATGCGGGGCTGGACAAGTACGTCTGAGACCGGACGGACGTTCAAGAAGGGTTCTCGCACTCTTCAGACGGGTCATTTCGTGCTGTCCGGGAGGGCCCACCCTGGCCTTGTTCGCCTCATCCGCTCATCAGACGGCAGTAGGCATGCCGGCGCAGAAAGAGATCTGCTTCCTCAAGAGCCTGGACCAGGCAAAGGCCCTGCCTGCAGATGGAGTTGAAGAAATGACTTAAGGGCTTTTCACCCAGGCACCATAGTTTCCCGACGTATAGATGCACGCCAGTGGGTTATGGCCGGAAGTCCTGTCCTTCACCGCAAGCACGGTGGAGGGCGCCTCGGCGTACTTGAAGAACAGGGAGTCATGGCCGACGCAGAGCCCGAGGACGATGTTGAAGTGAGTGCCCGCGTTATTGAGAAGCATCGCCTGGAGGATCGGGTTGCACATGGATTCGTGCTCCCCGATATAGATCTTCTGATCGTCCCGCACGCCGATCTCCTCTTTCGGGACCGCCCCTGCCTTGCAGACAGCCGATACCGTCTCAAAACCGTGGTTTTTCAGTATCTGGTCGACAACAGCCGCCTCCTTTGCCAAGCCGGCGCAGAAGGCTAACCCGAGTCTGGAGTAGTTCATCTTATGAGCAAATTCACATATTTCCTGCATCCTCGGTTTGACGGGGTGCATCACGTAGGGTTTTTTATCCTTGTCCGCATAGCACTCCCCTTCCTGAATCGTTGCCTGCCGGGCAAATTCGGCGACTTCCTTCTTCCCGTATTCTTCTTGTGCTTTTTGCCTATCGGCTTTCCCGCTCAGGGTAGGACACCCTTTATCCCCTACGCCTCCGGGGTTCATACACGCCTTCTTCTCCGGTGAAACCGTACATCTCGCACACTCGGGCTGGTTCTTTTTCTTCACGGCTGCACCTCCCCTATTTTGCGAGTATTATAGCATATGCTCACGTCGTCACTTTATCTTTTTGCCGTTCCCTCTCCGATTCTTCGAAAAGGCTCACCTCGCCATCATCCTTTTCTCCCCTTGAGAAGCTATCATGCTGTTCCTGACTGTTACAAGCTCTGCAACAATGCTGATTGCTATCTCCTGTGGCGTTTCTGCATGAATCGGTATGCCGATGGGTGCATGGATCTGCCTAATCGTCGCATCATCAATACCTTTCTGTCTCAGCCTGTCAAGGATAACCCGCACTTTCTTTTTGCTTCCGATCATCCCCACGTACTTCGTCGGTTTCTTCATAGCCTCTTCCAGAACTTCACCGTCAGTCTCGTGGCTTCTCGTCACGACCACAAGATATTCGTTTCCGGTAAAACGCAGGCTGCGAAAGGCATCCCTAAACTTCTCGACCACGATGGCGTCTGCGTCGGGAAACCTCTCCCTGTTTGCAAAATCGTCCCTATCATCGATCACAGTAATAGTAAAGTCCGTGATCTTTGCTATTCTCGAAACAAATTGCGCCACGTGTCCCGACCCGAAAAGATAGAGCGGGAAGGATTCGGGGAGTGGCTCTGCCAGGACCCCCCCTATCAGCACAGGTCTTTTCTCGTAAAGCACGTTTCGACACCAATCGAGAACCCCACTATGAATCTCATCGCCGGTGACGCTCATATCTTCCGCCAGAACAGACTTTACGAAGACGTTTTTGCCGAATTTCGTCACAATGACACCCCTCCGGCACTCTTTCATCAAGGTCTCTATTTTTCGGTACAGACTGAGATGCTTTGTCGTCACGGGTTCAAGGAGTATCTCCACGTTGCCCCCGCACACCGTATCCGTTTCTTCTATCTTCCTACCACCACTACTGGCAGAGAACACGCTTGCCCGGCCACTCTTCATTATTTCGAGCGCGTGACGACAGACGTCGGATTCGAGGCGGCCACCGCCGACAGTCCCGAAGGTTGTGCTGTCTTCACCCACAAACATTTTTGCTCCTACATCCCTTGGAGCCGAACCTGTCTTCCTGACGACCGTAGCCAATATTCCTGTTTTCCCCTCGTCCAAACATCGACAAATAAACTCGTATACGTCCATTTTTCTCACCTCGCTTGCTCGTGTTTAGCTAATGATCATCGGTCCTTTGGTTGGTTCTCCCGCCCATACCACGCGTCCCTCCCGTGCCGCCTTAGCGGGATAACGGTCACATTGCGCACCAACCGACTTGAAGCACAGAGAGCAGGAGAAATCCGGAATTTTCGGGCAAGCCATTCCGACATTCTCCTTAGTCCGGTATATATTCACAATAGGCCCCTTGTCAAGGCGAAACTTGAGGCAGGCTGTATATTCCACAGGACATCCTCCTCGTCACCCATGGCAAATGCGATTGACACCCCTGTAGGCAAGGGCTACAATATATTCGGAAAAAACGAAAAGGAGCCATGGGAGATCAACCTCTCTACACAATAGGCATCGTTTCTGATCTTTTGCACATACACCGGGAAACAATTCGTGTGTGGGAACGATTTGGACTGATCAAACCGAAAAGACGAAGCACGAAGCGTTTTTTCTCCGATAATGATGTGAAGCGGATGCAATTTATCCAACGACTCATGAATGATGGACTCAATGTGCCGGGCATTTCCTTCTTCCTCCGTCTCTATCCTTGCTGGCAACACGGAGATTGTCCTGGTTGCATGCGACAGTGTCAGGAGACCGGCTGCGCCAAGCCGTGCTGGAAAGAAGAGAACATGTTTTGCTATGTTTCGATGGATGAGAATGCCTGTGCTGAATGCCTGCACAATACAACCGAAGGCAAGCGATGTCCTTCAGAAAGGCCATCAAGACCGGCAACGGCCCAGAAGCATCTAGACACCAAAAAGAATCCGCCGGTACTGTCCTGATCGCCGGTTGAACGGCCGTCATGTCGAACCGGCGGGCCTTCCGTAGTGCTCCCCTTTTGCGCCGCCTCGTGTAAACCTCAATGTCATATGCCATATAATATCAAGTATACTTCCAATGTTACAGTGATGCAATAGTAAAGATTACATCAACAACAATATAAATGTAACATCACAAATTGTTGCATCTAATATCAATTATATTATGAATGTAACATAAGTTATTTAATTGACATAATCTACATAAATATGTATAGCTGATCTTTAACACTTGCACAGGGCTTCACCCTCCTAACCCCTTGTAATTGTTAGAGGGCTCTTGGCCACAAGTAGAAATTAGCCAATAGCGTGGTGCCAATATATAGGCACATTTACCTT
>Ga0187864_10002526_pt1 | contig 15840 bp, 12 predicted proteins | sample June2016WEW_11_4_FD_132985 | JGI IMG/M metagenome (GOLD analysis project Ga0187864, IMG submission 132985) | Peatland microbial communities from SPRUCE experiment site at the Marcell Experimental Forest, Minnesota, USA - June2016WEW_11_40 | ecosystem: Environmental > Terrestrial > Soil >... | reverse complement strand
TCTAGTGCTGAAGCGCGAGTTGAAGCCGGAGGAACTCAAACTCCGGCGTCCGCGCAACTTCGTCATCAACATATTGGTGACTCTCGTCATCATGACCGTCATGATCGCCGGATGGGTTGATCCCGTAGTCATGTTCATGGCGGGCGTCGTGCTCGCGTTGATGATCAACTACCCCGACGTCAAGATGCAGAGAGCCCGAGTTGACGCCCATGCAAGGGCGGCGCTGATGATGGCCGGCATCCTGTTCGCTGCGGGGGCGTTCACCGGCATCATGATGGGCACGAACATGCTCAAGGCGATGGCAACCGCCGCCGTGCAGCTTGTGCCGCCTGGCATGGGGCAGCATATTCCGTTCGCGCTTGGCATCATTTCCATGCCGCTTAGCCTGTTGTTTGATCCGGATTCGTTCTACTTTGGCGTGCTTCCGGTGGTGTCGGAGGTCTACAAGAGCCTGGGAGGCCAGCCGATCCAGGTGGCGCAGGCGGCGCTGATGGGCCAGATGACCGTCGGCTTTCCCGTCAGTCCGCTTACCCCGGCGACCTTCCTCGTTGTGGGACTCTGCGGGATCGAACTTGGCGAACATCAGAAGTTCTCGATTCCGTTCCTTTTCGGGGCTTCCGTGGTGATGACGATCGCCTGTGCGCTGTTTGGAGTGTTTCCGTTCTGATCAGTTTCCGACGCGCCGCAACCGTTGCGCGCAGCGCGGAGCTGAACCAGGCAGGAGGAAATTTATGAAGAATGTCAGGATTGGTTCCGGCGCCGGCTATTCCGGAGACCGGATTGAGCCAGCGGTGGAATTGGCCGAAAAAGGAAATATCCAGTACCTCGCATTTGAATGCCTTGCTGAACGTACGATTGCTATCGCTCAACAGGCAAAGATGGCAGACCCGTCCAAGGGCTACGATCCGCTGTTGATCGACCGTATGCAAGCTGCCCTTCCGGTTTGCGCCAGAAACGGGGTGAAGCTGATCACGAATATGGGTGCTGCCAACCCAGTCTCAGCCGGAGAAAAGACAGGCGAGATCGCGCGCTCCCTCGGGTTAAAGGGCCTTAAGATCGCCACCGTCACCGGGGACGACGTGCTCGAGCTAGTGAAGAATGGTAAGTACGTAATCGACAAAACCGGTGTTCCGGTCAGCAGCTTGGCAAACAAGGTGGTTTCCGCCAACGCTTACCTGGGCGCGCAACCGATCGTCGAAGCGTTAGCCAATGGCGCGAACGTGATCATCACCGGCCGTGTCGCCGATCCTGCTCTGTTCATCGCTCCTCTCATTCACGAATTTGGCCTCTCCATGGAAGACTGGAATATGTTGGGGAAGGTCACGGTCGTTGGGCACCTGCTTGAGTGCGCGGGACAAGTGACGGGCGGCTACTTCGCCGACCCCGGGTATAAGGACGTTCCCGACCTTGCCAGGCTTGGCTTTCCTATAGCGGACGTAAAGCCGGATGGCAGCTTTGTCGTGACCAAGGTTTCCGGCTCCGGCGGCAAAGTTACGACGAGCACTTGCAAGGAGCAACTGATGTACGAGCTTCACGACCCGCATGCTTACATAACGCCAGATGTGGTGGCTGACTTCTCCCAGGTCAGGATGAAGGAGATCGCGCCGGATTGCGTGCAGGTCGAAGGCGGCACTGGCCGCCCCAGAACTGATTCGCTGAAGGTGTCGATTGGATATGTGGACAGCTACATCGGCGAAGGACAAATCTCGTATGCCGGCCCGGGCGCTGTCGAGCGTGGACGGCTGGCCATAGAGATCGTGAAGGAAAGACTGAAATTAACCGGGGTGAAGGTGACGGAACTTCGCTGCGACCTCATCGGCATGGATTCAATCTTCGGCCCTAAGCTCTCGTTGGACGGCCAACCTCGCGAGGTTCGCATCCGGGTGGCCGGCCGCACCGAGAGCATGAAAGAGGCAGTTCGCATCGGCAACGAAGTTGAAACGCTCTACACCAATGGCCCAGCGTGCGGCGGCGGTGCATGGAAATCCGCCCGGCAAGTGGTTGCCATGGGCTCAACCCTCATCGCCCGAAACCTTGTCAAGCACAGCATAGGTTACCTGGAGGCCTGAATGAAATTGCGCGAGATTGCCCACTCCCGTACAGGCGACAAAGGTGATACATCGAACATTTCGGTGATCGCCTACCACGAAAAGGATTACCCGCTGCTGCAGCGTTATGTGACGGCAGAGCGCGTCAAGGAGCACTTTTCCGGCGTGGTGAAGGGAGAAGTGATTCGCTACGAGATGCCGAATATCGGAGCCTTGAATTTCGTGATGCGCAACGCCTTGGGTGGCGGAGTGACGCGCACGCTGGCGCTCGATATCCACGGCAAGTGTTTGGCATCGGCCATGATGGATATGGAAATTCCCGAGCCAAGCGGTCAGCAGCCTGAGTGAGATTGCAAAACGCCTTCGTGAAAGATATTGCTCAGTTCTTCTAAGCAGAAGTAGTCTAAGTTCTGGCTTCTTCCGTCGTTGCAATAGCAGTGTGCGCGGAGTCACTTGCCATAGCTTGCCTTACAGTTTCGCCGGCCCCAGCCTTTGGTTTGCCGCCGACAACTTCGGCTTCGGCGACTAGCCAATCATCAAGATCGTGGCCGTGCTCGCAACCACGCTGCTCATAATATCCGTAAGCGCGTAAGCGAATGACGTCCTGAGGAGAGATAGGAACTTCCTCGAAAGATGTCGTAGCCGCCTTCACGGCGTTGGTGGCGGATCTGCTTTTCCGGCTTTTTTTTGCAGTAGCCATTCTCATCGCTCCAGTCAATCGGCGGATACCTAAAGAGTGCTAGGCGGTGCCACGTTCAGAGCATCCGTCCATCCTGAGTGCATCTAAGGATTCGTTCAACTGAACGAATCGAGACTATCGAATATTTGTTACACGCCTGTGAATTACATGGGGATCACCCTTATTGTAAACATCATTGGCTCGGTGATTCTGGAGCGCGCCCCAATCGCCGTGGAATAGCTCCAGGAGCCGACATGGCAACACGCGTAAACAACTCTGGCCCCGACCGAACATAGAGTCAAACCAAAGGTTTTCACGTACTCTTCACAGCCGTTTAACTTTTCCTTTATCGGGACGCGCTACATAGGAATCATGCTGCGACCCAGAAACAATACTCCGCAGGAATCGAATGTTGTCGACCGCCTAACAGACGCCGCCGGGTGGACGCGAGTGATGATGCCGCAAAGGCGCCTGCGCCATCTATACGAATCATCACGCGATGTGCACGGAAAGAATATATTCGAATCACTGCTGCGCGCATTGGAAGTGAACTCCGTGACTGCTGATAGAGATATTGGCTGGATTCCGAAAACGGGTACAGCCATTGTCGTTGCCAACCATCCATTCGGCATGTTGGATGGCCTGCTGATCGGAGCGCTACTGCTGGGCGTGCGAAGCGACGTTAAGATCGTTGCTAATAGGTTACTCGCAAGTGTTCCTGAGCTGTCGCAGTATTGCATCTATGTCGACGCGATGGATGGCAAGGATAAGCAATCGGTAAATACTCAGGGGTTGCGTGAAGCTATCCGGCACCTGACAGCAGGAGGTCTCTTAGTGCTGTTCCCAGCCGGCGAGGTGGCACACTGGTCGCTCCGCAGCATGTCAATTAGCGATTCTCGCTGGAATGATAGTGCTGCACGGTTATCACAGATGACCGGGTCACCTGTCGTGCCTGTCTGCATCCACGGCACAAACAGCTTTTCGTTCCATGCGTCCGGTCTAATTCATCCGATGTTGCGGACGCTGCAGTTGCCACACGAGTTGCTTAACAAGCGCGGCCAGCATGTCACGATCAGTGTGGGGCAACCGGTCAAGGCCGAGAAACTGAGGAACACAGGGAACCCTGAAACGGCGACCTCGATGCTGCGATGGAGCACGGATCTGCTCGCGCTACGAGCGGCTCCCCGTCGCCGCCCATGGCGTCTGAGTATCCCACGTTCCGTAAAGCCGATCGGGAGAGGTACCGATCCAAACCTGCTCGCGCAGGAACTGCGTTCACTTCCGCCGGAAGCATGCTTGCAGCAACAGGGCGAGTTTGACGTATACGAACTGGCGGCCAGCCATGCCCCAAACGTCGTGCGCGAGATCGGCAGGCTGCGCGAGATCTCCTTTCGCCAGGCCGGTGAGGGTACAGGGAGTTCATTCGACCTCGACTGCTTCGACGACTACTACACTCATTTTGTACTTTGGAATCGCGAACTGCGACAGATCGCCGGCGGCTATCGGCTTGGGAACGTGCGCGAGATTCTGCCGCGATTCGGCATAAGCGGACTCTATACCGCAACTCTATTCCGCTATGGCCCATCGTTTTTCGAAAGCATCGGTGGCGCTCTAGAGTTGGGTCGATCGTTTATCACACCCGAATATCAAAGGCACTACATGCCGCTGCTCCTACTCTGGAAAGGCATCGGCGTATACCTGGTGCGCCACCCGGAGAGCCCGGTCCTGTTCGGCGCAGTGAGCATCAGCAACGTGTATTCGCCGGCGTCGCGAGAAGTAATGACTGCCTTTTTGCGTGCTCAGAGGGCGCCGCAGGATTTAGTCGACAAGGTGGGGTCGCGAGTTCCGTTCCGCAGGTTTGCGCGATGCGCGTTGCCTCGCGAACAGAACTTTTCGAGGACGCTTACGATGAGTGATGTTTCGGAGCGCGTCTCCGGCTTGGAAGCCGACGGGAAGGATCTTCCGATTCTGGTGAAGCATTACCTCAGGTTGGGGGGCAAGACATTGGCCTTTGCAGTCGACCCGAAATTCTCGGATGTGTTGGACGCCCTCATCATGGTCGATCTTCGTACAAGCGACCGAGCCCTGCTATCGAAGTACTTAGGAAAATCGGGCGCACACGCATTCGTACCCGCCATCCCGGCTGCCTCGTAGCAGTATCACCTGTTCACAATTGTTGCTGGGAGTCGAGAGCCCGGAGTGAACGGTCTATCGCCAGAACTTGACCTCGTGGTCGGCAGGAAGCAAAGCTCCCAGCGCAAAGAGGATCACGATGACGAGGATGATGGCGGTTTCCATTGCCGTAAATTCTCATCGGGCGATGGGACGGTATTTTATTCTCAGCGGTTAGCAAGTCAATCGAAATTGTTCTTCTGCGTTACTTTTTGTATTACAGTTCGTTTCAATACCGTTTACTCCAGATGTGCCCGTGAGTCCTGCCCGTGATCTTGCCGTTGAAGATAGGCTTCGGCGTAAGCGGCAGTGGGTTTCGTTTGTCGATACAGGGGGCACACTATCTGCACGGATTCTGTCCGGGGCCGCGTGGACTTACATAACAGGCTTCATCGAAGTAAAGCTGACGTCCAACCTGCTGGTAAAGCATAATTGTGCTCTTGCCTGCGGCGCTTGGTTCAGAATCAATTCTCTTGGTCTGGAACTTGACCTTATCCGCCCCACTCTTCAGCGCCTCATTCAAGACGCGTCCGGTCAGCTTGCCCTTCGACGGTAGTTTAAGTCCGAGGATGTGCGCCATGGTAACCGCAATGTCGGCATTACCAACGGGGAACGAATCCACAAAACTGCTCTTAAAGTCTGGGCCGACTGCCACCATGGTGTTGAAAGTGTTGTCTCGCCCGAAACTCCCGTGCATGCCCTGTCCCTCTTGATACGTTGAATCGGCGATGTGAACAGCGGTCTGGAGATCATTCGGCGTGAGGTAGAACGTCTTGAAACTGACAGCAATCGCCGGCTTCGGCATTTTGGACGCTCCAGTCAACTTAATGGAGCTAAATGGCAGGGCGCCGGGGATCTTACCGTAACTGTTTTCCGCAAAAATCGCTCCCACGTAATCCTGCTGGCTCAGGAATGCGACGATCTGTTTCACCCGCTGCTTGTTGTGATCAGGCACATAGATGAGGTCGGATCCGCCATTGCCAGCCACTATGACCTTCGCATCGGTAGCGTCCAAAATGCGGCCGCTCGCACCGATCAAGCCGTTTCCCGAATTCGGGCGCTGCCTGATAGTCGCGCTCTGCTGCGGAACCGCCGGATCAACCGGTGCATAAAGCCTTTGCCCGGTGCTGTCCTTAATCTGGGTATCCGGATCAAAAAGCGGCATCCCCAGTGCATGAGCGAGGTCAATGGCAAGAAAGCCCGGGGGCAGGAAGCCGGTGTTCACTTCCTGGCGGCCAGTGGAATCCTTGTACGTGAACTGCGCGGCATAGCTTGCGGTAAAGGCCTTCCCGGTACCGTCGATCTCGTGCTTGCTGATAGTGGCAAAGCCATGGTCCGAGGTGACGAAGATGTCGGTGTTGGAAGCAAGTTTCGGATCGCTGTTGATGTACGCCAGTATCTGCGCCAGATTGCTGTCGGCATTCTTTACCGCTGCGCGTGACGTGGGACCATTGATGCCAGGCGTCAGCGAATTAAGGCTATCGCCCCCGCTGTGCTGGGTGCCGTCCGGATCACGCGACCAATACACCACCACAAACGACTGTCCATGCTGCACGAAGGTTGGCAGGATCGCTTTGGTAAAAGCATCCGCGAAATATTGCTGCTGGCCCAGGTTGGCGTTCAGGGTGCCGGCGGTCGTGTTATTGCCCGCTGGTTGGTTGCGAGCAACCGCCGTTGTTGGCAGTCCGGCTGCAGTCAATGCCGCGACTATAGCAGGCGGAAGAGGGACACCGGAATCTTGACCCGTGCGGTCGTCAATGATGACGGTCTGGAGCACCGGAAAACGCTGGTTTACCGGCCTGAGCTGCGAAACGTCCTGAATGGCCGCCGGACCGAGCTTTCCGACGGCAGCGGTGGCATAACCGGCATTGCGGGCAGCCGCCAGCAGGCTTTCTTCATTCACGTAGTTTCCTTCGTAGTGATCGTCAAGATCGGCAAGAATCTGGTCGTCTTCGACGAATGGCGTGACCGTCCCGGCGACCTTCCCAAAATTGCCGTTGTTGAAAACGGGGTATCCGGAATAAAGATAATTGCTGAAGGTGCCGGTGTCTCCGAGGTAGTGACCTGTAGCAATGGCCGAACCGTTCGGCATCGTGAATGTCGGGAAGACCGCGTGACTGTTCGCGAACTCGACGCCTATCCGGCGAAGGCCGAAGATGGTCGGCGCGTCGAGCGCATTTACGGATCCCGATCGCAGCCCGTCGGCAACGAAGATGACTACGTTCCTGCGGCTGTTCCCGGCTGGTGCAGGAGTATCGGCTGCAAACGTCGATGTGATAAATGAGCATAGGAGTGCAAAACACACCGCGATCTTCTGAATTGTCATGAACAAAATCCTCTCTGGATTCAACACTAAACTACACTCGGCGGCCCGGCTTCTGAAGCGTCACTTCAGCCGTGCCGCGAGCGCTTCAGTATATTGTCATTTCTTGGCGTTTCCTCCGCTCCGAGCGGCTGGTGCGCAATCAGATAATTCCCGCGTTACGAAGTTTCTTCAGTTCCATCGAAACCCCATCCGGCCCGCGTTCGCTATACAGAATCAGGAGTCGTTCCGCGGTCATGAAGCTGAGCACCGGATTGCGGTATCGATTATTGTATTCCGACGTTTTGCGGAAATCGTAACCGAACTGGCCTGCCAGGGTCTGTAGCACGACCTGCACCGAGGTCACCGCCGGTATAGAATACGTGAAATCCGCATCGGAGAGGCCGTGCAAGGTGTACTCGACCAACAGGTTGGTCTGCGAGGGGCTGGCCGCCGTCAGATCGACACCACCCAGTTTCCGCACCGGGGGCAGCCGCAGGCGTCCGCTTTTGTCGATGTATAGATAGCCCTTTGCCACCGGGTCGATTTGCGCCATGAGCGCCGCCGCTCGTAGCCAGTTCACTACCTTATACTCGTTGCCATTGGTTGGCGCGGAATGGGCGGAGGCTTGAGTAATCACGAACGCCGGGCTCAACCCGCGTTTCATGGACTCAGCCACCCCAATGATGTGATGAGCGCCGGTCTTGGAGTCGCCCGCCGCTCCGGAAGCGTCGGTAGCACCATTTCCGCCAAAATTCAGCTCTCGGAACTCGGAACCATCTGCATTCCACTGGAAAACCAGTGTCTTTGCCCAGTCATGCCAGAGTGGCGCGGCCACAATAATGTCCTGGTCGATAAATATGGCGGAATCGGCGGTGTTCGTGGCTTGCTTGAGCCAATCGCGATCGATCACGGGCAATTGGTTCGCGCCCGTCCTTCCATAGACCTGTCGATACTCATTAGCGAGGCGGACATCGGCCGATTCGTTATTCGAAACGTGAACGGCCAGACCTCCCGGATACGAATGATGACCGCCAAAGGAACTTCCCGGAGCTGCGGCATAAGGTTGAGGCTGCTTGGGGCAGGGCGAGTCCTCGTCGATCACTGGCGGAAAGATTCCAGCCTTTAGCCCGCCCGGAAAGGTGGCGTCGTCCTTCTTGTCAGCGAGTCCGAGCGCGATCATCTGTTGCACCAAGGCGTTCTTCTTGGCGTCGGTTAAGCCCACCCGATGCTGCAGGCACATCCCGGCGTTGGTCACTACGTCCAAGGTTTCCTTCCGGAGTGTCTGATCCTGGATTGTCTCTGCCTGGGATACCAGAAACTGCATAGCGGACTGAACCATGGGAGATCGCCGGCTCAACGCAGCCGCATTGGCGTTCCCTTGTCCGGGAATAGTTTGGTCCTGCGCCAATGCCGGGATGCCAGCTAGCGCCAACATTGCCAATCCAATAACGACACATGCTCGAGGCCTCACGTTCCGCCCTCCACAATGGGAATTTTCAGTGCACACACCGATGTAGCAGCTCAAACTACTCCTAGTATGTGACAGAAGAGTTAATGAATGATGAAAGCTCTTCTCCCGGCCGTTTTTAGCTCCTCTCGTACCAGTGTCTTTCTCTCCCACTGGTACAAACCGATATCCTGAGCATACGATGCCAGCTACCCAGACGAAATTGTGCGGAGCGCACACCGCCCCCAGCACCTTCGAGCGCCACGGGACTGGCAGCATTGAGCACCTTATTACATCAGCAGCATGCGCCTAGGTAGCGTTCGCGTTACACGGCGGTAACGCCGGCCCAATGGCGGGCGCCGGCCAAGGTCGTGCAGATGCTCCGTCCTGCGACCATGGCAAAGGTGCGGGAAGACTGACTAGTTCCTTTGTGCTCCCGTGCGATTGTTTGGTAAAATACCAACTGGTTGGAAAAACAGCGTAGGCGCGTAGCTCAGTTGGTTAGAGCGCTACCTTGACACGGCGTTGACGCTTAATCTTTACAATAATTTACAGGAATTCCGTAGGACTGCCAAAGTCTGTAAGTGTTTGTAAATACAAGAATCGGTTTTGAGCTTCGGGTTGGACATCGGGTTGAAAAACACTTTGAGTTGGGCGGCCATTCCCCTGAAAGGAATCTCAAGCCCTGAGGGCTTGTGGGTGTAACTGTAGGTCAGAATCTTCGCCGGGCAAAGCGTCTGTCCAGTTACCGATTGACGCGCCGAGTGCCTATTGCGACGGCGTTTGGGCCGTTGCCGCCAACCAGTCGTTGCTCCATCGCTTTAGCAATCTCAGAGAGACGGAATCGCCAGACCCGTCGCTGACCGCTCCCCAATGGATAGGCTGGAAGGGCACCCTTTCGAGCCATTACCAGCAATTGTCGTGGAGTGATCGACAAGAACTCTGCCACGACCACTGAATCTACAAATCGCTCAGGCTCTTGCGAACGGCTGTCTCCCGCCATTGAGGCAGTATCGCGTAGGTTTTGCGTTTCCACATGAACCTCCGATTCGTTCACACCGTTTCTTCCGAACCATTCGGAACGGAACACCGAATCTTTATCGATCCGGTGCTCCGCTTACTATGCACGCGCCATTACGCGGGAATCAATGCCAGTCCGAACCCGCCTGCGATATGGCTTCCGCTGCTTAGGCACCGTCCTGCCAGCCTCGAAGTACCTTCCTAGCAGACGCAGTCGATTGCGGATTCGACCAAATTGCGCATCAGTGACACCGAGGAATTCGGCGGCATCGTCCCGCGACCCGCCTGCGAGAATCCCCTCGATACCCCTGAGTGCATCAGCGTCGTTCCTCGGGATGAACTCCGTGAACTCGCCTATGAAGCATCGATCCTGAGTCTGCTTCAGGAGGGATTCGCTTGCCATTCTCAGACGCGCTGAGTGCAAATGGCAGAATTCGTCATCCACACCGCCGCCTTCGGCATCGGAGTGTCCGCACAACGAGACGTTCCCCGGTCGGCAAATCGGCTCCGTCATTCTCGCTGTGTACATCGTCCTAAATTTGTTCGTCAGGCACAGGTTGATGTAGTTCCAGAACCGGGCCTCGTTGGCTCCGTAGTGGCGCTGAGGATCGAACGTCTGAACGAGGTCTTGCTTGCCATCGTCTCGGTATTTGGAACGGGTCGAGAGTGCCAGCAGATGGACGGTGAGGTCTTGCGTCCAGTCGTCCACGTCCTCTGGGCGTACGCCCCGCCAGAGTGCTTCCTGACCCACTTGCGAACGTAGTTTGGGAATCGGCTGCTGAACTCATCAAAATCCCTCGGCACGACGAAGCCGTCGCTGCCAACGTAATGCCCGTCTACGACCGTGAACGGTTCGGGTTCGAGTTTTGCGGTTTTCTTTGGAAAATTTGTTATCTGAACGCACTGGTTTTCGAGCCGGGCGGTATTGCTCTGCATGGGGACAAACCTCATGGAAGGGAGTGAACTGATGCAGGCAAGCGTAAGGAAGGGTCGTGAGGAGTTGGCTATGAGGGTTCAGGCGGCGATGTGCCTACCCACGAAGAAGCAAGCAGACGCCGTGATCGACACCGTTGTTTCGTGTCTTGAAAGCACGCTGCTTCAAAACCTGAATTCAGATGGATTCACGATCAAGCTCAACGGCTTTGGCAAGTTTTCAGTCCGGCATAAGCCGGGCGGTACGCCAAGGAGAATCGGCTTCAGCGGAGAAACAATAGTGACCAAGATGAGGCGGAAAATCAGGTTCGTTAGCTTGGGCGTGCTGCGCCAGCGAGAACCAATGGGGGATTCCCGTGAACTTGCCAGATGAAATCGAATCTCAAGAAGGCGCAATCAAAATCGAGTGGCTTGCCAAGAAGCTCAATATCAGCAAGAAGACTCTTTACCAGATGGCTCAACGCGGGAGGCTTCCGGTCTTCAGAATTGGCTCTTCCATTCGGCTGAATCCGAAGACGGTGGCTGATTGGTTGCGGAGAAGAATGCCAACCTGAGTCTCGCAAACCCACTTTGCGCCCAGAGGCGATTACAGGGGGGCGACCCTCGCTCCATGGTTCCGGTGCGGCTGGCTGGTGCAGAGGTCTACATAACCTTTTGCACCGAGCCAGCGCCGATTCTGGGCGGTATCACGTCCAGCTAAGGCTCCCTTCTTCTTCGCTCGGCACTAGAATTTCAGGAGTAGCGAATAAAAAGCGAAAGTTCTAGACTCGACCAAAGAACTCGCGCAAGCCTTGCATGACTTCCCAAGCGGGTCTCCAGATGCCGGGCACCATGGACGAGGGTCGCAAACGTGTTCTGTTGATTGCCGCCAGCATTTTGGCAGCGAGGAAACTGGCACAGTTCGACGGCGGGGCTCGGGTGCCTGCCACCATCTGCGCCATCTCCGACGCAATCCGGTGGGCTGAAGAGATCATGAGTGAAATTGATCGGCGGTGGGCGACGAAGGTCAGCAATCGAGGGAACCAGAAATGAAAACTCCTGCTTGGGTTTCGGCAAGTGCTATCCCGCCGAGGCGGGTATATGCCTGCGAAACATTTATGCGGGTGAAATGGGCTATACAGTGGGAGACAGTTTCACATTCCGGCGCTGCCGGGTCAGGAGTCGCATTATGAGTGCCATTGCCGTGCAGTACTTTGATGAGCGTGGGGGATTTTGGAGGGTTGGTTACTTGGCACTGAATACCACGGAAGATGGGCCTCTGTGGAGTGAAGCACATGCTGAGGACTTGCCCGATTTCTGGTACGAAGCGCGGAGCGACCGACTGAAACGTGACTACCGCCAGCATGTTCCTCAATTGTTGAAGATTGCACCTGATGGTCAGGTGGGTGGTTCCGGCACAACAGAGGCTTGGTTTGAGCCATGGCCGTTCTTGCTGTGCCTCCGCTGTGGTTCGGCTTTCGACCGAACCGAGCGCAATGAGTTCAAGAAACTGTCCCGGTTGAGTAACGCTGGCCGCAGCACCGCTACGACCGTCGTTAGCGGTTCAGCCATCATTCAACTACGCGACGATAAGCAGGTTCAAGCAGAAGCTCAGAAATTGATGAGCTTCACCGACAACAGGCAGGACGCATCGCTTCAGGCAGGGCACTTCAACGACTTCATCCAAGTCGGACTGCTCCGAGCCGCTCTTTTTAAGGCACTTCAGGAACAGGAAGTTCTGGAGCACTTCAATGTGACCCAAGCGGTCTTCAGAGCGATGGGTCTGGAACAGAAGTTGTACGCCAAAGAACCAGCCCAATATGGCCCCGGAAAGAGCCGTAACGAAGAAGCCTTCCAGCGCCTATTGGAATACCGCCTTTATGAAGACTTGCGGCGTGGTTGGCGTGTCGCGCAGCCAAATCTTGAGCAGTGTGGCCTGTTGACCATTGATTATCCCGGACTGCACGAAATGTGCGAGGCTGCCGAACTATGGTCGCAACATCCATTGCTCAATCAGTCCACGCCTGCGACTCGCGAGCGGGTCGTTCGAGCTTTTCTCGACTTCCTCCGCAGAGAAATGGCGATTGACGCCAAAGTCCTCGATGCCGAAGAGCAGAAGGAATTGCGGCGGCGGGTTGAGCAGAATTTGCGTGATCCGTGGGCTCTCGATGATTACGATTCCCTGTTAGAGAGTGCGATTTTCTTGTTGCCGGGTGCAAGGCCGAACTCGGGCCGGGAACGCAGTCTTGATCCTGCTCGTTCAAAGCTAGGCAAATATCTTCGACAACGAATGCTTTGGGGCTTGCCCAACGATCTCACATCCCATGATGGCGAAACCCTGATTCGCGAACTTGTCAGCATCTTACGGGGCAGCTACATAACGCTGGTTCCGGCCACCCAAGCGCAAGATGGGATTCAACTCCAAGCTGCCGCATTGCAATGGAAGCTCGGGGACGGCACGCCGCCACCTTCAGACCCGGTGCGCACAAAGAGGATGGTTTCTGAGCGGCTTCGCCAAGCTGAACGTGCGGCGAACCAGTTTTTTGCTCAACTTTATAAAGAGACTGCCCGGCGGCTGGTTGGTGTTGAAGGAGGGGCACACACTGGGCAAATTCCAATGCAATTGCGGCAAGATCGTGAGGCACGCTTCGGTCGTGGTGATCTAGCGGCATTGTTCTGTTCGCCAACCATGGAGTTGGGTGTAGATATACGGGATTTGAATGTCGTGCATCTACGGAATGTGCCGCCCACACCAGCTAATTACGCCCAACGCAGCGGACGTGCTGGCCGTGGTGGACAACCTGCCATGGTGATGGCCTTCTGTAGCGAAGGCAGCCAGCACGACCAGTATTTCTTCCGTCAGCCCGGTCTCATGGTTGCTGGTTCAGTGGCACCAGCCCGATTGGAGTTGGGCAACAAAGAATTGATCGAGGCTCACATTCATTCAGTTTGGCTTGCAGCTACGGGTTGCTCATTGGGCCGTGACATGACAAAGGTGCTGGATTTGGAGCAGGCGGGGTTCCCTTCACAGCCAGACATACAGCACCGAGTTGAGCTTTCCGAGTCTATGCTGTCGCAGGCGGTCGCTGAGTGCAAACGCATAGTGGATGCATGCGGCGAAGATTTGGCTCGTGCACCTTGGTATCGAGAAGAGTGGATCAGGGAAACGCTCGTGAACGCGCCTAAAGCCTTTGACATGGCATTTGCCCGATGGCGCGAACTTTTCACGGGCGCGGTTCGCCAGAGGGATGATAATCAGGCCATATCCAATCGCCCGACCGCAAGTTGGGAAGAGCGGCGTGAAGCGGATCGCCGGATTGAGGAAGCAAAGCGCGAAATTGACCTGCTGCTAAACCGCAGTGAGGAATCGGTGGAGTCCGACTTTTACCCTTACCGTTATCTTGCAAGCGAGGGATTCCTCCCCGGCTACAACTTCCCGCGCCTGCCGCTTAGGGCCTTGATACCAACAGGCAAGGACGTGCACGTCATCGACCGTCCCCGCTTCCTCGGCTTGGCAGAGTTCGGCCCCCGCAATGTCATCTACCACGAAGGCAGAAAATACCGCATGGCTCGCTGCGTGCTTCCACCGGGCGGGGTGGAGAGCCGCATGGTCGAGGCTAAGTTCTGCAATTCCTGCGGCTATTTCCATGACCGAGAGCATGCAAAGGCTGACCGTTGCGATCACTGCGGAACCCTGCTCGATGGGGCCCACAGCCAGTACATACCAACACTGTTTGAGATGGCGACTGTTCGTGGCTTCAGGGTAGAGCGCATCACGTGCGACGAGGAAGAGCGTCTTCGAGAGGGGTTCCAAATCGAAACACGGTATCGTTTCGCCCCCAGCCCAGACGGTAGAGCACTCAATCAACAGGCTATCGCCCGAGACCCGGAAGGCAGTGATCTCCTGCAACTGACTTTCGCTCCTCAAGCCGAATTGTGGCGTGTGAACCAGCGTTGGCGGCGTTCCGATAAACCCGGCTTCACCTTGGACATTAGGAGTGGTTACTGGGCAAAACGTCCTGACGACGATGACCGAGCCCCTGACGCTAATGGCAACCAATTGCGAACTGGCATCCGGCCTTTCGTGCGAGACACAAGGAATCTGCTGCTGATTCGCCCCGTCGCGGATGGACTGAAGGTCACCGATCACTTTTTCTTAACGCTCGGATACGCTCTGCAACGCGGGATGCAACTGCTCTTCCAAGTCGAGCAGCAAGAGATCGCAATGGAACAAATCGGCGAAGGCGAGAATCGAAGGCTGCTCTATTGGGAAGCTGCTGAGGGCGGAAATGGAATTTGGCAGCGCTTAATAGAATATCCCGATGCGCTTGCACGGGTTGCGGAGAAAGCTCTCGAATCCTGCCATTTTGACCCAAGCACGGGCGATGAGAGTCCGGGCTGGGCTGACAGGTGCAGCCGCGCTTGCTATGACTGCCTGCTCAGCTACTCAAATCAACCTGCACATCCGCTGATTGACCGACATCTCGTTCGGGACTTTCTCCTGAAGCTGCTGAAATCGACCACTACGAAGAAGACGGAGCGCAGTCGGGAAGAACAGTACGGGTGGCTTGAAGAACGCCGAGATAAAAAATCCACACTAGAAGGCGAATTTCTGAAGCTGCTATACGAGACGGGCAGGCGGCTGCCGGATCGAGCCCAGTATCGCCCGGAGAAAGAAGCCTACGCCGAAGCGGATTTTTATGACGTTCGCGACGGGCTGCCGGGCGTATGCGTTTTTTGCGACGGGCCTGACCACGACCAGCCAGTCCGGAGGGAATCCGACGAACGCGAGCGGGGAAAGCTTGCTGACCTCGGCTATCGTGTCCTGACCATCCGTTATGACTCAAACCTTGAGCAGCAATTGGCAGCGAACGAAGATGTTTTTGGAGCCGGGAATCAAACGGCCGGGGCTTAGGCTTCAATCCAGTCTGAGAGAACAATGCGGCTTTGTAGAAAGACTCCAGCAGTAAACCCAGTCCCACTCTATTCACTACTCCTGTACTCTTGCTTTTGATAATCTTGGCATTGATTTATACAACATGAAGTGCTCGCAATGTGGACAGGCCGTCGATTTGATGGATAAGTTCTGCCGCAATTGCAGCAAAGCTGTCGAACCAGACCAGAAACGAGCACAGGTTTTTCCACGCGGTTTTGAGATGGTCTGCCTGATGACCGGGGTGGCGCTCACCAACGACATGCGGAAGGAACTGTATAAGACCGCTTGCGAGATGGGACAGAAAGGCTGCGAGAAGATGGC
>Ga0187864_10002522_pt1 | contig 15843 bp, 20 predicted proteins | sample June2016WEW_11_4_FD_132985 | JGI IMG/M metagenome (GOLD analysis project Ga0187864, IMG submission 132985) | Peatland microbial communities from SPRUCE experiment site at the Marcell Experimental Forest, Minnesota, USA - June2016WEW_11_40 | ecosystem: Environmental > Terrestrial > Soil >... | reverse complement strand
GCCACCTAAAAATCGTTTTCACATTATTTCCTTTACTGCAATAAATCCATTACACCATTTTTCAGGTTTCAGGGCAATAATAGGGCTGGCGAATATATTCAACCCGTAAAACACAACCTTAGTGAACAGGTTTTGTTTAAAATTCATACGGATTCTCAAAACTGGGTAGATTTTATACCCTCTTTCAGTAAATTCCTTTGGAAACCACCCTGACTGATGTTCCATAAACGGGTTCCACTTATCCTTGGGCGACAAATCATTACCCCAGGGCGTTGAAACAACAACTCTTTTACGGGCTATATTTTCTATACTATCTAAAAGTTTAATGCCCTCATCTTTTTTTAAATGTTCAATAATCTCAAAAGCCGTAACAGCATCGAACGATTTCGCATCGAACGGCAACTCTCTGACATCACCGCATACTAATTTCGTATAGTTACCAAGCTCTTTTGCCTTCGCCAAATCATCTTCGTATATATCTATCCCTGTCGTTTCATATTTTTTATACGAATGATAAAGTCCCTGACCGCAACCAACATCCAGCACCGTGTGGACATCTCCTAAGTATTTAGCTATCAAGCTATCATATTTCTTACGGGCAGAGAACGGCAACCTAAAAGCTAACCATTCCAGGGCAACATCTGTATTGCTCGGTTTTACCACTTGCAACCTCCTTAGTGCCTAATTCGACAACTCTTTAACAGCCATAAACCCATTAGAGTATTTATCGGGGAATCTCCTGGTAATCGGACGAGCGGCAACCGATAAGCAATAAACGCTCATTAGCAACAGGGGGTTATTCCCCATCCTGCACCGAAGCGAAAGGTCTGGATATACTTTAAAACCAAGCTTCTCAAACTCATAAGGATACCAGCCAGATTGATGGTCTAAATACGGGTTATCCTTCCGTTTTGGCAATGAGTCAAAGCCCCAGGGCGTAGTAATAACGATTACCTTCTTGGCAATACGCTCTATCTCACGCAATAATTTCTGACCTTCTTCTTTAGTAAGATGCTCGATGACTTCAATACAGGTCACAGCATCAAATGATTTATCATCAAAAGATAACTGGCGGACATCACCTTGAATCAGATGGGCGTAATTACCGTTTTCTTCTGCTCGTCTGATATTTTCTTGAAATACATCTATCCCTGTCGTTTCATATTCCTTAAAGACTTTGAACGCACCACGACCACACCCTATGTCCAGCACCGTCCTGACATCCTGATTTAAGCTATCTCTGATGATGGTCTCGTGGGCTTTACCCCCACCGAATGGTAACCTGATTGATAACCATTCCAAAATTAAATCCTCTGTTTTAGCCATTTCATTCTCCTTTATAACCCTCTGTAGTTTCTAATATTTTACAACCGTTATTATCAAATACGATTTTACTCGATTTAATAACCTGACTAAACGAATCCGTACCATTAATGGACACAAACTTTGTATCCATTATCTCATAAGTTACGTATCCCAACGACAAACAATTATTAACAACATTATACTCTCTTAAAAATATAAAGGAACCCGCTGGTATCACACTAGCAACCACCATATTGTTAGTTCCACGAGTTAACAACACCCCTTCCGCTGAACTGGTCTCATTATTTGACATTACATCTATATAGGTAAATAACTGAAGAACCTGGCTGTCGTAAAATATTTTATCAGACGGCGCATTGGCAACTAACCATTCCGCCCCCTGAATTTCCCCCGTAGTGAAAACGGGATATTCAACTGGAACAGTGCTCAACGCAATCGAATTTGCCAGGGGTTGGTTAATGATTTGATAAATAAATCCCGTATTAGCTAAAAAGAAAATTGCAGCAAAAATAACACTGACTAAAACATATCGCTTTCTGAAAATAAACTCCCACGCTACAAACACGAACGGGGCAATAATTAACAGGGCAAGCGGAAACATCCGTTCCAGCGTAATAACAGATGACACTCTCGGTAAAACAACTTCTGCCCCCAAAATAAGACACATGATAACCGATATAATCAAATATCTGTAATCGATGACTTTATTCCTGATTTGTCTCCACAACGTCACAGCCATACCCAAAACAATCGAACCGATTACTACTAAATAAAGGTATAGCATCGAGGTCGGCATATTCACGCTGCCCTTAGTGGCAATCCTTACCGCTTCATTCTGCGGGATAACCATCGCAACTGGTTTACCCACACTGCTCGGGGCAGCCGTGGACGATACTGCATTCCCGCCAAATACAAACATCGCTTTTAGCGTGATGCCGTGACCTTGTACCCAATACCAAAACACATAAAATCCGACCCAGAAAATACACAAGTAAATTGGGATTTCTTTCTTTTTAAAATACAGGACTGAAATAGGAATTATCAAAACAAAGAATAGCAACGCCGTACTGTAATGAGCGACTATAATACCTACTCCCAATATCCCCAGCAGGACAACTTTCTTTTTATACTGAACATCATCAAACATCATCAAGATAAACACAGTTAAAATCAGTACCGCTATTAACTGCTTGTCCAATTGAAGAAACGAAGTAAAATAAGTGTAAAGCGAAACAAATAAAAAAGTCCCCAAAAATGAAATCTTGTTATTAAACTGTTTCTTTAAAATCTCATACATTCCAACTGGCACAACGGCGAGAATAACAGGGTAAACTACTTTAAAAACCCAGAAACCGCTAAGGAAAGTAATTTTAGAAATCATCTCGGGTAGAATAGAGACGCTCAGCGTGCTGTTATAAGCGGGGGCAGCTAAATTAGTCAGGTTAGAATTCCAAACCCCCGCCAAATTTGTAGCCCTAAACACCCCGTATTCCTTTAAATTATCCGACCTCCACAAGTAGGGCGATATTAAAGCACGATGTAAAACAATCGACAGCGCAATCATCAATATTGTGAACGCCCAATACTTCTCTGGGATTAACTTTGTAAACATGCAGATAATGGGGACGCCCGCAATGAGCACAAGCATCACCATCAGCACTATGTTGCTATTCGCATAATTTACTAATTCCGCACCTACTATCGCCATTATTGGTAATAAGGCTAATAAATAAACAAACAATGGCACAGATGGTTTATGCCAGGATTTAATCCAATTGCCAACCCTATTTCTGTTCACTGCAAGCACACATAAAACTGTAAACCAGAATACGATTAAAACCACAACGGAGTTAAGCGGGCTTGTTATTCCCAACAAGATTCCAATATAATTAATAGCCACCCCCAGCGCCATCAACCCGATTAAAAGAAAGGTGAAGCCGTATAATAACTTCTTGGTCATTTTGTTGCCCGCATCACAATATAATTAGAATATTTTGGTGAGGTAATCATTTTCTCTAAGGCTACTGGCATTAAATAATACCCGTACCCTTTTATTTCATCACACTTAAATCCGTAGTGCTCAAACAAACCTCTTAGGGACGGCGCTGTGAATACTCTGCGGTGCTTCGCCCCATGCCAAGGTACATATTCACTCGCATAAACAGGAGTAAACAGCTCCCCGAACTCTCCAACATCACTGACATGACAAACAAACGGCTGGTAACCAAATAAAAGAGAAACTATATTGTGAACACTTGCTAAATTAGGGGTAGCGCAAATACACTTACCCCCAATCTTTAAAACACGATATATCTCTTTTACAAATTTATCGGTATCATCCAAATGTTCAATGACCTGGCTTGCCACCACTAAATCAAAACTCCCGTCATCAAAAGGAAAACCCCCGCTAACATCAGTAATAACTGATGGCTGATATATCGTAGGTTGAACATCCGCCCCAATTACTCTAGTTTTTAGATAATCGGAAATCTGCTGCGTAAACACCCCATCTCCGCAGCCTACATCCAGAACATCCTTTGCAGGAGGCAACATCTTTAGGGTTAAGCCCCTTGTGCCGTAAACACTCTCTGACTGTTCACGAAACAATAATTTTCTAAACATTCTTTACTCGCAATTATAATTTGGTCTACCCCTAATTCGGGCTGGAATTTTAGTAAAACCTTTGGTAAAAAATATATCCCGACCCCAAAATAATAATCGATATTAAACCCATAATTTTTTACCATCGCTTTAAAAGCCTTGGGGGAAAAGGCTTTATTATGCCGATGGTTCAGTCCGTCCTCTATCGCTTCTCTTTGTACTGGGTTACCGAAGGGATAACGATTACTTGGGGATACAACTGTCGGTTGATACCCGAACAACATAAATATCCGATTATGCAAAGAACACAGATTCGGAACAGAAATCACCAATTTCCCGTTGGGTTTCAGCATATTGTGGATTTTTTCTAATACTGAATCCACATCCAGTAAATGTTCCGCCACCTGGTTACACAGAACAACATCAAAGAATTCCTTCCCGAATGGCGAAACTTTTGTTATATCGCCATTAAAAACTTTTATTCCACGCTCTTCCGCTTTAGCGATATTCCCCAAATCATTATCAATACCATAAACTTCGTTGAAGCCCATCCTGCGGGCAAACTCTATAGTCAATCTCCCATCACCGCAACCGATATCCAGCATCCTTCCGCAGCCGCCAACTATATCAGCACAAAATAATATTTTCCTTTCTAAATCTTTAACGGGTTGATAGCGCATATTTTCAAGGTTCATTTTAGCCCCACCTTATTTAAGGTATAGTTCCATATTTCTTTAAGTAAGCCTTTTGCGTTCCCGCTTCTAATATGCGCTGGTAGATGAACTAAGATAACAGTCAGATAATACATCGCTAGGATTGTCCGCTTCGACATTTTATCGGTTCTTGCAATCGGCGTCACCCAGTTGACATTTGACCAATCCACATTCTCAAGGTACTTCTGGCTGTTTTTATATAATTGCGTGCCAGGAAGAGGCGTGCAAACCGTTAAAACCGTATCAATCGGGTTTCTTGCGACAAACCACCATGTTTTTATAATATCCACGGGCGTTTCATCCCAATTCCCCACCATAAAGAAACCTTTGGTGCTAATCCCAACCTGGTGCGCCATTTTAACAGCGCTGCTTGCCTCTTGAACCGTAAGGTTTTTATTCAAGGACTTCATTATCTTATCTGAGCCCGATTCTATCCCGAACGTCATTTCAACACATCCAGCTTCTTTCATTTTCGTAAACAATTCTGGAGACACGCATTCTTTATTCGCTCTCATCTGTGTCGTGAAGGATATATTTAATTTTCGTTCTATTATCTCATTACAGATAGAAAGACCTCGCTGGATTGTCAAATTAAAAGTATCATCCTGAAAAACAATCTGTTCCGCCCCGTAAGTTTTCAAGATTTGGATTTCATTTACGATATTAGCGGGGCTCCTTAATCGCATAATACGGTTCCAGAGAGCCGTAGAAGCGCAAAATAGGCAGTTATAAGGGCAACCCCTTGACCCAATAACCCCATATTGCTTATAACCCTTCATATTGAACAATTGATAAGCAGGCATCGGAAGTTCATCAAGATTATCTATACGCTTTCTATTATCATTCTTCCAAACTCTGCCTTTATGGTTGTAGGCGATACCGTTGATATCCTGGAACTTTTTGCCCGAAATTATTTCATAAAAAGTTTCCTCACCTTCGCCCCTGACCGCCACATCACAGGTTCCGAGTAAATCTTCGGGAATAATCGTGGCATGAGCACCGCCAGCAATTAATAGGGGGTTAAACTCTCTGGCTATCATTGCCATCTTGTTCACTTGTTGATATCCGAGGGTCAGTGCGGAAAATCCAACCACATCGGGGCTATAATCACTTACAGTTTGTCTCCAAATCGCATCGGAATATTTTTCTATCCCATAATCTACAACTTTAAACTGGGCATCCGTTTTTGACATGGCATAAGAAGCAACGTAGCCCAACCCCAACGGCATTGAATCCGCCATCGTCTGACCATTGGAGTACGGTTTAAAATACGGGGGAGACACTAACAATATTTTCAAACGTTCACCATCTGCGGTAAATATCTCACGGCGTTAAACCCCACGTAAATAAAACAACACGGTATCATGTACACAGCACGCCAGGTATAATCCTTGACTAAAAACAAAACATGAGCTGAGATATAATTCCAGGCGTACCTGAATTGTTTTACCCGAGTTCCGCCCGACATAGTGCGCTTATGATGGGCAACCGACTGCGAATCGTAATATAATCCGTAACCTGCTTTATTCAACCTGACCATTAAATCGGTTTCTTCATGGGAATACCCCACAAGTCTCCCAAACCATGGACTGTAGCCACCTACCGCTTTAATAGCTTCCTTATTAAACAATGACCATGGGTTAACCAACTCAGTCTCCGTAACAAAATCTTGCGGGTTTTTCATATTATTGAACATCAAGCCCGTCCATTTTGATATATAAGACGGTTTACTCAGTTTACCCCGCATATTATTAGCGACTATTGTTTCCAGGGATAATAACTTGCCACCCTTGGCATCTTCAAAGGTCATAGGGGAAACCGCCCCGACCTTTATACCCCTGCGCTCCATACCATCTACTGTGTCCATTAATATCTGCACACCATTTGGTCGATAGGTTATGTCATCCTCCCACATAATAATCCAGCGGTAATGCGACAAGGAGATTCCGACATTCCTGTTTTCTGGAAGACCGAGATTAACTTCATTACGATGGTAAATAACCCTTTCGTCCTTAAAAGATGCCACCACTTCTCTGGTATTATCCGTAGAACAATCGTCGCAAACAATTACCTCTATTTCATCATAGGTTTGCGATAATGCGGATTTAATCGCTTCACCCAGGATATAACCTCGGTTATAAGTCGGAATAATTATAGAAACGCTCATTTTTCATATCCGTTGGGGTGTTTTACCTGCCAATCCCACGCAGATTTTATCATCCCCTTCATATCCGTATACTGCGGAGTCCAACCAAGTTTAATCCTCGCCAGGGTTGAATCCGCTAAAAGCACCGCAGGGTCACCCTCCCTGCGTGGACACGGGATAGTCGGCACTACCGTACCAAGGGCTTCACGGGCGGCATTTACCACATCCATCACTGAATAACCTTTGATGCTGCTAAGGTTAAACGCCATCCCGCTGATTGCATCAATCTTTTCCAGGGCTAGAACATGGGCTCTGGCAATATCCGATACATGAACATAGTCCCGCACGCAAGTACCGTCATCAGTCGGATAGTCCGTCCCGTAAACATTAAAAACTTTACCTTGTATTACAGATTGAATAATACTGGGAACTATCGAAGTCTCAGGTTTATGGTCTTGCCCTCTTAGCTCAGTAGCCCCCGCCACATTGAAATATCGGAAGGCTACACAGTCGAACCCATAAGCCGACTTGTACCAGCGCATCATTTTTTCAAATATAAACTTCGATTCACCGTAAGCCGAAATTGGCTTCAGTTCATCATCTTCTTTACACGCTCTGTTACCTGTTTGCCCGTAAACTGTCGCAGAGGAAGAAAATATAATCTTTTTAACGCCATGCCGTTTCATTGCATCCAGAAGAGTTACGCCCTTCACCACATTTTCCTGAAAATAAAGGCTTGGATTAGTCATTGAGGCTTCCACTGTGGTTGCCCCTGCAAGATGAATCACTGCTTCAATTTTATATTTCGGGAAAAGGTAATCATAAACCTTATTAACTCCAATATCCCCACGCCAGAACTCCGCTTTAGAGTTCAAAGCGTCCTTGTGCCCCCGCACCAGATTATCCACCGCCACTACGGTATGACCTTTCTCAATTAACTCATCTACCACCACGGAACCAATATAGCCGTTACTTCCTGTACACAGTATGTTCATAATCACTCCTTAATATTTATAAAGCCTTTTCTTTAATCAAATACTTTAAAAATGCCACCGCACTCTTCCCTAATACCATAGCTTCGTTAAAGCCATTTTTACTCATAATTCGTTTCATGGCAATAGGAATATACGATACAGACACAAAATAATCCCGAAGTATTTTATCCACCGCTTGCTTCATTTCCGAATCCGACAACCCAGGGTAAGACATGATAGCTTGCTGGTGCCCGAATTCATCCAAATAATTATCTTTAATCAAATAATTATTTTCCTTAACCCAATCGTACATCGCCGTCCCAGGAAATGGAGAAGCAACTGCCACTGTTAAGGAATCAGCTCGTGTTACTTTGATTAATTTCCTGGTATCTTCGATGGTTTCTTTAGTTTCACCCCGCAAGCCGATAATCCAGTTGCCTGTCACCGATAAACGGGCTTTATGAGCATCATTTGCAAATCTGCGAATATCTTCAACTGTTATTCCCTTTTTAATATTCCTTAAAATATCGGGGCTGCCCGATTCGTAACCCACATCGACATGAATACAATTTGCCTTTTTCATGGCGACCATTGTTTCATAATCAAGTTCAATTCGTGTCTGGCAACCCCATGGCATTTTTAATTTTCTGTCCTGATAACCCTGACAAAATTCCATAACATACTTTTTATTAATCGTGAACGAGTCGTCCTCAATAAAAATCTGCCTCACTTCAGGCATTTCTTTCTTAACGTATTCAAATTCGTCAAGTACGTTACCCACACTGCGATGACGATAAATTCGACCAGTTAAATTTTCTGTCCAGGAACAAAAGGTACATCTAGCGGGGCAGCCCCTCGATGTTACAATTTGAACTTCAGGATATAATGCATAAGAATAATTAAGGATATAATCTTTCAAATTCAAGTGCTCTTTGTACACAGACGATACGAACGGAATAGAATCGAGGTCTTCTCTCGTTGACCACTCTCGATTAGGATTATGATAAACAATGCCATGAGAATCACGGTAAGACACACCTTTTATCATGGAACCATCATGCCCATAAAGTAACGAGTTCATCAGGTCTCGTAACACGAAATCAAACTCTAATCGAGCAAGAAAATCAACGGATTTGTTCTCCATGATTTTATCCTTAAGGGGTTCTGCGGGTGCACCGACTATGATTGTCTTGACACGGGGATAATAAGACTTCAATTCTTCAACAAACGCCAAGTCTAATTTTAAACTAGGGAAACTCGTATCGATAACCACGCAATCAGAACCATAATTATTGATATCTGCAATAGTTTCAAAAGAGTCCCATTCGTTAGCAGGCGCATCCACTAACCGACACTGAAAACCATCTTGTTCTAATACACCCGTAGCATAAGCAAGCCACACGGGATAATATGCCGTCCCGCCCCTTCCTACGTCATTCCATCGCATATCCCTTTGCAGTCGGAACTGTTTATATGGTGGATTTACTAAATAAACTTTCAAGTTCACCTCGCCCGTAGTTATAATAAAATGAGAACGTTAATCTTGCCACATTCCACTCATCCATAATAATAGCATTAAGCAACGCTAAAAGTAAAGAGGTGATTATTAACGGGCTATACATCATCAGGCACAAAACAGCAGGTACATAATGATATATTTTTCTCGACGATAGATGTTCCCGATTAATAATCATCCGTTTCCGTCCGAAATCTCGCATCTGACGGGCAAAACCATCATAAGACGTTTTATGTTTATGTTTCACAACTACATCGGTTAAATAGTAAAGTTTCCTGCCATCCTCAATTAATCTGGTGTCTAACTCTAAATCTTCAGGGTAACCTTTGATTTCATAAAACCTGAATATCTTTAATACGTCTTTAAAATACGCTGAGTTTATGGGCGGGTTATGCTCCACATATTTATTCTTTCGATAGTTTGCCGTATTGCGGGCTTTAAACGCCACCAGGGGTGACCTCATAGCTTTTGCGATAGATAACTCAACTCTGGTCGGATTGTCCAGCCAGGGTTCATTACCGCCGCCCACGCCGACGCATCTCCAATTTAATTCATGCTGAGTTTTCAACCCCGTATATAATTTGTCTATCCAATTTTCAGGAACCAAGCAATCGCTATCGGTAAATAAAATAATTTCTCCCTCTGCTTTGTTTACACCGATATTACGATTAATCCTATTATGGATACCATCTAATATCTTGTCGGCGTACTTGTGAGCTATTTCCAGCGTCTTATCCGTTGAACCCGCATCACAGACTATAATTTCGTATTGCAGGCTTGTCTTGTTCACCCTGATTGATTGCAGACACTGTTCTAATGTCGCTTCACTATTATAAGTCGGTATTATGACGGAGATATCCATTTAATGTACCGAACTCCCTCTGAAATTCTTCAACACTCATTGCTTCATCCCCAATATAATAATCAGTAAACGGTTTTCCCATAAACAATTCATGGTATTTGATACCCCAATCCTTTAACTGGGATTCCGTTAATTCTCGCCAATTTTTACCACTACGAGACCCACGAGCTGTAAAGAACCGAATTGTATGCCCCTGGTCATACAATTGATTAATAGATTTCACCATCTCTGGAATAGGGATAGAACGCTCATAATCAGTCCCTTTTGTTCTACAAACGGTATTATCAAAATCGAACATGAAAACGCTCATCGACTAATCCTCTTCTTTACTAAATAATAAACATCCATGAAACCATTTTTCCACGATTTTCAACCACCCATCAGTTTAGATTCCCCAATTCTTTGATAATACGGTATTTCAGTGACTCCCCATCTATATTTCTCGAAATAACAAACCTCTAATTTTAATTCCTGGGCAAATACAACATCGGGACAATCCAAACTAATCTTATCTAAAACGTAACGGCGGAAAACCCACATCCCTGACTGCGTATCTTTCATCTTCATTCCGTAGAGTACAAGCATCATAAAATTTAAAATTAAATTACCAACTTTATTATGCGCTGGCATATTCCCGCTAACTAAATGCGAGAGCCTGTCTGTATTTAAAAACTCCAGATTGTCCTCATCCATTATCTTCAATAACCTTGGAATGTCAGTCAACGGATAGGTTCCATCGGTATCGGCGGTAATAATAATATCCCCAGTGGCATTTTTAAATCCAGCTCGATACGCCATGCCATAACCGTGTTCTTTTTCACAGATAACCCGACAATCCATACTTTTGGCGATATCGGGGGTCTTATCCTCGCAATCGTTATCAACAACAACCACTTCCAATTCATACCCCATCGCTTCGATTTCTTTGCGGGGAATCATCTGAAGTGTTGCGCCAATACCTTCTTCCTCATTCCGTGCTGGAATTATAATGCTTACTCTCATTTATCCTCGCCATCATCTTACTTGATGAACCTAAAAGGTCTCCAACGCCATACTGAATTTTAATATTCAACACTCTGCAAACAACTATTTCATCAGTATTCATTCGGTCAAGAGTTCTGTCACCGCCCTTTGCAAATACTATCTGGTCTTTTGGGTAACTGTCTCTGATAAATTCCAGGGTATTACAAACGGTTCCGTCCTCATCCCTGCCAACTATAACCATACCCTGCACGCCAATTTCTTTAATCAGCCCTCTGAGCAACATACAACGAACTTCCAATGGAACAGCGCAGAACCCTTTATCCGAGCATTTTGCCACAATATCATCTCGATGTGTCACTATAATAAGATAATCACCGAGTTTTGAGGCTTTAATTATTGAGTCAACGTGCCCCGCATGGATAAAATCAAACTTTCCAGCTACTACTACAATTCGCATTATTTTACCACCAGCGCTGTTTTCAAAATATGACACACCATCAGATGCAAATCTTCAGCCTGCTCCATGTTTTTAACAGGAGCAACCAAAGAAACACTGGCGATATCTTTCAACACTCCACCGTCAAATGCTGTAAGCCCTATTGTAACAGCCCCTTTTGCTTTCGCTAATTGCAACCCACGAATGACATTTGGCGATTTGCCGCTACCGCTGATGGCGAAAACCATATCACCTTTTTTAATTAATCGGTCTAACTGCCGCTCAAAAACCACCTTATAATCAGCATCGTTTGACCACGCAGTAACCAACGGAACCGAATCATTTAAACAAAAGGCTCTCATGTTACAAGCTTTCGCCAAATCACCCGCAAAATGAGAGGCAGTTGACCCACTACCACCATTTCCGAATGTATAAACCGTTGCCCCCTCACCTCTGGCTTTTATCATCAGTTCAATTATATGGACAATTTTAGCAGTATCAATTAACAACAACGCATTATCCATACCATGTAAATACTCTTCAACGGTCATAATTTTCTCCTATTATTAAATAATATCTTACTGCCATCCGCTTCAAGTGCAAAAGACAACTCTTTAAACTCTTTCAGGGCTTCCCTGACATCTTTCTTTTTCCCATCCTCCACATAAAACAGCATAAATCCGCCAGCACCAGCCCCAATGACTTTTCCCCCAATTGCTCCCGCATCTTTAGCCAACTCATACATATAATTGATTTGCTGGTTAGTAATTCGGTCTGATAGCATTTTCTTAAGCTCCCAATTACGATTAAGTAAACGCCCGACTTTTAATAAAGAGCCCTCTGTCAAACACTCGCTACCATCAATCGCCAATTTAGTCATATTCTGAAGAATTTTTATATTCTTTTCGATTCTTGATTTCTGGTCGGACAAAACGGAATCCGAACTACGGGTAGTACCCGTGTAAAACAAGAGGAGATTATTACTTAATTCCCGTCTTACACTCTCATCTTTTATAACTGAATTCACTTCAATCCTATTCTGTGCAAATTTTATTAATCGTAACCCACCGTAAGCTGCAATATATTGGTCTTGCCTACCAATTGGTTTCTTCAGAATATCAATTTCGATATGGCAAGCCTGCTCCGCTAATTCCTTTTGTGTTGGCAAATAACCTTTATAAGTATGCAGGGCATGAAGAAGTCCCACTAAAACACTACTGCTTGAACCCAAACCAGTCCCATCGGACGGAACATCAGAGTGCGTATAAATCTCCACGCCATGGTCTACACCCGTTAATAACATCGCCTCACGAATTAAATCATGCTTAATATCTTTGACATTTTCTACAACTTCATTACGAGTGTATTCAAGGACAATTTTATTATCAAACCTCTCCATCACAAATACATTAAAATATTTATCGATAGCGGTAGAGAGAACAGCCCCGCCATAATCTTTATAAAAATCCTCGAAATCCGTCGAGCCCCCGAGTAGCCCCACTCTTAATGGAGTTTGGGTGATAATCACGATTTATCCTCCCCGCTCGGGTCATCGTCTTCAAGCCCGAGTTTTTTCATTATCTTATCTTGCCGCTTAAGAATCTTTGCTAAATCTTTCTGCATTGGATTTTCATGAATATAAGTTTGTTTATTCAAAAACGCATAATAAGAGGGGTAAACAAACTTATAAAACACAAACAGAACAAGCAACCCAATTAATACCACAAATAATATGAACCAGGGGAAAGTCATCCAGCGAATAAAGCGGTGGATATTTACCTGCTGCACTGTATAAAAAGTGCCGCATTCCACTACACTCACCGCCATCCCTAACAACGGCGAACATTGATAGAGAACGTTAATAAATGTTCCAATACCTTTAACTTTGTATTGTTTGAAAAAATTACCCATTTGCCCTCTTGAACATCAAATCCGATTTAATTACCGAAACCGTGCTTACTCCAGCCAGAGCGAACATCCACAATCCCAGTTGGCAAAAAATAAGATTATCCATCAAAGCGAATGCGAGTAAGGCAACAAAAGCGTATTTCCATTTAGTCTTTATCAGACAAAAGAAAACTACAAATAACCACGCCAGCGCCGCCCATACCCCGACTTGTTGAGCAACTACCAACGGCACATTATAAATAGCGTTATTTACTGAATCCACAGGGTTCATTACATATCCCGAACCCAACCAATTCCAATTACGAAAAGCTGTTAACGCCATCTGCCATCTGCTGTTTGAAATATAATCAATTGTACTGGGATGCAAATCTGGTGCGGATAAGCCTGTGTCGTTGCTTTCTATCTTCGCAAAAGCGGCTGCCTGGGGGTTGTGATGATGGGATACTAATTCGGTTACCTGGTCAATAGGCATCGCATACAAATCCGTTGTATAATTAAATGGTTTTAACCCCAAAACAGCGATAACCGCTACTATTCCAACGCTAAGGGCTAATCTCCAGCTAACATCCCGCCGAATAAACACAACAACCAGAATAATAGCAAGCGCCAATAACCCCTCTTCTGCACCCGTAAAGAAAACGCCGATTAAAGCAATCGTAACAATCCACCATTGCTTCTTTCCAACCGACACGATTGCCCCAATTACCATCAAAGCATCGGCTACATTATAATCTCTGTACGAAGCCCAACCACCGTTATGAATCCCGTAATGCAAAACCAGACTGTATAAAACTACCGAGGCGGCTTCAATAACCACGGCAATACTGAATGGTTTAAAAACCTTATCACCCAGTATTCTGCAAATTAGGTATGTTCCAAAAAATGATGCGGCAATAATTACATCGGTAAATAGCGCCCTGGAAGTCGTAAAATTGGCAATACCCGCCGTTACGATTGATAAACAGATAATTAAAAGGGGAACCCAGACCCATTTTGAGCCCAGAATATTTTTAGGACGGTCTTTATCGTTGATTATCAGAATTGTTGTAATAAAGAGAACGGCAATACACAGAACTAAGCCAATCATAATCCCTGAATAGAAATAATTACGGAAAGCAAAAGACACGATGCCGATGCCAAACACCCAGGACAAGATATTCTCGTATTTTTTTAGCACCGCCGAACCTGCTTTATTTCGTTATTTCGTTTTCAACCAGGGATTCAATCATTGTTTCATCCCATCCCAACTTCTTAAAAACCTGCATGAACTCAGGAACACCTGTATAAAAATCGATTACTTCTTGCCGACTTTTCCCTTCATCAAGCATCTTCTTCATATCAGGGGGGAGATTTTTTAAAATATTACTCCGTATTTTATTTAATGCCTGCCCTGTAGGGTCAAACCTACAAGCTGGGATAGTGACAGTCAAACACACCTGAGAATAACGTTTAAGATTTTCTTGTGTATTCTCCATCCCGACACCAGCAGCCTTAATGATACCCTGAGCAATTCTGGGCGCAGCCTGATGAACCACCTTCTCCTGTGTTTTTTCGGATAAATTCTTAAACCCTTCAACTACCGCCTGGGGGTTCATTGTCTTTTGGACTTTAATTGCCATTTCCTTCATTCGATTCCTTTCATGCTGTTTCTGCTTTTTGTCGTTCATTCCATACCTACCTTATAAATACTAATGTCCCCACGATTGCTGCGATATAAACCAACCCCGTCACTAATTCCGCTTTCCTACTCGGGTCTTTATACTTTACCCCGCTGGCCTTCTGAAACGCAACAAAAGCATCAATTACTAAAATAACTATGATTACCCACCTGAACCACATTTATACTCTCCACCATGGAAACGGTGCCCTCTGTCCTTCTTTAACCAGAGCTACGTAGTCATCAATCTTTTCAATATCTAAATCACCTTTGACCTGGTGCTCCATGACTCTTAGAGAGACAACATCAAAAGTGGCCTTGGCCGTTCCATTTCGGTAATCGTAGAAGAACCTGATACCAAAATCAGTCGGTGCATCGTGTAAGTAAAGTTGATAAGTCCGTACTGCTTCCTGCCGTGATTCGCTGCCCTGTTCGGTAGAGGATTCTTCGGGAGGGCGATAATGCGCTTTGGAGGAAGTTTTGACTAACTTCCAATAAGTGGGATTATTCTGGATAATGGATTCCAAAATATCCCGCATCGGGCTGGGGCTTGACTCTATCGTTCTTTTACCTGGCATATCTTGCTCCTTATCCGAAAACCGTTCGCATTCCCGTAACTCTTAAAATTAGAACTATTAAAATAAATCCACCAAACCACTTGGCTTGGTTCAAAAGAGGATTCTTAAACTGGTAAACCTTGTTATGCCACACGCCCCACAT
>Ga0187864_10002521_pt1 | contig 15844 bp, 12 predicted proteins | sample June2016WEW_11_4_FD_132985 | JGI IMG/M metagenome (GOLD analysis project Ga0187864, IMG submission 132985) | Peatland microbial communities from SPRUCE experiment site at the Marcell Experimental Forest, Minnesota, USA - June2016WEW_11_40 | ecosystem: Environmental > Terrestrial > Soil >... | reverse complement strand
GCCAAACTGCTCCGCGTGTTGCAGGACGGAAGTTTTCAGCGGATCGGCGGCACGAAGGACATTCTAGTCAACGTGCGTGTGCTCTGCGCCACCCATGCCGACATCCCCAGAGCCATTGGGGAGGGAAAATTCCGGCACGATTTGTATTACCGGATCAACACGGTGCAGATCGTGCTGCCGCCGCTGCGCGAACGCCGGGAGGACATCGCGTTGCTGGCCCGGCATTTCCTGAGCAGGTTTGCCACCCTTATGGGCAAGGACATCACCGCAGTCGCCCCGGCTGCGCTCGATCAACTGCTGGCGCACACGTGGTCCGGCAATGTCCGCGAACTCGAGCACGTCATTCAACGGGCGGTGGCGTTGTGCGACGATGAGACCATCCACGGCTTTGTTTTCGCGACCAACGTTTCCGGCGTGTCCCAGGAACCGGCGACAACGCAGAATGGGCCGTGTGTTTCCATTCCCATCGGCGCCACCGTGGATGAGGCTATCAGACGACTCGTGGAGGCGACGATTGAGCAGTGCGGGGGCAACAAATTGCAGGCCGCCCGGATCCTCGGCATCCCGCCACGCACGATGTATCGGCGTTTTGCGGATCTGAAGCCCTGACGGACGTAATGCCAAAATGGCAGTGAAGACTGCCACCACGGCACAGCCCCGTGGGCTTCCACCAATGGGGAAGTGTTCTAACTCATTATTCCACAGTGACTTGCTCCGACGTTTGAAATCTGGCCCCGGGACTGCTTTCAGACGGGTCATTGATGACGAGTATCAACGGGAAATCCGTTCTGATTATCGACGACGACGCCGCGATGCTGCGCGCGTTGAACAAAGTTCTGAGCGGGGAGGGCGCCGTAGTCACAAGTTCGTTTTGGGCTGGCGAAGCGATGGAGCATCTGATCAACAAGCCGGAACGATTTGATCTTATCATCACGGACCTCCGGATGCCCATTCTTGGAGGACAGGCCATCTTGGGGGCGGTCGCGGTCGCCTTCCCACAGGTGCCCTTAGTCATCATTACCGCGTTCGCCAGCCCCGAGCTTGAGGCTGAATGCTTGCGCACAGGCGCGGCGGCCTTTCTTGAGAAACCTCTGGACACGCCACAATTGCTCGCGGTGATCGAGGGCGTGTTCTCGTCGTCTCCACCAAGCTCTCCCCGCCGGACGGGGCGCCAAGGAGGCAGGGCTGCATCGAGCTCGCGAAAGCATCCAGACTCGGTCGATCCCGGCTTGACGCATAAGTGCGACATTCCGGCGGGGGAAGGGGAATGCCGGGTTCACGCAGCAGCCCCTTCCCTCGGCGCCGAGCTTGATGCGGCCCTGCCGAGGAGGGGTGGAGAATGCGATTGCATCGACACCTGGCAGCCCGACGGATCTTCTCGTTTCCGCTGGAAGGCTCCCTCATGAAGGTGGGTCCTAAGTCGGCGCCATGCCGGCGCGAGAAGCGCGTGCGGCGCACGGGCTGCGGCATCGCGGGCGTGAGGTTCGCCACGACGTTCGGAGGAACTTCGGCCCAGAGAGGTGTGAGCATTTCTGCCATCAGGGCTGGGGTGTCAACGAGTGAGTGAACCGCGTGCAGCCGATGAATGCTAAGGCACAGATGCTCGTCCGTGGCCTGCTGGCTGCCAGCCTGGTAGTGGCGCTCGCGCCATCGAACGCAAACGGAGCTGCTCCCTCGGCGCAGAGACCCAACGTTCTCTTTATCGCCATTGACGACTTGAACGACTGGGTTGGCTGTCTGGGAGGCCATCCCCAGGCGCAGACGCCGAACCTGGACCGCCTGGCGGCGCGCGGCACGCTTTTCCGGAACGCGCATTGCCAGGCGCCGCTCTGCAATCCCTCGCGCGCGAGTCTGCTGACGGGGCTGCGGCCTTCCACCACCGGCATTTACGGCCTGGTGCCGGGCATTCGTGACGTCGCGCGCACCCGCGAGTGCGTCACCCTCCCACAGTATTTCGCCCGGCACGGTTATTTCACCGCCACCTTCGGCAAAGTATTTCATGATTTGTCCATCCCGGGGGTGTTGCATACAAACGAGTTCAACGTCTGGGGACCGGCTCCCCCCATGCCGCTGCCCAAGGAAAAGCTTGTTCACAGCCCCTTGACCCTACGGGCCATGGACTGGGGCGTGTATCCCAAGGACGACCACGACCAGGCGGATTGGAGAATTGCCGATGCTGCCGCCGCGCAGATGAAGTCGCTGCCGCCGAGCCAGCCGTTCTTCCTCGCCGTCGGGTTCCGCCTGCCGCACGTGCCTTGCTTCGCCTCGCAGAAGTGGTTCGACTTGTTTCCGCCTGAAGACCAAATCATTCTCCCCCCCGTGATCGAGGGGGACCGCGATGACGTGCCCGGGTTCGCTTGGTATCTCCATTGGAAGCTGCCCGAACCGCGCCTCTCCTGGCTCAAGAAAGCCTGCCAATGGCGTCCGCTCGTGCGGGCCTACCTGGCAAGCACCACTTTCATGGACAGCCAGATCGGCCGGGTGCTCGACTCACTCGATGCCAGTGGCCGGCGAGAGAATACCATCATCGTGGTTTGGTCTGACCACGGCTGGCACTTGGGCGAAAAGGGCATCACAGGCAAGAACTCGCTCTGGGAGCGCTCCACCCATGTGCCGCTGATTTTCGCCGGGCCCGGAACGGGACAGGGGACGCAGTGCTCCAAGCCGGCCGAACTGCTTGACGTCTATCCGACACTCGTTGAGCTCTGCGGCCTGCCGGCCGGGAAAGGCCTTGAAGGCCACAGCCTGGTACCGCAGTTGAAGGACCCGAAGGCACCGCGCCCCTGGCCGGCCATCACCACCCACAATCAGGGCAACGACTCGGTGCGCACGGAGCATTGGCGCTTCATCCGCTATGCCAACGGTTCCGAGGAGCTTTACGACCACCGCAACGACCCCAACGAGTGGACTAACGTTATTGCGAACGCGAAGTTCTCTGCCACCCGTGAGGCGCTTGCGCGGTGGCTGCCAAAGTGCCCGGCCCCGCCAGCCCCGGGCAGCGGTTGCCGGGTGCTGGCCAAACACAAGGGTGTCTGGCTTTGGGAAGGAAGGCCCGTCATTCCCTCGGAAAAGGAGAATTAGCGTCGGTACGGCGGTCGGCAACCCAAGCACTCACAGGACGAGATGAACACAGCATTATGAACAGATTTGCCCCTTGGCTTTGGTTCTTCGCGGCACTGGCTTACAACGCTTTGCTTTTTGTCGCTGCCTCACTTTTGCTTTGCCTCCTTTCTTTGGCCGCCCACGGCGCCTCAGTGACCAACTAGGGCAATGAGCCTGCCGAAGACCTTGCCTTCGTAAGTGAAGGGCAAGCCGCCCAGCCCCAGGCGAGAAACTCGCCCGAGAAACACCTCCGGCCACTCCTGGAGGAAAGATTCCAAGGGTGTCGCCGGCGCCCGCTCGATTGGGTAATCAGCTTTCATCTCGGTAGCATTACAACCTGCCACCGTCAGGTTGTGCTTTCAACTCGACAGGGCTGAAAATGCACCTCTTCGAGCGCATTGAGCGCGTCCGCCACATTCTGAAAGGCGGTCAGGACCGTGCCTCTGCCGTCAGCATCAGATTGGGCAGACGGTTGGCGACGGCGATGCCAATCTGGGCGCTGGCCCAGTGCAGGCTTTCCTCGGGTTGCTATGTTGGTGCTGAATTGGAATCGTGTAGTAACGCTCCATTTCCTCGGCCGAAAGGCCGGGCGCCTGCGCGGTGATCTCCAGGCTGACTGGCGTTGGGTTCGGATTGGCCTCGATGTTGAGTCTCTCAAAGGCGAAGAACCCCGCCCCGGCAAACGCCAGCAAGCCGAACAGAACGACCGCGCGGCGGCTGAGGCAGAAGGCTATGACAGACTTGAGCATGATTGGGTGTTATGCCGGCCTAATCGCTCGGCGAGGCGCGCAGCATGCTGCTCAGCCAACGGACTGCGCACGACCAGCGCGGGGTCGATCTTGCGCGTGTCCACAATTCGCTCGATTTCGGCCTCCGTCTTGCCGAAAACGCGGACTGCATCGCGCTCGGCTTTGAGCGCGCCCTCCGCCGTTTGCTCATCGGAGGTCGCCTGTTCCATCTCGCGTTGGGAAACTCCGTTGGTTCCGTAGAGGTCTTTCGCGCGCGCCAGTTCCTTGCTGGTCAGCTCGAGGATTGCCGCGGCCCCGATCAGAGTTGATTCGGCCTGGATGAGGTCCGGGCTGTCAATCGTGTAGAGCGGCCGTCCCTTTTGAACTTCGTCACCCAGTTACAGGCGATTCATCAGAATTCGCCTGCCAGCCTGCACGATAGCTCCGGGCAATCCCGCGTCTATTAGGCGGAGTACAATTCTCTTGTAAGGTAACGCCTAATCCCTCTGTCCGGCGGAGGAGTTGTTGGCCCTATACAAAGTTGTGGTTCTGATTGTGAAGGGCGAGAGTTTTCCCAGTCCCGATTCGGAATCGGGACTGGGCTGGTGTGCCCGCACGCCGTTGGCGCGCAAAATGTCCAGACCTCAGTCACGGCTTGGCCGCTCCGCGGCCACCGGGGATGACGAAATCAATCGTCGGCGTAGCGCGCCTTCAACATGGCCGAGAAACGGGCCGCCTTCTCTTTCCGGCGCTTCTTGGCGCTGGGCTTTTCGAAGCGCCGGCGCAGCCGAAACTGTTGAAGCGTTTGCTCGCGATCCAGTTTCTTCTTAAGCCGGCGAATGGCCCTCTCGACGGGTTCGCCCTTTTTTAGTTTAACTTCAGACATAATTGTGGTGACCGAAAATAGCCGCCCGGCGGGAAGAGGCAAGAAGCAAATGGCCCGACGCAACCATCCCCGGCGGTTGGATTGGACTGGACATCATTGAGGACCATGCCAAGGCCGTGGTGGTTGCACAGAAAAAAAGAGGCGCGGAACTCCGGGAGTCCCACGCCTGCCGGCAAACTTTTGGCCTAATAACGCCGGTCGGAGCCTGAGCGCGGGCCGCGATCTTGCCCGCCGCCGCCACGGGGGCCGCCCCTGGGGCGATCGGCCTGGGGACGCGCCTCGTTGACCGTCAGGTTGCGGCCGTCCAGGGTCGAGCCGTTGAGCGAGTCGACGGCCTTCTGCGCCTCTTCGGGCGAACCCATGGTGACGAAGGCAAAGCCGCGCGGGCGGCCGGTCGCGCGGTCCATCATCAGGTTGGCCTCGACGACCGTGCCGTGAGCGGCAAAAGCGTCGTGCAGATCATTTTCCGTCGTGTTGAACGAGAGGTTCCCTACGAATAACTTTGTGTTCACGTAACTATTCTATGTCCTTAGAGTCATCTTGCTCCCTCCAAACTGTTCCCGGCCATCGGGTTTCAAATCATCACTGAACGGAGGTTCACTTGAGGATTTACCATGTACTGGAAGCGACAAATTATCTATTGACCCGGCCAATATGCCCCATGCGGCCCCCAAAGGTCAAGCTCTAATCGGAGATTTATTTGCCGTCGGAAGCGGGGGCTTGGATTCGGTAGAGATGGGTCTTGGTCCTGAGAAACAAGGAGTTCCCGGCCACGGCGGGTGAGGCCATGAAACCGCCGGCCAGCGTATTGGTCGCCAGCGGCCCGAAGCTCCGGCCGGGTTTGATGACGGTTGTCTGTCCCTGTTGATTATCAAAGTAGAGCCGCCCATCGGCGTAAATCGGCGAGGCGGCATATCTGCCCGGCAAGCGCGACCGCCAAACCTCTTTGCCGGTTGCCGCTTCCAGGCACGTGAGCAATCCCTCGTCGTTGACCATATAACGCAGGCCCTCGACCAGTATCGGCGAGGCGGTCTTGGATACCATCGAGTCTGACCTCCAGGCCATACCCGTATCGGTAACGTCTCCCTGCCCGTCCGCGCGGACGGCCAGCATCTCGGTCTTGCCCCCGAAGCCCGTGATGATGAAGGCCAACCCCTTGTCATAAAGCGGGAGCGACGCTGCCGACCAGGCATCATAGCGGACCCGCCAAAGCTCGCGTCCGGTGCGCGGGTCGTAGGCGTAAGCGGCTTTGGCGCCGGCGCTGAGCATTTGAAGCCCGCCCGGGGTGCTGACGATGAGCGGGGTGCTGTGGGCCTTGCGCCGATCCCCTTCCCGGGCCATCTGCTCGTCAATGTTCTCGTCATTCCAGGCAACCGAACGCTCGGTCTTCCAGACGGTTTGCCCGCTCTTCTTGTCGAGCGCGGCCAGGTACTGAACGTCCACGCCATCCATCGTGAGAATCAACAGGTTCTCGAAAAGAACCAGGGACGAGGCCGGGCCGCGATAATGACGGCAGCGCAGATCCTGGCGCTTCCAAAGCACCTTGAAATCACCCGTGTCCAGGCACGCTGTCCCGTAACTGCCGAAATGCACATAGACCCGCCCAGGCTCAATCGCCGGCGAAGGCGTGGCATAGCTGTTCACGTTGTTTCCCAGCGGTTCGGGCTTTTCACACTCGAAGAGTTTCTCGTCGAACCGGACCTGGCCTGTCTCGGAATCCACGCAGATCGCAAAAAAATCGTGGCCCTCGGGCGTGGCCGTCGTGAGCCAGACCTGCCCGCCCAGCACGACCGGCGTGGACCAGCCGCGATAGGGGATTTGGGTCTTCCATTTGACGTTTTCGGTCTCGCTCCAGTCCAGCGGCAGCCCCAGGAGGGTCGTGTCACCCGGACCTGTGGCATGCCCGTCTCCCCAGGGGCCGCGAAACCCCGGCCAGTCGGCTTGCGCCCTTTCCAGGCCGCCCGCCAAGAGGACCGGCACCAGAACTGAGAGCCGCCCCAGCCGAACGGACAGGCCCCTCAAACGAGCAACGAGCGCAACGGACCCTGCGTGGCCGGCGCGAGCCTCAGCACAGGACAACACACTGGCCCTGCGCGGAGCGCGGCAGGAATTCGGGCATTCGATCTCAAGTCTCATGGCGCCAACATAGCCCGGCGCGCATTGAAATGACAACTATGAGTGCAAAAAGCCCCTGGCCTTTGGATTTGGCAAAGGGGCAGGATTTGATTACTTGATCGGGTCATGACAACCTCAGCGTGGTTTTGGCCATGGGTCATCGTCACCGCCGTCGGCATTGCGATGGGCGCGGAGTCTTGTGCCGGGGCTGGCGCCCAGGCGGCGGCTGAACCGGCCGAAGCCGCCCGGCAATTGTTGCAGCGCATCCTGCCGGCCCAAGCCAACTCATTCATCCTCGAGAGGCTCCCTGCCGACGAAGGCCGCGACGTGTTCGAGATTCAAAGCCGGAACGGGAAAGTTGTTCTGCGCGGCAACAACGGCATCGCTCTGGCCTCGGCGCTGAATTGGTATTTGAAATACTATTGTCAGGCCCATTTTTCGCTGAAAGCCCGCCAGTTGGCCCTCCCCGACCCGCTTCCGGCCGTTGAGCCTGGCCTGCGGCGTGTGAGCCAGGATCGCTGGCGCTATTTCCTGAATTACTGCTGCTTCGGGTACTCGCTCCCCTGGTATGACTGGGCGCAATGGGAACATCTCATCGACTGGATGGCGCTCAACGGCGTCAACGCGCCCCTCTCGGTGACGGGCCAGGAGGCGGTGTGGCGCGCGGCGGGCAAACGCCTGGGCTTCACTGAATCTGACCTCCGCGAGTTCCTCCCAGGGCCGCCCTACCTGCCCTTCGGCTGGATGGGCTGCCTGGACGGCTGGGGCGGGCCGCTGCCAAAATCATGGATTGCCAGCCACGCCGCGCTCGAGAAGAAGATCCTCGAGCGCGAACGGGCGCTGGGCATGACCCCGGTCCTGCAGGGATTCACCGGCCACGTGCCCCCGGCCGCCCGCAAACGATTCCCTGGCGCGCGCTTCCATACGGTCCACTGGGCCGAATGGGACACCCTGTTGCTCGACCCCCTTGACCCCCTGTTCAGCCGGTTTGCAACCGCATTCCTCGAAGAGCAGCGGCGCCTTTTCGGCCCCGCTCACCTCTATGCCGCAGACACCTTCATCGAAATGACCCCGCCCAGCGGGGACACCAATTTCCTGGCCGCCACAGGCCGGGCGATCTACCAGGGCCTGGCCAAGACGGACCCGCAGGCCGTCTGGGTTTTGCAAGGCTGGACCTTCTTCAACCAGGCCCAATTCTGGACCCAGCCGCGCATCGCCGCCTTCCTGGATGCCGTGCCCGAGGACCGCATGCTGGTCCTGGACCTGTTCTGCGACGCCACGCCGGTCTGGAACCGAACCCGCGCCTTTTGCGGCAAACCCTGGCTCTGGTGCGCCTTGCAGAACTTCGGCGACCGTGTCGACCTGGGCGGCGCCCTCAACCGCATGGAGACCGAGCTTCCCGCCGCCCGCCGCGACCCTCTGGGCGCACGGCTCAGCGGCATCGGCTTTGTCAACGAGGGCCTGGACTATAACCCCGTGGTTTTCGACTTTCTCTTCGAGCAGGCCTGGCGCGCCGAGCCGGCGCAGCTCGGACCCTGGCTGCGCGATTACAGCCGCCGGGCGCACGGCGTCTCCAACGCTGACTCCGAGACGGCTTGGGCCATTCTCAAAGACACTGTTTTCACCGGCCAGCACGAGGTCGCGCCGGCCTGGATTCTTGCGCCCTCGCTCCGGGCCCCCGATGACCCGCCTTACAGCAATGCACGGTTGGCCCAGGCCTGGGCGTGCCTCATCCGCGCCGCCGCGGCAGCAGGTTCCTCCGACGCTTACCGTTTCGACCTGGTCAGTGTGACGCGCCATGTGCTGGGCAATGACTCAGCCGCCTTGCAGCGCAAGGTCATCGAAGCCTGGCGCGCAAAGGACCGCCAGTCTCTCGAGACGGCCTCGCAGCGTTTCCTGGAACTGCTCCGCGACCTGGATGAACTGCTGGCCACACGCAACGAATACCTCCTCGGGCGCTGGCTCGAGGACGCCAAACGCTGGGGCGCAAGTCCCCGCGAGCGGGACTGGCTGGAGTGGAATGCGCGCCGCGTGATCACTATGTGGGGCCGCCAGCCGCTCATCCGCGATTACTCCCGGCGCCAATGGTCTGGAATGCTGACCGGCTTCTACCTGAAACGCTGGGAGCAATTCTTCAACGCCCTGAACTCAGCCCTGGCCACCGGCGCGGACTTTGACGAACAGGCCTTTGACAAGGCCATGCAGGAGTGGGAGCGCCGCTGGGCCGGCCAGCACGACCCCTACCCTGCCGCCACGCAAGGGGATTCCCTGGCAGTCTCGAGGCGGCTTTTCCAGAAGTATCAGCCCCAACCGGCGCGATAACTTGATCGAAAAAGCCACAGGACTGGTTCTGCGGACGCGGCCATTGACCGAGACCAGTCTCATTGTGCGCTGGCTCACCCCGACGCTGGGGCGCCTGGCTACGGTGGCCAAAGGCGCGCGCCGGCCCGCCTCTCCCTTTCGCGGCAAACTCGATTTGTTTTATCTGGCAGATTTCACCTTTAGCCGCAGCCGGCGCTCGGAGTTGCACACCTTGCGGGAAGTCGGCCTGCTCGATACCCACCGCGCCCTGCGCCGGGACCTTGGATGGCTCCAGCAGGCCTCCTACTGCGCCGAACTCATCGAGCAAACGACAGAAACCGAAACCCCGTTGCCCGAGGTCTTCGAGTTGCTGCGCGGTTTGCTCGAGGCCCTCGGCCGCCAGGCCCCTCAGCCCCGCACAGTGCTGGCCTTCGAGCTCAAGCTCCTGCGTCTGTTGGGCCTGGCCCCGGACCTGGCCCAGACCCGGCTCAGCCCCGGCGCCAAGACCGTCGTCAAGGTCTTGGCGGAGGAGGATTGGCCCGCCATTGCGCGTTTGAAGGCCACTGCCGCCCAGGCCTTGGAAGTGCGCGAGTTCCTGCGCCAATTCCTGACCTTCCATCTCCCCAGCGTCCCCCATGCCCGCAACGCGGCGTTGCAGCTTCCGTCCTAATCAAGCGGACCCAAGGCCCCGTCCGCGTGGCCAACTTCAGCACGGTGTTGCCTGATCAACGCCCAGCCCCCGCCCAGCTTTGAAGTTGCTGTCCCGTCAGCCTGCCTTTACACTCTGCTCATGCAACTCAGAGGCCAGGAATCGGTTCGCCGGAATTTCATCCGGGGTGCGATCGCAAGCACCACGCGCACTGCTAGTTACGACGTTTCGGTCGGCACCGTGATCGCAACGGACGACAACCAGATCGCACACGAGTACACCCGTGAGTTCGCGATAGAGCCACAGAAAATGTGCGTGATCGTCTCCAAAGAGACGGTCCACGTCCCGGACGGCTTTGTTGCTTATGCTCTCCCCAAGACGAGCCTGTGCCGGCGCGGACTCCTGACGCTAAACACAGGCATTGTCGACCCCGGCTACGATGGCCTAATCTCCACAACCGCTATCAACTTCAGCCTCAAGCCTATCGAAATTCGCTCAGGCGATGCTTTCCTTAGAATTGTATTTCACGAGCTGAAGCCCGACACTGCATCTGCACCGCCAGAGCATGATTGCCCAACCGAGCACGAGTACTTAAAAAGCAGGCGAGCCGAGGCAACACAGTACCCTCGCGCATTCCTCGACATCCCAGGCCATTTGCGCAGGCTCTCCTCGCAAATCAAGAACGAAACACTTGCTGCGGTTGTCGGCCGCTTCCAATGGTACGTGGCGCTGATCGCCGTTATCTTCACGGCCGGTAACTTCTGGCTAAACATGTCCGCAAAGAGCGAGGCGAAAGCCGCAGGGACCAGGTACGTATCCGAAGTGCGCGACATCACCACCGCAGCCGCAATTAACACTGCCGCCGCCCAAAACCTGAGTGGGACACTTCACCAGCAAGCCGCGTCCATTGCGGCTGTAGCCGCACAGCTCGATACGCTCAAGGCCGCCAAGTTTGCAAGCGCGTCCGAACTCGGCAATCTTCAGCTCCGATTGCAAAACCTGGAGCTCGTGGAAAAAGACATGGAACACCGCGTGAATGCGCTGGAGGTAAAAAGTAGTGTCCGATAAACAAATGCTCACACCGCCAGAATTCGCCTCCATGGACGACGCGTTGCGTGCGTCGCTCGATGCCGTTCTGCGATTAGGACACGTTGCCTCGCCCCGCGGGATGGAAACCAGGGAGATTCTCGGCTGGGCGTTTCGCTTGACCCAGCCACGGGCTCGCAAGATCAATCTAACGTCCCGCCGGTGGAGCGAAACACTCGCGACTGGGGAACTGTGCTGGCACTTAAGTGGTTCCGACGACGTGGGCTTCATCTCGTATTATTCCCCCGTCTGGGCCTCATTCTCCGAGGACGGCCATCGAGTCCGCGGCAGTTGCTATGGGAAGCGCATCTTTTCCCCGGGTGAAGAACCACCGAGCCAGTGGGATCTCGTAAAAGAAACATTGAGACAGTGTCCGGAATCACGCCGCGCAGTGCTCACCCTCTATGAAGCGGAGCGCGACCTGCGCCCGTCTGCACCGGACCTGCCTTGCCTTGCCACCGTGCAGTTCCTCCTTCGGAAGGGCAAACTCCACTGCATTGCAACGATGCGAAGCAACGATGTCATCTGGGGCCTCTGCTATGATGCATTCTTCATCACAATGCTCCAAGAGCTTCTAGCGACAGAGCTCAGCGTGCGCTTGGGGTGGTACCAGCACACCGCGAACTCGCTTCACGTTTACAAGCCCTTCTACCAGATGGCGCATGACATTCTCAGCGAGAAACTCCTCACCTCCCCAAAACCGATGCCCAGGATGCGAGCCATCGAGTGTCTGCCAGCTTTCTTATCGGCCGAAGCGGAGCTAAGACGGGGCGATTCTGCCGGACTCAAAATAGTGCAAACCCTGCCCCCGTACTGGCGCCAACTCGCTCAGCCGCTTGTCGGAAGGTATCTTCGCCGGAACCCAGCATTGCCGGGGAAACACGATCCCGCCGATGTCGCCAAGCCATCCCTCGAGAGGCCATCAATGCCAAATCGTCAACGGGCTCTCTCCGGGGCCCTGCTCAATCGCCTCTAAGGCGAGTTCTTAATCATACCGGGCACCATAATTGATTGCGCCTGAATTTGAACAGGAAACAGAGAGAACGGAGATATCCGTTTTCGGTTGCAGTTGTCAAACGTCTCATGGAATTGCACGGCACCGCTGCGGGCGCAAAAGTGCTGGACATCACGGGAGCCTGCCAAACAATGGCTGCATGACTCTTTGCCCAGTCTTCAGTGTGGCTTCCCGCCGGGTTTCAAGCGCCGCCTGGGCGCAAGTCTTCCTGCTCGCGGCCCTGGCCGCCTCAGCGCAGGAAATCAGCAATGGCCTGGTCTCGGTGCGGGCGGTTGGCCGGGAGGGGCGTTACCTTGGCTTCGATGTGCTGGCCCAGGGTTCCAATGCGGCGGTCGTGCGGCTGAGCTCGGGCCGGGTCCAACTGGCGGCCCAAAGCTGCGAGGCGCGAGATGGCCGGCAGACGCTCGTGTTCAGCGAGCTCCAGGCGGCCAGCGGTTCGGGCCTCGCGCTCGGAGCGACCGATACGATGCGGGTGACGCTCAGACCCGGCCAGCCTTACCCCGTGGTCGCATTCGACTTGACCCTCGCCGGTTTCGATTCCGCCCAATGGACAAACCGGGTCGGCCTCGAGCCGTTTCACTTCCTGGCCTTGTATCTGCCGGAAGCCGAGGCCTGGCACCAGCGCGGCTGGCTCAATGCGACGCCGCTGGCCGACCCGTTCCCGCTCCTGCTGGACCGCCACGCCGGCACCCCTGAAATCTCCGGTTACCTTTACAACCGCCGTTGGAGCTACACGCCCCCGCTGGGCGCGCATCCGCTGCCGGTCATCGGCCTGTGGGCCCCGAACGCCGGTCGCTATGTGGGCTTCGAGTTCCAAACCACGCGGCTCGAGGACAACTCCGAAAAAGACATCGCCACCGGCTACCGGTGGGATGAAGTGGCCGCCGCGGGCGTCGAGGGGGGCCAATTTGTCGCCTTGGTTTATCCCTTCGGCGGCCAGGGCTATCAGCAACTCGTGTGGCCCGCCCGAGGCTCGCGGCTGAACTCGCGCGCCACGCTGCTCTGGAGCCGCAACCTCCCCGCGACCGACGACCCGAACCGGCTCCTTTGGTCTTTCCTCTGGGAACACGCGCGCGAACTGCTTCCGCGCCCGCCGGAGACGCCGGATGTCGGTTGGATTCCCGGCGGAATCCGGCAGGGTGACTTCGAGGGTCCCCCGGCGGGCGGGCTGATCGGCGGGGTCGAGAAGCCATTCCAGGTGGACGGTTCAAGAGTGCTGGGCGGCTGGGGTTGGCACAACGAAAGCCCCACTGCTGCGCCTGCGCGGCGCGGAGACACCCGGCGTCTCGAGGCCCTCGAAAACGAGGCGCAGCAACTCCTCAAACTCGCCAGGCACTTCCAGGCCGGCGGCGAGGACTGCGTGTTTTGGGAGAAGCCGCTCTCCGGCCAATGGACGGAGGAGTGGGGCGGCCAGCCGGTCACCACCCTGCACAACGCCAACGGCTTTGCCGCCGGGCGCCTTTTCCTGGGCTTGTGCCGCGACCTCGGCCGGAAGGAGTACCTGCCGGTGGTGGACGGTGTCTTCCACTGGGCCAGGCACATCGCCTGGACGCGCAATGAATTTGCCGATGTGCCCTCCTCCCCGTTCGCCATCGGCGGGACGCTCAGCGCCTCGTTTTGCCTCGAGTATTACATGGCCTTCAAGGACGATGCCGACGCGGCCCGGCGCGCCCAGGCCAGGAGCGCGCTCGAGCTGGCCCGGGCCTTCACCTACCGCTACCTGACGATGTGGCCTTCCGACAACAATCGCCAAGACAACCTCGATTCGGCATTCCTCTGGGAACCCAACAGCGGACGTGACTGGACCGGGGCGGCGTGCGCCAACGAGGTCTTTTGGAACCTGGACACGCTCGCGCAAACAGCCGTCCATACGGGCGACCCGGTCTTGATGTGGGCGTTGCAAGGGTCGCTCAGCCGCTGGCATCTGCTCTACCAGGACGTGCTCAAGAACCGCCTGGCCGAATACCAGCCGGCCGACATGACCGAGGGCTACGGCCTCTACGCAGGCAACATTTACGGCCTGGGCAAACGCGCCGGCTACGGTTTTGCCTCGGCCTTGTGCATGACTGAGCCGGTGGGACACTCCGCGTTGCGCGTGCTGGCCGGAGAAAGGGCCGCCCTGGCGTTTCGCAAAGGGGCCGCGCCGATGGGCATCGCCGACTACCGCTGCACGCCGCCCGGGAACCTGGCATTCACCGTCCGCGCGGGCGTCCCCCGGTTCGATCTGTCGCTCACCGTCCCTTATGTGGATTTGAGCGGCAAACGCGCCGCCATCGTCCGCAAAGGCGCCCGCACCGGATTGAGGCCGGGAGAAGATTTCCTCCGGCCATCGCAGGCCCTTTGGTCGCTCTACATCAAGAACGTGGAACCCGGGGACCGCGTCGTGCTCGGCGAACCGGATGAGAACGCGCCCGCGCTCCCGACCTCGGCCCCCCTGGCCGAAAGCGCCTTCCAAGGGCCCCAAGCCCGTGCGACTGTTCCAGACGCGCCCGACTACCAAGCCATATCCCTCCCTCCCGATGCGCGGATGCGCGGAGCGCCGGCTTCAGCCGGCAGCGCGGTGCCCGGTTACCAGCTCGTGCGTCTCCCTTGCGATGGTTCGCCGAACCTGAGTTGGGAGCATCCCGGCGGCTGGGCGGGGCTGCCTCGCGGACGGCTTTGGGCGTTCGGCATCCCCTTTGAACTTGAGGCCACCGGCGCGCCGGCTTTCGTGACCCGGCCCGCGCGGCTGGCCCAGGCCATCCAGGGCGCCGACTGCATTTATCTGCTGTATGAATCCGGCAAAGGCCCGCCGCCGTCCCTGCTTTACACCGATGGCGCCGCCGACCCCGGGACGGCCCGGACCGAAGCGCTGGCCTGGCGCGCCTGGCCGCCCCTTTTCACCGGCCGGCTGCTGGCGGCCCGGATACCGGTAAAACCAGGGGCGGCTGTGGCGGGCCTCGACCCCGCGGGCCGGGCCGTGTGGGCGCTAACGGCCCCAACCCCCAGAGGAGGCGACGCGAGCGCGTACGCGGCGGCTGCCGCCGCATTGGCCAAGGGGGCCGCCGACTGGCAGCGCGAATGTGAAGCAGAGACGGTGATGGACGCATTGCGGGGCGCAGTTGCCGAACTGCCCGAAGGCTCGGTCGCCATCCTCCCGCCGGGCCAGGGCGGCGAGGCCTGGACCATCGCCCAGCGCATCGGCTTGGCCAAACGGGCTGTGGTCCTGAACGGCGGCCAGTTGGTTTCTCCCGGCGTCTTCAACGCGCGGCGTTTTCCCGTGGCCCTCTACGTGGCGGCTGAAGATTACGTCTGCACGGTGCGCCAGCCTGGCGACGCCGCGGCGGCGGTCGAGCGTTATGTCCGCGAGGGCGGCACTTTGGTCATCCTCCCGACGCAGCCCTGGCCGTTCTTTTACGCCAACGACCCCGGCGGGCACCATCCCGAGCCGCTCACTGAAAAACTGGGCCTGCCTCTTGCCATGGCCATCGAGGCCGCCCCGAACGAGGGCCTCGCCGTCCGGGTTTCTCCGGCCCAGCCGCTCGTCAAACCAAAGCGCGCGGAGTTCGCGTTTCCCGAAGGCGACCCGCGTCTTCGCAGCCTTGAGCGCAGCCGCCTTCCGGTTGGCGCGAAATACACGCCGATTGCCACCGTCACCGGCCAGTCCGGCAAGAGCTACGGCGACGCTGCGGGCCTGGTCGAGTTGCCCGGCGGCGGGCGCATCCTCTACGTCGCCTGCAACCTGACTCGCGACCCGGAGTGCGGCCCGGCCTTCTGCGAAGGCGCCCTGCGCTTCCTCATCGCCGCGGCGAAACCGGCAGGCCGATGATCTGGAGGGAGTTTGCTGACTTGATCGCCGGCGGGAGTGCGTGTAGTATGTATAATATCATTGGTAAGCAGAGCGCGTCACAGCCATGAACTTTAACTTCAACTTCGGGCTCCCGTGGTTCCTGGGCAGTTGTGTCGAAACCCTTTGTGGGCTG
>Ga0187864_10002515_pt1 | contig 15880 bp, 9 predicted proteins | sample June2016WEW_11_4_FD_132985 | JGI IMG/M metagenome (GOLD analysis project Ga0187864, IMG submission 132985) | Peatland microbial communities from SPRUCE experiment site at the Marcell Experimental Forest, Minnesota, USA - June2016WEW_11_40 | ecosystem: Environmental > Terrestrial > Soil >... | reverse complement strand
CTCCGCCTCCGGCCGGCTCACCGAAGGCGACTATAGATGTCGCTGGGAAGTGATGGCGGTAAATGTCGTTGATAGGGAGAAATAGTTGCCGTCTAAGGGAACGAATAGTTGACGCCGATCAACGGACATTGCGGATTCGCTGGGCCGCTCTCGCTCGGACATTGTTAGGGTGTGCGGCGCGTTGAATTGTGCCCCGACTGCCTGAATGGAAGATGTATGCTCAGAAGACTAGCACTCGCGTTGATCTACTGGCGGAGGGAGCAGAATGGGCGGGTGTACTCGCCGCGCCGTATAGCTCGCCGCCAGTTCAGATATTGTCGGCGGTTCGTCTGGCACCAGTTCCACACCGGCGGTATCGGGCGGTTCATTCCCTGATTCACGCGGACACGCGGCGCGCCTTACGGATAGCGTGCAAGTCAGGGTGTGATCCGCGGGCGTCCTCGCGGGCGGGCCAACCGCCATCAAACCTCGCCGTACCTCGCACCCCGTCGCACCCATTCGTACTGTCTATGGTACGAGGTTTAACACGTTGAATATGCGACTATTTAGGTCGGAGATAGGTTCGGATTAGTCACCAAATTCCGAAAAGCGGCTTTTCCTCGCACGTTGACGCTAGCATTATGATACCATTTCGATAGCGTTGGACAGCGCTTGATTCGGCTCTAACACATTGGTATTGAATGCCTTAGAGGGCTTCGACGGCTCAGGCAGTGATTTTACGATTGTCCGTAAGTCTATGATCGCTCGCCCGTACGAAAAGCGGAACAAAATCCCTTCCACACCCCCAAAAGTGCGACGGCGAGGTACGACGTGGTATTTGAGTTGTTGGCCCATCGCCTGTACGCTGATAACCCGTTCGACTCCAGACAGCCAGACAGTGCCGAACAGCCTCGGCCTACAGTGTCTCTACCTCCCTGGTTCGCATGGTAAGAGGGAAGCGCGGGGATTCGGGCAAAAACGCTCACGAGAGGTCGCTGATTAGGGAACGCCAACGTGAGGGAATCGCCCTTGCCAAGAAGGCGGGGGTGTACCGTGGTCGCAAGCCTTCGCTGACTGCTGAGCAGGCTGAAGACCTCCGCAGGCGAGTTGCCTCTGGCGAGAAGAAAGCTGGTCTAGCGCGGGAGTTCGGAATCAGCCGTGAGACGCTGTATGCGTATCTACATGCGTAGTGTCCGCCAACAAGCGGTGCGCTGGCGGATCGGAGGCTCAAGGTGTTGGAGGTTCCCCGGCTGAGATAGAGTGTGAGTTGGCCTGTTCACGCCAACTAACGCAAATCTGGAGAGTGTCCTAAAGTTGCGTTGCTGACAATTCTACAGAGATGAGCAATTGGGGTCACCCGTAACGTTCGGTGTATCCGGCAGAAATTGTAATACGCGAAGTGCAGAGCAAATCTCAGGTTTCAGGATTGCTTGCGAAATGGGCTCCCTTGAAAAGGGCCGCAACTTATTGAGACAGCGCGATTAATTTGGCTGTCCTTTTCATGCTTGGTTGTGACGGGATACCGTCATGCTGACCTGCTCTCAACATTTATCGATAGAAACAGAAAAGCCGCCCCGGAGGGAGCGGCTTCAGCTTTCTCACGGATGATATACGCTTGGCTATAACAGCCTCCGGCGGATCGCACCCATAAGTCCGAGGATGCCGGTTCCCAATAGAACCAGGGTTCCCGGCTCAGGAGTCGTCCCCACAGGCGTGCCGTCGAGGGCAAAGGCATAGCTGAACCCTGTGCCAGCGCAGGCGCCAAAGAAGCACTGATATCCTAAGCCGGGGCCAGTACCCGTTGCCCAGCCCCACTGTGGCGGGAAGCCGAGATCCGGAACGACCGAAGCCCAGTAGGTGCCTGGGCCCATGTCGAAGCTATCGAAAAACAGCGAGTACTCGTAGATTGGGAAACCATTGACGGTACCAAGGAACGTCTCGCTGCCGTTCCCGGGAAAAGACCCAGTCGCGATCGGGTTGCCCGGTATACCGGCATTATTGTTATAGAAGGTTAGGGTCCACGCCGTGATCGGGCCCTGGGCGGGTGGATTGAAGTATCCGCCGACCCAGTGGAAGCTTTCTACATCCCACGTCTGGGAAAGCGTGAAGGTGTCATAGACGGTAGCAAAGTTCCCATGACCGCCCGGGTTCGTGTCATTCTGGGAAGCCGAGAGATTGGACCCGCCGTCCCAGGGTTGACAATAGATTTGGTTTGGTACTCCGCATGGGGCCTGTGCCCATCCGGCAACGGACACCCCAAACAGAAACAGGGTGGCCAGTAACATAAACTTACCTTTTCCTAGGTTCATCGTTTCTCCTGTTTGAAGCTGAGACTCCGCGGGAGACGAACCCGCACGCTAACAGCTAACAGTGAAGCAATTTTGATGCCAATCTAAATCATTTAAGATATTGAAGATAATGATTATTAGTTTCCCATTGCCGCAAGACTGTGCAATTTTTGACGAAATGAATGCCCATCGCTGACCTGCCTAGACAATAGATCGAAGCGAGTGCGGCCCGGCAAGTTTAGCGGCATACCCTGCGAAGTACCGCTTGTGCGCCGTCTAGAGAGCCACTGGTACTCTGTTTGGTATTACGCGGACGAAGTCTGGGACCTACGCAATCGCCTGAACTGCACCCGGGTTCGGAGATTAGCTGTCGTAAAATCGCCGACATTGTCATGGAATCAATATCGTACGGAATCAGCATCCTGATTGCTGCACACCGTGCAAAACCGAGGCTCTCAGTGTGGATGGGTGCTGCTAGCTGTGTTCCATACAGTGTAGGCACATACATGGGACACTCAGAGCCGCGCCAATTCAGCAGGTTTCGTCGCCTTACGGGCTGATTGGCGGAAGAATCACACGGCTTTGCGCAGCGTTTCCATGCAGCTCAGCCAACCGAGTACTTGGTTCCATCTCGTACACAGGTGGGCTACCAAACGCTCATTCGCTCCCGCAGCAGCCACCAAGTCCTTGAACCGCGCATCTTCGATGTCACTTTGCGCCCTACTATGACTTACGTTATTGAATACAAAGTAGATAGATAGCAGATCGACCTCTTTGCATCGCCAGTAACAACGTGCCGTGTGTTCGGCGGTGAGGTTTTCGTTGTGCAGATAAGTTACGATATGGGCTGTTCACGGCAGCTATCCCTGAGACTTTCTCAATTTTCGTATTGGAATCACCAAGCATTGTGACGTGGTCACCAAAGTGGTGGTTGCTGTTGAGGAAAGCGCTTAGCCCATAACTGCAAATCCCTGCGCACCCAGCCACAGGTGGGCCTATCACCTCGGTACCTTTCTGCGTGGACTCGCCTTACGTATCAGGGTTATAGATTCGAGAGCACTTCTTCGGCTGTGTGGTATCCGGATTGCAGTATTGTCATCGACCAGTCATTTCCCATCGGGGATTCTGTTTACACGCGTGCAGGGCGATGCCTTGGAACGTGCAATCTTAGCCGTTTTTCACTATGATTGGCACCCCACCTTGGAAGGAGTATATGAAAAGAATAACGCCGCTTCTACTGCTTTTCCTTTCGCTCGGGATCACTAATGCCTGGGCGGGAATCACCGGTAGTACAAACCCTAGTGACTTTCAGGACCCGGTCGACTGGTGCGTGAATTACGGATGCAACGGCCAGCAACTGGGTACGCCCCAGACGTGGATTTCGAACGGCAGCCGTACCGGCCTGGTCGGCCTCGTCAGCTCACAGAACATGGAAATCCGCCAACAGGGTGTGAGCTGGGGCGGCAACTTCGATCCCGGAATGGGAGTGATTTACAACGGCGTGGAAACCCTCGGCAATACCCCGGGCGGAATCCTCGTATCCTTCGATTCACCCGTGTTCGGCGCTGGCGCCTACATTCAGGACGATTTTCCTGGCGCCTTCACGGCTACGATTCAGCTGTTCGATTCCAGCTTCAACCTGCTGGGCACCTTCTCCGCCCCTGGCAACTCCGATCAGAACCCTGGCACCGCGCTGTTTATCGGGGCCTTCGACAGCTCGGCCGACGTCTCGTATGCCCTGTTCGATACCAACGACGACGACTTTGCGATTGGCACGATGCGTCTGAAGACTTCGCAACAGGGGACAACTCCGGAGCCGAGCACTCTGCTGCTGGTGGGTCCTTCGATGCTTGGTCTCGCAGGCGTGTTGCGCCGCAGGCTATCGCGTAAATCTCAGGAGGTGCGGTAATGAATCCTCGCAAACTTCTTTTAGTGGCCACAAGTCTGCTCCTGGCCTGTCAGCTGGGTCTGGCGCAGGATGGCCGAACCACGGCGGCCCAGGTTAATGCCCTCGCCGCCCTTGCCCAACAGACCGGCAGGGCGTTTCCCATCGTGCCGCTTTCGTCGCAGGGACACCCCCGTCCCTTTGTGTGGGTGGCCGGCCGGCTGCACAACCAGGGAATCCGGCCTGCACTGCCCAGTTTCTGTAACACGAATCTTGGCGGGGAGGTTATCTTCGTTTTCTGCCCGAATGCACTGCAGGTCACCTATCAAACCAACCAAATCTCCTTCGCCAACGGGGGAGCTGGCATGGTGATTGGCATCACTGATGCCTTCCACTACGGAACCCCCACCACCAGCAGAGCCGACGCTGACCTGACCAGGTTCGACACTGACATGGGGCTGCCCCAATGCACCCTCGCCAACGGCTGCTTCCGGGATCTCAATCAGAACGGGTCGGGATCTCCCTGGAATTGCGGCCACGATTCGGGCTGGGAGGTGGAGACCATGCTCGATCTGGAGTGGGCGCATGCCATGGCCCCCAATGCGAAGCTGGTGCTGGTAGAAGGCTGCACCAATGACGACAGCGACTTGAACCAAGCTGTTACAACCGCAGCCGGACTGGCGGATGTGGTTTCCGATAGTTGGGGTGAGGGCGAATTTGACGGCGAGCAAGCTTCGGATCCGTTCTATTTTTCGACCAAGCCAATCCTGTTCGCGTCGGGCGACGGTGGGGCGCCTGGGATCTACCCGTGCGCCTCTCCTAACGTAACCTGCGTCGGGGGGACGACCTTGACGCCGAACCTGACCACATTTGTCCGCGTGAACGAAACCGGTTGGGCCGGAAGTGGCGGTGGATGCAGCCCCTTTGAGCCGTCTCAAGGCTTCCAGACGGGCAATGGCGTTAACATCTGCGGCAGTACCCGCGCCGTTCCCGATATTGCCGCGGATGCGGATCCCAATTCCGGTGTGGCAGTATACGACAGTGGCAATGGCGGATACCTGCTGGTTGGTGGAACCAGCCTGGCAACGCCGTTGATGGCTGGCATTATCGCCGACCTCGACACGGCCCGCACCACGGCTCCTGGCCCTTGGAGGAAGCCGAAGCTGCAGGGCTCGGCGGGATCGCCGACCATCGACAGCTCGCTGTACCTGAAGTATGCCGGTTCGCCTACGGGCTATCCGTATACCTACTACTACTACGATGTGGTAATGGGTAACAACGGCTTCCCGGCTGGACCTGGCTACGACTTGGTCACCGGCCTCGGCGTCTTAACGGCGCCGCATGCTGGACCACCATTCAACCTGCCGTAGACCAAATTACCGGCAGTGTTTCACTTTTGAAACTCCCCCCATCCGAGCTTGGATGGGGGATTCTTGTTGCTGGATTCTGTGTCGAATTGGCTTCGATGCCGAGTAAATTTTCCGAAACCTAACCCTGGATGGGTCGAAGACTGGCGCCGTGCTCCATAGGTTCTGCCTATCTGTTGCTCCCCGTTTCCTCTGGGAGTGCCTCACTAGCGTTGGGCCCGGCGGGCGGCCGGGGCAAAGGTGTCGGCCTTTTTAGGCCATCACGCGATAGCTCTCGGTTTGTCGGACACTCGGAGACTGGTCTGTTTCGTGCTATTCCTCGGATAGTTGTTGGAATGTCGCCATGTCGTACGGAATCAGCATCCATAAGCCTGCACCTTGTGCAGTGAACAGGTGAGAACAGGTCGGGGCCGAGGCTCTCAGGGTGGATCGGTGCTGCTTCTGTGTTCCATACAGTGTAGGCACATATAAGGGACACTCAGAGCCACGCCAATTCAGCAGGTTTCGTCGCCTTACGGGTTGATTGGCGGAGGAATCACACGGCTTTGCGCAGCGTTTCCATGCAGTTCAGCCAACCGAGCACTTGGTTCCATCTCGTACACAGGTGGGCTCCCAATGACTGGGAGGCAATACACACCGTGCAGCAGGAATTGCGTAGACCTGTGCTGCAGCGAATCGGACAGCACTCGGATACCGCCCTCCCCTACACTGCGTAACCGTGCAGGTGTGACCGTACCAGCGGGAGGAGGGTATGGTCTAACACTTCATCTCAATCTGTATCTGGGTCTTGGTCTTACTCTGAGTAACAACCGTAGTAACGACCGTTGCCGGAGGTATACCTCCACGCAGTGGGGATGGCACCGTTAAGGCAAATAATTCTGGGGACTTACGGAGGACCACGTAAGGCTGGTAGCTCACGTGACAGCGCGTTGCGTGACGGTTTACTTCATCGTGGGCACCTGCCGAAGAGTAACCCGCGAAGTTAGAGAACCAAACTCAGTTCACCGATGACGATAGGCGGCTCGCTCCGCGTGTCTTCGATGTCACTTTGCGCCCTACCATGACCCAAGCTATTTATTACGAAGGAGATACGCTATAATCGTCGATGAGCTGACATAGCCCCGCTGTTTCACGGGAGAGTTTTCGTTGTGGGGAAGCCCTTAGAATCCTAGTAGGTTATCGACAGCTATCCACAGACCGCTGACGGTCACTTATCCCGTTACCCGACCGCTACGCTTGCAGCCTGCGTAAATCGTCCGAATTGTGTTGACATGCAAACTTCCCCGTCGGATAATCCGCCCCAGCTTTAAATCTAACGAGCCTTTAGAGATGCCGTGGCTCACGAAGTTGCGGGCTCTCCGTTGCGGAATCGGACTTCTAAAACTGGTAACAAGGAGACGTACATGCAACGTCGAACTCTGCGCTTCTCGTCCTGGCTGCGTCACTCTGTTGTAGTGCTCGCTACCGTGTTCATGATGACCCTGCCGTTGCTGGCCCAAATGCCAAGTATCACTAGCACGACGATCAGGTATTCGACTCCGCCTTCGCCAAACCAAATCACAATTTTTGGGAGGTACTTCAGTCAAGGAAGAGCGGCTCCAATCGTGGTTCTAAACGGCACAGGGTTAACGGTGACTTCGTTCACCAGTACTCAAATTGTCGCAACGTTCTCAAGTAGCCTGCCTGCAGGAAGTTACCTACTGACTGTGACCAACCCCCAAATTAAGAACGGCACTGGAACGTTCATAGTGGCGAACGGGGCTATCGGCCCGCAAGGACCGATGGGGCTGCAAGGACCGCAGGGGCCACAAGGACCGCAGGGGCCACAAGGACCGCAGGGGCCACAGGGACCCCAGGGACAGACCGGGCCCCAGGGACAGACCGGGCCACAAGGACCGCAGGGGCCACAGGGACCGCCCGGTCCTCAGGGCCCTCCTGGGGTGAGCAATGTGTTCACCAATCAAGTGGGAGGATTCACCGTGCCCGGCGACGGAACCTGGGTCCAGGTCATAACCGTGACCGTTCCCGCGGGCAGCTATGCGTTCAGCGGATCGGAGTGGGGTTTCAACGTGAATGATGGCCGCATCGACTTACAGTGCGCTATCAGACCGGCTAGTTCCCCTCCGGGCTTCGGTGACGTCCTCGAAACGGTGCAAGGGCACTACGCCGGGACGATGACCACGATCACGGAAGTTGCAAACGTGGGAGTAGCTACGCAATTTGCGCTGTGGTGCGCGACGGCGTCCAGCCCCCAGCCCTCCTATACTGGCGCCGCGGCTCATCTCCGGGTAATCCAGGCCGAGTCGGTGACCATGTCCCCCTAAGGCCGACCGATTCAACGGTAGTCCACTTGGGGTTTTGTGCTGGATGGGAAGTGAGTGGTGCCGGATGCTCCATCTTTTCGCTTCCTTTGCGTAAGGTTGGGAGACAATGAACTGTGGACTGTCATGTCCCCGTTTGATGGAGACAAACGAAAAGACTGGTCTCATGGGTCGTTCCCATCCTTCCCGCCAAAACCCCGCGAGAAGGATGGGGCACCCGGTCAGCATGGTGTTACTCCTGCCTATTTGTCGCAGGATAGCTGCCATGAAAATGGCGCACCTTTGCACAACAAATCAATGACTTACGAGCCTGCGCTGTTTTCATGTCACGTGGTGCACCGAAGGTGCATGATGCCTGTCGTGAGATCCCCATTGCACAAGTGATCCGCGCCGAGGCTCCCGTTTCGGGATTGGTTGTGCAATGGCCTGATTACAACAGTCAAGGCGCGGAGTCCTTCGGCTATGATGGGAACACCAGCGGAACATTACGCAGAAGGTCATCAACCGACTACAACAGCTTCTCGCGGGTTTCCGATTCACCCGACTACCGAAGGGGAAATGTTGGGACAAGTAAGCGATAGCTGGCGCGAAATCCCCTTATCACCACCAATCCGCATTCGTAAACCCGTTGACAGTCTCTAAAAGCTCAAGAAAACTTGTGCGACGCCTCCGCGGTGAATGCATTCCGATCTGCGCCAGACCATGACCTGCTTCCTGCACGCTGTGCAGTCCAACGTGGTTCCATACTACGTAGGGATACTATGTGCATTCACTACGGGAGTTCACCGACAGCCTGTTTTTGGGGCTTTGAGCGCAGATTGCCGTTTGGCCACTGATTTCGCGGAGTGTATTGACCAGCTTTAGCCAGCTTAGAAGCTGGTTCCAACTGTCGGTGATTAGGGACGCCAACATGACCTGTTTATTGTTGGCATCGGTAGGCGACCAGCGCCCCGAATGGCCTGTAATCGTGCCAGAATGCTCTATGACGAGCCGCAGCACTCCGGGCACCTCTGGTCTACCGTGGCGAAAAACCTGCAGACACTCTCAAGAAGGGGCAAAAAACTTCCACGCAACCTCCGCGTAACATCAAGGTCGAAGGACGCCCTACCATCATCCTTTTTCGGTGTCAGTTCTGGTGTCAGTTGGGTTTTGGTCCGGGTGCGGAATCGTGCGGATTGGTGCAGTGTCTATACGACGGGAACCAGCATCAATATTGGTCCTTGCGGAGTTGTGCGGATTGATGCGGAACGGTGCAGATTGCCAAGTTTGGATTATGAGTCCCCTGCTCCACCATTGAGCTACAGGCCCGGCAATGAGTTACGGATGCTGCCCTGCCCACTGTAGGGAAATTTGTAGGCGCCTAGTCAGCATTGTATGGCGAAGGGAGTGAATCACAAAGTCCCGGCCAAGCCCGGCATCAATCTTCCCTGAATTCACCGACGTTTAGTTAGGAGGAGTCGAACGGCCAGGAACATCACAACGAGCAATATGGCCAGAATCGGAATCCGGCTCCATCGCCCGAGTAACCAAAAGCAGGTTCCTCCAGCGAGCACAAGTACGATCCACCAGATCGTTGGACTTTGGCGGTCCCGCAACTTCCAGGTTCGAAGAATTTGCCAGATCGCATAGGCGCAGACTGGAACGGCAAAGATACCGGCAGCAGCCCGCAGGTTGGACAGCAGCACTACTCCAAATTCAAGCCGGAGGGTCATTTGCTCAGGGAGGGAATCTTCTCCCTCGCCGCATCCATCATTATTTCACTCCTGCGGGCTGGTGTTTGTCAGTGACCTGTGACGCAGTGCCGAGCGAGAACGGCAAGACTGGTCGTGGTTTGTGCCGTAACCCAGGCCCGGCTTTGACTTTGGCTACCTCGTTGTAAACGGGTCTGTCCCCGCTTCTCGCAAGGGGAGCCAGGAAACTGGCGGAAGGAAGATGAAGAAGCTCTAGGGAAGGAAGTCGCTACGGCAAGGCGGTCGAGGGGGACTACGGGCAAACGGCTAGAGCGGATCCTACGGGGCGCCATTTGGCGCCGAGGCTGCGGCACTGTCCTAGTGGAATGCTTTGCGCATCCCACCGCCGGTCGGCCACCAGGTGAGTTGGACCGAGGTGGTGAAATCGGTTTGCCGCGTGGGGGCCAACACCGGCACCCACCAGGTCTCGTACTGCAGGAAAGATTTGAGCTCGAGAGTTTTGCGAACGCGGAGCATCGCGGAAGCGTTCCAGTCCCATTGCGTGCTTCCGCCCGGGATGAAATCGTTGGCGATCTTGCTGTTGCGGACCCCTACTTGAATGCTGCTCTGGGGACTGAGATGGTACGTACTCCACGCCTGATAACCCTTTCCCTCGCGGCCAATCCAATTTCCCATCAGATACTTATTGTTGAGGTAAAGGTCGTGATAGATCACCTCCCAATACATGAACGTACCGCCAATGCTATTCGGGGTGGGAGGATCGGTGTAAACCGCTTCGGCGCGGAAGTCGAGTTTGGGCAAGCCGGGGAAATGTGTGAGATAGATTCCGGGGTTGACGGCAGAACGCCGAGGGGCGCTCACCGGAGAGACGTCGTCGTGCACCAGCGAATCGCTGTACAACGTCAACCAACGGCGCACAAAGGGCAGCCGGTACGAGAAATCGAAGCTGGCGTGGCGCGCGCCAGGGTCCTTACGCGAGAACTTGACCTCCGGAGTGACGTCGTTGAGGCTGGTGAAGCTAGTCCAAAACGAACCGAAAGTGATCGGTACGTGTCCTTGACCGCCAAATACGTCGTTGCGAGTGAATCCGATCTCGAGGTTTTCAGTCGGCTTAAAGCTGGCCTTTTGTCCGAACATGTACGGCCCTGCGGGGAACTGATGACCCGCGAGCGCTCCGAAGTAGTTCGACACCTCGAAAGGCCCCAGGAACTTTGACAAGCCTGGAACATTGACCGGCTCCGTGCGGTTGATTTGCAGCATCCAGAACGGGGCGGCATTGTCGCTCATCAAGAAGGCGCCGCCTTCGTCGGGCCCCCACCACATGCTTTGTTTGCCTACGGAAAAATCCAGGCCTCCAAATCTTGCCAAGGCATAGGTGTCCAACAATCGAAACTGGTTCGCCGAAACCGGGGTCGCTGGCTGCAGAGGATTTAGATCGGCGTTCGCGATCACTTGTCGCACCGACAGCGGATATCCCGGGATCGTGGGCGCATACTGGTACTCGCCATCGACGTAGAAGGCAAACCGGCCATCATTGGCGCTGGCGCTGAATCCGGTGATGTTGCTGACACCCTGCCAGTATGGGCGGCCATAATCGTTGATCAGCGTCTGGCCGAAGTGATAGCTGTCGTTCACCGGCGTTCCCGCAATGTCCATCACGCGCGTGTAAACCGAATCCAGGTGGATCGCTTCCACCGGTCTTCCATCCCAAGCCGCCAGCTCATCGGCGAATTCCGCATCGAGGGTCCTCTGAAGCTGCAGGATTTGCGGTGGAAGGTCCGTGTGATATTCGACGTTGCTATGCATCTCGATCAGCATGTGAGCGCAAGCCATTCGCGTCCACGGCCGCAAACCGATGAAGGCGGTGTTGATGTACCCGCGGGCGCTCAGGGTCTCCATGGCGGGATAAATCCAACTGTCCAGCGGAACGTAGGGGCTTGCGATGTTGCCGGCACGGGGCGCCGATGTCTGTTCCGCCACGATCTTCAGATCGTCATCGAGACTCGCATTGTGCCGTGTTTTGTAAATGTGCCGGCCGATTTGATAGCCGAGCAGCCCTCCCACGAACACGTCCGACAGGAAATGCTCGTCCGATGCAGCCCGCGCCAGGCTGACTCCCAGCGCCAGACCATAGGCCCCAACCTCAGCTATAGGGCGGGGATACTCCTGCGCGACCACCGAGGCGAACGCCCAAGTCAGCGCGGCATGGTCCGATGGAAACGATGTCCCGCCGTGATAGAAGATATTTTGGAAGTTCGACGGAATTGGCCGTTCGCGCCCGGTGGCGAAGCTCATCGCATAGTCAACGCCGATGGCGTTGATCATCGCTTCGGTCGCCAGCACGCCGGTTTCGCGCGCGCGCTCGTTATGGGTCACATGTCCCCAGATATACATGGCTCCCGTCATCCCCGCCGCCGACGCCACCCCCGCATCCGAAGCGACTCTGAGTGCGTGCAGATGGTCGAGCCGCATGGCATAGGAACTTTGCGGGTCCGTGACGAACAGTCCGGTGGCAATGCCGCTCATGGGAACCAGCCACTTGGCATCGGCGGGCTTCAGGTGGAATGGACTGGTCCAGATGTCTTTCTGATCTTCGGCCAAATGTTGCAGGAAGCGCGTCTCGTTAGGATGAGGAATGGAACCATCGGCCGCGACAGCGGTAGCCTGCGACGGCAATGCGCTGCCAACCGGAGGAACTGATGGCTGCTGCGCGTGCGCAGGAACCGTGGCGCAACAGGTCCCGAGAGTCAGAGCGAGCACAAACCTAGTGAGGGAGTTGGTCAAGGGGGGAGCCACGTTTTTGAAAGGGCACGGCTTCAGCCGTGCCGTTATGAGCTTGGAGAGTTGGGCTTTAGCCCCCGAGGGACGTCGCACTTCAACACAACACCGAAGTTCCTCAGTGGCTAAAGCCGCTATGGATGACAGCAATTATGGCACGGCTGAAGCCGTGCCCCTTCAAGGACGCTGACGCCGATATGCCGCCGGGACAGACTCTTTCGGATCTTCGTTCAAATCGAGCCCGCGTAGTAGCGGAATATGCGCGTCAGCGCAGTGGCCATGTCGTCCACATCTTGTTCGGACATGGCGGAGGAGAGCGGCAAGGAGATGGTGCGTGCTCCCACAAACGAGGCGTTGGGGAAATCCGAATCGACAAATCCGAACTGCTGCCGGTAGTAGGGGTGCTGATGCACCGGTATGTAGTGAATGCCGACGCCAATGTTCTCCGCATCCAGCGCCGCGATGATCGTCTGCCGATCAACCCCAAGCTCTTCCAACGCCAGTAGCGGTGTAAACAAATGGTAGGCGTGGCGTGAGCCGGCGGCGGGCGGCGGAGGCAGCAACAGGGGAAGCTGCTTCAGACGGTCGGTGTAGGTCAGCCAGATTTGCTCGCGTTGCCGCCAGCGCTCTTCGATGGTTGTCAGTTGCGGCAAGCCCAGGGACGCGGCCAGGTCCGTCATGTTGTATTTGAAGCCTGCCGCGATAACTTCGTAGCCGCTGGGGCCACCGACAAACCGGCTCCACGCATCGGCCGTCATGCCGTGCAAAGACAGGATCTTGACGCGCTCGTACACTTGCCGGTCGCGGGTAATCACCATCCCGCCGTCGCCGGTGGTTATGTTCTTGGTGGGATAAAAACTAAAGCAGCCGGCATCGCCCATCAGGCCTGCCGGGGTCCCGTGATGAGTGGCTTCAATGGCGTGTGCACAGTCCTCGATGACACGCAAACCGTGACGGCGCGCAATGTCGAGAATCGGGTCCATTTCACAGCAGCGCCCACACATGTGGACGACCAGTATGGCCTTGGTGCGGGAAGTGATTCGCGCTTCGATGTGCGCGGGATCGAGGTTGAAGGTCGATCGGATGCAATCGACAAGAACGGGTTTCGCTCCGGTGTGGACGATGGAGTGAATGGTGGAGCAAAACGTCATGGCGGGCGCGATCACTTCATCGCCAGCGCCGATTCCCAGGGCGAGCAACGCCAGATGAATCGCAGCCGTACCACTGCTCACTCCGACGGCATGGGGTGCGCCTTTGTAGCGCGCGAACTCCTGTTCGAAGCGCTCGACCCTTCCCCCCAGCCCGATCCAATGGCTGCGCAGACACTCGACGACCCGACGCGATCTCGGCCTCGCCAATTACCGGCGCCCCGAAGATCAGCCTCCGGTCACGCGCGCGAATGGGATCGCCGCCCGCTATCGCCGGAAGGCCGTTGGGTTCTTGAACTGGATGTGATGGTCCGCCTGCCAGCGGAGCGCGCTTCATAAGATTCAGTCTTGACGTTCTATGGGTAAGGCGATTGTAACTGATTCAAGGACCATTGCGGTGACCGGTGGCCGCAGGTTTGCATCGAACCCGTGCGGCTGGGGCGGTCGGCTATACTGACGCTGCTTCCACTCTATGCCCTTCACCGTATCCCACGTGGCCGCCGCACTGCCTTTGCGCAGATTGAACCTGGTGTGGTCGGCGTTCGTGGTCGGCAGCATGGCCCCAGACTTTCCGTATATCGTCGGGAACATCGACTATCGAAGCTGGGGCCACCAGTTCCCCGGGCTCCTCGAATTCACGCTCCCCGCCTCGCTCTTCGCGCTGTGGCTGTTTCATGCCGCCATCAAGCGGCCGGCCGCAACCTTGCTGCCCAGCGGCATGCAGCAGAGATTGCGCGGCCAACTTGGAGAGTTCAAGTTCGGCGGCCCTGCCCGGTTCATGGCCATCTTGTTTTCCCTGGTACTGGGCATTGCGACACACGTGGTCTGGGATGCATTTACCCATCCGTTCTCCTGGCCAGGGTGGCGCTGGGCTTGGCTGCAACGTTGGGTCAAAGTTCCGCTGCTTGGACCGATGCCAACGTACATGACTTTGCAGTACGCGAGCACCGTGGTTGGACTGGTTGCGCTCGGGATCTGGGTCCTGCTTTGGTATCGCAAGACAACGCCCCAGCCCGCGGTTGGAGGGGCGAAAGCCAACGCCGGTCCATGGATTGCCCTTACCATGATTGCGGTGGCCACCGTCGCCGCACTCGTCCGCGCCTGGCTGGAGATCGGCATGCCGCAGAACCAGCACAGGGCAGACGCCTTCCTGCTCGTCTTTGGAGTAACGGGTATCGCCCTGGTTTTTTGGGAAGTGCTGATTTACTGCGTAATGATTTCGTCCCATCAAACTTGGTGATCAGCTAAGCTCAGGATGCAGCCAGCGAGATCGTCATGCCTTCCGTCAGTGTCATCATGAACGTCCGCAATGGAGCTTCCACGCTCCGCGAGGCCCTGGAAAGTGTGCTGCGGCAGAGCTTCCATGACTGGGAGCTAATTGTTTGGGATGACCGCTCCACCGACGAGAGCGCGCAAATCATCGTCGAGTGTAAGGACCCCAGAATCCGCTACTTCCTATCGCAGCAGGAGACTTCACTCGGCAAGGCCACACCGATGACCTTTGCCGGGTTCTCGAGGTCATGAAGAGCAGCCCCCAAACGATAGACCGAGCGGCGCCGGCGGATTCTGCGCCGCAGCGGCAGACGACAACATGGCAACAGCCAGACTTACTACGCGAAAGTTTTTCACGATTGTCTCCAGTCAGAATTAGTGGATTTCGGCCGTTGGGCCGACGGTGGTACTTGAACCCGGAGCCCGCTGAGACGTGACCCCTCAATGACGCCATTACAACCCAGGCTCGGACAAGCGAGAATGTGTGCCGGTGGTGGCAGATTCTTAAGATGCACTTTGTAGTCCGGGAAGGCAGGATGAGCCGCCTTCCCGTTCGACAGGTTTGCCGGTATTACACGGCAACGGGGACGTTATGGAAGGTCGAGATGACCGTCTCAAACGTCTGAACCCGCGGCGTTCCATCGATTACTTTCGCCAGGGTCTTCAACACTTCTGGGTAGGTGTTGGTATTGTAATCGTCAGCATTGTTCTTGTGCTCCCACAGACTGATGGAAACCGCATCCTGGCTGCCGGTATTGCACAGCGTGATTTCGTCCTTGAAGCCCTTCTGCTTGCGCAGTAAAGGAAGAATCTGGTTCTCAAATGTGCGGGTGTAATCCGACTGCATGGTAGATTTCAGGCGAAAAGAGACATTGCGTGCGTACATATTCAACCTCCTAAAGGTTGCATCGCATATAAGAAGAAGGGAACTTCAGATGGACTGACTTATGTTCAGGGAACCTGAAAGAGGAGAGGGTGGCAACTACCTCAGTTTGAACTGTATCTGATTGCGTGAGCATTGTCAAATCGAAGTCTTTTCCAATACAAGATGAGCCTGAAGGAGGAGGCAGTTTCCAACACAAGATGAGCCTGGAGCGAGTGGCATGCTGAGGATTGACAACCAGCGTGCACGAAGCAGAGAAGCTGAACCT
>Ga0187864_10002514_pt1 | contig 15884 bp, 16 predicted proteins | sample June2016WEW_11_4_FD_132985 | JGI IMG/M metagenome (GOLD analysis project Ga0187864, IMG submission 132985) | Peatland microbial communities from SPRUCE experiment site at the Marcell Experimental Forest, Minnesota, USA - June2016WEW_11_40 | ecosystem: Environmental > Terrestrial > Soil >... | reverse complement strand
TTTGCCGGCGCGCTGGATGCGCGCAAGATCAACGCTAAGGAAGGCCGCCTCACTGCCGACGTGCGCGGTGAAGTCGAAGAAGAAAACAGGGTCCTGATCATCCGCCGAGTGCACGTGACGTTTCACCTGCGCGCCGCGAATCCTGACGAAGTCCGCGAAACCGTGGACCGCGTCCACAGCGTGTACGCGGAAGGGTGTCCCGTGTACCGCTCGCTGAAGCCGGCGTTTCAGATCACCTCCGGCGTGGAGGTGGTGCCCGAGCAGGCGGCAGCAATGTAATAGGCTTTCGAGGAGCGTCCGGCCAGCTTGCTTCTGCGCTCCGCGCCGACCCACTCCGAAGACGAGGGATGCAAACGTCTTCATTGCTGAATAGCAAGTTCTGGCACAGCGAAAAGCAGTTCCTTAGGGCGATTGACCAATTGCGCGGTTTCGCCGGTCATAAACTTGCTCCAGCCCGGCGAGTCGAACTTGAGTTGGAGACCGAGCACATCGCGATAGAACTTCACGGCTTTGCTCTGTCGGACACGAACTTGATCACATACCGAGCTGCGTTCCTTGCGTTTCGCGCCTCCACTGGACGGTTTGGTGTCATTTATCAATCCGGCGCGGAAGCGAAGCTCAACAGACTAGAATGAACATGCTGGAAGCCGAAGCCATTATGTGATGCCCGTCACTGCGGCACAAGCTCAGTCGCCGGTAGTGTCTCAGTTTCAATTTCCACAGAGTAGCCAATCCCGCGCGCCTGTGGGAAACTGTTTGGCATGAAGAAAAAGCTCAGGCCCAAAGGCGAGTGGCAGGCTATTGGGATGCAAGAGGCTCGGCTAGAAAAAGGCTCCCCTGAGAAGCTGCGTATGCGAGCACGCCAGCTAAGAGATCACGCCGAACGGCTCAGCAGAGAAGCCGAGGAACTTGAAGAACGGGCGGCCGTCGCTGAAAAGGCGGCTGCTCTATGACAGTAGGTAAAGGGAAACGTCCGCGTGATCCCGTCCAGCTTGCTAAGCAAGTATTCGACATTGCCATTGGCGAAGCTGAGGACACGGTTAGCGAATCGAAGCGGCATCCATCACCTAAGCGCAAAGGCGGAGTAAAAGGGGGTAAGGCGCGTGCCAAGAGCCTTACCCCCGCAGAGCGGGCGGACATTGCGCGTCTGGCGGCGGAAGCACGCTGGAAGAAGAGCTAGGCGGTCTTCCCACTTTCTTCTTCAACGGGGGCATTGCGACGCCATTCGGTTTCGTCCGCAAAATCAAGTGGAAACTGAAGCGGTTGCTCTTTTGGATTGATGCGATTCCAGTGCTCTACCGTGTTCGTCCCGATCACCGCCTCACCGATCATCTGCTCACGATATTTCGCCATTGCGAACACCATTTGGCTTCGTGTTGCTTCGTCTGTTTCGATCCAAAGCGCAAGCTGCTCACCATTCTTGAGGCGCTGAGTCATGGCGAGATTCGCTCTGTATGGGCGTTTGGTCTTTTGGTCGTAGCCAATTTCTTCTCGCTCAGCGTCAGCAAACTGCTTAGCCAACCGTTCCGCGCCTGACACTGGCGGAGGCACGGGCCATCCTTGGGCGATTGCGGCTTGCGCGATCTCAGCCATCGTCACGACGGTTTTCTTGTTTTCCCGCTTGTAGTACCGAACAAATGCCTGCATTTCTTCGTGCTTTGTCATTTCATCTCCTATTGCCCAACCGGGGCCACGTCCCCCCAGCCATCCGCCATCGCGTTCGGCACTACGGCTGACCTAATTTTCACTAGATGATTGCGAAACAAATCGTAACGTGAAAGCTGACGTTGCAACCGACCAGCAATGATCCCCGGATGGATCCTAAGAGTCTGTGCGAATCCGAGAATGTCGCGCTCTGCGAAAAATGGGGCCTTGAGTGATATGAACTTATTGAGTGAAGACTGAGGCACACAGAACTCAGCAGCGGCCTCATTGGCGATCCGTTCTTCCTCTGGAATCGAGTCTCCGGTTCCCGCACGCTCTTTTTCCAACTCAGTGTCGAGCATCGCCGCCGAATGTCCGTGATTTTGCAGAAGGTGTTCGCACTCATGGCGAAGAACAAACCAAAAATTGTCGATGCGGTCGTGACGAAGCGACATTCCGATTACCGGGGATCGGTCATTCAACCAAAAGCAAACTCCATCTATTTTGGCTCCAGGCAAGGATTCTACGATCACGTATCGAATACCGCATTCGGCCAAGATACGCGGAACCTTGCGTGTGCCTTCTGGTGATCCGAGCAAAGCCCGAAATGTGCTGACCGCATCCACAAGGGCTTGATGAGAATATTTAGCCGCCAAGGTCTCAACCGCGATCTGTTTTACCCGATACAGCCATGCCAGTTGAGCAGGAGTTATGGGGCCAAACACATCCGTTTTCTTAGCTGCATGTGGAAGAATCTCTATCTCGTCAACTGTTTCCACCCCGAAGAACTTGCATAGGGCATCCTCCACCCCGCGCACATTCCTAACGTCATCGACACCTTTCAGCCAGCCGCGCCTAATCATCTCGGATACTGGCAGCTCCCCAAAAAGACTGGCGCGAGTGGCCAACCGTGGGTCAGGCCGTGAGATAATGCGGGCCATCGCGAGATCGTAGTCCTTTTGAAGCTGAAGGAACGTCTCAGCGGGAACATCGAATATCTGACTTAATCCTAAGGCAAGGTCGGCATCAATGGCACGCTTGCCTGCTACGATCTTGTTCAAACCGGTCTCATCAATGGCCAACACGATAGCGAGAACCCGCTGGGTCCAACCGCGAGAATCGAGGAGTGCCTGAATCAGTTGTCCAGGGGTCTTGTAATCTTGGCTGAGGGGGTTCACGTCCACAACTCTAATCCCTGCAACAAAACATGTCAATAGGCAAAATGGCCTATTTGTCAAACTGCATTTAATGCTTGACAAATAAGGGCAAACCAGCTACGATTCTTCTCATGAATCGCCTATCAATTGCCGACCGAGCCGCCATTCTAGGGATGCTCGTAGAGGGAAACAGTCTTCGTTCTTGCAGTCGCCTAGCTGACGTTTCGATTAACACCGTGACAAAGCTGCTGGTGGACTTAGGCGCGGCCTGCGAAAAATTCCACGATGAGCACGTCAGGAACGTGCGCGTGCGGCGCTTGCAGGCAGACGAAATCTGGTGTTTCATCGGCGCGAAGGCCAAGAATGTCACGCCGAAGAAAAAGGCGGAAGGATGGGGAGATGTTTGGACGTGGACGGGCTTGGATGCGGACACAAAGCTCTGCGTCAGTTATCTAGTGGGCGGGCGTGACGGCGGATGGGCCAAGGAGTTCATGCAAGACTGCGCCAATCGCATCAAGGGCCGAGTCCAAATCACAACTGACGGACACAAGGCTTACCTTGAGGCTGTTGAGGATGCCTTCGGAGCGGATATTGACTACGCTCAATTGCAGAAGATATACGGCGCACCGACCGATGCCGAGATGCGCCGCTACAGTCCGGCCAAGTGCATCGGCGCTGACATGAAGGTTGTCAGCGGTGATCCCGATCCCAAGCACGTAAGCACGTCCTACGTGGAACGCCACAACCTGACGATGCGGATGGGAATGCGCCGCTTCACGCGCTTAACCAATGGCTTTTCTAAGAAAATCGAAAATCACATAGCTATGGTTGCGATCCACGCCGTGTATTACAATTTCGCCAGAATCCACAAGACGCTGCGAATCACTCCGGCGATGGCCGCTGGCCTATCCGATCACGTTTGGAGTCTTGAGGAAATCGTTCTTCTGGCAAACTGAGACACTACCCAGTCGCCTTGTAACTTTCTGCTGATTCGCAAATCTCATATAATCTCTGTCTCTTGTCGTCTGCAACGGAGCGCAATTATGTACTCACGAACCGACAGTCGCAAGTTCAAAACCATCAGCCGGCGTGAGGCAATCTCCTCGAAGAGGACTTCTGGGGAGTCAGCGAGATTCATTTGTCCGATTACCGACTTGTGGTCCGGCATAACTTCCGGGCAACTCTTCCCCAATCCCGGTTATGGAAGAGTCGCCGACAAACCGCCCACAATTTGGCGGAACCGGGGCACTGTATTCCTAAAGCAAGGCAGGTGTGTCTGCCACCGTAGCCAGATCTCCAGGAAGTCCTGTCCGGAGGGCCGCCCCGGTCAATAATCCCATGGGCTCGAAGTGACCAGGACAGCGGTGCCGGTTTGATCACAGGTGCCGCCGGAGACCGTGTAGTCGCCGCTAATCTCACCTTGGTCCGGGTTCAACGTCCCAACGAAAGCGATGGTGCCGTTGCCAGTCGCAATTTCGAGGGCCACAGACGTGCCCAGGATGAAGCTGCCAGAGGGAAACGTTCCAGACGTGATTGTCCCCGAACTGAAGCAGGGCGAACTGAAAGTAACAGTTCCACTGACTCCAAAGCTGCCCTCATGAGAGCTGGCGCTGTCTTGAGCCACGGCGCCTGCCACGTCAAATGTTCCTCCCTCGGAAGTCGTGAACGTGCCGCTCAACGTGTTAGCGACATAAAGTATCTTGACGCCGGTGACATTTCCCTGGTCGCCGTTGGCACAGCCACCGTTGATGGTATACGTCCCTGTGAGTTGTCCCGGTGAATACGTCCCCGAGAGGGCGTTGTTGGGGATAGTGCCGGTGAAAGTAGCGACCTGTCCCGCATCAGACGCGGAGGTCAGGGAGATGTTGCTACCAGTCAGGGTACCGGTCAGGTCTACGGTTGTCAGGCGATCAAAACAATTCGAACCGTCGACATGCACTGCGCCGCTTAACGAAGTGCCGGATAGACTGATGCTGCCGGCAATCGTCAGGGGGGGCATCCCCACCGTGGACGTCGTGCTGAACTGCCAATTGCTTGAAATGCTCTGGCCCTGCGCTGGCGGACCTGAAGGTGAGCCTGAAGGTGAGCCTGAATATGAAGTTCCTGGTCCTCCTCCGCACCCACACAGCAGTACGAGAACCGAAAGCAGCCACGAGAAGCTCGATGTAAGTTTGGTCGCAAGTTTCATTGTCCTACCTCCGGTCTTCGGAATCCTCCGCTGGAACTTTTTGTTTTCGGGCTGAGCCAGCGCTGGCGATTTCGCGGCCAGCTACTTACGTGTCCGCCGAACTGGCGAACACCTCAGCGCGATGACGGAAACAAAGACGGACATGCGTACGGAATCACCCTGGCCAATTCTTCTACCTGCCTTGAAACCAGTCATCGAGTCCTCCAACTGCAGAGATCCAGTGCAAACGAGATAGCGTTGGTGCAAATTCAGTCCGTCACCCCGGGCATCAGAAGGTTACGCTCGTTGCGGGGGCGCTATTTCCGGCGAACGGCGCCGTTAATCGCTTGCGAGCCGAAGTGGCCGCTCGCCGGCATTCCGAACACCAACGTTATGTTCGAAAATCCGACCTGGGTGCCTCCCGTTACGCAAACCGTTAGTGGTGAAGTTTGCCCCTGAGGGGCAAATAGCGGGTAGCCTCCACCTTTGTCACTCTATTCAGGTTCCTTAGGAAGCCGAACAACCCCGTGGATCGGCTGCGGTCCGAAATGATTTGTTGCCTGTGATGGGCCGGTCGAGAGATTCGTAAACACCAGTGTGATGTTCGAAATCTCGAGGTTCGGGCCGCCGCCGAGGCAGACCTGTAGCGGCACTGGCCCGGTAAAGGGAGATCCTCCATTTCCCGCTACATCCGCCATTCCGTTCACCTCCAGAACCCAAGTGTAGGTAGGGAAGGGAGTGATGCCGGTTGGGCAATCGGTTTGAGGCGGGTTCCAAACTAGCGTCGCGCCCTTCATCGTTATGTGGTGCGTGTGCTGGTGTCGGGAGTCGGTGCTGAACCCAGAGCCGGATCCTAAATCGGAAAACTCCATCGTCAGAGATGCCGAAAAATCTGCCGTTCCGAACGGTTGCAGGCTCAAGGACCACGGGCCGCGAAGTTCCCATGGACCGGCTGTGGGGTTGGCTGATAATGGATAGTCATTGATCACGCCACTGTAGTGCCTGCTTGGCCAATCTTGCGCCGCCGCACCTGTCGCTAGCGCGAGCACGAGAACCCACGCCCCTACCGAGCAGAAGAAAGTTTTGCTGTGCATAGTCGCCTCCAGAAATTTTGGTAACACTGATCTTGTTCAGTACTCATCGCGCCGGCCGTAGCCCGACACGCCATGCACAGACTGGGTGAGTTTGAGGACATTAAGCAAACAGCAATAAACGGAACGGCCCATTTGCGGCCAAATGCCGTGTTTTGCAGTTCTCATCCGGTGCATTACAATCGGGGCGATTGTCTCCTGACCGCTCCCAGGAGGGCGAATGGGCGAACCATTCCCCAACAAAACACTGTCCGAGACCCCGTCCGAGCATCGCCTTGATTCCTGGAAGGAGATTGCCACGTACCTGGGCCGGGACGTGACGACCGTGCAGCGCTGGGAGAGGCAGGAGGGAATGCCCGTCCACCGCCACCTGCACCACAAGCGAGGCTCCGTCTATGCCTTGAGTTCCGAGCTCGATGCCTGGCGGCAAGGCCGCAAACTCCGTTCCGAAGAGGAACAAGAGCTAGCCCTGGAAGCTGCTGGGGCGGGTGGCCGGCAAATGACCGTTCCGCGCGGACGGCGCTGGCTCATTCTTGGCTCCGCAGTGGTGGTACTTGCTGTTTCAGTTGCCTACTTCGCAACACGGATGCGCGCAAAGGATGCAAGCCGGGCCAAAATTCGCTCTCTGGCAGTGCTTCCCTTGCAGAACCTGAGTGGCGATCCGTCGCAGGACTACGTCGCCGACGGCATGACCGAGGAACTCATCGGGCGACTTTCCAGAATTCACGGATTACGGGTTATATCCCGCACTTCGACGATGCACTTCAAGAACACGCAGCTTTCAGTGCCAGAAATTGCCAAGATGCTCGCGGTCGATGCGATTGTGGAAGGGTCGCTGGTGCAAGAAGGACACCAGATCCGTGTCCACGCCCAATTGATTCGTGCCGCGACGGATGAGCACATTTGGGCGGGAGAATACCAACGAGAGTACCACGGCATTCTTGAAGTGCAGGAGGAAGTCGCCCGGAATATCGTCGAGCAGATCGAACTGAATCTCACACCTGAGGAGCGGGCGCGTCTGGCATCCAGGCCTCCGGTCGATCCTCAAGCTTACGAGAACTACCTGAAGGGCCGTTACTACTTCAACCAGCGAACCGAGGATGCGCTCCACAAAAGTATCGCGTCGCTCCAGCAGGCGATCACGAGCGACCCAGGCTATGCCCCGGCCTATAGCGGGCTGGCGGAGGCCTATGCAATGCTCGGATTCCGCGGCGGTTTTCCATCGAAGGACGCTCTCTCAGGTGCAAAGAAAGCGGCTCTAAAGGCGATTGAACTCGATGACGCCTTGGCCGAACCTCACGCTTCTCTCGCGTTCATCGCGGAGACTTATGAGTGGGACTGGCCTGCGGCCGAGCGAGAATACAAGCGGGCTTTGGAATTGAACCCAGATTACGCGCAAGCTCACAACTGGTATGGCGGTTATCTCACGTACACAGGACGATTCAATGAGGGGGTCGCTGAGGCCATGCGGGCCCGTGAACTCGACCCTCTGTCCCTGCCTCTGAACAACGCGCTGGCGGGAAGGTTGTTGGTGGCAGGGCGTTACGATGAAGCACTCCGGCAGGTCCAGACAACCTTGGAACTGGATGAGCACTTTGCACCGGCTCACCAGACTCTGGGCTGGGTCTACCTGCGCGGCGGAAAACAGGATGATGCCATTCGAGAGTTTCAAAACGCCCTAGAACTCGCCGGAGCTGCAGACACGGACATTCAGTTGGACTTGGGCTTTGCCTACGCCGTGTCGGGACGCACGGCTGAGGCAAGAAGAATACTCGCGAGCCTCCAGCGACTGCACCAGCAAGGCATCGTTCCGGCCGCTTCACTGGCGACCCTATATGGAGCGTTGGGCGAATCGAACGAAGCTTTTGTCTGGTTGGAAAAGGCCTATCAGGAGAGGGATCCTCAACTCACATATCTCAAAACGGGACGAAGATTCGAGCCACTGCATGGAGACCCGCGATTCGGACAATTCGTACGCCGCGTCGGGTTCCCCGATTAAAGCATCCACAAAGAACGCGGCGCTACAACGTGGCGTTTCCCATGATTTCGGACAGATAGTCGGCTACTCGGAAGTTGGCCCGAAACGGGCTTGGGGGACATCAATTGCAATGTCCGCGAAGAGGACTTCTGGCCAGCGTCAAAGTCCGCGATCAAGTGTCGCATCCGCTCCGCCGTGACTCAGGCAGAAGTAGCAATCGCAATCGCCACCTCTCTCCATCGGTAAACACTAGCCGACTTCCCGTTACCGATACCGGCGACACGCCCAATCGGAATATTTTCCGGATTGCGACATCGTGTATTCATTGATTGCAACACATACTTCTTGGTCATGTGAGGCTCCGGCAAACGCAATCGCTCCGAATGTGGTTCTCTTATTCATCTCGACCTTTTTCTCCAGACTGCTGTGCGGTCCTTGGGCGGGTTCTGCGAACAACGGCATGTTGCGACCCAACTCTTGTCTGCTCTGGCTAACTTGCGCTCCTGGTGCAGTTGCTGACTCGCAGCCTCAAACAGTTGACACTCTAATCAGTGCATTGGAACTGTACCGCCGGTCCCTGGTTCGTTCTTCTGCAAAAAGAAAGAACCAAAGAAGATGACCGAACATGCCACGGCAAGCAGCCAGTAGATGTCGATATAGGACAGGGCCGCCGCTTGCATTTGCAGTAAGCCGTACAGTCTGCCAAGCGCCTGATGTTGGGCCGTCTTCAAGCTGATGCCCGCGTGGCTCAATTGCCCGCCCAGTCCTGCGATGGCGTTCTGGAAGCGTCCAGATCCCGTGTAATTGGCCAGCACCGACTGGTGGTACTGAGTGCGTCGAGCGATGATGGTTGTAACGGCCGATGTGCCAATGCTCTGGCCCATGTTGCGCATGAAATTCATCATCCCGGCAGCAGCGTTTTTTTTATCGTTTGGTAGTCCGACGTAGGCCGCCGCGGTTATAGGCACAAACAAAAACGGCAATGGAATGCATTGAAAGATGCGCAGCCATGCTGAGTTGGCAAAGCTCATTAGCAGATCAGTCTGCTTTGCCGACACATACATGCTCGCCGCCATGCCGAGCCAGCCAAAGGCGATGATATAGCGGGCTTGAACCCGCGTGGTGAGTTGGGCCACCAGTGGCATGATCAAAAGGACCGCCACACCACCGGCAGAGAGCACCAGTCCGGCTTGTTCCGCCGTATACCCCATCAGGGTCTGAAGCAATTGCGGCATCAGCACCGTGGCGCTAAATAGAGCTGCGCCGAAAATCAAAAACATCAGATTACTGGCCGCGTAATTCAGGTTCCTAAACAAGCGAAGATCCACGATCGGCTCTTTGTGGTTCCACTCCCAGATGATGAGGGAGATCAGGCTGACAACGGAGATCACCACCAGACTCATGATGAAGCGCGATCCAAACCAGTCGTCTTCCTGTCCTTTATCCAGCACGATCTGGAGTGCACTCACGCCCAACGCCAGAAGTGAGAAACCTACATAGTCGAACTTTGCGAATCCTTTTTTAATCCGAGCCAGGTACGGCGGATCTTCAAGTAGCTTCTGAATCAGGAAGAGCGCGAGGATCCCAACCGGAATGTTGATGTAGAAAATCCACCGCCAGGAATAATTGTCGGTGATCCATCCGCCGAGGGTCGGCCCGAGAATCGGACCAACAATCACGGTAATGCCGTATAGCGAAAAGGCGAGTCCTTGCTGTTCGGGAGGGAACGTGTCGGCCAAGATTGCCTGCGCCATCGGCTGCAGCCCTCCGCCGAACGCGCCCTGCAAGATGCGGAACAGAAGAAGGAATCCTAACGTGGGCGCGATGCCGCACAGGAACGAGCTCATCGTGAAGAAGGCGATACATAGCATGAAAAACCGCTGGCGGCCGAAGAAACTGACGAGAAATCCGCTGATCGGAAGAACGATGGCGTTCGATACAAGGTAGCTGGTCAGCACCCATGTGCTCTCGTCATTGCTCGCGCCCAGGTTGCCGGCTATGTGGGGGAGGGCTACATTCGCGATGCTCGAGTCGAGCACTTCCATGAAGGCAGCGAGGGAAACCGTGACCCCGATGATCCAGGGATTGACCTTCGGCTTCCACGCTACCTGGTCAGCCGCCATCGCGATTGCGGTGCTCATCGAACCCTCACGTCCGGCTCGACCGAAAGTCCAGGCTTCAGCAGACCGTCGGCGTTGAAATCCTGTCCCTGAGCGTGATCAAAATCGATTCGCACTTGAACTCTCTGCACAACCTTCACGTAGTTACCAGTCGCATTTTCGGGAGGCAGCAAGCTAAAGACGGATCCAGTTCCGCCACCGAGATTGGTGACGTGCCCCATCCAGGTGCGGCCATAGGCGTCCACCTTGATCTCCACCGGCTGTCCCGGCCGCATCTTGGCAAGCTGCGTCTCCTTGAAGTTGGCCGTGATCCAGAGATCATCGAGCGGCACAACATCAACGAGTTCCTGGCCGGTGCTCACGTTCTGGCCAACTTCAGCGCTCTTTTTTCCGATGATCCCAGTAGCAGGCGAGCGGATCATCGTATAGTCGAGGTTCAGCTCAGCTTGCTCCAACTCGGCTTTGCGCCGTACAACCTGGGCGCTGGATGCCTCGGCCCGGGCACGCGCGACGGAAATCTGTTGAGGAGCGGTTTGGGCCGTGCGCAGATCCGCTTTCGTTTGCAAGAGTCGTCCCTGGGCCTGACGAAGGGCTTGCTCATTGGCTTGGGCCGCAGCCGCGGCTGAAATGACAGCCGCACGGTTGGCCTTGGCTGCCGCTACGGCCTGGTCGTACTGTTGGCGCGAAATGTCTTCTTTCGCGACTAGCTGGGAGTAACGGGCAAGGTCGGCATCCGTTTTATCGGCATTGGCTTGCGCTTGCTGCAGAGCGGCCTTTCCTGCTTCAAGATTCTGTTCGGCGGCGAGCACTCCAGCTTCGGCATTACTCACCGCAGTGTGCGCCGAATCGAGACCGCTCAACGCCGTGGCCGACGTGACAGGCACGGTCCAAGTCAAACCGGCGGCATTGGCCTCTGCGTCGGCCAAGTTTGCCTTCGCCTGATCGACCGCGATCTTGTAGTCCTTCGGATCGATGACCACAAGCACGTCTCCGGCGTGAACGAGTTGCCCTTGAACTACGCGAACTTCCTGAATCTGCCCATTGATTCGGGCGCTCAAGGGCATCAGATGGCCGTCCACCTGCGCATCCTCGGTGCCCTCGTATCGGAAGGCGTTGCGGATGAAATAACCGCCGACGATTGCGATCACCACGGCTGCCGCAGCGAGGGCGATGGTCTTTCTGCTCCCTGTCTTAACCGCAATCCTCTTATTCGTGCCAGTATCGTCGTGGGACGATTCCGGAGTTTCTATGACTGCGCGCGATTCCTGCGACTCGGTCATCGTGAGTGGTTCCTCCTTATCCAGCACTGCCAGTGGCGTGTTCTTGTGTCGGTCGTTGTTCGTCATCGTGTACCTCCGAAATCGTCGAGTACCAATGCATGCCCTATGCCAAAGGTCCGAACGCTGTAAATCTGACATCCCGTGACACCGGCCGCGAAAACCTGTCACTGTCGAACTGAATCGTCGAAGCTGTCAAAGACAGATCAACACTTGCAATCTGCTTCCGGTACTTACCTTCCGCTGAAATATTGGTCGTAATTGTTGCGCGCTACCCCAAGTGCGCGAGCCAGCGAGAGCTTGGCGAAGTTGTGGTTATAAAGGCTGGTGATGTACTGATCGTTGGCGCTGGCAAGGGCTTGCTCGGCTTGCACCACCTCCACGCTGTCAGTTACGCCGGAAGAAAAGCGATCTTTTGACCGAGCGACGTTCTCATTGGCGAGATCAACGTTCTGCTTCGCAACAGCGACCTGTTCTTTTGCGGCATTCAGATTGAGGTAGGCAGTCCGCACGTCATAGTCAATCTGTCCGCGGATGTTCTCCGCTTCGGCCTTGCGCTGTCGCAGTTCGGCTTCCGCCTGCGTGATATCCCCTTTAATCCGCCCGCCAGTGAAGATCGGAATGCTGACCCCGCCCTGGAAATTAAAGTTCCCATGGGAGTGAGCAAACGTTGTCCCGACATCACCGTAGTTGCCGTTTGCTGCGATAACGGGATAGCGTTCCCCTTTTGTGGCGGAGAGCGTCTGTTCGGCGGCTTTTTGGGTAGCGAGAGCGGCGCGAAAGTCATTGCGCGATTTGTACGCCATCTTCAAAGCATCGTCGACGCTGGACGGACTTATGTCGGAGTAAGGAAGCTGGTCAGCAAGTTCAAACTGCTGCCCCATGGGCAGGCCAATGGCGCGGCCAAGAGCGAGCTTTGACACCGCGAAGTTATTGCGAGCCACACTGAGGTTGTATTCTTCCGAGTGCAGTTGGACCTCCGTGCGCGTGAGATCGATTCGTGGAGCGGTACCGGCTTCCACCTCGTCGCGAGCCTGCTCGTACAGCGCTCTTGCGTTCCGTACCTGCGCCTCTTGCGCTTCGATCCGGGAGCTGGCCTCGATAACCTGCAGATAGGCATTGCCCACAGCGAGCGTCACTACGTCCAAAACATTTTGATAGTTGAGCTTCGCCGCGTCTTCGGCCGTCCGAGCGGCTCGAAAACGTTGGACGGATTCGAAGCTGAAAATCGTTTGGCTGATCGTCGCGTCTACGGAGCTGTACCCGAATGGTCCGATGATCTTCGGAACTCCGGGAAGGTTCTTAAGCCCTAGAGTCGCAAGGCTCAGTTGCTGGACATCCTCCGAAACGCCCGCGCTCACCTCTGGCAGCAGCTTGCTGAGAGCAATGAGTCGTTGACCGCGCGCAATGCGGGCGTTTTCTCCGCTTTCAATGGTCGCCAGGTTATAGCGCACACCTTGGTTGATCGCGTCCCTCAGGGTTAAATGCACAACTTCGTTCGTCGCGGGACCGCTTGGAACACTTCCCGAGATTGTGCTGACTTGGCTGACAGAGCTTTGGCCCAGGGCCCGCATGGGAAGGCAAAAGATAGTCGCCAAGACCAATGTTGCGACCACGCGCGATCGAGATTGCAGAGATTGAGCAGGATTCGTCATCGGACTAGCTCCTGAGCTTTTTCGAAATTTACGGTGCTGGAAAGCACAGTGCCCCGTGAGTCCATTAGCTGTGCAATAGCCCGGGCTCGTGCTTCTCGAATCTCCCGAGGCGAGCAGCCAAGCAGGAGGGAGCACTCATGCTCCGAATAGTGCTCCAGGACTGACATGACGAAGACGAAGCGCTCGAAGTCTTCAAGCGCGAGTACGGCATCGACTTCGAAATGTCTGTCCTGGTCGCTCGACAGCGAGACCGCGCACGGGGGAGGCGCGAGCGAAAATGAAGTGGCGAGCGGACGGGGCTTCAATTCCCGGATTGCATTCTGGATAATCGTGCGCTTCGCCCAAGAGCGCGCCCAGTCCTTGAATACGCGGTTTTCTTTAACAGCATCTTCAAGGCTGGCAACGAAACATTGCTCCGTTTTTTGATGATCGGCAGTCAGCAGAAACGAAAGCTGGTACAACTCGTTCATGCCTTCAGCGAACGCTCTGCGGAAGTCCTTGACGGTCGCGAAGTCATTTATCTGTTTCCTGACTGGCTCTTCTCGAGAAAAGATCATCGCTTTGCCTCCTGAAGATCCTTGCGCGTTCTACGGACGAGTTGCTTGAGGACTTGTTTCGTGAACACGCCACCGGAGCGGAACTTGATGCCTTCGTTCATCACCGCCGCCAGGAGGTTTTGGCCTTCCTGGCTGATGACTGTTAAATTTTTCAAATCGATAACGAGCTCACGGCCGTTTAGACCCTCCCTGGCCTGTTCGCAGGCCTTTCTCAGTTCGGTTGTCCAGGGCGCGACGAGCTTGCCTTCCAGGACGAGATGCCTCTCGTTCTGCGAATCAACCACGGAAATTTTCAACATGCTCCGTTTCCTCGCATATAAGCCGAACGCAACGCGCATGCCAATCGCGCGAGCGTGCAAACTCATGGGTTTGCAGCGCGGAATCGGAAGAATCGCCGTTGACAGTCAATAGCGTCAAAAGCACGATTGACAGCGGATACGCGAGGGACGGATTTACTTGAGGGGCAAATCGCAAGCGGCAAACTGATCGGAGGATAGGCGCTACAAGCGCAGCCATTTCCGCGGCTCCGCTACGCAAGGCAAGCGCCCTGACCGCTGCCGACGCGGTCGTTTACGCCGGCAGGATTGGGGCGATCAAGTCGCGCGGGCGCTGAAACGGTTCAGAAGTTTTTCCCCGGATCGTATGGCTTTTCGGGAGCGAACTCCCCGGCGACAGCACGCTCGTGCAATTCCCATGACGATGCGCCCGCCTCGCGTGCCGCAACCATCTTTTCGGGATCTACGTGAGCCATCATCATTCCGCGCGAGACTCTCAGGTGCTCCGTGGCGGTCCAAGCATCCCTGTAGTTGCTGGCGTTGATCTCCACTCTGTTCTGGTCGGGGTCTTGGTAATACAGCGAGATTCCCACGCCATGATCGGAAGCCCACAGCGGCAGGATTCCCAGTCCCTTCAGTCGGAGATAGGTACCCAGCAGATCGTCAATGGTCGCGCAACTGAAAGCAACGTGCTGCAGTCCGGTGTGGCGGCCCTTGTCGGGGTCGACCGAAGCCCCAGGCATTTCAAAGAACACAATGCGATGGTCCAGTTCATCATTACTGACAAACCCGAAGGCCGAAAATGGTGGCCGGTGCGCTGCTGTCGCCGGCACCTCCGCACGATGATTGACCGTCGTGCCGAGTACCTTCTGGTACCAGTCGATCATGCCGTCCAAATTACCCGTCAGCAGGCCGTAATGCTGCAGTCTGGGATGGACCGCGATTTCCGTATTCATGTTCATTCTCCTCTCGATGTGAAGTTTGACCGTTACGCACGCAACTCGAAAGCAATCGCTGTGCCAAATGCGCGAACGCGCAAGCTCATGATGTTTAGCGAGGAATCGGAACCATCGCCGTTGACAGTCAACGCTGTCAACGCATGATTGACAGTTTGCGAAGTGACCTATGAGTCGGCGGGGTTGACAGAGGGTTGCAGAAGCGTATTCGTGTCAGGGGTGTCGCTTCAGGCGTACCGTCGGGGATCGATGCCGTATTTCTTTATTCGCGCAAGCAGGGTCGTGCGGTTCAGGCCCATTTTTGCGGCCGCGCCATCTACGCCGCCGACACGCCCCTTGCTTTCGGTAAGTGCGCGAATGATTTCTTCGCGCTGCTTCTTGGCGAAGTCGTCAGTTATATCTTTCTTTCCGTTCAGGGCACTGATCGTTTCTTTTACGATTCGAGCAATGTCGTCCCGTGGAGGCTGTACAGCCGCAGTTGGCGCGTCAGTGCCCGATCTGCGCAGCTCAGACAGAGGTGCATCGAGCGACTTGCCGCGCGTCAGGATCACGGTCCGCTCGATAAAATTCTCCAGCTCGCGTATGTTTCCCGGCCAGTCCCACGCCGTGAGTCCCTTCGACACGGCAACAGGAATGGACTCGATTTTCTTTTGCATTTGTTTGGCAAACTTCTGGACGAAATAACTGACCAGCAGGGGAATGTCCTCCCGGCGCTCACGCAGGGGCGGAATACGTATCGGAAACACATTCAACCGGTAGAAGAGATCGCTGCGGAATTCGCGGTTGCTGACCATCTTCTCGAGATCGCGGTTCGTTGCTGCAATCAGGCGAACATTCACCTTACGTGTCTGGGTACTGCCCAACCGTTCAAACTCCCGCTCTTGTAGGGCACGCAGCAGTTTTGGCTGAATTTCGGGCGGAATGTCGCCGACTTCGTCCAGGAACAGCGTGCCTTGGTCCGCCAATTCCAGTCTCCCAATCTTTTGGCTGATTGCCCCGGTAAAGGC
>Ga0187864_10002513_pt1 | contig 15886 bp, 10 predicted proteins | sample June2016WEW_11_4_FD_132985 | JGI IMG/M metagenome (GOLD analysis project Ga0187864, IMG submission 132985) | Peatland microbial communities from SPRUCE experiment site at the Marcell Experimental Forest, Minnesota, USA - June2016WEW_11_40 | ecosystem: Environmental > Terrestrial > Soil >... | reverse complement strand
GGTGGTCGCGGAGAGCACGATGAGCCTGAACCGATTTATCGAATCCGTGTATTTTCCTTACGCGGAGCAACAGAAACGTCGGTCGACGTATCGCGGTTACCGCAACCTCTGGAAGCGTTACATCAAACCGAATGGAGAGAGAGCGTTGCGCGAGTATAGAACCTTCGACTGCGAGCAAATGTTGCTATCCATTGCCCGTCAGGAAGATCTGTGCCGCACTTCGCTTGGCCACATCAAACACTTTCTCAGCGGCGTGTTCCGTTATGCACGACGACAAGGAGTGGTTGACACGGCCAACCCCATGCACGAGGTCGAACTCCCCAGGGCTCGTCCCGGCGGTGAGACCCATGCATATTCGCTTGAAGAGGAAGTGCAAATGCTCGGTATCCTTCCCGAACCAGCCGCGACCGCAGTCGCAGTAGCGGCATTTACGGGCACTCGCAAGGGTGAAATCCGCGGTCTTCTCTGGGAGGACTACGATGGCTTTTCAATCAGGGTGAAGCAGGCAGTATGGCGAAGCCATGTGGATGAACCGAAACGGGAGAAGAGCAAGGGGGCCATTCCGGTTATTGCGCAGTTAAGGCTTTTTCTCGAAAGACACCGAGCGCGTTCAGGCAATCCGCGTCAGGGGTACATCCTGCAGAGCCCGCAAGGGAAACCCCTGAACCTGGATCGGCTGGCGACGGACGTGATCCGGCCCGCATTCGAAGCCGCAAAGCTACCGTGGTATGGGTGGCACGCTTTTCGACGCGGGTTGGCCACGAACCTCAACCGGTTGGGAGTCCCCGACAAGGTCATCCAGCAAATTCTGCGACACGCGAATGTGACGACCACGATGAACATTTACGTGAAGATGGTTTCCGAGGATGCCATGGTGGCAATGAAAACGCTCGAAGCTAACTGTGCAGCAACTGTGCAGCAAAAAAGGCTCGTTGGGGCAGCAGAAGGAAACGAAACCCCGATGAACTGTGAGCAGGAAATCTCTTTGTCAGAACGATCTACGGGAATTCTGGCGGAGAGGGAGGGATTCGAACCCTCGATACAGGTGTTAGCCCGTATAACGGTTTAGCAAACCGCCGCCTTCAGCCTCTCGGCCACCTCTCCGGCGTGCGGAGTTCCAGTTTACCACGGTCGGTATGAGTGCGTTTACAGATGGCGGGGATCGAATGGGAAGGCTGGCACGGCTTCCGGCGCGGCCTCGCAACAAACCTTTCATCTGGCGACGGTGCAGGTTGTCGAGGTCGAAAGGATTGCACTACGAAGACAGTGCAGAACATCCTGCACCAAAAGGAGAAACACAAAATGACCTGCTCTGAGGGCACGCCAAAGGTCCCCCTGCCCCCCTGCCAGATCCGTCATGGGGACCCTAAGCGCGGTTCAGAACGTTCTAACCGCTGCGTGGCAGGTCGCGATCAATTTCAAAGAATCGAACTCATGAAATGAGCTTTTTATTCAAAGGCTTGGAAGGTGCCCAAAGCACCGGAGAAGGACTTGGTAGCGCTACCGGGAATCGAACCCGGGTTTGAAGATTGAGAATCTGAGAGCCTGAAAATTGCCGGTAGAACTGCCATCTTGTAAGCAACTGAAAACAAATCAATTCGCTTTCGCTATGAGACGCGCAGGGTCACCTCTTGACGCAGTACAATTGTGGTCAATGACGGGAATTAACGGCTGTTCTGGCCACAAAATGGCCACAATTATCTCGGTCGCTTCGGCTGACAATTGGTCGGCCCTAGCAGACGATTTTCGAACTTTCCTCTTGGACACCCGCACTTTTGAACCAGCGCTTTCAGCGGTCTAGGATTGACTTAAATCAAATCGTCGGGCCCTGGCGGACGATTTTCGAACCAGGGCAGGTGCTTAACTAATGGGATGGTCCGCCTGTTTGCCGACCATCCAGGAGTTGAGGCCGAATCCAGGAGTTAGCTATGTTCGTTGAATATGACACTGAAATCCCGCTGCCGCGCGAGCATCCTTGGACAGTGGTAGAAGGGAAGCCTGAGTCAAAATATTGGGACTTCAAAGCCTTGTTGTTCGCCGAAACTCTGACCGACCGCAGAATCAGTAACTTACTGCAGTATCCGTCCGCGATTCTGGTATAACTCCGGGCCATGTTAAATCTGCTTTTTCTCTGGTCCGGAGCGCTTGCTCGCGCGTTTCGCAGTCGTCGGCATCTCGTACTGGAAAACCTCGCGCTCCGGCAGCAACTCACCGTACTGAAGCGTCGCCACCCGCGACCGATGCTGAGCCGCTTCGACAAACTCTTCTGGGTCATTGCCCACCGGTTCTGGTCCGCCTGGAAAGAAACTTTGATTGTCGTCACGCCGGAGACGGTGGTTCGATGGCATCGGGCAGGCTTCCGTTTCTATTGGCGCTTGATCTCCCGGACCCGAAAGCCGGCAGGGAGGAGATGGCTCTCGGAAGAGGTTCGAGATTTGATTTTCCGGATGGTTGCCGAGAATCCAACCTGGGGAGCGCCTCGGATACACGGAGAACTCCTCATGCTCGGTTTTGATCTCTCCGAGAGAACGATCTCGCGCTGGATGCGCCGAGCGCCGAGAGATCCTGACCCGGCCAAACGTTGGCTCGCCTTCCTTCGAAACCATCGGGAAGCGATTGCGGCGATGGACTTCTTCACCGTGCCAACGATTACGTTCGGTGTGCTCTACTGCTTCTTCGTCATCAGCCACGATCGTCGGCGCATCCTGCACTTCAACGTCACAAAGCATCCGACAAGCTTGTGGATCGTCCAGCAGTTGCGAGAAGCATTTCCATTTGGATCGGCTCCGAGGTTCGTCATCTTTGATCGTGATGCCAAGTATGGACTGGAAATCCCCGCAGCGGTTCGATCCCTGATGGTGAGTCCTGTCCGCACCTCGTTCGAAAGTCCCTGGCAGAATGGAGTCGCAGAGCGTTGGGTAGGCAGCTGCCGCCGCGAACTGTTGGATCACATCATCGCAGTTGACGAACGCCATCTGAAACGGCTGCTCTCGGAATATGTCCGCTACTACCATGAAGACCGAACCCATCTGGGGCTGAGCAAGGAAACGCCCGGCGGCAGAACTCGCGCTATAACCTCGGGTCGCGTCATTTCTCACACGCGACTTGGCGGTCTGCATCACCGCTACGACCGAGCGGCGTAGACGGATCACAGTTTGCAAATCGGTTTGACCCCGGAACTGAGATTTCTGTCCGCGCGCTCAGTACTCCCTGATTGAGGTCCCGCATTCGCGAAAAAGAAGCCTCAAAGCCCGGCAGGGACTGAATCAACCACCTTCACTTGGTGCGAATGGCGCGTTTTCTTGGGCCGTTTTGAGTTTTGGCGAAGCACAGGGATCGCTCCGCCTCCCGTAAGAGAATAAAAAAAGCTTGACATGCAGTTCGAATGGATGGATAACAAGCAACGTTGGAATAATGGAAGTCAATTCCATAATGTGGAATCAACGTTTTTGGGGGAGATGATCCTCAGAGGCCGGCTTGCTTTGAGAGTTCACCGGGGACGACCGACAAGAACCGGGGAGAACTAGGGTTGTCTCGAGAGCAATGCTCTGGAAAAATGGAGGCTAATATGAAGACGCGCTGGTTGTTGTTCTTAGCGATGGTGTTCGTCTTGTTGCCGCTCCGGAGCGCATTTGCACAGAGCAGGGCTACGTTGCGCGGCACCGTGACCGACGAATCGCACGCGACTTTACCCGGGGTAAGCGTTACGGCTACCGAGCTTGCAACTGGACTGTCGAAGAAAACGGTCACGGGCTCCGACGGTGCCTACATTCTAACCGAGTTGGCGCCCGGCACTTACAAGTTGCGGCTCGAGAGCTCAGGCTTTTCGGCGGTCGAGGTTGAGCACCTGGAGTTGCTCGTGGGCCAAAGCGCGACGAGCGACTTCACCATGAAGGTGGCCTCGGTGCAAGTCACGGTCGCGGTGACCGGTCAGACGCCGCTGGTGGACTCACAACGAGCGGAGGTCACTGGTTACGTCGAGCCACTCCAGGTGCAGGAGCTGCCGCTGGAAGCACGGGACTGGATGTCGCTGACGATGTTTGTGAAGAACATTACGGCGAACGACGTTTCCACGAACCCCGGAGTGGACCGCGATGAAGCCTTTGAGTTGAACGTGGACGGTCAGCAAGTCACGAGTCACCTGGGGCAAGGGCGCTACGGAGAAGGAAGGTACAGCGAAGACGCTGTCGGGGAATACCAGGTGGTGACGGACATGTACGACATTACGCAGGGGCGTTCCACGCAGATTCAGGTGAACGCCATCACAAAGAGCGGCTCGAACAAGTTTCACGGCTCGGCGTTCGGATTCTTCAAGAACGACGCGTTCGATGCCGCCGATCCGGTCAAAGGTACCGTGTTGCCGTATTCCGATCAGCAGTTGGGCGGAATCATTGGCGGCCCCATCATCCGCAACAAACTGTTTTTCTTCGGCTCGTATGAACACGAGGTGGAAACGTCGACGGCCATCTCTTCACCCTCGCTCATGCCGACTGAAGTGATCGCGCTGCCGAATCAGAATACCTACCAGGAATATCTCGGAAAAGCGGATTACCAGGTGTCGGACCGCGACCATCTGACGGCGCGCGTCATGCACTCGAACTTCGGAAATCCCTTTGCGAACACCGCCGGTAACATTTACCCCTCCTTGGCCCTCGAGCAAAGTCAGAGTGCCACGAACGTGATCGCGTCGTGGGTGCACACGATCAGCCCCAAGAAGACGCTCGAACTTAAATTCGGCTATAGCAATTTTTATTTCGCCAACCTCGTACCTTCCTTCGCGCAAGGCCTGCCGGAACTCGTCTTCCCCGGCTTGAACATCGGCGCGCCCAATAACAGTCCCAATGCATTTTGGCAGCAGCAGTACCAGTGGGGCGCTGCGTTTACCTGGCTGGTGGGAAAACATGCGTTTAAGATTGGCGGCGAATATTTCCGGGATCAGGACCACGGATATTGGGACATCAACGCCTATGGCACTTACACCTTCAGTTCGGCGCCGCCCGACATGACGACCCGGTTTCCGGCCAGTGCGTGGAACAACCCGGCGGCGTGGAATCTGACGGGGCTGGACTCCTACGTCGAGTTGTACACGCAAAATTTCAGGAACAATTGGACTGTCGCGATGCCCCAAAACATCTGGGGCATGTGGTTCGGCGATACGTGGCAGGTGAAGGAGCGGCTGAGCCTGACGTACGGACTGCGTTGGGATATTAACGATGGGGAGATAAATCCGCCAGGCGTGAAGTATTCAAGCATCCCGATCAACAATGGCCTGTTTTCGGGAAACTTCGGCTACCGGGCGGGCCACGTGGACCTGCACGACTTCTCGCCCAGAATCGGCTTTGCCCTGAGAGTTGACCAAAAGGGCAGCCTGGTAATCCGGGGCGGCACGGGTATGTTCTATGCGTTTCCGAATGACAACATTATTTACATCAAGCAACTGACGAGCACCTATGTCGGACTAAACATTCTGAACGACGGACTGCCCGGATTCTTTGGGGATCCACTCCGGGGCGTGACCGCCACGCAGATTCTCAGCGGCCAGGTGCCGCTGCCGCCGCAGTTGGTGGTCGCGCTCGATCCCAACTACAAGATGCCGTTCACCTGGCAGTATTCCGGCGGTTTCCAGAAACAGATGGGACAGTCGACTTCGTTCGATGTAGACCTGATCGGGTTTCAGTGGTATCACGACGAGGAGGATTACGATCCGAATCTGTTTTATAACCCGGCAACAGGGTATCCACTGCCACCTCAAACGGCCGGCCGGCCGAACCCAACCTATGGCCCTGTGTGGCAGACAGTCAGCACGGGGCGCCGCAACTATCTGGCACTGGCCAGCTCGTTCACGCGCCGCTTGCAGCATGGGGTTACGGCCGGGGCGGCCTATACCCTGATGTTCTACGCCAACGATAACAGCATACCGGGCAGCGGCGCAACCAGCGGTCCGGCAAATAACCAGTTTTGTTATCTTTCCTGCGAGTGGTCCCGCTCGACCGATTTCCAGCGCAACACCCTTCGCGCGTACAGCACGGTTGAACTCCCGAAAGGCTTCTCCGTGACCCCGCTGGTTTTTTACGGTTCGGGCAATTACTTTACGACCTCGCTTGCGCAACTCCCATTCACGGAAGGCACAGATCGGCTCAACACCAAGGCACCCATCACAGTTCCTTCGAATATACTGAGCCGCTTCAATGGTCCGGCCGTGATTGCGACGGGCGCGATTGTGCCTCGCGATGCGCTCAAGGGATTGGCGGTTGCCCGGCTTGACCTTCGACTCAACAAGACTTTCTCTATCGGTGAACGCGTCCGAGCGACGTTGCTCGGCGAAGTCTTTAATCTCACCAACCATAAGAACTATGGCAGTTACAACGGGGTCCTCGGCACTCCTACGTTTGGTGAGCCGGTTCAGACAGCCATCTTTGGCGGGAGCGGTACTTCCTATGCGCCTTTGACCGGAGAGTTTGGATTCCGCGTGACGTTCTGACGAGCGCAGCAGGGAAAAGGGGAAAAAAGAATTCTCAAGAATTCAAGGAGCTAGGTATGTCTTCACGCAGCAAAGCTGTGATTCGCTATGCAGTGTTGCTTGTCTTGATCATCGGGGTTGGCTTGGATCTTACGATTCCGCGGTTGCATTCGGAGGCCGGGAAGCGGGCGGCTGCGGTGACCGAGTTCACCGTCACCGTCAACGAGGGAACCAATTTCTCCGTGGCCGCCTCCCCAGACGGCCACACGCTGGCGATTGATTTGCTGGGGAGCCTGTGGACGCTTCCAGCGCAGGGCGGGACGGCCAAACTAATCACGCAAGAGTTGCTCGAAGCGCGTAATCCGTCGTTCTCGCCGGATGGGAAACAGATTGTCTTCGAAGGTTTCGTTGATACCGACGACTGGGATCTCTGGACAATCGGCTCCGATGGCTCCGGGCTAAAACGGCTGACTTCAGGCCCCTCTGATGACCTGGAGCCCGCATGGTCGCATGATGGCACGCGAATCGCTTTTTCGTCGGATCGAAACCGGAACTATGACGTCTGGATTCTCGACCTCCGCTGTGGCCAACTAAAGCAGCTCACCAACAACCCGGCGCAGGACTATTTCCCGGCATGGTCGCCCGACGACAAGGAGATCGCGTTTGTATCAAACCGGCCTGTGCCCGGCGGTCCCGCAGCCGAACCTGGGACGCCCCCTGCCATGGCACCGACCAGCATCTGGGCTATCAACTTGGAGACCGGCGCCGAGCGGCTCATGGCCTCCGGCAAGGGACGATTGAGCGCTCCCAGTTGGACGCCGGATGGCAAGCAGGTTCTTTACGGCCTCATTGGCGGTGGGGCGGCAAATCTGGAATTGTCCGGAAAAACAGTGGTGTCCGGCGAGGATGTTTTCCCGTACCGCCCCCAATGGTTACCGGACGGCGCGTTTCTATACACCGCTGACGGCAAGATCAAGAAGCGGACATTGGGCGGCGATAAGGCAGAGACGATCGAATTCAGCGCCACCACGCTTCCGCTGCACCGGCCCGTCTATACAAAGCGCCGTCACGATTACGATTCGCGAGCCCCGCGCAAGGCGCTCGGGATCGTGCGGCCCGTGGTGAGCCCGGACGGGAAGCAGGTAGCCTTCGCCGCTTTGGGCGACATTTGGACAATGAATATCGGCTCGAAGCCAAAGCGCCTGACGTCGGACCGTTTCCTGGACGCCGATCCGGCTTGGTCTCCCGATGGCACGAAGTTAGTGTTTTCCACCGATCGCGCCGAAACTGGAAATCTCGACTTGTGGATCCACGACATGAAGACGGGTGAAGAATCGCGCCTGACAAGGGAGCCGCTGGCGGATTATGGCGCGAATTGGTCTCCCGACGGCAAGCGCATAGCCTTTATCAGCATGCTTCCCCACCAGCAAGGAGCCGCGATAGATGTAGTTGATCTTGCTACCGGGAAAATTACTCAACTCTACCGCAGCGCGCAGCGAATCCCCAGCAATCCAACCTGGTCGGCGGATGGGAATCTGCTATTGCTGGCGGCATTCGATCAATATTCGGAGCGTTTTCGGGAAGGATTCTGGAAGTGGATGGTGCTCCCCGTGGATGGCGGGAAACCGCGAATCCTGGATGACGTACTGGCGAATACTTCAATCGTCAGCGGAATTGATGAAGGGCCAATCTGGTCGCCCGACGGGACCAAGGTCGCACTCGTCTATGAAGGCCAGCTCACGGTGGTGGATGTGGATTCGACCGGCGCGCCTGTAGGCCCGTTCCGCAAACTGACCGCGGAGGCGTCCAGTTCACCTTCCTGGACTAGCGATTCCCAACACATCATGTATCTGGCCACGGACCACTTAAAGTTGATCTCCGCCGATGGCAGCGCTGTGCAGGAAGTTCCGCTCGATCTGGAATACCAGCAAGACATTCCCACCGGGCGGGTGGTCGTGCATGCGGGCCATCTTTGGAACGGCGTGGATCAAAAGGAACGTTCCGATGTAGACATCGTGATCGAGGGCAATCGCATCAAGTCCGTCCAGCCGCACGATGCGAAGCTCCATTCGGGGAACGTCGTTGACGCCTCCGGCCGCACTGTGATTCCCGGGCTGATCGAAATGCACGGACACTACTACCGTGAGTACGGCGAAGCCCTGGGACGGCTGGATCTGGCCTACGGCGTTACCACGAATCGCGACCCCGCCGGAATGGCATATCGTTCGTTGGAAATTCGCGAGGCCACCGACGCGGGTGTCCGGGAAGGACCGCGGTTCTATTTTTCGGCGCCTGCGATGGACGGGGCCCGGATGGCCTTCGCCGAGATGCACTCGGTCACCTCGTTCCCACAGTTGGAATTGGAAATGGAGCGGGACGTTCGTTTGGGTTACGACTTATTTAAATTGTACGTGACCTTGCCGGAAGAGTTTCAGAAGCGGGCCGTTGAATTCGGCCATCAACACGGCATTCCCTCGACTTCGCATTGGTTATATCCTGCTGTGGAGTTTGGGGAGGATGGCACCGAGCACATCATGGGCCGCGCGTCGGCGCTGGGAAATGTCTACGAAGACCAAATGCAGCTCATGCTGAAGTCAGGCATGGAACAGAGTCCGACGCTTACTGTCGGTGGAGGTTTTGTCTGGCAGGCCGTCGAGGATCCGACGCTTTTGGATGACGAACGGCTGAAGGTCTTGTCGCCCGAATGGGCCGTCGAGCCAACGCGCCTGCATGTCGAACATCTGCGTCAGGAGGGAGCCAAAGCTCACGCCATCGCGTGGGAACGCCTGGCACGCCTCGACAAAGCTATCCTGACGCTTGCGCGTTCCGGCAGCGGTCAAGTGATCGCTGGCACAGACACTCCGAACCAGCCGGCCGGAGTCGTACTCCATTCAGAAATTGAATTGTATGTGCGCGGCGGCCTTACTCCGTTCGAGGCGCTCCAAACCGCCACAATCAACGGAGCCAAGGCACTGGGAGCGGAGGCGGATTTGGGAAGCATTGAACCGGGCAAACTGGCCGACATGGTCATCGTGGATGGAGATCCGCTTGTACACATCGAAGATGCCCGCAAAGTAATTACGGTCATCAAAAACGGGCGGGTATACACCATGAAGATGCTCCTGAGCGGGACCCCTCCGGCGGGGCTGACATCCACAGAAAAGAAATGAAGAGCGGGATTCGCGGCCAAGAACAGTGAGGAGCTGCGGATCTTCAGAAAAGCAGTCGAAGGCGGCAGGCAAGAGGAAGCGGATCAAGGACAGAGAGGAATCCGCTTAACCAAGCGGGAGAGCGCGTCGAACTGTTTCAGCGGATGAATTCGTGAGGGCTTGTAATGCCCCATGAGGCAGATCATCTATGATTTTCTTTCTTCTCACTCTCCTATCACTGGTGCATCCGGGTACGCCGGCGATTCAGTCCGGATCTTCCAATCCGGCGGGCACGGTCGTAGTCGTTCTCGAGACCGAACTCGGTCAGATCACCATTGCGGTGGACATGCAGCATGCGCCCATCACCTCCGCCAACTTTTTGAAGTACGTGGATGGCGGGTTTTACAATGGCGGCGAATTCCATCGCACGGTTCGCCGGGATAATGAGGTACGAAAAGACGCGCCGATCGAGGTGATCCAAGCGCGGATCAATCCGGCGCGAGCGAGCGAGGGGTTCCCGCCGATCCCGATCGAGCGGACGAGCGTCACCGGCCTAAAGCACCTGGACGGCACGGTCTCGATGGCCAGAGACGTGACGCCGACTGCTCCTGGACCGGATACGGCGACGAGCGGCATTTTCATCTGCATCGGCGACCAACCTTCGCTGAATTTCGCAGGCAAGCGCAGCCCCGATGGCCAGGGCTTCGCCGCATTCGGCAAGGTCGTCTCGGGAATGGATGTGGTCAAGAGAATTCACGAATCTCCGGCGCCGAAAGATACTCCAGCCACGAAAAACACGGCTCAGGGACAGACGCTCGTGCCGACGATCAAGATTCTGCGGGTTTACAGGAAATGAACTGCCAGGATGCAGTTCAAGAAGCGGAAACCTTGGGTATCACCGCCTTTTGGGTTGCTCTTTTAGCATCGGCTTTCCCGTTCTGGTTGACGTACTGTAGCGCTCTGGGAGCATTCGCTAAGCGAGCGGCGTAGGATGCGGATCCGGGCTCAGTGATGCGCGTGAGTTTTGGTCTTATAGGGTCAACTAAGGTGTCGCGAGGGAGGCATGGCAACGAACCAGGCTCTGTCCGCGGATGAGATGAATATCTTGCGCCGTCTCGAACGTCTGCCCATGTCCTGGGTCCAAGGCCGTTTGCTTTTGATGGGAGGCCTCGGCTACGTGTTTGATGCCAGTAGCAACGCCGTCGTGGCCTTCATTCTTCCTTCGGTAACAGCGATTTTTGGATTGACGAATGCCCAGACAGGATTGCTGGGGAGCTCCGTGTTGATCGGTTATATGCTCGGCGCTTTCTTGGGCGGCACGCTGGGAGACCTGATCGGGCGAAAAAGCGTCATGATGCATGCCCTGGCGATCTACTGCGTCGCCAGCCTGATTGCCGCTTTCTCCCCGAGTTGGCACTTTCTGTTCTGGTCGCGCATCGTCAGCGGAGTGGGAACGGGAGCCGAAGCCGCGATCATCGCGCCATATCTATCCGAGTTTATCCAGAGCAAGTATCGCGGGCGGTATGTGGGTTCGCTCTCCGGTTTTTTCGCGTTCGGTTTTGTATTTGCGGCTCTTCTCGGCTACGTCATCGTCCCCGCCAGTCGCGAAGGGTGGCGAATCGTGCAGATCATCACCGCCGTGCCGATTGTGATGCTGCTCTGGTGGTGGCGGGTGCTGCCGGAATCACCGCGCTGGCTGATTCAGAGGGGCCGATCTTCCGAGGCGGAGCGAGTGGTGGCAAGTTGGGAGGAAGAAGTGGCCCGGCGGACCGGCGGCGCGCTGCCTTCGCCGGATACGATCGTGATGCAGCCCTTCGCGATCCGCCGGGGCGGCTCATTCTTCCAGAATCTGGGCGCGCTCTGGAGCCCAGGACTGGCGAGAAGCACCGTGACGCTTTGGGCTCTATGGATCTCGATCACGTTTTCGTATTACGGTTTTTTCACGTGGATTCCGAGCTTATTGGTGAAGCAAGGCTTGACAATCACCAAGAGCTTCGGATACAGCATCATTATCTATGTCGCTCAGATTCCCGGTTACTACTCAGCTTCTTTCCTCAGCGAAAAGCTCGACCGGAAGTGGACGATCATTCTGTACATGATTGGAGGCGGCGTATTCGCGTTCTTGTTGGCCAACACGCGGCACGAAGGGATGATTACGCTGTTCGGATTCTTTCTTTCGTTCTTCATGAACGGCACCTACGCGGGCATCTATGCCTACACGCCGGAGGTGTACCCCACGGCGATCCGCGCGACGGGCATGGGCGTGGCTTCCTCTTTCGGACGCATCGGGGGAATCCTGGCGCCCATCGTCATCGGCTCAACCTTTGCCCAGATCGGGTTCCGGGGAGTGTTCACGATCACGACGGCAGTCCTGCTGCTTGGTGCGCTAGTGGTGGGATGGATGGGAATCAGCACCACCGGAAAAACCCTGGAGCAAATTTCCGCGGAGGAGATCGGACAACACGCGACCGTATGAACCGGTCGAGAGCGGGGCGGCCCCGGTCAGGGCCTATCCGCTCGATTCGAAGAGACGCAAGAGAACAAGCTCGGATGCCGCGCCGGAGAGAGAGACGCATCGAATGGGGTACGCAGCGCCGGGCGGATATGCATACGAATACGGAGCCAGAATGACGACGAATACCATGGGGGTTATATCTTCCCTTCAACCGACATCGAAGTCAGGCGGGAAAGACCGTAGATTCGAGAAGCGGCCCGAGGCCCTGAGCCCGATCGCCTCGGTGACGCGCGCGTTTAACTTGCTGGAATTGGTTGCTTTCTCCGACAGGCCCATGTCGCTTTCAGAGATCTCGGCCGAGCTTGGCCTGGCGCCGAGCACGACGCACCGCTTTCTTCGCGCTCTGATTTCCTTGGGATTTGTGACGCAGGTCAGGCGAAGCGGTGCGTATCAGGCTACTTTGAAACTGTTCAATCTCGGCAGCATGGTGGTGGCGCGCTTCAATCTCTCCGAGCGATTGCTGCCCGCCATGCGCCGGATTGCGGAACAGATTGAGGAGGCTGTGTCGTTGGTTTTCCGGGAGAGTCTCGAAGGCATCTTGCTGGAGCGCGTGGAGGGCGGCCACGGTGTGCATGTCTTCACCAAGTATCGCCGTGTTCCGCTGTACTGCACGGCCGCCGGAAAAGCAATCCTCTCCGGGTTTGACGACAAGAGCCTGGCGATCTACTTGAGTCGAACGCCGTTGAAGCGCCGGACGCCGTTCACCCTGACCAATGCAACCGACTTGAAGCGAGAGATCGAAAAAATCCGGCAGCAAGGATATGCGGTGGACAACCAGGAACTCGAAGTCGGCGCAAAGTGTGTTGCAGTCCCGTTGATGCTGACGAGCGAGCTGATGGGAGCCCTTTCTGTTTCCGCTCTCGCTCCCCGGATGAACGAAAATAAAATTCGCGAAATCATCTTCCTTCTGAAGAAGGCGATCGCGGACTGCGGATTCGCCTCGCTGGCGGTGGACGTGCTCAAAAGCAAATCAGTAAGTTTGAAATTAGCGCGAAATCGGCAATCAACTTGAACATCGGCGAGTCATCGCCGATTGGTCTAGGATCTTCGGTTGTTTGTGAATCACCGAGCGATTGCGTCAGCAAGCCGACGAGAGAGGTCAATAAGCTGGAGGGTCGATGGTGGAAGTAACGAAAGTACTTTTTCGTGGTGGTCCCGTGCTCGACGCTGCCGCCGGGGTTTTGCGTGAAGGCTATGAGGTGCTCGTTGAAAACGATCGCATCAGAGAAGTTTCTGACAGACCGATCCGTGCAGCCGATGCTACTGTCATTGATTTGCGCGGCCAAATCCTAATGCCGGGGCTGATCGATGCCCACGTTCACATTTATCTCTCGGAACTCAATCTGACTTTGGTCAAGGATATTCCCGTAACCTTCGCCGTAGCGCAGGCAGGACCTATCTTGCGAGCCATGCTTGCGCGGGGTTTTACGACCGTACGGGATGCGGGAGGCGCGGACTGGGGTATCCGAGAAGCTGTCGACTCAGGAATCCTTCCGGGTCCTCGCCTTTTCATCGCTGGCCGCGTGATCAGCCAGACTGGAGGGCACGCAGATTTTCGCAGCCGCACTGCCGGCTCGAATTCAAACGGACATAACTGTTGCAGCGGGCTAGATCTTTTCGCCCATATTGTGGATGGCGTTCCAGCGGTGTTGCATGCTGCCCGGGAAGAGCTTCGCAAAGGTGCTGATCATATCAAGGTCATGATTTCCGGCGGCGTCGCATCGCCCAACGACCCACTCGAAGGCCTGCAGTTTACAGAAGACGAGATCAAGGCGGCGGTTCAGACTGCAACTTCCTCAGGCAAGTACGTTTCTGCCCACGCATACTCTTCGGCGGCCATCCGCCGTGGTGTTGAGTGCGGCGTGCGTTCTATCGAACATGGAAACTTGATCGACGACTGCACGGCGAGACTGGTAGCCGAACGCGAAGCCTACATCGTCCCCACGTTAGTGACCTATGACAGCATGGATCGCCGGGGGCGCGAGTTAGGAATGCCCGCGAAAAACCTTGAGAAAAACAAGAAGGTACTCAAGGCTGGGCTCCACTCTTTAGAGATTTGTAAGGCGGCTGGAGTTCAGCTAGGGTTCGGTACCGATTTGTTAGGTGTTCTTCGAGCTGATCAGTCCCGTGAATTCCTAATTCGAAGTGAAGTGCTCTCACCGGCAGAAGTGATTCGTTCCGCGACGGTGACGAACGCCCAGCTTCTCAATATGCAATCAGAACTGGGGGAGATAAAACCTGGAGCGCTGGCCGACTTGCTCGTTGTCGATGGCGATCCTCTGAAAGATCTGAATCTGCTTCAGGACCAAGGAGCTCATCTCCATGCCATCATGAAAGGCGGGAAGTTTTTCAAGCATTGCATGGCCTAAAGATTCCGGCTAACTCGGGGAACGCTCGTTCGAATACCTTCAGACGAGTGTAATAAAAGTGTAATGGTTTTCAGCTCAGAACGGGTATAAACGGATCAAAACCAAGCAAGACGCGAATCCTGCAACTGCTTGACAGTGCAAATATAATCAGAAATTTTCAGAACGCATCAAGACGGGCCTCTGAACTCCGGAACCAGAGGTCGGAGGTTCAAATCCTCTCAGGCGCGCCACTCTTACCCATTTAGTTTTTTTGAGATAGTCGATTTCGCCTTTTCGACCCAGAGCACCCAAAAGGGCAAAGTGTAATAAAAGTGTAATGGTTTTGTGCACGCGGCAGCGCGCGGCCGACCCAAACGAGAATCCGTGATTACTACAAGAAAAAAGAGTAATAAATCCAAGGCCTCGGTAAGGGCATTGAGCATAGGCCAACCGTGGGCGGAATTGATTCTTCGTCGTCGGAAACCATTTGAGATTCGAAGCTGGAAGACAAATTATCGGGGCCTTCTCTTGATACCTACGGGCTGACGCCGACATGGTGCGCTTGGGTCTCGCCGTCCCTGCTTGGATATTGGCAGTTCTCTTCGACATCGCCGGGACGCTGTTCAAGGGCGAGGTCTACGTGCCGCTCCTGCTGGAGGACGAGGACGGCACGGCGCACGGCAACGACTGGGCTCGCGGATTCATGCGGGGCATGGGCATGCGCCACGACGGCTCCTCAGCCCGAGAACACATTGTCGATCTTCTTCATGATCCGCTCCGCCCACTGCACCGCAGCGGCGACCAGCGATTCGGTCCTCGGCTCGGCTTGCGCCGTTCTTCGTGGCCGCGTCGATCTTGGCAGCGCGAAAGCTGGCCCAGTACGACGTTGGTGCAAAGGTTCCTGCGACGATGGCGGCGATTCCCGGCGTGATACGCTGTTCGCTGAAATTTCTCTCGCAAAGAAAGGGGGGAAATCACACCTGTAAAATCACCTGTAAGAAGTCCGTCTTGGCCGTACTTACACGTACTGGGGCAGTCCCCGACGGTCTCTAAGTTGTTGGAAGTATGGAACCACGGAAGCGTGTCAAGGGGTAGCGCTCTAGTAGCCGGCCATTGATCCTAAAGGGGTTAATAACCGGAGGAACCGGCAAAACCGTAATACTCGGCGCAATTTGCTACCAAATTGCTACCAAAACATGCAAGTGGGTTCGGGGGCTCGAATCGTGGGGGATCGGCCCCTTCACTATCTTGACTATCCTTAACATTGGTGTTCTGTTTTCGCGAGAACGGAGAACCACGATTTCGTGATTTTGTGCAGAAACGTAGAAACCAGATTTGAACTTCCGACCCCCTGGTCCCGAAGTAAGGAGTTTAGTCTGTAACTGATTGGTCTGGTTGCGCTTACGAATCAGTG